>VTLG01014424.1_pt1 | contig 82658 bp, 116 predicted proteins | sample 4694571 | NCBI WGS metagenome assembly VTLG01 (sample SAMN12604809, study PRJNA352737) | marine metagenome | biome: ENVO:00000447; feature: ENVO:00000209|ENVO:00000569|ENVO:01000036; material: ENVO:00002151; isolation source: viral sequences binned using virsorter ...
TTCTTGCCATTTCTGGTGCAACTTGTTCTCGTAACAAATTATTATATGTTGTTTTTACATATGCCATTGTACCAGAAATATCATACTCAATTGTTTCTTCACTAGAACCTTGTTTTATACTTTTATCTGGACGTAATCTCCACTCTTTAGGAATATAAAACTCTGGTTCATAATCAACATATCGTCTTGATACTTCATTCCATACCAAACCGACTTGATGTTTTACTAGTTGTCTTGCAACAAAGATTGGAGCCTTAATATGAAACTGCATAAAACAATGTGCAAATGGACTCCAATGTTTATGTTTCGCAAGATACTTGATAAGTTTTTCATCTTCAACTTTTAGTAGTCCTTCAGTTTCACCATGTTCTGGAATACTTTCCCATTCAGATTCTTTATTAAAAGATACACGAGCTGCATTAACAACCGATAGGTCTGAACCCATCTTATCAATAAGTTTTACTTCCATTATTCGTGTTCACCACCTATATCATCTGAATCAGTTTTTATTTTTTTACCATTAAACCATAAACTTCTACTACGACTTGGAGTATGATATCCATCTCTAATAAAAAAAGATGGATTTCTTTTTGCAGTTTCAAATGTTGCAACTGTAAGTGCAATTGTTCCTAACAAAATAAGATGAGCCATTGCAGTAAAACCAAATACATACCAACTACCTATTAATTGAGCGAAAGTTGCACACCATACCCAAGCAAGAATTTGTAATATCATATGTCTTGTTTGTAAATGTGGAATGTGTCTTAATGGATTTCTTTCAGCGTTCATAACACCATTCCATGCATCATATACGAACTCTCTTATTGAATATGGTTTTTTATATTGCAATGGTTTATTCTCCATCTCGCTTACTATGTTCATTATGTGACCTAACATATTTTTCTCCTTCATCTACAGCTTCATCATAAGAATTTCTAGTTAAAAATGCAGATAATATACCATTATTATATATTTCTGTATGAAACTTTGGTGGATTTGCAGGCACAGTAAATGGTGAACCCTCTTTAGGTCTAACCAAATACTTTGCAGAATATACCTTATAGTTTCTAGTGGTGGACACGATTATTGTACCTATTTCTTCTATAAGGAGTCTTGGATGCTAAATCCTTAACTCTTGCAGATAATTCATCATCTCTTTTCTGAAGTTCTGCATTATCATACTCAAGTTTACGAACTTTCTTAGTAAGTTCATCTGTCTTTGCACGATAATAATCTCTTTCTTTCATTATTGAAAGAACTTTATTATTTTCACTATCCATCTGAAAAATTCTCCTTAATAGTTTTCATTGTTATCATTCTATACGAATCTCTATCAAAAGTCAAGAGAGAACTATAATTTTTTATAAGTTTCTCCCAAATAGGCCATACAATATTTTCATCAATATCTTTATTCCAATACTTAGTATATTCTAGTAAACTTTCCATTATACACATAGTTTCTAGACTCATCTTTTTTGATAAGAATTGTTTTAATAACAAAGGGTGTTGTCCTTCTTTTACATAAAATATTTCATCAAACACTTTAACTTTGTTAAGTAATTCTTGCAATTCATTTATATAGTTATATTTTAAACTCTGTATTCTTTTTTTATATTGTACATAATTCTCTTCGTTAAAATCACCAACCCAACCTCTAGGATTGACTATAAAATTTGAAATAAAATAATTCTTAACAGTAGGGCCTGACATATATTTACGAGCAACTTTCGCAAAGAAAGGTCTATCTTTTCTTTTTAGAAAGGAATCTACTGTTACTTTTGCTTTACCACTATATTTGTTAAAATCATAGTCGGTGTTAAAATGTAACTTTAATACATGATATATTTTATAAGCGTCATACGCCTCTATTGCCATAATAATCCTCTACACATACAAAAGATTCACCTCTTTGTAGGTGTTTAACATTCCTATCTCCAGAATATATACAATCTTCTTTACGTTCAAAATAATCAATAGAAGTACCACTAACATCACCAGTTGGAAGTATTGATACAACAACAAGTATCCAACCAAATGTCATATTGGTAACTGTGCAACTTTAGGTAAGAAGTTGAGATTTCTTGCATCAACTTCTACCTTCTCTTTTAAGGATTTTGTGATTAAAGGTTTAATCATTTCTGGCTCTAGGTCAGATTTTTCACAATAATCTAATAATGCATCAAGATAAGTCATATCAAATTCTTTAACCTTTTTTTCTATTGCAATAGAAAATTTCTTTGGGGTCATCAATTTGTTTGTTAGTTTTATGTCCATAATACCTCAAATAACCTATAAATTAAGTGCATTGGTGGGACTTGGGTACACCCACAACTGAAAGACCAAGATACCATTCTCAAACTTCCAGAACCTAGTTCCAATCGGTGAGATTGATGTGACACAGCGTGCTTCCACTACCATGCCTGAGTACCACCTCTAACTAGTCAAGTTCATATCTCTTGGTGAGATACTCTTCCTTGCACAATGCGATTCTGCCCGTCAGCAGAAACTCTAAAAACTGTGGTGATGTTTCTGTTTCCAAGTACACCACCAAAACTCAGTTCAATTAAGCTGCAAGAGCGTAATCAACAGGTGCAAAATTATCATTTGCATTTAGTTTAATGACCGATAACGTAGTCAACCGATAATTCTCCACTTCCCTACTCAATGCCAGTCGAACCTATTTCGCCCCCTCAATCGGAACTTCTTTAAAGGTTTTGGTGGAGGCGTTGGGTATCGCACCCAAGTCCTGTCCATCTTTCAATCCATTTCACCGAATTATGTCTATATTTATAACATAAAAACATTCTCTTGTCAAGTCTAATATAAATTTAATTTAGGTCTATTTGCAAGATGTTCTTCTGCAATCTCTTCTTTTGATTGTCCATGATATCGTACTGCATGATGACTATCTACTAGTAATTGATTGATATTGTGTTCTTCTCCATACCAAATTTCACCAAGTATTCTACCAAACTTACCTTTACCATCTTTGAAAGTTTTTAAAGTTAAGTCACCAGAATTTGTCCATTTAGTAAGAAACATTTTTGCAGCTAATCCATACTTTTTTTCTTCTGGGTCAGATGTTCTTGATTCTGGTGTGTCTATTCCATAAAGTCTAATACGTTGTTTTCGCATCCAGACTCCAAAACCTAAGTCTATATCTACGTCTATTGTATCACCATCTACAACTTTAATTAGTTTGCATTTGTAAGTATACATTTGTTTTTTTGCTCCCATTACCTTGAATAAATCTAAATCCAGTTCCAGCACCAATAATGCAAGCAAGGTTTGGATTTATTATTTCAACTATAGAAAATGTTTGTGTTTCTAGATTTATTCCTATAATTACTTGAGTACTTATAAAGGTTTTACCATCAGTTGCAGCCGAAATGCCATTACCTTGCATATATGGTTTTTCTAAAAAAGTTTTATCTACTATGTCAATAATAGTATCTGGGTGTGAACAAGCAACTGGTTTGTGAGAGTTAAAATTAAGTTTCGTATTTTCATATAATTTTTCATCATTTGCATATGCAAATGATGTTATGAAAACAAAACACAATATTTTAAAGACTAATTTTTTCATCTTTTTTACCCTCATTCATTTTCATCATCATCTGAATCTGTTTCATTGTAGTTTCATTCACACAAGACATTTGTTTTGGTGGTATCTTCATATTATATTCTTGAAACGCTTTCATAAATAAACCATTTTGATTATCTTGTGCATATTTCACACACTCTTCTTTTGAATCAAAATCCATATAAGGTATCCACAATGGTGTTTCTTGTGGGCTATGCTGATACAGCATCATTACTACTATGAACCACTTCATTTTCTCTTTCCCAATCTGTAGTGAAATCATCTACTGCATTTATTAATTTCTCCAAATATTCGGATTTATCCTTAACAAATTCTTGTACAATTCCATCTTCTGTTACAACTAAAATTACAATCTGATTGATTTCAATTCCAGTTCGTTCTTCAAACATTTCTGCATATGCAGATGCTTGAATGTAGTAAGATTCATTCCAATCGTCATTACGTTCTTTTGTAGACGTTTTGAAATCAATAATGGAAGGGGTGTTTTTATACTCTGCGATACAATCTACTCTTCCTGCTACTTTATATTTATCGGTATATAAACCACATTCTTGTGCAAAGATGTTATTTACTTTTTGCATAAGTATAGGTTTTATCTGACCAAAAAGCATATAAGGTAAAAAAGCCTTCTTATGTATTTCATCATCAAAATTATTATTTAAAAAGTCCTCACACATATGATGAACTTTTGTACCCCTATTCGCAGCCGTTCGTGCAATATAATTTGCAACGTCATCACCGACTCTTTTTCTCCACTCCATAAGACCTTTCATCTTTTGTTTCTGAAGTACAGTAGTTATTGAAGGGTAAAGTTTACCAGACGGAGTCTGGTAAAATCTTTTACGATTAACAGTTTTAGTAGACAGTTCTGGTACTGTTACTGAACAATGTTTAAATTCCATAATATCCTCATAATTTATTTTGTAGTATTATATACTAAATCAATGGTAATGTCAAGTTATACCCAACGTAAAGCAGATACAGTAGTTTCTGTAACTCTTCTAGTCCAGCCCCTACCAAAAGTTTTAAAAGTTTTTAATTTTTCATAATACTTTTGTCTTAAAGATTGATAATTTCTTACTGCACCATCAACTCCATGTTCTCTAATATATTCATCAAGTTTTTTCAGAGTATTTGGGCCTATCCCACCATCTTTCTTAGTACCAATCATACCTTGCAAATATTTTGCAGCTCGTCCAGTACCAGCATTAACACCAAAATCAAAAACACAAAGTGCTAGAGCTCTCGGCATATCATCGCCTTTTACTCTATCCCAATATTCAGTTTTGTAGATAGGTGCAACATCTGTTATTTCAAGTGATTTCATACTTTTTGCTCTTAGACCATTCTTTTTACAATATGCTTCATAAACTCTTTTGGTCACACCAAGATTAGTTTCGCCGCCTGGATCGGCTGGGTGATTCACATATCCACCTTCGTGATGCAAGATAATTTCTAAACAACTATTAAATTGTTTCATTTTCCTTGTCCTCTATATTGTTTATAACTTCTACGTTTAGATTTATTCATACTAGAAGTTATTGGTTTCCTTCCTATGGAAGTTCCTTTTCTTGTGGGTTCAAATATAGTAGGAGAACCCAATCCTTTTGTTTTGGCCATACTATTCTACTCCTTTTTTCGTTTTACTTATTAAGTAACTACGAACTAATCCAGAACGAACAATATCACCAATATTAAATTCTACTGATTTAAATTCTTCCATATCATTTATAATATCTAAAAATCTAGGCATACCATCTTTATCCCCATTTTTAGTTAAATCTGATTGAAAAAAATCACCAGAGAAAATAATTTTACTATCTTGACCAACACGAGTCATGATTGTATCCAACTCATGAAAGTTAAGATTTTGACACTCATCTACTATTATAATAGAATTATCTAAAGTTATACCTCTTAAATATGAAGTAGTTAAGAACATGATAGTACCTTGTGCTCTTAGTCTATCATACAACATTGTAAATGCTTGGTCACTAGGTTGTTCAAACATAAACTGTACCATGTTCTGATATGGTATCTGATACAATGCAGTTTTATCTTCTTCATCGCCTGGCAAAAAACCTATTTCTCTTGTAGGTACTGCACTACGAATAATATAAACTGTATCAAAATTTGTTTGTTGATCTAATGCTTCTTCTAATGCGAGATATAAAGAAATAAAAGTTTTGCCTGTACCAGCTGCACCATGAAGAAATAAATTTTTCTTTTGTTGTTTATAAGCTTCAAAAGCAATCTTTTGATTATCTGTTATGGCTTTAATAGCAACTAAATCATCTAATTTTACATCTTGTTTTTTACTCATATCAATTCTTTCCCAATAACTTATGCTTTCTTAATACATTTCTAGTATTTATATCCTTTGCAGTTGCCTTTGTAAATCGGTCAGCCATAGGGGAGCCTGGGTGTGCTTCACCTATTCTTGCCATATTCTCTTTCCAACCATCATCATTTTTAATTCTATCACCAGTACCAGATGCAGACATAGCAAACAAAGATGGTAATTGGTGTATGTGGGGATTTTGTTCTAAGAACTTTTCTCTTTCTGACATAGAAAGTATTTGTTCAAACTCTTCACCAGTATCATTATTTTTAAAACTATAACTAGGCATACTCTATTCCATAGGTTAATTCAATTTTTATCTTTAAGATTTTGAAGTTCATCATTTAATTCAACTATTCTTTTATATGCATTATTTAGACATTCTTGCAAAGAACTAATTTCCTTCTTGAGAATTTCTTCTCTAGTTATGGTTTTTTCTTGATTTTTAGAAGCATTTGCCCATTTTAATGCAGAATTACTTACATCATCTGTAGGGTCATCTTGTTCCATATCTTTCTCTTGTTTTAACTTCCAAAGTATCCATTCATAGTATCGCTCTGGTTCTATATCATCCACCCAGGCATTTCTCTTTTTGTCCATTTTGCAAAATCTTTCTTGTACTTTATATAGTAATCTCTATATGCAGAGATAGAATTTTCTTGTTTAACATCATCTGGCATTGCCTGTGGCATTTTAGTCAAACCATTTTCTGGAATATTTGTTGGTGGTTTACAGAGTAATTCTCTTAGTAAACTATCTGTAGAATGAATTTTACCATACCTATATGTATATTCGTCACATAGATTAGTAAATAAATCATACAACCAATTATAATTTGCAATACTTTCTCTGACCCATATTGAACTTGGGTGATTGATATGTGAAGCTTTGTAAAGAGTGTTCTCTACATTTTCGTTTGGGTGTTTCCACCTTTGTATTTTATGTCCTCTTGCAGTTTTGCCATAATAAAATTCACCATCTAAAACTCTATGTGCAGTAGACATTAGTTGAGCATACTCAACAATCATTTTTACACAATGTTTGTCAAGATGCATTTCTGCAGCTGTTTTTGCATCTTCATGTAAATAAAATATATTCACTCTACTCTCCATCTATAAACTTCTGGAATACAAAAATTACGTCCAAACTTACAAGTGTTGTTATCATTACAAACTTTTTCATGTTTACTATTTTCCCAACAATCGCCCGTACCACCTCGCATCTGTACAAATTTTGCAAACCCATCATCAATAGATAACATTATAAATGATGGAATTACTAATGTCAAGGTTACTATCCAAAAGAAAGCCCAACCAAATCCTTTATTGTGGTATGGTTCATCACTCATTTTTCCCACCTATAAAATATATGGTCTTCAATTTCAATAGTTCTAGTCTTGGTCTTTCTCCAAGCAGGTCTTACATAGTCTGCATGGAAATGTGTTGCACCTTCTGTTATATCTACAACTTGCACTTCGCCCGATACTAAACTTACAGACATTTTAAATAAATCGTCATATAGTTTTGCATCTGCTTTTTTAATAGTGTCTTTTAGACCATCACAATACCAACTAAATTGGCATCTATGTCGAATAGGATAATAGATTCTTTCGTGTTCCATTAAATCCTTACCTTTAGTTTTCCAACTTTCTTTTACGGGCCCTTGATGTACCACTTCACAAATAGTATTAGGAAATCTATGGTCATTTACACGATTTAATACAACTAATGCTACTGCAAGTTGCCCTGCAAACCCTTGATTTTTTGCCTCGTGATACATATTTTGAGCCAGACATTCTGCTTGATTATAACTATAATCTTGATGTATATCAATGCCAGTAGTATCGGAAATGCCAGTCGCAGATGCCGATACTACAAAAGTTGTTAAAAGTTCTTTAAGCACTTTTCTCTACCATGAAAGCGTCTAAGTATTCTGGATTAGATGTTTGAAGTGTATATACACTACCGAAATACTTTTCAAAAGTTCTCAGTAGATTTATATAGTCACTAGATTTCATCTCATTTAAGATTCTATCTGTCATCTCTTTATCAAACCCACTCTTTTTCATGGTTTGATTTGCATATCCCAAGAGAACGAAAGCGTTCCCTTGAGAGCCATCAAGGTCTATTACTGTAGTACCTTGTCTACCTTTTGCGACTACTGACATTATGCAGCCTCTAACATTGTGAAAGGAACAGTATATAGTGTACCTCTCATTTTAACAAGTGCCTTAGTCTTGTTGATTTTCTCAATCACACCAGGCGTTTTCTTTGTTTTCTGAACAACAAAGACATTTGCACCAACACTTAAAGCAGCCTTTGCTTTCATAGTCTTGACTTCTTGAATTAGACTCTGAACTTGAGTAAGTTCAGAAATTGTTAGACCCATAAGTTGGTCTGTGACTTTCGCTAAATTTGACATTATATTTTCTCTCCTTCTAATGTTTCAAATCCCATCATAGCAACAACATACTTTTTGTTACCAACTAACATTTGGTCACCCATTGAGGTAGACCTTAAACCCATTCCATCTTCATGTAATGGTGCAACCCTTGTGACGGCTGGATTGAAATCTCCATTTGGAGTTCCATCTTCAAAAACTTCTTCGTCACGACTCCAAGAACCCATTACGTTGTTTGTCCAACGATAAGCATACTCAAGTTTTTCATTCAAAGACAAACTTTCATCAACATCTACAAATGCAACTACATGAGGTGTATCACCAAATGCAGAATGAATTACAGAAACTTTTTCCATTATTTACTCCCCATTTCTTTTTCAAACTTTTCAATCAATTCTTTCTTTTCAGAAATCATATCTTCAAGTGACCAAATGGCACTTCTCTTTTCATCACTTGCACCTTCAGTTAAATTAATAACTGCTGTTTCAAGTCTCTGAATATCTATTAACAATTCGTTCATTATTAACCTCTCTTTTCATTGTTACGAATCATAGTACCATGTTTTGATAACAAAGTCAAGTACTAAATTTCTCAAATAATTCTTCTTGTACCTTAAAAGCTTCTACCTCATAAGGTCTATCCATATATGCAAGTTTTCCATTTTCATCATGTATTGAAAACAAGTCATATTCTTTTCTAATGTGTTGTTTAATGTGAACAAATTCATGAAAGATTGCAGTTAATAAATCTTCTTTGTTCAAACCTTTTTTAATTCTAATATGAAATGACCTATCATCTGTATCATAACAATCTGCATCAATAACAAAATCTTTTACCATTTCAATAGTAATATCTTCTAACTTATGTCTAGGTAATAATTCACTCTTTGCAAACCATAAAGCATTTTCAATAATGTCTTTTTCTTTTTTATTGGTTTTTTCAAATTCTATATACATAACTTATCTCTTGATTATGATTAATAATACCATATAAAAATATCTTTGTCAACCCCATAAAAAAACCCTTGAAAATCAAGGGTTTAAGAGTGTAAAAAAATGGGGGGCTTTTAACCCCCCACTAAGTGATTCGTTTTTTGTATCTAATTTTCCATTTGGTGCATAGTATACTTATTAACAAATCACAAGACGATACTTTGAGTGAGAGAGGAGTAAGAGTATCGTCCTAACCAAAAACATTACGAATCATTCCAAATCACTTAATTATTAATATACACGAATCTAATGTAAAAGTCAAGTCTTTGGTTTATAATATTCATCATTCCAACCAAAAGCAGTTTTAACAACTTCGTGAGAAAGTCCTTTATATACTTGGTGCAATCTCTTATCTTTTGCAGCTACAACTACTGCAGCTTCGTTTTCGTGTAATCCTTCCAACATTTGAACAAACATCTGTTCTTTTTTCCATTGGGGAGTCTTACCATCACCACCTTTAATAAACCGATAAAGAAGTCTAGATTGTTTTTCTAATAACGTATGTTCAGTACCTTCAGGCGTTTCATTTGCTTTAAAGGGTACACTGCCTTCAGGCAATATCCATTGTATTTTTGGGTCAAAAGAAGATTTGATTATCATTCTTAAACCATCACTATTATGTTCTCTAAGAACTGCTATCTTTTTATCTTTGGTTTTTGCTTTATGCACTTTATCCAATACTTCAGATATAAGTGGTCTATATGTTTGAACTGCCATTTAAAAGTCTCCTATATTTTCCATCAATGATTTTAATCTATACTTTATACAATAATTAAGTAGTTTTGAACGATTTCCTTCAGTTGCAGATACAAAAGAATTGATACAAGCACTACTTATATCATCTGGAATATATTCTAAATCTATGAGAGTTCTATTTCTTTGGTAATTTCTCATCATTTCTTCATTACAGTAATCTTCTGGCTCCAACTCAATCCAAGTTTCTAATTTTCTTTTAGATACGGGCCTTTGTCTTCTTTCTTCTACAAAAGTATTATCTGGTGATAGAAAATTAGGAACACCATCACTTCTATCACCTCTAAGTATATGTTCTTTAATATATGTAGTAGGGTCTATACCATTGATAAATTTCTTTAACATAGGACTATATTGTGATACAAAATTATATTTTTGTAATTGAATAAAATCTTTATCTCCAGACAAAATCAAAACCTTCTCATAATTCTTTGGTTCTTTTGCAACATGAAATACTATAGATGCAATTATATCATCTGCTTCTGCTCTTTCTACTTGCAATACTTTGTATGGGAAATATTCTGTGAGTTCATCACGAATTAAATGCAACGTATCAAAAATACTATTCCAATCTAAATTAGAATTCTTTCTATCTTTTCTACGATTATATTTATAATTGGGAAAGAAATCCCTTCTCCAATTACCTTTGTTATCATAACAGAGAACTAGTTCTCCATATTCTTCATTGAATCTTTTACGATAGTTCCTCAAAGAATTTAGTACCATATGTCTTACTAAATCTTGGTCTACGTCACTTTTATTACCAATCTGCACCATCAAATTAGATAGTGTCACTTGGTTCATATCAACTAGTATCATCTTCCTCTAAACCATTATTATTTTTTAATATTTTATCTATTTTACTCAAATCAATTTTTGTTGTTATTTTATTATCTTTAGTTTTAGACTCTACCATAAAATCTACAAATTCTTGTATAGGATGTATAAAGCCCATCTGTCGATATAATATGCCTCGTATTACCTCGTTAAGAAAACTTATATCTCCTATAAATTTTCCTTCTTTAATGTCAAAACCATTTTCTCCAACATTGTGTATTAAGTTAACCATTAATCCTTCTGTTAGATGGTCACAAAAATACAAATCATCTTGTATTTGAGCTGCATCCATATCTAGGATTTTCGGCATCTTTTTACCTTTAAATGCTTTTGGAAATTTTATGACATTATCTGTCAATACCCTAACTCCAATTCTCGTTTTTCCATTTTTCTTTCAAAACGTCTTTTACCAGCTGCTTTTGCTCTTCGTTTCTTTTCACCTTTACTTACAAAATAACTTCTTTCTCTTAATTGTTGAAAAAATCCATCTTTCATAAGTTTCTTTTTAAGGACTCGTAATGCACCATTCACATCATTGTTACGAACTGTTACTGTCATTCCCTCGTCTTTTTTAGGTTTATCCTTCTTATTATTGAAGTTTCTTTTATTAAATCTCATACATATCCTATATAAAACAGAGAGGATTGAATAACCCTCTCAACTTAATTTTTATTATACTAAACTATTTAGTAAGAGTCAAGTACTTTATTTACATACTCTACAGCATCATTAGAGAACCCACCAATGTGCCATTCATATTCTTCAGTAGGAATATAACCTAGTTTCCAATTATAAATGGTTGCAATAACAGAATTGAAATCTTCTATTCCAGTATCATCTGTAAAGGGAATTTTGAATTCTATCGACCATTGAGCATTGACCTTTTCATAAGGACTTGCATCTGTATAAGTAGGTTCACCAAACGCTTTGACTATTTTGTCATAGGTAGTCTTTACATATCCTTGTAAATTTGTACCATTAATATTAACATCAGTTACAAAATCAAGCATTAACAACCTCACCTTTCTCTATCCATACTAATAGTTCTTCAAAAAGAATTTCCCAAGTATCAGATTTCTCTTTTACATAATCAAAGTAAGGAATATTGTCTTTTGCCCATTTGATAGCATCTTTTGCATTATCAAAACAAGCTTTCTCACCTAATTTATTCAATTGTGTATATACAATATATTTCATAATTACATATTCTCCTTTAATTCTTCTATAGACATATTATTCATTTCTTCTTCAGTAGGAACACCTACCAAAGTAGCAAGTTCCTCAAGTGTTTCTTGACCACTTGAAGTTAACCTATCAAAATCCCAATATAAATCTGTTACCAAACCAATTAATTTTTCATTATTTTTAATCTTCATAAAAACCTCTCTCTTTAAAGATTACCGAAATAGTGGATAACACCCCACCAAGTGTAGTATTGACTATTTTCAACACCAAAAATCCACAATGTGTCTATCCAACCCACTGCGAAAACAAACATTATTAAACCACCGATTATTTCTTTTATTATATTCACTCGATTTCCTCTCTCATCATTACGAATCACTATACCATGTTCTGACAACTTTGTCAAGGGCGTTATTGATATTTTCCCCAAAAGTCGTTCCAAAGTTCGTAAACACCATCTTCAATGTGTTCTTCTGTATAATGAGGAACTAACCAATTGTCTTTGGCATACTTTATAGTATTACCAACAGCTTCTTCGATTGTTTCTGACTCACTCACAAAGTCAGCAGCAATATCCCAAAACTCTTCTTCTTGGTCTAAAATCCAACTTGACATTCCCATAATATTAACTCCTTTTCTTAACTATACTTATATTCTACATTGTTATGAAAACAATGTCAAGTAAAAAAATAAACCCTTTAAAATCAAGGGTTTATCTGGGTCATTTTTAGGTAGTTTTATTGATTATTGCGAATCGGAACGAATCACTCGTAAATTCTATTATGGGTATTATTAACTCTTATGAAGGTTGCACATTTTGGTAAAGATTTTAAAGATTTAGAACCAACATAAGTACAAGCAGAACGAACACCACTAATCATATCTATTACAGTATTTTCTACTGGGCCACGATAAGGAACTTCTACAGTTTTTCCCTCTTCACCCCTATAATCTCTTTTTCCTACTTTATGTCTATCCATTGCAGTATTTGAGGACATACCATAAAATCTCATTTTACCATCTATAACTTCTCCATCACATTCATCATGACCAGCTAACATACCACCTATCATTACAAAATCTGCACCACCAGCAAATGCCTTTGCGATATCTCCAGAAGAATTACAACCACCATCTGCAATAATATGTCCACCCAAACCATGAGCTGCATCTGCACATTCTATTACTGCACTTAACTGTGGATAACCTATTCCAGTTTTAATTCTTGTAGTACATACTGAACCAGGCCCTACCCCTACTTTGACAATATCTGCACCAGCAAGTATCAATTCTGAAGTCATATCAGCAGTAACTACATTACCAGCAATTATAGTTGCATCTGGACATTTTTCTCTTAACTTTCTTACTGCATTTACAAAACTAATAGTATATCCATTTGCAACATCTAAACCCAGAAATGTTGGTCTAAGACTACCATAAATTCTAATAACATCATTCATATCTTCATTAGAAATTCCACCCATAACACATAAAGTTTCTGTACGTTTTTGGTGAGCAAACTTCCACCAATTTTCTTTATCACGATTATAATGTTTAGCGATACAAGTTACCATATCAAAATTAGTTAATGCTGTGTACATTTCAAATGTACCGACAGTATCCATATTACTTGCCATAATAGGAATTCCTGTCCATTCTTTTTGACTATGATAAAATTTATAGGTCTTTTTCATTTCTACATCAAATCTTGATGTGAGTGTTGACCTTTTGGGTCTGATTAAAACATCAGAATAATCTAGTTTAACATCATCAGAAATTAACATTATCTACCTCTTCTTTTCACTTGTTTGGGGGGTTCTTCTTCTATTGGTTTTGGTAAATTTTTCAATTTATTATCTAACATTTTTTGTTCGTCTTGTTTTTTCCATCTACATTCTTCTCTAGTATCTAATTGCTTTTTAAATTTTGCAATAATACTAGGTGCATTACCAGTATTCTCAATGAACATTTTTAATGAAATATAACCATCTCCACGAAATAATAATTTACCATCTTTGTATACAACTCCATAACTATCATATAATATTAATTCATTATTTTCATGTTTATATTTTCTCATCTTTGTGCAGTCCTATAAAATACTCTGCATCAACTAAAACTAATGGTTTGTGATTATTCCTTTTAATCACGACCACTGGTTCATAGTTTTTAGAGTTTTCAACTGCTTGAGAATATGATTCCCAGACGTTAACTTTCTCTTGATTTTTGCACTCTACTGAATAAGGAAACTTCTCTCTCGCAGCTCTCGCCATAATCAAATCTTCACCACCAGCACCCATAGACCTACTTTCTACATCTTCTGGATGGACTTCTAATTCTTCTATTAGTTTATCACGAACCCATTGTTGTAAACGTCTACCCTTCGCCTTCGCACTTTGGGTCTTCATCATTCGTATCCATAACCTAACATTGCACTAAGTCCAAAAACTTCTAAAATTAAAAAACTAAAAATTAATAATAAAATACTCCATACTATTAATTTACCACTAAAATTAGTTGCAGCCATTTTGATTGCAATTAACTCATTACCTAAAAACCTTAATGCAAGTTCAAATTCATTTTGTTCATTTTTCACAACTAAACCATTAGGTTTTTCTTCTTTTACTTCTTTTGTCATTTTATTACACCCTTTGAGTAATTGCAGAATAAACATATAGTATATAGATAAATAAACAATACATTTGATAAGCCATAAAAAATTCAAACATTATTAAACTATTCTTTCATCTGTATAACAATCTTCATTATCTACCCATCTATTATATATCGTTTCACAATACTCACAACGACACATTTGACAGATAACCTTTTCTTCATCACCCTCTATCAATGGAGAATCGCAATGAGAGTTGTTGTGGCAATTTTTACATTTCATCTTCATACTCATCATAATCCTCTAGTTCTTCTTCTAAATCTTCTTTCAAATCTTCTCCACAAAAAGGACAATATCTCTCTATATATAGTCTTTTCTCCATTGAGTGTCGAATCTTAAACTCTGCATCACAAGACTCGCAGACTATTAATTTCATATTTCACAACTTCCAGCTACACAAGCAAGTTCTTGAGAACTTGTAGTTGTATCCTGTTTTTCATATTCACCTAATAAAGACCAATCTACAACCTTTGGCATAGAAGAAAGAATTTGTTTATATTTTTCCTCATCACAATCTTGATAAGGTGCTTGTTTATATGAGTGTTCACTAAATGGTAGAAAACTTACACCAGACATATAATCAAAATGTTCATAAACCCATGCACCAACTTCTAACCACTCATGTTCTTTAACAGTAATAGTTACAGATGGTTTGTGTTCACACCAATGTTTTTGATATACTAACCATAATCTTAATTGTTCTATCGCAGTCATGTCAGTTCTGAATACTGCACCTTTATCTACTTTCATTGGAAATGAAAATACAGCCGTATGACTTGGATTCATTACATCATCTTCTACTGGAAATCCAGAATCTACCATCATCTGGGTTAATGGGTCTTTCTTATCCCCTCTAACAGTTCTTATATAATATGGATTATGTCTTGCATGAATACCAGATGCAGAGTCAGTTAGTTGTGAAACAGTACCAGATGGTTTCACACAAGTAATTGCAGTTGAACGATTAATACCAAGTTTCTTTGCCCATTTTGCATTTGTTTCTACTGCGATTTCTCTCAATTCATCAAGTAATCCTTTGAGTGCAGCTCCACCTTGTTTACCATTTGTAATTTTATTATCCATGATGCCTGTAAGTGATACACCAAGTAATCTTTCTTCCACACAATTCTTTTTCCATGTTGCAGAAACATATTTGAAGTTTGTCAATGTAGATTGAAATGTACCAAGTATGGTTGCAATCCTTACTTTCTCTATCAAACTTTCTCTTGTATCAGTTGTTCTAATAACAGCCTCAGAAAGGTTACAAAATTCTCTTGAACGTAATATTATTTCTGAACAAGGATTCGTACCAAACTCATAACCATCTACAACTCTACGTCCATTTTTTGCAGCCATCTTATTTGCAGACTCACGATTGAATATACCTCTTTCACCAGACTTAGAATCATAAAGAGATTTCCACTCTTCCATAAAAATACCAATATCTGGTTTTTCAGTATAACAAGCAGAATTGTTTGCAAGTGCTCTTTGACTATTCTGTTCCCACCATTGACCTGCTTTGGCTGTTCTCATTCTGTCATCAGATAAATTAGATAGTGAGATAAGGGCTGAACGTCTAACACCCCCTACAACCACGATTTCTGCGATCTTACACACTATATCGTGACATTCTACAGAAGTAAGTTTTCTTCCAGCAGAATTTTTAAAAGTAGTAACACAGAATTCAAAAAGACTTTCTAATGGGTCTGGGCCAGATGCACGACCACCAAATGTTTTTAATGCAGTTCCAGCTGGACGTACTTTAGATAAATCCCATCTTGGAATTTGACCAATATATAACATACCAACTAATTCTTTAAAGGCCTTTGCCCAACCTAATTTACTATCTGCAACTAATATCATAGTATCAGACATATAAAATTCTTCTGCAACTTCTGGTAGTTTTGAAGTGTATTGTCTTTCCACAGAAAAACCGACACCAGTTCCATTCATAAGAATATATAATATCTCATCAAATGCTTGTACTCTATCAACTGCAACATAACTACAATTATATCCAGCAATATTTTCTCTTTTTAATGCTTCACCAGCAGTCATCATACATCTCATTGAAGGCATTACTTTAGTAGATAATACTGCATCTTCTAATTCATCTCTAGTTTTCTTATCTAAAGTATAATTGCACATATCATTTAGATGTTCAGTAAAAAAATCAAAATATCTAGTTACAGTTTCATTCCAAGATTCTCTTCTGCCTTCTTCGGGCAACCAACGAGAATATCTGGAAAGGTGAATAAATTGTTGGTATTGTGTCGGTAATTGATTAGACATTCCTTCTTCTCCAGTTTGTTAGTTTAGTTTTTGCAGTTAATCCAGAAAAGGTATTTTCTTTTATAATATCTACTATTTCATTAGAAGTTAATCCAGATAGTATCATATCATTAATATCCTTTTCTTTTATATGATAGGGCCAAATGACAACATTATATCCATCATCTATGGCTCGTTCTATGTTCTTTACAATTTCCTCATTGCGAGGTTCATTGTCTGGTACTAACGTACCCTTATCTTTGTATTGATGTAAACGTAAATCCGATTGAGCGACAGCAATACAGTTTGGAAGAAAAAGACTATCAATAGGGCCTTCACAGATAATAACACTCCTACTACTATCCAACCTATCAATCCCAAAAATCTTTTTATATTTTTGGTCAAGGACGATAGTGATGTATTTTGGTGTTTCTTTTCCAAAGGCTCTTCCTTGATATGCAAATATCTTCTTATTTTCGTCACGAAAGGGAATAACCATTCTTGGGTGGTCATTCTCTAACGATTTAAATTTGTTAGGAATCAACTTATTTGTCCAAGAGAAAAACCTATCCACAAGATAAATGTCATTAAATCTATCTTTTGGAATTTGTCTTTGTTCTAGGAATTTAACGGCTGGGTGTTGTTGTCCAAGTTCCCTAAACGATTTAAATTCTGAAAATATGTCTTTATCAATAAAAATAGGTTTGGGGATATTAAACTTTGGATTCTCAACATTCTGACCTCTACCATTTGCAGTTGTTCCTTCCTTGTATCTTTCAACAAGGTATTCTCTATATAGGGATTCTTCAACCTCTAGAATTAGATTAGCAAGATTAGTCCCCTTAGAACAGTTGTGACATTTATAAAACAAATCATTTTTTGTTCTATAAACATACCCTCTTGCTTTGGATTTTGATTTTTTTGAATCTCCACAAAATGGACACCGAAAATTCCACAAGTAATCACCTTTTTTGGTAAACTTGGGTAATCGGTGTGACATTAGGTTGAGATACTTTATGTCAACATAAGTACTCATGATTTTTATAATATATTATTTTTTGAGAAATGTCAAGTAATATTTAATGTCATTATTGTCTGTGTAATAAAACCTATAACTATAGCACCACCAATGATGAGCCATCTCCATTTTTCTAAGACACCAACTCTACTATTTAAGTCCTGTCTTAGTTTAATAAATTCGTCTTGAAGTCTACGTTCCATGTCTTGCATATGTTGTGTAGTTTCTTTTGCCTTTGTAGTAATACGAGTATGTATTAACTCAATATTACTTTTGAATTCTTCTTCTTGTTGAGTCAATGCCTCTTCCTGTTTTACTAATTTTTCTTCATGCACCGCCATTATTGTATGTAAACTTGAAGAAACATCTGCAATCTTCTCAATTGCAGTATCCAAACGAACATGGATTTGTTTCATATCTGATACCTCTCTTTTGAGAAGTTCTATTTCAGTTTCTACAGTTGTTTTCATTTGTCCTTATCTTTATTATATAAATCAAAAAGTACCTTTATTTTTTCGTTAATAACCTCTATTGCAGAGTGCATCTTTGCAAGAATAATAACTAATGTTATGAAACCTATAGCCAATGGCCATAGACTTAATAATAATTGTAACTCTTCTACCATAAGAAATAAACCTTGTAAATATTTTCATCATTAATTACCTTTTATATTATTTATGCAAAAATATATAAATGTCAACGAAATGACACCAATTTTATCTGACATTATTTATTGTTGAAAATTTGACGTTACTTCTTTTCTAACCTATGCAATCTCTGTTCCAATTCGTCAATTTTTTTGGTAACATATGGATATTTCTTTCTCCATGCATCTTCTGGTTGTTGTAACCAAGTCCACCCCCATCTTTCAATGAGGTAATCTAACATTAAATCTACTTTACTATAAAACCATAAACCTATTCGTGTAGTTGATATGTATGCAACAAATATAGCGCCGAACACTGAACCAGCAATTGCAGTATAAATCCAAAGTCGATCATTGGCCATCCTTTCTATCATATCCCACATTATGAAACTCCTTTAAGTCGTTTTGCATATGTGGTTATATCGTGGTCATAAACTCCATCAAAGAATTGTAGTTTAGACCAAGCTCTTAATCTTCCTCTCATACTATCAATACACCTTCTCCACCATCTTAATTTTACAGTATTACCTTTATAATTTAAATATACATTTGTTCCATGATGACGATATCCCATAATCCAGAATGGTACTCGACATACTACATCATTGTTGTTCTGATAACGATAATGTGGAACTTGCATAGTTTTTACCCATTTTTTATCACCAACTCTAGGTGAACCATAGGTATATAAACATTTCACATTATTAAATTGTTCTTGTAATCTCTTTGCACATATAGTGGCCATTGCACCACCTAAACTATGTCCTGTAATATAAAAATTATTTGTTTTAGATGTTGAAATAGTTTTTACTAATGTATCCCAAACTTTATTAATCTCACCTTGAAATCCAGCGTGTACATCACCCTTATCAAGAAATCCTTTTTTCTTTAATGCATTTAAATCTGCTTTAACATCAGACATTTCTTTTGGTTCTGTACCTCTAAATGCAATGATAGTATCTTCATTATCCCAAATAATATAACATTGAGCACCATCAATGTCAATAAATTTACTTTTTGTAAATCCATGTTTCGTAAAAACTTTCTTTGCAAATTCTGGTTCTTTATAGGCAGTTCCAGAGAGAAGTGCCATAAAATATGGTTTATTGTTCAGCGCCGTCTTTTTATTCTTTTTGTGTATTGGACTCTGTTGCTTCATTTGGTTTTACTGCTCCCTCATAGTAAACAATGATTTGTTTTTGCTGTTCAATGTATCTTCTCAATTCTGCAAAGTTCTTTCCAAGATTTTCATAATCCTTTATAGATATTGCGATATATGAATCTGACCCATTCTTCTCTTCAAATTCTTTTTTAAATTCTTCAAAGTTTTCTTCTGGTGATACAACATAAATTTTAATTTCATTTAATTGAACTGGTCTTGGACGAGGAACTATTGGTATATTCTTCTCCACCAACTCTGTTTGTATAACAATTTCCTTTTCTGGTTTATAAAAACTAGAACAACCACTAATCAGTAGTGTTGTCACTAGTAACAGACTCAAGGTCACCCCATAGCTTATCTGTCGCATCTTGCATCCTCTTTTCTATCAACCCAGGCTTCTTATTTGCCAAGTGTGTTAAGTCATGTTTATTTAGAGTTGCTCTAAGTTCATCACCATATTCTTCTGCTTTTCGCAGTTTTACTTCAAGTTGATTAGTTAATGCATTTAATTGTTCTGCATTTTCCCTCATCTTCTTAATGGTTTTTTGATTTGTTTGATTCGCAACTTCTAATTTTGCATTATTTTCTTGAAGTTGTGCAATTCTTTTTTGAGTATCTTGATAATAGTAGAAGGCGCCATAACCAGCGCCTCCTACAATCCCTAGAACTACAATTAAAATGTAGATTCTAAACATAAGTTATTCACTTTTCCAGATTGTCCATAACCCCCAAGCAATTGCCAAACCAGCGGCTATCTTTGCAAGAGGAGCAACAAACAGAATCATAAGACCTAGTGCAATACATACTGCACCATCCCATGATGTTCTTTCTGATACTCTATTTTTAATCCAATCTATCATACTATTCTCCTTATATTATCGCTTTTGCCAGATTTCATATAAAATCCATACAGCGATTAATCCAATAACTCCTTGATTACCCAGAGCTTCCATTATGTTGCTTACGTTTGTAATCACTGACATTTCACCAGGCATAAAGGGCATTGACCCCATACCTAATATTTCCAAAATTATAGCCAAAGCAGCAAGTGAAAGTCCAAGATTTGCAAGTTCACCAGCCCAAGCTCTTACTTTTGATAATATTTCCATGTTAGTTCTCTCCTTTTTTTATTACCAAGAGAATTTTACACCAGCAACTATGTCCTCACGAGCCCACTCATTATCTAAACCAGTTTCAAGATACATCTCAACACTGGAATTTGGGACAAGTACAGACGCTTTATAATCAGTACCATCAAATTCGGTATTAACTATATCAAAATCTGCATTTGCTGATAAAGATACTGAATTCCACATAATAGTTTTACCTACTTGCATATCTAAAGATGATACTTCAGTATCCATATTGTATTCTCCTGTTGCTTCCCAATCCAACCCCAGCATACCAGCTGAAGCAGGAAGTGATATTAAACTCATTAAAAATGTTCCCATTAATAATTTTTTCATCAAATTTTCCCCTTTTACTTTTTATAATCCTCATAACGAATTATCTTACTAGTTGTTTTAAAATCCTTTTTTCTCATTATCGTTTTGTTAGTAACTTCAAAACCACTCCCTTTTGTTTTAATAACAACTGGTAAATTTAGATTGGTAGTCATATCTTTAAGAACAGCCTCTACATCTGGATTGTTTCTAATATTCTTACCTTTGTTTCTTTGTATCTTCTTAAAAAACCTCTGTAGTTCTGCAACCTTAATCTCTGGACTATTTCTAGGGTCATTTAACCTGTCCACAAAATGTCTTGTGAATTCAACATCTATATCATATTTTTTGAGGATTCTGTCTGCAAATTTTTCTAGAGCTACTATATCTGATTGTTTTAATTCTTCCCATAAACTACTTTTCATTATCATTTTTATGTCGTTGGCACCAGATGTTTTTATTTGTTTTATTTGCTGATCTTGAGCTCTTTTAAGGGATTTCTTTTTTTCTGGTGGAGCTTTATCCATTCTACTTTTTTGTTGTTTTCTGACATTTCTGATTCTTTTTGCAAGATTCATTTTTGCAGTTGCAACTTTCATTGTCTTTAGTAGTTCATCATCTTCTGTATCTTCACTTTTGTTAAGTTTCTTCGCTAACCTAGCTCCTTTTTTTAACAATCTTTTTGCAGTAAGGTCAGCCATTGATTTCTGACCAAGATTGTGATACATATAAGTGGACATAACTTACTTCATTACAATACCAACAATTTTCATAAACTGACCTTTACTTCCATTGTTGATTATGTCCATTACCTTTTTTTGATTATCTTTATTTAGTCTTTTATCAAGTGCCTGAGTGATAGCAGATGCAGTAAAAAGGTCTATTCTCAATTTACCATCTTTAAGTTTAATCATATTGTTCTGTTTTCTCTTAACAATATCTCTTAGAATAGCAACATTATCTTCTGTTAACTGTTCAGTTCTAAAATCGTCCATAGTTTCTTTTACTTGTTTTGAGAACTTTTCTGACCTTTTTGCACGAAGCGCTTCAATTCTTTTTATGAAACTTTTTGCATCTCTAGTTCTACCATCATATATTTTCTTTTTCTTTTTCTTTGGGTGTACTCCAGGCTCCCCATCAGGCCCAACACCGATACCAGCAATTGCACCACCACCAGCACTATTTACTGGGGCATCTTCATTCTTGATACCCAACATCTCATCTTCGTAAAACTTTTTCATTATGTCACTAAATTTTGTCATAGTTCCAAATCCTCTATTCCTACTTCCTTTATATCTTCACCACTCACAAATATTTTTGATTGTGTTGGTATATGTATAACTGGGAAGATTTCTACACCCAAAACTGTGTCAGATGGTGGGGTATCTTCAAATACTTGGATTTCATCTCCCTCTAGTGCATCTGGTGTTTCAGCATCTTCTTCATCAAAGGTTATATCATTAATAAGTTTGTATATACCTTTAGGTAATTTACCATCATCTAATTTAATTTCTTCCGAAATACTATTATCAAGTTCATAGTTATTTTCTTTTAGATACTTCATAAATTCTTTTTCCCACATTTTAGGGTCAACATCTTCTTTAAAAGTATCCTTCAATAAAAATAGTGCAGCTGCATATGTTCCTAATTTGGTTCTTAATCCAGGCACCTTCTCAAATATCTTTTTAATATTAAAAACTAACTTATGTAAAACTGTGTAAGCATTTTTTTCTGCAACTGTTCTTAAAGTCGTAGGTTTATTAGTTCCTGGCTCTGTTATTCTTTTACCTTTTTCATCAATAATACCAAGTTTAAATGCTTCTTGTTTTTGAAAAGGGGTAACTAATAATTTAATAAACCTATAAGTTACAAATAAATCTATCGCTCTTCCCATTATAGTGTTCCTAATACTTCTGTTATTTTTTTATCATCATCAATTTCTTTTAATTCTTGTTCTGGTAACATATTTAAAAATACAAAAAATGATTTCAATTGAGGCCAATGCTCTGGTTCAATTTTAAATAATAACAAAGTTGAAGCGGCATCTGGCCCAAATACATTATTTAATATAATAATATGGTTTAACAGTAACCTTTCTTTTACAACTCCATCAACTTTATATTTTTTAAGTAATCGTTTGATATACTTAAATCGTTTCATATCGTCATAAAATTCTTTTTCGCCTTCACACTGTGGATTGTCATAATGTTTTAATGCAAACAGTAATACATTATCACTCGTAATTTTTTCAAAATTCATTTATGTTATTTTGGCAAACACCTTACAAGTATTATTTGAAGTTTTTTCATAAGTAAGAATTAAACTTCTGCCACTTTCTTGTTCATTTACAACTTCATCATGTGGGGTATCTATTTCTTTACCAAATTTACCACCATGTTTTACTAAAGGTACAGAAATACTACCACTATCTTCTGTAAAAGTAACATCTCCAAATTGAATACCCATTCTACTTAACTTTTCCCTTAGTTCATCTATAGCTTTATCAGCAACGAGATATTCTCTCATTCCAATAGAACCTACAAATGCATTAAGTTTCTTAATATGGTCTTCATTATTCAAATCCATCAAGTTCCAATCTTCATCAGCTATTTGTGTACCTTCATTAATATGTTCCAGAAAACTTTTCATTATTCCTGTCCTTTATCAGAGTCATGTTCTTCATCAAATCCATCTGAGTCATGTTCACCCTCACCATAGATTTCTTGAAGTGACTTCTTTTGTTTTTTGGTTGGTGCAGCCTTTTCAACTGGTTCAACCTTCTTAGGCTCTTCTCTTGGTGGTAATATTACTCCACCTGGCCCATATCTTACTGGTTCTACCATAATTTACTCCCTTATGAAATGGTTGGCCCGTTAGCGCCATTAACACCACATCTGTTTATTACTTCCCAAGCAGCTCCTGTATACAATAATGTAACGGACTCACCAACATCATCAAATACTATAGAATTTGCTACTGTTCCGCCTAGATTACCATCAGTTTTAGTCAAAGTTCCATCACCACCATCTGTTACTAAAATAATAGTTTTGGTTTGTCCTTCTTTACCATGACCTAAAGTTAAAGAATTTGCACCAGTAGTTGTTAAAAGTGTTATTGGTGAAGTAGTATCAATGGCTCCAGCACCAGATAATGCTTGTGGAGTTTCGGTTACACCCTGTCTACCTACTATAGCCCATTTAGAACCTGTCCAAACTAATATAGCGGCATCTCCATGACTACCAAATGTAAGTGAAGTAAATCCAAGAGCGTCACTTGGAGTCACTACAAATTTATTACCATTGGTTGGGGCAGTAGACATTGCAATAATTTTTAATTGTCCAACTTTTGTTCCATCATCTAATGCCTGAGCATGGTCATTACTAAGTCCAGAACCATTTATTAACGTAATGGAAGTGGTTGCATTTACATCAGCTGCTCCACTAACAGTTTGAGGTGTTCCACCCAATGCAACAATTGATGGAATGTTAGCAAAAAGATTTCCTATTGTCATCTTTTTGTTTACTGGAGTACCACTAACATCATCAATAACATGAAGTAAATCAGCACTAGCAATAGTAGTACCGATATCAGTAAGTGCAGTTATTTTTTTATCTGCCATTTATTTTCTCCTATGAACCTTCCTTTTCAGAAGGGATGCTACTGTCGGCATCTCCACCGACACCACCTAAGTCTTTAATAAACATATCGCATTGTTGTATAGCACCACTAATTGCATGGTGCTGTGCAACAAGATTACCTCTTTCAGTATCAAGTTTTGTCAAGGCTTCCTTAACTTTTAACAAATCACTTTCAAGTGTTTCTTTACGAGTGTTCAAATCAGTTAGTTCTAAAGTCATAATTTCTTATTCTCCATTATTTAAAATACTATATTATATATATTAACTATCTGGGGCTGCAGTATCACCAGCTGCATCACCAGAAATACTTGAGGCGGCAACTAGAGTTTCATAACTAACTCTACCAGCTCTTCCACCAGTACCTACAGTTTTCTTTACCCAACCAATATGAGCAATTTCTCTGCTATCATTACTATCATCATTACCTAAACCAAGATTTGCAGTAGCAGTAGCAGTTCCACCAATAAGTGTATGTGCAGTACCACCAGTAGCAACAGCAGATAGTGTAATCTTAGTTCCAGCAACTGCATTTGCATAAGTTGTTGCAAGACTAATTTTGTCTGTCGTACCAGATTTGATTAAGTAATAAACAGTTCCAGTTGTCAAGTCTGCTTGAGCTCCAGATGCACCTTGTGTATAAGTTACTGCCTCACCAGTTGAGATAGTAGTATACATTGCATTTGGAATAACGATTTCGTCATCAGCAACAATTAATACTGCTGAATCTGTTAAGTCTAAACTTCCAGAACCAGTTGGAGCTGCAACTGTTACACTTGGTGCAGATTGATAATCAGAACCAACTTCACTTATAGTATATCCAGTTACCTTACCACCAGAAATAGTTGCAGTTGCAGTAGCAGTTACACCAGTAAGTGATTGTGTATTATTACCTTGTCCACTTATTCCTACAGCAGTACCAGCTTGTGCATTTTCAAGAGTACTTCCAAGTTTGATATTATCATCATCTACACGAATTGCAAAGTATGTAGTACCATTAGTTAAACCAGTATTTTGTGTGCCACTACCATGACCAAAAGTAAGTTTAGTACCAGTTCTTATTCCATGTCCAGCAATTTCGATTGAATTTGAAGCTGTAGTAATTTTTGCAGCTAAAATAGTTCTTGCAGTTGGGCCTGCAATTGTTACAGTAGGTGCAGAACCACGATAAGTGTTACCACCGATTGTAGTTAAAGTTCCTAGTGTAGTATCACCTACATTTACACTAGTAATGTTGTCAAGTCCACCAAGTGATTCAGCAGATGTTATACCTAAAATATTAGTATTAATATGAGGTGCAGCTGAATCAAAATCAAGAGGTGGTCTGCGAACATCGGCAGCAACTCCAGATTCAGCACTTGTGACATTTTCTGTTAATACTAATGCAGTATTGCTTGTGATTGATTTAACTCGATACGAATTTCCACCAGCGGTAAGTATAACATCTCCCACAGCAACCTCAGTAGTAAAAGCAGTACCAGAACCAGCAACATTCATTTGAGTGCCTGAACTGGTATTTGTAGTGATAGTACCTGTTAAATCAGAACCATCATTCATACTCCATGAGCTCATTTTATTTCTCCCTTAATTAGTATATACTATTATAGTATATTTATACTATTTAAAACCTAGTCTTTTCAACTCAGCGATTGTACTTGTAGGTGAAATATGATGTATTGCCATACCACCAACCGCTTTCCATTCATTCACATTTTTAATATAGTCATCAATTAAGAGATTAGGTTCTCCATTTGTCATAGCAAATTTCTTCTTATCTTCTCTCAAGACAAGATGTATTCTACTTTTCTTAGTAAGTCTGGCATTTTTCTTTAACCAATTCATCTTACCTTTTCTAGAATTCGCATCTTTTGTACTGTATGCAGAAAGTATATGTGATTCATATTTGTCTATAAAAGACCATAACTTTCTTGCTCCAGGCATCCAATCTAAAGTATCCCAAAAATCCTTCTTTGCAGTAATCTTAGGCCATCTATCCCTTTTGTCTGCTTTAGGAAACGGAACACCAAGTACTTCTTCTGACCCCTTTATAAAGTCACAAAGCACCATATCCATGTCACAATAAAGTGTCGGTAAATTATCAACCTTCTCTGTGACCTCATTAATAACATCATATAAATTTTTCACTCTTAAACTCGATTCTTTTCATTTTTAATTTTTGCCATCTTTGGCGATATTTCTACTGGAGTTATTTTCTTTCCAGTATCAGTCATAGTATCATTTTTTTCTTTTTTTGTCAACCCCTTTTCTTCATCTTTTTCATCTTTCTTTTTCTTAGATAATGTTGGGTCATAACTAGCCATTCCTGCTACACCACCATATGCTTCTTTATTAGATGACTCACCCCACATTTGTAGGATTGCATCTCTTAAAGAACCTTCTTTAGTTTCGTGATATCTTTGAATTGTTTCTGACTTTACTGCTTTTGAAACTGCTTTACGTCTTTTGTGTAAAAACTTATCAGAATCATCAACATCTCCATCATTGTCAATGTCTTTATCTTTTCTGTCTTTAAACTTTTTCTTAACTGCTTTTGGTTGAACTGCATCAAGACCATCACCATCATCAGACTTATCATTTTTGTTAGTTTCGTCTTTCTTTTTCTTTTTCTTAGACAATGTTGGGTCATAACTAGCCATTCCTACTGTACCACCATATGCTTCATCAAAGTCTTCACAATTATAAGTTTTACCAGAAACTACGAAAGTTTTATCACCATTCTTTCTTGCATCTGCTAATGCTTTACTAAATGCATTACCTTCGTCTTTCTTTCCATTTTTCTTTTTCAATGTTGGGTCATAACTAGCCATTCCTGCTACACCACCATATGCTTCTTTATTAGATGCTTCTGCCCACATTTCTAATATAGTATCTTTTAATGATTTTGTCATTCCATTCTCCTCATATGCAGCTGCAATTTTCTTTAGACCAATCGCTTTTGCAAGTTCTTTAGTTCTCTCTCCATACCCACCATAATTATCTTTTATTCTTTGTGCAAACCATTTCATAATAACTGGTCTAGCATCTGCTTTTGCACCCTTTTTATCTCCAAGTACTCCAATCATATCAAACAATTCATCATCACCCAATAAACCATAAAGAGCATCCATTTCTTTAGTATAAATTTCTTTCTCTGGGTCACCTACTGGTATAGGTCTTTGCATTAATTTTTTAAGGGCAGCTACTTCTCTAGGAGTACTCGCCATTGCCCACATACCTTCTTTTAGAACTTTTTCTATATCTGAACCAGCAACATAATCTGGTAACATTTTTTCTAAATCATCATGACTTACAGTTTTCATTTTTGCAACTTTACTTGCAAAAGGTTTCATAGTCTGCATTTTCATCATTCTTTTTGCAACATCTTTACCAGACATATCCTCTTTCATAAGTGCTTTAACTGATTTAAGGTCTAGTTTAAGTGCCTTTGCAATTTCCTCAGCAGTTTTACCATCATCCATCATTTGATGCATCTGTTTCATTTTACCTTCATCCATTTCTAATTCCTCTCCTATTGCGAGTACCATATCTCCAATACTTTTTTTATCTTTTGGATTAATTGGAATAATTTTCATTTTGCCAACTTCATTCTTTGGTATTCTCATTGGCGGTAGATGTGCAGACCTCATACCACTTTGTGCATCTTTCTTTGCATCTTTACCACTATATCTTCCAACGATTTTATTGTCTTTGTCTATTAAAACATAGTCAAACATCTCATCTATCCTTTTATCATTTTCATCAAAGTAAACAACTTCTTCTTTGTACATATTTAATTCAAATGGTTTTGAACCACCTTTATTGTATACTTGAATTTGTAAGTTACCACCTCTACCTTTTAATCTGTAAGTATTAGTTTTACCTTCAGATGGTTTCTTCGGCCCAGTTGCAACTTTACTGTCAATCTCTTTTGGGTCTACAGTAATACCCATCTTTTTCTTTGCATAATCATAAGCGTGTTGCATTGCATCAGAAAAAGACTTATGATACAAGTCATACTTTTCGTCAAGTTCAGTTTCTTCCATCACCATCTTGGGTAGATTTGTAATCTCATCTGAGTCATCAAGTGCTTTCTTAGCGCCCTTTGCATCTCTTCTACTCACATAAAGTTTATTATTTTTAAAATATCCATCAATACCAGCATCATCAAGAACCTTTAAAACTTCACCCTCATATCCCTCTTTGACAACACTTCTAATATCATCTGCATCTATTGGTATTTTTTTATCTTTGAATTGTTTTACAAAAATATCTTCTGCTTCGTCCTCACTTTTTGCACGAATTTTTTTACTGAAAAGTTTACCCTTTGTTGAGTAAGTAACTCTATAATTTGCTTCATCAAGTTCAACACTTTCTAATCTAACACCAGCAATTTTAGCGGCATCACCTACAGTTTTCGGTCTACCGATAGTTTTACCACCTTTATCCCAACTTATTAGTTTTGGAGAACTAGTATCACCACCTTCTGTGTCGATAACTCCGTCTTTACCAAGAGCATGATTAATCATATCAACTACTGGAATACCAGAACTTGCACTAGGCAATCCTCTTGGAAGTCTACCAAATTCACTCTTTAGTTTATCTCTATCGGATGCACTTAGATAAATCTCTGGAACATAATCATTACCAACTTTTACAAATTTTTGATTTTTATTCATTGATAAAACTTTTGCAGCTAGTTCTTTACTTACCTTTTCAGTAATTTCTACTTCTTCTCTTGTTCCTCTGACACTAGTTGGGTCATTGTTTGGGTCATAGAATTTAAACTTATGAACCTTTTTAGTTTTCTCATCTGTTATTTCATACCCACTTGAAGTAACTCTTGTAATTTTACCAAAACTTTTATCTCCGTTTTTAGGTAAATAATAATCAGTTTTTAAACCAACTCTTGCACCTTTTTTTGTTTCAGTACCAATACCCTTCATTGCAAGTTTTCTGTAATTTTCATCAAAGTTGTCTATTCTATTACTTTCATTTGTCTCGGCGTGTTTCTGAATCAAACTTTGAACATCAACATTATCATAGTATTTTGAATATTTCTTTTTTACTGCAGCTGCAAATGCATCAGTATTTCCTTTATACTTTCTGTCTTTCATCATTTTTTCAATATCTTTTTTAACTGACATAGGCATTAACATACTTGGAACTGTTTTTTTCTCATCAAGGTCAGATTCACCAGGCGTCATCTTTTTTGCTTTTAAAGTTGATTCATCAGTACCCCATTCTGGTTGGTTTTCTTCTTTAGAATGAGTTAAATCATTTTCATGTGTTGTTTGACTTTGGATATCATTTCTATATTTGTTATCCTCTGCCATTTTATAATATTTGTTAGAAATCGCATCTCGTTCTTTTTGGTCTTTAGGGTCAATAGAACCTTTTTGCATATGTCTTTTATTAATGTCTTTTATTTTTTTCACTTCTTGTGGAGTTCCAAAAGACTGTGCAAGTTTCAATGCAAGTTCACCATGCTGATTATCGTTTTCTAAACTATCACGCTCTTTTTTAGTTATCTTTTTTGCACTCTCTCGTACTTCTGCAAGTGCTTCACTCATTAATTTTGCATATCTAGTCATATCTTTTTCCTTTTAGTTATCTACTTTTGCACCAGCACGCCATTGGTAACAACTCCAATATCTCGCCTTCCATTTGGGGCCTGGGTCATCACAACTGTGTCTTGCACGAAAACTTTTTCTTGCATCTGGGTCATCACGATTGATACCCATATTTGGGTCACCAAATCTAACCACCACTACTGTACCCTTTTCATTCTTCACATAAACCTTAAATTTCTTTTTAGGGTTTTCACTTGTACGAATAGGGTCATTCAATTTAACCTTTTTACCTTGATACTCTGACTCACTTATTACATGGTCAAAGTTACAAGAACAATTTTCTTCTTCTAGTTTTGATAACATTCTTTCGTATGTTATATTTAGTTTTTCTAACCACTCTATCGCACCATATCTTTCCTTATAGAGTTCACGAGTCTTGAGGTCTTTATACCATTCTTTTATTTCAGCTGACTTGTTTGCAACTAACGTACTTCTTTTTGAAGCATCTGCATCTCTATAAGTTGATGGTACTCTTCCAATCATCTTTCCTTTTTTACGTCCTTTCGTTCCAACAGGAACTTTTAAATTAGGACGTTTTCTATCAGTTTTAAACTTTTTTGTTTCTTTTGCCATTTTAGTAATGGTTGCATAGTAAATTCTTTCACCTTCTTCTTTTCCATATCTGTCAGTAAATTCTTTCTTACTAATGTCTTTCTCATACTTTTTCATCTTATCTTTTTCTGCATCAGTAAGTTTTCTTTCATTTATCTTTGAGGTATCAGTTGCCATGAATGGGCCTCTTCTCAAAGTTTTAAATGGAATTTTAACTTCATTACCAAATATTTCTTTTGGATGAATAATATTAAATGTAACCATTTCACTAGAGTTATCAATCTTTACCAACTCCATATCTATTTCTTTATAGACCTTACCTTTAAATTTCAAACCATGTGCAGTAACAAGTTTCTGAACTTTACCACCAGCAACTGCTTGTTTCGCTCTTGCTTCTTGTTGATTTAACTTTGCAACTCTTTCTTGGTCACGAGCAATTCTTAATTGTAATTGTGCAAGTTGTTTTTTCTTTCGTAAATCTTTTAGATTTTCTCTATCTTTCATAGTATCTGATTGTGGTTTTTCTTTTTCATCTTCTTCATTTTTAGGAACACAATTAGGCACCATCTTACCATTTTTCTTTTTCATACCAACTTGTTTATGGGTATCCCAACAAGGGTCTTCTTGTTTTTTACTATATCCTTTAGGCCCTGCTTTTTGTGGTGTTGATTTTTTCTTTTTACTAGTTTTAGAAGATACATAATCAGAAACTTTCTTTATACCTTGACCAATTCCAGTAGCTATTCCAGCATATGTTGATGGTGGAATACTTCTTGCAATATTGGCTGCCTGACCAATAGCAACAACTGGTAAAACTTCATGTAACCAAACTTTTTGTAATCCATTATTTGTTTCCAGAACAAGATAGTTTGTACCCTTACGAACAATTTTTCCTTGAACACCACTCTCTGTAGTTACTTCTTCATTAATGTTTAGTATTTCTTCACGAATATATAAATCTCTAATTATTTCTTCAGATGACCAATTAGTTTCATTAACATTCATAGCTTTACGAATATCATCAAATAACTTTTTACCATCTTTAAAGTTTCTAGGTAATCCTTTAGAAAAACTATCATAATCATTTTCTACTGCAGCCGCTCTCATTTTTGATGCAGACATTCCAGTAACACCTTCTGCATCTGGGTCACGATCACCAGCAGACACTACATCAATACTATCAAAATTATAAAATCCATGTTTACCCTTTACATCATTATATTTTTTAAGTAATGAATTAAATTCTTGAACTCTGTCAGAACCTACAACCATTACAACATTCTTATATCCTTTATCATAAAGATCAGATGCAATTTGAAAAACATTTTTAGAGTTACTTGCAATAATATTCTTTGAATATTTTGAAAACATTTTTCTCATATATGCAACTTTTCTAGAATGAGGTAATGGATTCTTTTTAGGGTCTTGAGAATGTGATGGATACACAAACATATCCCCACTTTGTTTTGCAAGTGCTTGAATTAATTTTTCATGTCCAGTTGTTGGTGGATTGAATCTACCAAATGTAAATACTGCTGTATCACCCTTTGCTTCTGAAAATGTTTTCATTTCTTTTCACCATACATTTGTTTAAACTTTTTAGTGTGTGTAGATGGTTTAGTATCTGCACTTGCATCTCCAGGCGCAGGGCCTTTCTTCTTCTTTGCAAAATGTCTTGCACGAGCCTTTTTAGTTGAAGTTGACATTTCATCACCATCAGCATCTTTTGCATAATACTTTGCTGGTTGAGTACCTTCTCTATCTTTAATGTCTTTATCTTGTTTAACCCCTTCACCACGAACTTGTTTTGCAAGGTCTTTGTCTGCCTTACCCCAAGTTCCAGAACTTTTGGTTGTAAATGAATTAACCCTTGCCATTGCCCATTGTTGTGCTGTAGTTCCTGGCCTATGTCCTGTTTTATATGCAGCCATTCCCCTATCATAAACTTTTTTCAATATAGAATATGGCATACCAGACTTCTTTGCTTTATTTTTAAGAGCTTCATTCTCATTCAGTTCAACTTCTTCATTATATGGTGTTAGGTCTTTTGATAACTTTTTATCTTTGATGAGAGAGTCTACATATTGTCTTATGGGTTTAATAGAGTCGATACCATAATTATTTGCAGCTCTAGATAGATAAAATGCATTACTATGTTTACCCCCACCTTTTTGTACCATATTAGAATAATCTTTTATGATATCATCATAGGCTCTTTTTAATCTACTAGATTCATCTACATTTTCTTTTTGTGTTACTTTTTGTGCTAACTTTGCTTTTAGTGCGGCTCTATTCTTTTTTACTCTTTCACCTTCACCAGCTTTTAACTTTCTTAGAATTTTCTTAGTTATCTTTTGAATAACTTTTGCTTTCTTAGAAACAATTTTTTGATTTATCTGAATTCTTTTCTGTATGGGTAATTTATTATAATCAACATCAGGCCCCAATGCCTTCTTTATAATCATATTTTTTGCCTGTTTACCAGCAGATTTCAAAAGAGCTGCATCATCTCTTTTTCTAAGGAGTGCTCTTTTCTTTTTAAATTTTGTGGAAGCTTTTTTGGCGATTTGTGCCATTCGCCTACCTAATGCTTTATACCTCTGTACAACAGATTGTTTAGGTTTTGTTGGTGGTTTCTCTTGAATATCACCATAAAATTCTTTTAAAGTTTTCATTTGTCCCATGCCTTTATTGCTGTAAAGTTATTAAAACTAAATTCCATTCTATCAACCAACTTCACTGCATCTCCAGATATCCTATCAATTGCAACATAACCCTCTGGATTAACCACTTTAAATCCATTACTAGTCTTGATAAAGGTATCTGTTAAACCTTTTACACTATTTAGTTTTTTTACAATCCCCATCTTCGCATTTACTAAATGTGATTGCAATGTTATGACATATTCTAAATTACCTAAATCTCTTTTAAACTCTCTTACATATTCTTTCTTTTTTGTTTCCAGAACATCTTTAGATTTATCTGTTTTAAGTTTATCTATCTCTTTATCAAAATGATTTTCAACATGAGTTATATAACCTTGACTATGAGCTCTGGGATTTGTTATTGGTTTTCCTTGTCGTACTTTGGTATTATTATATGTTTTAAGTGATGCGCCCACAAGTTTTCCTGTAAGGGAATCCTGTAGTCTTAAAAACTTCTTCAATCGTACTGCATTAATTTTTTGAAATGTTTTACCAGCTTCTGATAAATGTGCAGTAACTTCAGCAGTTTCTTTTGAAGTCATAGTTGCACGACCAGAAACATCTTTGTAAGTTGCATCATCCATCCATACTGAAGATGTTCTACTTAACTTACTAATGTTTGCACCAAATGATGCTTTCATATCTTGTAATTCTTTACCTTCATATGTTGTATGCCAGACAACACCAATCTTCGCTTTGTTTATCACTTTACCTAAGTCACTATCAATAGGTACAGCATAGACAATAGTGTTAGGTTGAAAAGTATAGTATACCACACCTTCAATATTTGTCTTCTCGATATCATCTGTAAACATGAGGTCACCTTGTAGTACCCCTTTGATACCCAACTTAGAAAACTCTGCAAGTGCGATTTTAAATTTTGAATTAAGGTCACCAGATAAGTCATTATCTATCTCCTTATTTGTTTTATACAACTTCGGACTTACATTAAATACTGACTTTTTTGCAACAAAAAACTTACCATCACTTGGGTCAACACCAGCGAATATCGCAGGAGCTCCATCCCACTTGACTGTCATATTGACTGAAGACCTAGATTCTCCAGCGAGCATATCTCTTAGGGAACGAACAAAGTTGATTGCAGCTCTACCCCCAGGCACACCAAAGTTTAATATCTCATCTTCGATATGTTCTAAGTGTAGGTTCTTACCTTCTTTTCCCTCTAATAAATTAATCATTTTACTTTAAACCCACTTGTTGTAATATACAAACTCTTACCAGACCAACCACCAGCAGCTCTTGTTCTTAAAACAATAGGTGCAGATATAACCTTACCTAAAGGTCTATAACCAAATGCAACATTAAAAGTTTGACTTTTATTATCATAACTAGTTCTAATCTGTGTTAATTCGGTACTATTTTTTGTAAAAAATATCTGTCTTTGTTCTTCATCTGAAGAAACATCTTTGATTGTAGAACCTTTTTCACTACCAATCAAAAGTTTATATGGACAAGGTGTTGCATCTGGGTCATCATATGTATAATATCCAACTGTATTTAAAAGATACATCATATTTCTAGAATCTGATATGTAAGTAGAAAATGCAGATATCAAATTATTTCTAAACTTATAATAGAAATCATCTGCATAAAATTTTAACTTATCTTTTTGAAATGCACGAGCAAGTCCAGCAAATGCTCTCTTTGAAGAACTTTCACTAAATTTTTCTTTTGATATATAAAAATTAGATATTGCCTTATGTGCAATTGGTGTTGATGCATCTATGGTTGAAGCCGCATCATTCCATGCCTTATCAATCATTTTTTCTATATTTGATAATTGTTTTCTATCTGAAAGTTTAGAATAGAAGGCAGTTATATTTGTATTAATTTTTGGTGTTGCATCTTTACCAGCAGAAATCTTATTTGAATATCCAATATAATTTCCATCTGATAATTTAATAATAACATCTGAAGGATTCTTTGCACCAACACCATCTGGTTTTCCTCTTGGCACCCAATATACATCAGCAATACTAGTAGGTAAATCTTTTGCAACTGCGAGTGAATTCTGATACCCTATCTCAATATCTCTATCAGCACTTTCATCTTTATCTATTAATATAACAAGGTCTTCATAAGTTACAGATTTACCCTCACCATTTAATACACCAGTGGGCCCTGTCTTTCCACCTATATCAGATTGGAAAGTCTTAGGGTCTGTGTAATCTTTGTGAAGTAGAAAATAAACAGTTAAAAATTCATTTACATTTGAAGATGCAGTTGAATCTTTTCTAGTCTTTTGACCATAATGAGCCTTTACTTTAGACTTTGTAGTAATTATATAATAATTAGTATCTTCATCTTTTACATTAACTTGGAAATGATATTTTCCACCATAATCTTTAACTAATTGTCCAGAACCAGAATCAACACTTTTAAATTTTATTTCACCATCACCTACTAATGGTCTTATATCTTTTTCAGAATCTATATCTATCACATAAAAAGGATTAAATGTTCCTCTACTTTGATAATCTGGTGATACAGTTAATTCTCTTAGGTACTTTTTAAACCCTTCCATTAATCCAATCTCTCCATCTATAATAGTATTATTTATGTGTTAAGAAATTTGGAAACCCTCTATCCCCAAATGGTTTAATATTATTCAACTCAATTGCAGTTTCCTTTGCATCTTCTTCAAAGTCATATGTTATGATAACATTATTAGTGGGAAGTTCAATTACTTCCCACTTTTTAGTTTCTACGTTAATGTCGTGATAATACTTTATTTTAGACTTTGATGTCTGAGAATTTCTCATACTTGTTAGTCTTTTCAGCAAAAGGCGTGTTGTCGAAAACAGGTTCTTCATTTTTCTGTCCAGAATCTACCAAGTCATCTTGGGCTTGTTGTTCTACATCATACAATTTCATTTTCGCTCTGTCAATACCTAAAATAAATCTTTTATTTACTGTGGGGTCATTGTAACGATTCTTCAATTGTTTAACACAAATCTGATTTAAGTCCTCAAGTTCCTCTGTAGATATGAGAGCAAACATAAGGTCAGCCGTAGCTGGTAAACCAAAACTTTCTGACGTATCTTCCAAACCAATGTCGCTTGAGACAAATCCACCTCTAGTAGTTTGTGTCGCCGACATAATTGGAACATTAGTTTCAACGGCAAGTCCTCTAAGTTCTTCTGCAATCGCTTTGATATAAAAGTATGAACCAACATTTGCATTTCCTTTAAATCTGGCAGATGCACAAATATTTAAATAATCAATAAAAATAATATCTGGTTTAAATGATCTCTTGAGTGCAAGTTCCTTAATCAGACTTCTAAAATTACCAACATGAGCAGATGCAGTTGGATATTCCTTAACAATCAATTTACCATTTGTCTTTTTTTGTATCTTATTTAAATAACCTTCAAACATCTTTTTAGGTAATGTATGTAAGTCATCTATAGTAATATTCATTAGATTGGCATCTATTCTTTCTGCAATTCTTTCTTCTGCCATTTCCAATGTGATATATAAAACATTCTTACCTTGCATAAGTGTAGATGCAGCCATATGACACATGAACAATGATTTACCTACACCAGTTCCAGCAAGTGCAATATTTAGGGTTTTCTGTGGTAGTCCACCTTTAGTTATCTTATTGAAATAATCTAAATCAAATGGTATCTTTTCTTCTTTCTTATGATAGAACTCATATCTATTTATACCATCTTCAACATAATCATGTCCTACTGATAAATCAAATGCAACATTAAGTGCTTCTGATAATATAGTAGGAATTGCTTCTGGTGTTCTGTTCTTATCTTTACCATCAATAATTTTAATACCATCAAGAACTGCATTATATATCGCTTTGTCTTTACAGAATTTCTCTGTTTCATCATGTAACCATTGCAAGTCCACTTCTGTTTTATCAAGTGAACTAATGATATCCACAACTTTCTTATAGTCTTCATCATTGATATCTTTACGATTATCTACACCAATAGTAAGAGTTTCTTTTGTAGGTAAAGTATTATACTTATCTAGAAACTTTTCAATCTCTTCAAATACTACTCGTTCATTTCTATTCGCAAAATATTCTGGTTTTATAAAAGGAAGGACTTTTCTAGTATAATCCTCATTATAAATTAAATGTGTGAGAGTTGTTCTCTCAATGGTCTGTATCGACATATTGTAAACTTCCATTCTCTAATTGTTTATCCATTATATCATAAAGTATGTCGCCAATCAAGTTGAAAAATTCCTCTTCAAACACTTCTTTAGGTAATCCATTAGAATCTAAAATATTCCATTCAAAATGTAAAGGTAAATTTCCATCTTCATCTTCTTTCTCTCCAAAAGAAACTTTACCATAAGAATATACAACTCCTTGATATTTTCCAGCTTCTTCTGTAAGTCCTATACCTTGCCACTTTGCATCTTTGTTTTGTACAAACTTATATAATTTTTCTACATCAGACACCACTAATTCAAGTTCCCATATCTAAATTCTTTCATTGCACATTCATCTAACTGTTTCATGATATCTTCAGTGAAGTATTTTTCTGGGTCATTGTTGATTGTCTTTGCATATTGTTTTGTACCATCTGGTAATTCAATACGAGTAGATACAGATTTGAATATATCATATTTTAATGCAAGGTCAAGTAATCCATAATATTTATCCAAACCTTTATCATAAGTCAAACGAACATCTACCATTTTATTCTCTACAGTAATTCTTGACTTTTGGTTTTTACAATGAACAATATTACCAATCACTTCAGTTCCATCTTTCTCTTTCTTTTTAGAAAGATATATGATAGATGAAGCTGCATATTTCAATCCAGAACCACCACCCATTTCTTTTGTTGGGAACATAGAACCAACAACATCATAAGTGTGATTAGTAATTACCATAGGAACTTTTGCACGACCAAGTTTCAAAGTTAACACTCTAAATGCAGCTTTGATAATCTGTGCTCGAGTCATATCTCTAGTTTCTTTACCAGCTTCTGTATCTTCTACTTCTTTTGTAGTAGATAACATACCAAGTGAATCAAGACATAACATGATAGGTTTTCTATCTGCTTCGTTTTGTGCAAGATATTTGTCTAACACACGAATTGATTGTGTTCTAAATTCTTGTACTGTAGTGACAGGAAACATAACCATTCTCTCTGGGTCTATTCCTCTATCAACTACCATCTGTGATGTGATTGCACTTTCTGATTCAAAGTAAATAACACCAGCATCTGGATTTGCATCTAGAAAGTTTTTCACCATACCCATTACAAAAAATGTTTTACCAGTTGCACTTTCACCAGCTATTGCAGTAATTTTATTACTTGGTAAACCACCATAAATTGAACCACTCAATAATCCATTAAATATAAACGAACCAGTATCTATAAATGAATCTACATCACCAGCTTCTACACCATCAGAAACTAAACTTGCATATTCATTCCCTGCTTCTTTTGCAATACTTTTTAAAAAATCCATTATATATCGTCCTCATCTCTGTTATCAGAACGAAACTCATCAAATCCGCCTGGATATCTATCTTTAAGTTTCGCAGTATTAATATCAATTAATTCTTCAATATTTGTTCCAAGTGCAAGACAACCTTGAGCAACGTACCACATAACATCACCCAATTCTGATTTTAGATGTGTTACAATATCTTCGTCCATTTCCTTACCTTGAAATACACATTTCTTCACTATGTCATTAAACTCTCCAACTTCACCAGACAAACCAATACTTGCAGTTAGTAGTCTTGAAGGTTCAACCCCTTGTTCATCAATTATCTCAACTGAATCAATAAAATCTTTAGTATGTTTAGTTGCATCACTAGAAACTTCATCAACAAACTCTTGATAATCATTCAATAATTCTGAGTCCATTCTTTTCTCCTATTTTACAGCTACTGCACCCACAAATGCATGATTTCTCCAAAATGGTTGGATAACACCAAACCCAACATTTTCTAACATCTCTTCTATTTCTTTCCAAGTATTGGGTTTCATCATGTGTCTTAGGGTACGTTCTTTGTTCATGATATCTTCTGTATCAAAAGACTTTCTTTTATAATCGTAATAATTAAAAGTTATCATATCTTGTACTAATGCATTTTCGCAAATAGTCTTCTCTGCAAATATATATGCACCACCACAGTTTAATCCATCATAAATGTTTTGTAATAAATCTTTTCTATCATATTTCGGCATAAATTGCAAGGTAAAAATAGATGTAATTAAAGAACAATTTTCATATTCATAAGTACGAGCATCTAACTTTGCAAAATCTACATATTCATAATATTCAAGTTCTTTTTTTCGTTTTTTTAAATCATCATCAAAACCATCTGCAATCTCTAAACCAATATATGAAGCATTTTTGGAATGGTCTAAATTATAGTCTATTAAGGCCTTTGTCATCTTACCAGTAGAACAACCTATATCTATAACATTAGTTTCATCTTCTACAAAATAACGAGATAAAGACACAACATCTTCTATAAGATTAGAATATCCACGAATAGATTTTTCAATATGTTCATCAAAACCTTCTTCTCTATGTGCAAAAGTAAAATCAGCCATTTTTATACACCTTTATCACTTTTTCATAAACTGAATCTGCAATTGCCTTTAACATCAAAGGTGGCACCATTCTACCTATACGTTCAGCTTTTTGATTCCATTTGCCTGTAAGTTTAAAATCATCTGGTAAAGATTGTATTCTTCTTAATTCTCCAAGAGTAAGTTTTCTAGGTTCACTCCAATGAAAAGCACCAGCAGTTGTTTCTCCACTACCCATTGCAGTTAGTGTTGGAGCTGGAACTTTAAGTGATACTCTTTTCAAATTAAAGTGATGACCTTTATGATGATAATCCATACCTGTCAAAACTTTATCTGGATTATTTGGCATATTACTTCCAGTATCTTTCCAATATGCAGTATTACTAAACTTTTCTGTCAACCTATCAATCTCTTCCTTATCATACTCTAAACCCTCAAGAGCATCGCTTAAAGGTACTGTATAATTAAACTCTTGTGGAAATATACCAGATATATTCATAAAAGTCAACCCCACTTCTGTAGTTATATCTGAACGTAATCCTATAAAGAAAACTCTTTGTCTTGTTTGACTTACTCCAAAATTAGAACTATTCAATACCTTTGCACAAACATCATATCCGATATCCTCAAATGTATTTTGTATCTTATTAAAATATTGTTTTGCCTCACCCATAGTAAGACCAGCGACATTCTCTGCAATAATAACTTTTGGTTTGATAACATCTGCAACTCTAAGAAACTCAAAGAATAAATCTTCAACATTAGTAACTTCTTTAATATCACTATATGATTTAGTTTTACCAAATGCATCTGCATGAGTATTACCTTTACCATGACTTACTGAACCTGCCATACTAAAAGCTGCACAAGGTGGACTTCCATCTAAAACGTCTAACTCTCCAGCCTTCAAACCAGTAATATCTAAAAACTCTTGACCAGATAACTTTTTAATATCATCTGGTAATATTGGAGTCTCTGGATAATTCTCTTTATATGTTTCTTGAGCAGTAGGAACAAATTCATTTACTGCAAGTACATTACCACCAGCAAGTTTATATCCAGTGGAACTTCCACCACCACCAGCAAAAGTTGATATAACATCAAACTTCTTTTGAGAAGATGCATCATATACATCTTTTAATAAATAAGGTTTATATTTCATTGCATAAAACTTTCTAAAGTATTTGTAGAAGTATTTAGCAAACTCCAATCTTTGCAAATATCCATAACTCTACTTCTACGTTTAAAATTAACTTTATTATTATCAATCAATTCTTCAAACAAATGGTCTATATTAGATTCCAACTGTAAATTAGAGTGTAACCTAATTCTACCTACTTTGTCAAGTTCTTTTTTAAAAGATTTTCTAATATGCTGTTTTTGTTCTGGTTTATTAAGTTCATACCAATCGTACTGCATAAAATAATCTTCTACTTCTTTATGTTGATAATATGGATGTACTAAAACTTTATTATATTCTTCACATAACATTCTTTGTTGGTCTACACCAGCATAGTTTTCTTTTTTAAAACCCTCTATACGAAACTCATCAAAAAGTTCTTTTGGTTCTTTAAAATTTAAAATACATTTTTTTGACATTCCATGAAAACCATCTGCACCAATACCAGACATAATATATTTTTGTTTTACTTTTGGATACAGATAAACAAAAGGAAATGTACATTCAAATGAAGTTTTACGTTTGCATTTATATTTGTGTAGTAGATTGAAAAAATCTTGTTCTAAATTTGTTTTGGGAACAACTGTAGTGTTTATCTCCCAACCCATTTTATCTGCAGCTTCTTCTGCCTTTTTTGCATCATAACTATAATCATCTTCAAGATGAAAAGTATATGCAGAAACTTTCTTACCTAATCTGTGAGCTGCAAAACCTAGCGATAGACTATCAATTCCACCTGAGGCGAGAAGTGCAACCTCTTCAGATTGCACTTCTGTTTCAATTATTTCACATAATATATTATCAATCATACTATGTAATGTTTCTCCTTGCTTCCTTTGCAAGAAATCTATCCTTACAAAATTTTAACAATACCCTATTACAATGTGCATCAACACTAAAACCATTTTTGTTCTTGTTAATATGTTTGTAATAACTTACAATTGCAGGCCAAAAGATGGTAGTATTAATATATGCTATATTTTTCACACCGCCAGTTTGGTTAATCTCTGATAATAATAAAGATTGAGAATCATCCATCCAAGAGTCTGATTTTTTATTTTTTTCTTTAAAAAATTCAACCAAAAACTTTTTAAAAACTGGTTTAGTAAATAAACCATTATGAGTTTCATACAGACCATGCTGAGTATAACAATAAAACATCATAGCGAGGGCTTGAACTGGAGTATTACCAAATGATTTTTCTTTAGTAGTTTTTGCAATTTCTTTAATCGTTGATATTGCAAAATCTACGTTTTGTTCACCATACTTACCAAAAAAACCATTTCCCTCACCTTCTTTTATTCCTTGAATTGATGAGATTGTTAACCAGTTTTTAGAACCAACTTCACCTTCTTGTTGCATAATAGTTCCAAAGTTAATTTGATGCTTCTTTAAAAATTTAAAAAGATGAACTGCATCTTTTCTTCCAGCTCTGTAATTAGATGCAAACTTTTGTGATTCATTTTGACTACTTCTATTTCCAGCATCTGTAGAATGACTTTCTGCTTCAATCGCAATATAATCTTTTTGTGTTAGTCCTTCTTCATGAAATGTTACTTCCATCTTAACAAGAGAGTCCTTACCTTTGTTTGCAAGAAGTTTCATCCAAACTCTATTGTTACCAATAAATTTTACTAGAATATATGTTCCTAGTATTGTTGGGTGTGGTCTTAACATTGCAGATAAAGTTTGAGCATCAGACATTCTATACCCTTTTGGATTACCCTCTTGATTCTCTTCATTCAGATTTGTTCTACATTGACTGTCACCCTTATCTTTCACCCAATATGGTCTATCGCAACCACCTTTTGTTTCTTCAGATGAAAAAGCATAACTAATAGGAACAGCTAGGGTATGTGTAAGACCAAAATCCTTTTCTGTTACAGTTTTTAAAAAGTCATCAATATGTTGAACATTTGAGTAATTAGAATCATCTTCCCAAGTTGGAAATAACTTTGAATTTAAAAAATCTGTACTTGAATATTTTTCGTGGAAAAGACTATAGTTGTTTACTAAGTCTCCAAAAGCATTTTGAACTTCTTGTTTAGATGTTAGAAGTCTTACGTTAAATTGTTCTTTTGCATTTGAATATGCATTATATGACATTGGTTTCATGTTTTTCTCCTTGGCTTAATATCGCCATTCTATTAAAGTAACAAAACAGTTATTGTTACATGGTTATTTATACTACCCAAAAAAATCCTCTAATGTAGTTTGAGTTCCAAATGACCTATCTATCTTCCAACCAATACTATTGGTAATGAATGATAAAGGGTCTATGAAACTCTTTTCATATTGTGTATCATAACAAATGTATTTGTGAATGTCAAGTTCTTTTGGCACCTTTGTCATAAACGAAAGAACATTACTACCCAAAGGATTCGGTTGACGTAATTCCAAATATTTTATCTTTTCACCATCTTGTATGATAGGATATTTCTTTGTAAGTTTTCTATCCTTTATCATATGATTATAAATTAAAGCTCCTTTGATGTGCATAGGAGTTCCTTTACGATATATTGAATGTGGTGAATGAAACTTTCTAACACCATTTACAGAACGAGGATATGCAATTTCCTCTGGTGGTAACTTACTAAACTCATTGCGAAAATCTATGATAAACTCATTCAATTCTTTTTCATTTCCACCCATAATAATCTTGAGTGCCTCTTTGATTTTCTTACGACAAGGTGCAGGCGTACTAGATTTAACAGCTTCAAGCCCCATTATCTTTAATTGTGGTTCTTTGAAACGAACACCTTCAACATCATGTGCATTAAGAATATATCTTTTCTTTGCTGTCCAAATACCTTTGTCTGCAATCACTTCTCGTTTCATAAACATCTTTTGGTCATATGCACTTACATACGAAGCAAGACTTTGATAACTCCTATTAATAAAAGGTTCGATTTTCTCTTCAGCAATTTTGTCCAAGAAGTTGATAATCTTTTCAAATTCTGTTCCCTCTTTAAACACACTATTAACCAACTTGTCAAAAGTAACATATATAGAATCTGTATCCGAGGCAATAACGAAATCTTCATTTTGTGTCTCCAACAACTTATTCAGATAATCATTTATCTTTTTCTCTATCCAACGAATAGATAACTGTCCAGCAGTTGTAATTCCCTCTGCAATCGCAAGGTCATAATATCTAAAGTATTGATTACCAATCGCACCATAAGCTGAGTTCAAAGAAATCTTTCTTGCCATCTGTATGTTATTATAACGACTAATAAATTTTAAATACTTTTCATCTTTTGTATTCTCATAATCCTTTTTGGATTGTAACATCTTTTTCTTGTAGATAGTTCTATCATCATAAATGTCTTGCATCATTTGTGGTAAAAACCCTTTAAAGTCTTTACGATATAATGCACCATTCGGAGTAATAGTTGTATGGGCTGGTATATCAAGTTTAACTTCACCCAACATCTCATTGACATATGTTTTATCCTCTGGAAGTTTTAGATAATTTCCAGTAACAAGAGTCTCTGGTGACATATTATATTGCATAATCAAATGTGGGTATAGTGAGTTCAAGTCAAACGACATTACCCATTTGTGTTGACCAACTTGTGGGTCTTTTACATATGCACCTTCATATCTATCAGATTTTGATTGATGAGATTTTTGAGGAATAACTATCTTTTTCTTTTTAAGATAATTATGAATAAGAACATCCCAATATTTAACTTGACCAAATACATCATCATAGTTGACTTTTGCTTCATAGGCCATAGTCAATAAAAGTTCTAATAACTTCATTTTGTCTTCAAGTCTATCAACAAGTTCAACGTCAACAATATTGTATTCTAGAAAAGATTGATAATCCTTTTCATACCAATCTCTGAAAGTTTCATATGGGTTTTCATTCTTCTTCTGACCAAGTTCTACAAATGCAATATGATTAAGTGCATAACTCTCTTGATTTGTATATGTAAATTTACGATATAATTGTAAATAATCTAAATTTGCAACTCCAGTTATATCATATACTTGTTGGTCACGGCCATGATTATAAACCTTACGAGAACTAATCAAACCCCATGGCGAAAACTCTTTTGCCCTATCCTCACCAAGAACTTTGGTAACACGATTAATTAAATAAGGAATATCAAAAAATTCTGTATTCCAACCAGTAACAACGTCTGGATAATGTTTTGTCCAGAATATCATAAATTCAGAAAGTAATTCATTCTCATTTGAACAATTTACATATGTTACATCTTCTCTATCATTCTTAAATTCACCAATACCCCACACAACGATTTTCTTTGTAGTTTGATTCTTGATAGTGATTGCAAGCATTTCTTCCTCAGCCTTCTCTGGGTCTGGGAAACCATTCTCTGCCTTTGTTTCTATATCAACTGTAACTGTAAGAATTTTGTCACTATCCCAATTTATCATATCGGAATAAGTATCTGACAAATATGTATAGGCAAACCTATCTAGTCCATAGACTAAATGTGGTTGTTCTTTATATTGTTCAATGAATGACTTGGCCTCTTTGATGGTATCAAATTTGTAAGGTGTTACATTCTTACCATCAAGAGTTTTGTAATTTGTTTCCTTTTTAACAGGAACATACATTGTTGGAGAATATTTAACTCTGTGGTTAACTCTCTGACCATTATTATATTCACGAACTAAAATATTGTTACCCCATTGGGCAACATTTGTATAAAATCTCATACTGTGTTTATATCACTTTTTGGTTAAAATGTCAAGACCAATTTTGTCTATTTTTGAATGTATCTAACACCATTTTAGAAATGTTAATATTATTAAGTTCATCTATGTATCCAGTTCCAGGCGAACTGTTTATTTCTATAAAATATGGTGGTATCTTTTCTCTATCTTTTGATGGAATAAAATCTATACCTAACCATTTACCCTTAACAGACCTTGCAGCCTTTATACATTCAGATTTTTCCAAGTCAGTTAATTTCATCTTAACTGGTTCGTTACCTTGACTAATATTACTTCTAAAATCACCATCAATTACTGGTCTTTTTATTTGTCCAACAACTTCATCATTTAATACCATCACTCTAACATCATATGGAGTCTTAATAAATTCTTGGATTAGCATAGCAATATTTTCATCTATCTTTTTAATTAATTGCATTGTTGCAAGTAATGTTTTTCTTGAGTCAATAAAAATAACACCAACACCTTGAGTTCCTTGAGCAGTTTTAAGTATCATAGGATACTTACCACCAATCTCTTCAATTGGTATATCAATATTTTCTTCATGTGTTAGGATAGCAGTTTTTGGTTGATTTAAACCACTCTCTTTCATTGCAAGATAATTTAACCATTTATCATCACATATTAAATTTGTATATCTTGAATTTATAGTTGCAACACCATGTATTCGTAATTGTTCTGCAAATCTAATTCCACGACCTACTGCTACTCTTAAAAAACAAATTGTATTTTCTGGAGTAACTTCCCAACCCTTTTCATCATGTTCGATTACTGGTTCACCAATACTAAAAGTTTTAGTTCTCTCTCTATAGTTAAGATAGTTATGAGCAACTAAATTACCCTTTTCATTGGTTGTAAAATAACTTGACTCTACTTCCATTTGATATAAATCTATACCCATTTTTTTCGCTTCTTTTTCTAAAGCATCACCAGTTTTATTAGGGTCATCTGGAACATCACGCTTTAAAATTAATATGCGATATGGCTGTTCAGAAGACTGTTCAGCCATATAGTCTTTTAATGAAACAATGTTGTGGTCTACATTTAACATTAATCAGAAAATTCCTCTGGAAAATACTTGTTTAACATTTCAAGTCTATCATTAGCAACTGCCAATTTATCTAACTCTGCCATTACTGCTTCTGTAATATCAGAATGTTCACCAATACCAGCAGGCATTGTTTGATAAACTTTAATATTTGCAAGATGTACTGCGACTACACCTTCTGCTTGTTTTCTTACAGCATCCATAATAATTTCACCTGGCTTCTTCATAATTATTCACCTTCTTTCTTTTTTCCAATGTTATATTTTGTTTCTAAAATCCAATCATTTTTTTCTTTAAATGATATGACTTTAATTTGTGATAGTGGTGCAGATTCTATTGAACTCTTACCTACTACCTTTATTAAATCCCAATCAGAAAGTAGATTTGCAATAGTATTTCTTCTTGCAATATCATTTTCAGATATGTTTGTATCCTTACCATCAAGTGCAAATAACTCTTTAAAATGTACTATATAATATTTGCCTTGTTTATGTAGAATATGACATGATTGGAATAATTTCTTATCTTTGCGAGAAGCAACACCAATACGAGAAAGAGTTTCACGAACCTTTAAAAAATCGTCTGGTTCACTCAAACCCACCTCTAACATTTGGTCTGGTTTCCATAGTACTTCATTCATATTTTCCACCTTTTTTTAATTTCTCTTTTATAGTGGCGATATCATCTTCACTAAGTACATTCAATGCAGATTTTGCTTTCTCATTATTATAACCAAAGTATTCTTTAACATACTCTAGATTCTTAGTTTTACTCGCCTTCATCCAAGAAGCATATCTATTCTGCTTCCTTAGACTATTTAGTAAAAAATCATATTGGAGTTTGTTATCTAGATGATTATGAAAGTTCATTTCATTAACTAACATAATAGTATCATTAAATGGAGCAAGACACTTATTTACAATAAATGCTGGATATCTCTTTTCCCACATCTTATCTTCACTTTCCATTACACTTTGTTTAGAATTATTAATAGATTTAAGATATTCTTTAAGTTCGTAAGCCATTACTTAAACTTCACTTGTGACATAAGTTCTGTCATACAGGCAAGAAGATTAATCTCTTGGTCAGCAACAAATGCTGACTTATAAGAATAATCTGCAAGTATAACAACAGCATGAGGAATAGTTGTAGGTACTAAATTATCATAAAGAGAGTCATATATTCTACGATATATACGAGATGGGTCATTATCAAGATTATTGACAATCCATCTACGAACATTAGTAAACTCTTTACTTTTAAGAAATGTAATAAGTTCTTTAATAGAATCTTCAGATAGATTGACTAATATACCAGCATCTATCATACCACCAGAACTATATCTTTGTAATTCGTTTAGAACCCTTCTCCAATCTGGAAAGAACTTTTGAATTAAAGATGCAACTACTTTTTTATCATATTTGACTTCTTCTTTTTGAAGAATATCTTCACATCTATTCATAAAGTCCATTGCAAGTTGTGGTTTTTCTTCAGAAGGAATACGAAACTCAATCGTGGAACATCTACTATGTAATGGTTCTATAATACGATTACGAAAGTTACAAGTAAGAATAAATCCACAGTTCTTACTAAACTCTTCAATAAATCCTCTCAATGCAGGCTGTGTAGATTGTGGATTTAAATAATCTGCCTCATCAAGTATAACATACTTACGATTACCATCCATAGAAACAGTAGATGCAAAGTTCTTGATTTTGTTTCGTAGTACATCAATACCAGACTCTTCAGAACCATTTATCATCATGTAAGTACAACCAAGTTCTTCCAACATTGCCTTTGCAATAGTTGTTTTACCACAACCAGCAGAACCAGATAATAATAAATTAGGACAAGTTTTGTTATCAACAAATTGTTGAAATGTTTGTTTCAATTCAAATGGAAGTATTGCATCTTTTATTGTAGATGGTCGATACTTCTCTACCCATAATATTTCATTCATAAAAATTTCCTCAAGCAGTTTCTAGTGCAATAAAGTATTCAATATTTTTGTTTACATTTTTAAATTTAGAAATACCTTTTGAAGATACCTCTACATCATAATCACCAGAAAGTAGCTTGAGATTTTCAACCTTAAAGAAAAACTTTTGATTAGGAGTTCCACCATCACCAACTTCCACAGAAAAATTGTTTGAAGTATCATTTTTTCTATCGGAAACTCTTAAACCCATCTTTCCAGCTTCATCAATATCAAGTACCATATCTGGAACACCAAGAACTGAAGATGCCTTAATTAATTGATTAAATATACCTTGTTTCAATACAAACTTTGCATCAAAGTCTGGCATTGTAAGATTAGTTTTGGGTGAAGTAACTACAGTAGGGTCAGAATAGAAATATCTCAAATCTTGACTTCCTTGAGATATTAGGACACTATTGTCACCAAAATCTAGTTCTGGGTCATCAAATAATGACATTGCAGATAAAAACTCATTCAAGTCATATATTGCAAATTCTTTTTCAAATGTATCTGGTAATGTTGCAGTTGAAACAATGTTTTTCATTTGAGACATTGTTGCAATTTGATTACCAGCTGTCACTAATAGATTTGCATTGATAGTAGAATAATTTTTCAATACATCTCTGGTTTCATTACTAAGTTTCATATCAATTTTTCTCCTTGTCGTGATTATGAAGTGCTATTATACCATAGTGGATAACTTTAAGCAAGTCTTTTCTTGCATCTTCTTTAGTACCTTTTTTTCCATATCTTTGGGCGTACTTCAGTATATTTCCAATACAAAATCCTTCACCATGTCCACTATCTAGAATGAACTCCGTTGCTTGAAATTTGTTTTGGGAATAATGTTGGTCGTAGGTATTATCTACATATTCTTTTAATTCATGAAATATTCTATCTTCAGAATACTTATAGTCGATAGGAATCACTTCCTCTTCTTTTTTCTTGAAAATCACATTTTACTCCATAATATAATTGTTTCAATATAACATAAAAAAGGGGAGATGTCAAGTCTCCCCTTTTAAGAATTAATTTACAGTAATTTGACGAGGTTTCTTTTCCTCTGGTACAATTCTCTCTAATGAGATTGTTAACATACCATTTTCAAGTTTCGCATCATTAACTATGATATCGTCTGCAAGTGTAAACTTTCTTGTGAAGTTTCTCTTTGAGATACCTTTGTATAATGTGAACTCGTCAGTTGCACCAGTGTCCTTATCTTTAATAGATTTAACTGTAAGGACTCCCTCTGCAACCTCTACTGAAATATCCTTTTTATCAAAACCAGCAAGAGCCATTTCAATTTCAAATTTGAAATCCTCTGTTTTCTGGATATTGTAAGGTGGAAAACCAGTTGATTCTGCATGATGAGTTGCATAATCCCACAACCTATCAAACTGTCGGTCAAACCCAACTGCATATGGTGTTACTGTATTTAAATCAAATGCCTGAAGGGCATTTCTAAGTGTGCTTAAATTTGTCATTTTATATCTCCTTTATTAAGCAAGATTCATATTTGCAGACCGATAATTCGCATCTGCGATAATGATAATGTCGGTGGGCCGCACCGATAAATTCTAAAATGTCTTACCATTTCTGTACCAATAAAGGTCTATGAAGGCCTTGTACTGAACATTATCACTACTATTTATATGGGGAGAAATTTCTAGAAATCAACCCCCCATACAAAACTTTTTTAGGCAGCTTCTGCATATTCCAGAGCTTTGTCGAGTGCTTTTAATTTCACTCTACGATTTCTTCCATACCATGAGGAAGTTAATCGTCCATCATTTGTTCTACCTTGAATGTGGTCTGTCATAAAAGTAACAGTATTAAAGGCGTTCCAGAATGAACCTTGAGCGAACTTTGCACCAGGCTGTGTATCCAAATATTCCATAGCATTTTTTGCATTATTGGAAGTAAAAGGAATTACATTATCAACCTTTTCCTTTGCAGGCGAACCGAATACCTCATTGAAGTACTGAACAATGTTCTCTGGAGTATATCTCTTTGAACCAAGAAATTCTGCCATTGATTTGTATTGTTCCATCTTTTCACGAGCAATACCCATTTGTTCTTTAACTTCTGCAACGTCAAACTCTTTTCTGTGATTGACTTTTAACATTGCATTACTATCTTGATTAAGAGATAGTGTCAATGTGTTGTTGCAAACTACACGAATTGGTGTCATACGAATATCAATCGCTTTACCAAACTCATGTGGATTTGAGAACAGAAAGTAATTATCTGTAACATCACCATTGAAAAGTTCAAATGAATCATTGGTTTTTGCAAGAGCCCAAACCATCTTTCCATCATTTAACGAACCAGCAGTATGCATCTTCATATCACCAGCACGAACATACTCTTCAAAGAAGTTGAACGCTTCTGCATTTTGAACTGGATTCCAACCCTTACCTACAACGTCAAGAACTAAACCATCAGAAGTACGAACAAGTGCTTGTTTGGATTTTACTTTAGAACCAGCTGTCCAATTATTACCAACTGTAACCATATCTTGTTTTTCAACTGTCCAATCAACTCCTGCTTTTTGCATCATTTGTTCTGGTGTTAAATCATCAATGACCTTTACACCAAGACCATGCCAAGGCAACTCACCAGCGTATGCCATTGTTTCTACCATATGTGCCATATTTTCTCTCCTTTATCTATGACTGATTCTTTATTATGTATTTAATATACCATGTTCTAAGAACAAAGTCAAGTCAAAAAGTCCATTAATGGTGCAGTTTTTTTAATTCTTGATTGACAAATATCAAAGTATTCTTTTTCTTTTTCAATACCGATAAAATCAAACCCCTCATCTTTTGCGGCCATGCCAGTAGAACCACTTCCCATAAATGGGTCAAGAACAGTACCACCTTTTGGTGTAACTAATCTACAAAGGTATTTCATTAATTCAACTGGTTTTACTGTGGGGTGTACATTCTTTCTTTCTGTTACAAATCTTTCTGTAACATCATTGTCTATACTATATCCTTCCATATCGTGTGAATCTCTACGACCAGCCATACTTGAAGTTTTCTTTGTTGGTAGATGGTCTAATCCTCTGTTTCTTTCAGACTTTGAAGTTTTTGGACAATAGAAATATCTTGCCCATTCTTCTTGTAAACCATCATGCATAACATTTGCTGGATATCTACCTCTGGGGTCTGCATCTGCAAAATGATTATCTTCTTGTTTCATACCAGAGTTATTATCTGTCCAGACATTATTATCATCTCTAGATTTACGAACTGTAGTTTTTCTTTTTGCACCAGTAATTTGATTAAAATTTAATTTATCTTGTCCACCTTGTGCCATTGCTTTCTTTGCAACATCTCTAAAATCTGGATTAGTATCTGGTCTTTTTACTTCACCCTCTATTCTACACTCATCAATATTAATACCACCAGTTCTATGTTTTAATACATTATCTACAATAGATTTTTCTGATATAGGTTTTCTTGCCATCACGATTGGTTCGTGTGCAGGCTTAAGTGCAGTACCCCAACCTTCCCATTCAGAATTACCTTTAGTTACTGTTTCAGTTCCATATCCAAATATCGCTTTGTTGTTTTGATTTGCTGGGTCAGCAGTATATCCTACACCCTTTGCAATCGCATCTTCAACACTACCTCTTTCTATTGTTCCCACAACTTCTCTATCGTTACCTTGTTTCTTATCAACACCTTTTCCAATATTCAAACTCTTTGGAAACCCACTTCCATATATCCACATAATCTGGTCACGAATTTCAAAACCAGCATCTTCTATTGCAACAGCCATTCTATGGTAGTTTCTTGATGCACTAAAAGCAAGTAAATGCCCACCAGGCTTAAGTAAGTCGTATGCGAGTTTCCAAGTATCTGCCCTAAAAGCAATATCTCCACCATCCCATTCCTTTCCCATAAATCCTACAGATTGTCTTTGAAATGCACCATCTTTATCTTTTGCTGGTGCAGAACCCTCTTTACCAAATCTTTCTACGATAGACGTTAGATGATATGGTGGGTCTGTAACTACAGAATCCACTTGTTTACCATCATCTATAAGTTTTTGCATTTCTTCAATACAATCTCCATTAAGTAACAACATGACTAAAGTTCCTATTCTTTTCAAATTTTATTGTGTGTCTAAATTTATCAAATAAAATATCTTGTTTATGTGATATAACAAATACATTTTCATTACCAAATGTATTCAGTATTTTTAGGAAATCATCAGTACCAGATGCATCTAGTGAACTATCAAATATTTCATCAAGTATTAAAAGATTTGTATTTGTAGAATTTTTCATCTTTGCAATAGCTCTCCAAGTAAATAATAATGCAAGGTCTATTCGCATCTTTTCACCTTCTGAAAAGTTTGCATATGAAAACTCATCTCTAAATCTTGACTTAATAGTTTCATTAAAGTTTTCATCAAGATTAAAGTTACAGAAGAAATCCATAGAAGACAAATAAGTATTGACAAGTTTATTCATAATTGGTAAGTATTGTTTTACAATCTTTGTTTTAATACCAGTATCTTGTAGTAAATTCTTTGCAACATCATAATAAAATAAATCTTCTTTTAACTTTTTTGAGGTTGAATCTAAACTATACAACTTTTCTTTAAGTTTGTCAAGTTTTTTTATGTCTTCTTTATTGATTTCTTCTACTTCTAGTTGTTTATATTCTATATCTAATTTTCTATTAAACTTTTCTAATTGAGATATTGCACTACGATACTTTTCTATCTGTAACTCATTTTTTTGTATTGCATTTGCAAGGTCTTTAAATTCTTTAACTTTTTTGTTGACTTTATCCATTTCTTGTGATAATTTGTTGAGCCCTTCAGATAATTCCTCTACTTCTTTTGTTTTTTCTTCAATAGTAGAAGTTTTAAATTCTTTATTAATATGTTGTTTACAAGTAGGACAATCATCATTTTCTTCAAAAAAGGTAATTAAAGTTTCATTTCTGTGATGTTTATCTTTTAGTGAAAACTGTATATCTTTTAACTTATCTCTTTTATCAATAACTATATCTTCACCAACCATTGCATTTAAATAAGTTTTATTCTTTTCTTTTAATTCTGTTTCACCTTTTAGGTTTAAGTTAATTTCGTCTATATTTGAATCAATATTCCTAGATTTTTCTAACATCAATGTATCACGATTATTCTTAACATTTTCAATATATTGTTCTTGCATTTCTATCTTACTATTTGTAAGTTCAGTTGCATGATTAGAATCAACTAAATTAGTATTTAATTCTCTTACCTTTGTTTTCAGAACATAATTCATCAAAGAGAATATTTTGATATCTAAAATATCTTCCACAACCTCTCTACGAGCCTTAGAGTTTAACTGCATGAATGGTACAAATGTAGAACTACCAAGAATAACTACTTGAGTGAATGAACGATAATTAAATTTAAGGATTTGTTGTTCTAGATGTTTTTGATAATCTTTTGCATTTGCATTTTGATTAATCATATTACCATCAACATAAATTTCAAATAGATTAGGTTTAATTCCACGAACAATTTTTATTTGTTTGTTTTGTGTTGTAAATTCTACCTCAACTACTGCTTCTCTTTGATTGATAGAATTAAGTAATTGTGATTTACTAATTTGACGAAATGGTTTATTAAACAATACAAAACATAATGCATCAAGAATAGTTGATTTACCAGCACCATTTTCACCAATAATTAGTGTTGATGGATTTTGGTCTAATTGTATTTCAGTAAAATTATTTCCAGTAGAAAGAAAATTCTTCCACCTCACAGTAGTAAATATTACCATTATATCTCCATGTCACAAGCTTCTAAATAGAGGCCTTTCATAGTATTTTTTAATCGTTCTTTATTTAAGTCAACATCAAGTTCATCAATATACTTTTCTAAAAGAGTTGTTGTGTCTTGTGTATTTTCTGCAATATCATCAGAAACATTAGAAGCATCTAATTCAGAAAAATCTTCAACAATCTTTACTTCATGTGTCTGTTCTGATAACAATCTATCAACAAACATATCAAATTTGTAGATATCTTTTTTATTGACCACGATTAACTTAATAAACTTTTCTCTATATTGACTTACATCAACTTTACTATAATCTGTAGTGGAGTCATCATAATATATCTTTTGAAATATAGTATATGGATTAATTATTCGTTCTATCTCATTTGTTTCAGTATCAAAAATATGAAATCCTTTTGGACAATTATCATCACTCCATGTCATTTGATATGGAGAACCTAGATAGAATATTTTACCATCATCAGATTTTTTATGAAAGTGTCCAGAAAATACTGTATTAAATTTATCAAATATTTCTTTTGGGTGACCTATTTCAGAGTAATGTCCTTTGTGCATTTCAAATCCACTTATTTCTAAATGGCCCATACAAATACTTGCATTAGTTTCTTTAATCTTTTTCATACTATCATAATAGTTTTCAGAATTAATCCAAGGCACTAAGTGAATAGAAGTTCCACCTATTTCTACAGTTTTACTTTCTGTGTAGTACCATACTCTATCAGACTTATCTCCAATAAGTTCCTCTACAGAATTAATATCATTTGTATTTTTATAAAATGTATCGTGGTTTCCAATAAGAATATGAAAATGAATATCCCTATCTAATATTGGTCGTAGAAATCTAGTACGAAAATCGTTTGCAATCTTGTATGAAACGAACTTACGTCTATCCATAGTATCACCTAAATGAATGATAGTATCTATTTTTTTCTTATCTATTAATGGAAAGAATATCTCTTCCCAGAATTTGTAGAAGTAATCATTAAAAGGTAAACTGTCATTTCTCGCACCAAAATGTGTATCAGTTATCAGTGCTATCTTCATAAAATAATTCTAGTCCTTTTGGTTTTATTTTTTTCTTTTTAGGTTTATATACATCTTCTTCTGGTAAAAAATTCTTTTGTAAGTAATCTGTATATGGATTATTAGTAACTGCTTCTTGTCCTTGTTCTAACATTACGTCTACATTCATATTCTCAATAAGCTTATTCTTAACATGAGATTGTTTCTTTTCTTTTTGGATTCTCCTAAGAAATGCATAATATATTATTTGTGTAAAATATGCAAAAGGATTAGGTGATTTTTCTGGATTAAAGTTATGAACATATTGCAAACAGTTTTCAATACCATCACTAATCATTTCTTCACGATATGTGTAGTTAATAAAATTAGGACGATAAGATAAATGATTTGCAATTTTTAAAAAACATTCCCCAATGTAATTACTTACTTGGGGTGGTTCTTTATTTTGTAATTGTGCTTTTTTGCAACGATCTTTCCAATCAATCATTGCAGCTAGAAATTCTTTGTTGTTTACATAATGAGGTTTTTTTGCCACAGTTATACCTTTGTTTAAATTTATATTATACTATCATAAATAATAATTATTGTCAAGTATATAATTAGGACTTGACAATGAAACTATTTTTCTGTATAATCCACTATGTGGTTGGTTCAATGAATAGTTTTTTTATCCATATCATCACCAATATCATCAATTAATTCCTTTTCTAATTGATTTAATTGTTCATCTGTAGGCTCATGCAAACTTAAAGGTTTAAACATTTTTCCATTTTTCATTTTGAGTACACAGTATTCATAAAATTTAGCAATACCAACTGAGGCATCTGTAATCGCAACAATATTATTTGCAGTAACATCACAACTGTCGTTTTCACCATAAGAAACCCAACGAGATAAAGCCATAGATTCTTCAATACCACCTTTTGCCATTTTGGGAAAAGTGTTTATTTTTAATGGGTGTTGTAAAGTTATCAATCCTTCAGTTTTATTTTCAAAAGTCATAGTTGTGATAATTTCATCACCATTAGTTAATTTTAGTATTTTAGTATCGTGTTCCATATCTTAACTTTCTATTGGTAAATTTTTAATAGTATAATCGAACTCTTCTTCATTATAGATATTTATTCTTTCTAAGAAGTGTCTTAATGTATAGTTTTGTCTAGATTTATAAGTAAAGTCATCAGATATATCAAAAAGAGTTGCACCAGTTTTATCGTTAGTAACCCTTAAACCTCTACCTATACTTTGTAATACTCTTATTCTAGATTTAGATGGACTAGAAAATATTACATTATGTAAATTTTTAATATTAATTCCAGTAGAAAATGTACCATAAGATGCAACAATTATTGCATTTGTTTCTTCTTCAGTTATAGAACGAATTTCTTCTCTGGTTTGTGTATCAGTTCCACCATAAACATAAAAGACTTTTCTATCTAAGTCTTTTATCATATCATATAAAACTGCACCATGTTTTTCTACAAATTGAAAAAGTAATAGTGTATTACCTTTTAGATGTTTTGTCAAGTTTAAAATAAATTTATTTCTACGTTCATCACGAACTATCAAATCAACTTCATCTTGATAACTTTGGTCTTTCATAAATTTACAATCAGCTTGTGGGTATTGTAATACTATACACTTTATTTTTAATTTTGCAAGTGTTTTATTATCCATCAATTCTTTTGTTGTTGTTACCTTATTGACAGAACCAAATAAACCTTCTAGTATTAATCTATGTGTTTGTGTACCATCTAATGTACCAGTAAACCCATGTCTGTACTGGGTTAGATGCATTTTGTTCATAATATTTGTAAGAGATTTTGCTTTGAATAAATGCACTTCATCACCCAGAATACAACCAAATTGTTCAAAGAATTTTCTAGGCATTTTGTACAAAGATTGCCAAGTAGAGATAGTTACCTCATGTTTAATTTCTTTGGAATATCCTTGATATATTTTTTGCATTTTCGCACCCACATAACCATAATCAATAAAATCGGAGTGCATCTGTTCCACAAGAGATGTTGTAGGTACAAGTATAAGGACTCTGTTAGACTCATACCACCTCGTTAATAAATATATAATAACTGACTTACCAGAAGCAGTAGGACTAAGAAGAAGGCTCCTATCGTTTCTGATTGCATGATGAAAAGCATCCATTTGATAGTCACGAAGTTGTAAACTTCTTCCATTGGATTTAAGTCGTAATTTTTTTGTAAAGCTTTTACATAATTCATATGAGGTAGGTGATTCATTTATAACTCCATCTTTATATTCAATTTCAATTTCATTTCGTTTTGCAAATTCTTGTATGTAAGGTAAAAGTCCAAAATAAATTTCACCATTCATTTGATTGTATAATCTTATTTTACCATCCCAAATTCTTTTTTTATAGGACGGCATAAATCTAGCGCCAGGAACTTCAAAAGTAAAAAAATCAGAAAGCTCTCTACCAATACTTGGTTCTGTTTCAATTATTATATATACTTCATTCTTTTTAGAAATTATCAAATTGAACCTTCCAAAAATCTTTTCCAATCAATCGCATTTTTAATCTGAAACCCACGATTGTTTAACATCTTGCACATTTTTTCTGCATAGTCACACATTGCATTATGATAATCAACTTTGTGTTTTGCAGTTATTAACTCCTCATCACCTTCAAGGTATACAGGGATATCCTGTTTAAGTATTTTTAGATCAAATGGTTTTTCTTGATAAACCTTTGGGTCTGATTTACCACCATAATATTCCCACTTTTGTTTTAGAAGTTTTTTATATTCCGACTCTGCCTGTTTTGATAACAAGTTCCAACGAGTAAAAATTTGTAAATATTTTCCATAAAGTTCTGGAGTTTTTAAAGATTCAATATCTAAATTATCTTTATCTATTTTTAAATCTTTTTCTGCTTCTTTTTGCAGTTGTTCTAAATCCATATTATAATCCTCAATTCAAGCGGTGGTGTACGTTTTCTCTCTCTTTCTATATTTGATTTGTGTCGTGTTCCAAACCATAAGAAAATAATGTTAAAGAAATATACACCACCTATAATATATATTACGTTATAGGAAACATCTCATATAGTTTATAATTAAATGTTGCTGTTGTAGTTAAATATGTCGTATCTGCTAATTGTTGGTCAAACTGCAACTGTCCTAAAGCTACAGGAAATATATCTGAAAATTTAACTTCTATTATAGGATTATTTTTACTAGACATTACTATTAAACTAGCATCACCATACATTGCAGATTGATTTATAGGACTACCTGTATTTAATATAGAACCTTTATTTGTATCCATACTAGGAAATGTATCAGAAAATTCTTTTCTAAAAGATTCAAATTGTTGTCTGGATTTTGGAAAACCAATACCAACTAACCACTTATGAAGTTCCCTATAATTTATTAACTGTTCATCAACAAGAAATGAAATTTCTAAATTTTCAAATGTTAAATCATCACCCTGTGTTGGAATTGCTTTAAATGGTGTTGGAAATACTGCCTCTCCTAGATTAACGCCTGGAATATTTGCAGCTGTAGTAAAAAATTCTACATTTGGCAATTTGTTAATACTAAACTTAAATTTAGTAGGGTCACAATAATCTAACTCTGTAGGTTGTCTTTTTAACGTATTTGTAACAGTCATTATATTCTCCTGTTACTATTTATGAAGTGTTAAAGTTGTATGTTCTATAATAGGTTAAGGTTTTATTGCATCTAAGCCAGGAAGATATTCACTCATTCCCAACAATTCTCCTGTGGAAAATTTTCCACCAAATGGGTCAAAGGTGCCGTCATAAATTTGATTAGTAAGTGATATAGCAACTTCTGCAACATCTTCAGGCATATTTGTCATAGGTGCCATTTCAACCATTCCAGTATCCATTCCACCCCAAGTATCTGTAGATTCCCAAGTACCTTCTAAAACAGCTCTTACTCTTTCAACATAATATGGGCCCCATTGGTCTATAATTGCAGTTAATTGAGCCTTTGGTGCAAATTGAATCATATCAGATGCTTGTCCAAAACCAAGAACACCTTCTTTTTCTGCAACTTGTAATGCAGCTGGAGAGTCAGTATGTTGTGTAATAATATCTACACCTTGTGCTATGAGAACTTTAGCGGCATCTGCTTCTTTTGCTGGGTCGTACCATGTGTTAACCCACACTACGTCAATATCAAAATCTGGATTTACAGAAGTTGCACCTAAATAAAATGCATTAATACCACGAATAACTTCTGGAATAGGGAAAGATGCGATATAACCAGCTTTACCTTTTTCACTCATCATACCAGCAATTACACCTTGAACATATCGTCCTTCATAAAACTTAGAAGAATAAACTGACATATTTGGTGCAGTTTTATATCCTGTAGCGTGTTCAAATTTTACATCTGGAAAATCTTCTGCAACTTTTAACATTTGTTCCATATATCCAAATGACGTAGCAAATATAATATTATGACCAGATAAAGCCATTTGCCTCATAACTCTTTCTGCATCTGGGCCTTCTGCAACATTTTCTACATAAGTGGTGGTAACTCTATCACCAAATTCAGATTCTACCATCAATCTGCCTTGGTCGTGCATATATGTCCAACCATGATCGCCAACTGGGCCAACATATACAAATCCAACTTTAATATCATCTGCCGAAGCAAATGAAAGGGGTAGTGTCAGTAGCATGGTAAATACTACCGATAAAATTTTGAATAGTTTCATAAACTATATCCTTTCTTTTTTTATAATGATTTTTAAACATAGAACATAACAACTCTAACAACCTTATTTATAAGAGTATAGATTTAAGTTTCCATGGCGTGAAACAAACAGTACCTAAACTAATATAGTCTGCACCTCTATCCAGATAATATTCTGCATGATATTTTTTTGTAACTCCACCACCAGCAATAACTGTAATATGAGGATATTTGGTTTTGATATAATCTATAATTCTTAATGTGTGAGGAACTAAAATTTTACCAGACAATCCACCTTTGTCTGTAGGTAAAGTATTACTTGCATGAATTTGTTTATAACCAGAATCTATAACTTTATCTATTAAATCATTTGATGATGTTGGTGGAATTTTGCAAATACACCAGAACCTTTTGTGTTCTGGGAACTTTTCAAAAAAAGGAAAATCAGTTGCATCTCCTTCATTATCTACATTAGGACAACTTATGTTAACTTCTATGTCTTGATGTTCTGGAATAATACTATCAAAATTAACCCAATCCCATTTATGTATGGGTGCAATGCTCATTACATCAAAACTTTGTTTACGTTTTAATCCCTCTTTGATTCCAGCATTTCTCAGTCCTATCTTATTTCTCCAACCCCAACCAGCTTCTGTTTTCACATATCGTAAAGTTTTAAAAAGTTGTTGAAACAGTCCATGTCTAGGGTGTACAGTCCAACTTCCTGTTACACTTATTGCATTTTCAAATCTTAAATAATTACCAAAAGGTGCGGCTATAAAAAACATTCTATGGGATTCTCTTTTTTGGCTTTGGGGGAAGGACTCGAACCTTCACATTAGATAAATAATTCTTTGTCACTATTATTATCCAATAACCGATAAACAGTCGGCCGTGTCTACCTATTCCACCACCCCAAACTATTAAAATGTTCTATGCTACTTTATCTGTTAATGCTTGCATTTTACTTTGTTCTAATTTATCAAGAGCAGATATCATTCTGGTAACACCAATTCCACCACCAACTCTAGGTACAAATTCATGTCTTAAAAATTCATCTAATTCATCATCAACTCTCTTCTTACCAAATAGTTCATATAATAATTTTGCATAACCACCCTCTGATATTTCTTCAAACATATGCCTCATTTCATGTGGACTAGTACTACGTTCTGCACTACCAATTGTTTCCATACCACCAAGAATAACATCTATTTTCTTTGCATGAGTTTTTTCTTCATTTTGTGACATATTCCAAAATGGAGAGGTTTTATTAGGAAAGTTCATAATAAATGCTGAACCAAATTCTTCACCCATTTTAGTTTCATGTTCATTGGTTAATTCTTCAGTATTATAGTATTCACACCAATCATCATAATCTTTTAACATAGGACTATCAAAACCTAAGTGATTAAGAAGTTCCACTTCCATTTGTAATAAACTATCAAAGTCGCCTGGAAATTCAAATTCAAACATTGGAAAGATAGTATCATGTCTACCTTCTACTGGATTAGGTTCTTGTCTATAAGATGTTGATAAACAGAATAGTCCTTTATTAGAACGTCTGGTTAGTAATTCATATTCTAACCACATCTGTCCTGTTTGTGGTAATGGCCATATTTGCCCATTATAGTTGTAAGTTGAAACTGTGGTTGGGTCTTCACAAGCCGCAAGAATACTTAATCTGTTTTGTGTGTGGACTTCTAAGAAACCTTTAGATAAAAAAAAAGACCTTAAAAGGTCTACAGTTCTTGAAAATTTTTCTGGTGATATTAGTTGTGTCATAATTTTTTTTCTTTCTCTAAAAAAAGGGGGATTTGAATCCCCCTTATCAAGTTTAATTGTCGTTTCTTATTATTACATAAGGTTAGCGACTTGTACTCTTCTGTAGTACATATTTTCGTTTGCAGCTGGTCTTTCTTCATTATTAGAACCAGAAGTTGCAACTGCGAATGGATTTTGTGCAAGACCATATCGTGTCTTAAATCCAATTTTTGGTTGAAAGGAATTTTCACCAACTGCACGAACCATTTGTAGTGGAACGTATGGGCAGTAGAAAATACCAGCGTCATATGGTGAAGTACCTTTGTACCCAGCAACATAGAACTGTTTTGCAGCTACGTTTGCAGAATATGGGTCAATGTATACTTTAATATTACCATTCATAACACCAGCAAATGTATTTCCTGTGTCATCAACCTGTAAGTTGTTGTTAAGAGCAGGAGTGTAATCTAATACACCAGCCATTTGAAGTGCAGAAGCAACATCAGCTGAACAGATGATTAAGTTACCTTTTCCTCTACGAGTTTGTTGTGCAATCGCATTACAATCTCTCTCAACTTGGAACATAAGTCCTTTAAACTTCTCAACTGACCAACGACCATTTGAGTCTGTATCCATATCAAAGATACCAGCAGTTGTTGTATTTACCTGAGCACCTTTAACAGCACCAACGTAAATTGATCTAACAACTTCTCTGTTTATCTCTGCAAGAATTTCAGTTGAAAGGATATTTGACAATTCTGTCTCTGCATCTAGACCATGAATTGCTTTAAGGTCTTGTGCAAGTTCCATAGTGTATTCTGCTTTAAGAGCTCTTGTCTTTGCAAGAACACTATGTTTGTCGATTGAAAATGCCATCTGTGAGAAAGCGTTATTTGCATTATCACCTAATGCTTCACCTTCATCAGTAGTCATACCACCACCAGTAGTTGAACCATAATCGGCACCACCAGTTATGTATGTTCCAGGCGAGGAGTCATTAAGAATAGCAGGGTTTGTTCCTGTCATTGCAGTTGAATTTAAATCACCAGCTTGGTCATCATTTGAGTAAGCAGAATCTGCTTCGTTGTGTAGTGCTTCACCATCTGCATCAATTGTTCCGTCAGTACTAACGTATTTAGCTCTCATGCAGAAAATTAATCCTGTTGGGCCTGTCATTGGCTGAACTGAACAAATGTCATATGCAATAAGATTTGGCATTGCTCGTCTAATTAATGAAATCATGATTGGGTCATAATTTGCAGCATTAGTAGTAGCATTTACTGGTGCAGCTTCTGCTAAGAAAGCAGCATCTTCTTTCATTGCTTTTTCTTGGTTTTCCAAGATAATTGAAGTAACGGCCTTTTTATAAGGGTCTTTAATCTCAGGCAAATCTGGGTGATTAAGGACTGGCTGCCACTTCTCTTGTAAGTTCTCTGAATTATACATTCGAGTATCTCCCTATATTTAAATATTAATATTATTTATCATAATCTAATTCTTGACATCTGCTCTTTTAAAAACTCTGTCTGTTCCAGCAGTTCTGTTAATCGCAGTTGTATACGCAGCCATAGCGTCACTTATGTCAATATCTTGAGTATTCCCATTTCCCTCTTCTGTAAGAGTTTCGGTAGGAGTACTTTTTGGAAAATAATTTTCCTTTAGTGTATTAAGTTTTTCTGTAAAAGCATCTTTATCAGAAAACTCAACGTCTTCAACTAAACCAGCAAATTTTTCAATTTGTGTCTCTGCAAGGTCAGATGAAACTTCTTTAATCACTGCTTCACGAACAAGTGTATCTTCAGACTGTTTCTTTTCAGTAAGTTTTCCAAGAGTTTCGTTTAACTTACCTTCAAGTTCTTCAATCTTTTGAGCTTGTGACTCAAGAATATCGTACTTTTCGTCTGGAACATCAATGTAATGCTCTTCAAACAATGATTTTAGACCAGAAATGAAATCTTCTGCGATTTCACCTTTAAGTCCTCTTTCAACAGCGAGTTCATTTTCTTTCATCCACTCTTTAACAACGTAGTCAAGGTAACCATCTACCTTTTCTGCGAGGTCAGTTTTGAATGATTCCATTTCCTCGTTTATTTCAGAAGTCTTTTCGGTTTCAATTCGCTCTACTTCTGGACGAATTTTAGATTTAACAGCGGCTTCAAAGATTGTTGCAGCTTTTTTCTTAAATTCTTCAGAAAGTTCTTCACCTTGAACTAATGCTTCAACATCTTCTTGAACATTGATAGATGCAAGTCTTTTCTCAATAGCTTCTTTAGCTTTTGCAAGACCTTCCATTTCAAGTTCTTCTTCTGTCATTTCTTTTTTATTATGCATACTTGCATGAAGTTCCTTAACTTGAGTTGCAGACATTTTAGATAGAGAAGCAGAAATTGCTTCAATAGCCGCAGCTTTAGTCTTTGGAGTATTAGATTCAGAAACTACTTCATCTTCAGAAGATATATCTTCCTCAATTTTAGTTTCTTCAGATTTGGAACTATTTTCTTCATCATACTTGTGTTTTGATGCCTTTATAGTTGTATCTTTCTTAGCAGATTTACCAGCGTCAGGCCCCGATTTTTCGTCACCTTTCACAACTGGAGGCCCTAAGTCTTCCATGTCATCTTCCTCTGCATCAACTTTTTTCATAGGTTCTGCCTTAACAGAACCCTTACCAGCGGAAGCTTCTTTTTTGACTTTTGCCTCATCTAAATCAGCAAGAACATCAGATTCTAGTTCCTCTATAGTCTTGTCTAATTCTGACATATGAGTCTCCTTAATTTAATTAACATTCCTCTTATTAAGTATTATTTATAAGTTATAATTTCTTGAGGAATTTTGCGAAAGCCAACGCTTGGTAATTCGCATTTCTGGAACGAACATTTCGCTCCATTTCGTCTTTGATATCCGCTACTTCTTGTTCTTGTAACAAACCATTGTTCCAAATCCATTCCTTACCTTCCATAATCCCTTGTACGAAAGCGTTAGGTGCAGATGGGTCTGCAACAATATCGGCAGCAGTTGCCAAATAGAAATCGTTATTAACGTAGTTTGCACCACCTTTTTTAGTCAAACTACCCATACCCCTTGAGGATACTGCGAGTTTACCACCATCATCCATAATATTTTTTACAATGTTACCCATTGGTGTAGACATTACTTTTGCTTCACCAATAAAATTCTTACCATCTGGTTCTAGACTAGTTACCATATGTGACACTTTATCCAGATTTACAGTAGGCCCTTCTGGGTGTCCAAGTTCACCATATGCACGATTTTTCTCAATAAATTCCTTATTGTATCGTTGAACTTCTTTATCTAAAACTTCAAATGGATACACTCGACCATTTCGGTTTTTAATTTCAGATTGTAAAAAAACACCTTTTAATTTGTAATTCTTTTTACCATCTTCCTTTTCTTCTGTGATATATTCAACATCATCACTAAAGTGTTCTGATATAAGTTTCATATCCCTAATCCTTATGGTTGATTACCGACTGCTGTACAACTCATTGCAGCTGAACAAGCAATAGTATCACTTGGTTGTTTATCTATAATAATAACTTGATTGGCAACCAATGCCACAGTACCAGCATATGTTTTAGCCGCAGTAATTGTGTGGTTTTCTGAAGGCCCATCTGTTAAAGTAATTGAAGTATTATCTTGAATTATATCATTACAAAGATTTACAGTATTTGCATCAACAACTTTTACATAATAGTTTCCACCATCTGTCAATTCTGCAATTGCAGTTCCACCACCATCTGAATATGTAACCTCATCTCCAGTAGTAAATCCATGACTAGATATAGTAATAGCGGCACCAGCGACATTACTGGCTGCATTAAAAGTTCCCACAGGAGCGGCTATAGTGACTGTTCCAGCATTAGTCGCACCAACTCTAATTCTTGTTGCCCTACTCAATGTAGTCGCTGACGTTACATTTGTGGCACTTCCCTTTAAAATCATCCATACTCTCCTAACATTTCTCGCTCAAAATATTTCATTAGTTCTTTTTCCCTAACTTTGAACTTTTGAGCTGCATTTTTTATTGTTTTCTCAAAACTATTTAGGAAATCTGAAGGTTTCGCATCCATAATACTAAATATATAGTCTACCGCTTTTCGCATCGCTGGAGACAGTTTCTTATATTCTCTTGTAGTTTTATGTTCGTCCTTTTCAGGCAACTCAATCTGATTGAATTTCTTCTTCATTTTCCTCTACTTCTGGTATATGTTGTGTTACCATAGTATTTGCAACTTCAGTTCTTTTAATTTCTAATGCATCTCCAACTTTATTTTGAATTGCATTTTTGAACTGTGTTTCTGCACCAATATTATCACCAGATGCTATTGCATCAATAATTTCTTTACTCATTTTTTATCCTCGCTTATATCTTTACCTTTCGGTTCATGACTCATCATCATATCACCATCTTCTTCTCCATCGCCTTCATCATCAATTTCTTTATTCATAAGTTCTATTTCTTCATCTGATTGACGAAGTACATTCTTTTGAACCCATTTTTTAGAAAAGAAGTTACCGACATATGGTTCTAAAGTTCCTAACATATCAATTCGTTCTCTTAATATTTCTGCATCTCTTAATTCTGCGAAATGACCATCTTGTAACCAATTGTATGTAATATGTTCTTTAATACTTTCCCATTCTTCTTCTGCAATCACTCCTGTAAGAATAAGTTGTGTTCGTAAGATATCATGGAATAATACTATAAATTTCTTTCTTAGTCTTTGTACAAACTTAGTAAATTTAAGTTCATCTCTTGTAATTTCTGTAGACCTACCTATACTAAATGATTGTTCAGCTTCCATTCTTGAGATAGGAACATTTAGTGACCTATACAGTTTTCTCTGAAAATAAACAATATCATCTATCTCTCCAAGATTTGCACCGCCAGGCAGTGTGGTAATCTCTGTACCCCTACCACCTTCTCTACGAGGTAACCAGAAATCTTCCAACATTGACATATGATTTCTATCATCTTTAATTTCACCAGTAGCTGCATCATATACCAGTTTGTTACGATAACGATTCATAACATCTTTGAGATATTGTTCTGCTTTAATCTTTGGTAGATTACCAACATCAATATAGAATATTCGTCTTTCTGGAGCTCTTGATATTCTGTAAATAACAAGACTATCTTCAATCATTCTTAATTGATTTACTGGTTTAATTGCTTTATTCAAATGAGATAATACTGCACCTTTATTCTGGTCAATTAAACCAGAAGGACAATATGCAATTGCATCTTTAGATATTTTTAGTCCATTGTTAACAGAACCACCAGTAGTGATTCCAAATTCGTTATAGATATAAAATTCTTCTGCTTTTATCTTTTCTTCAACCCCTTGAGCATTAGGTCTACCAGCAATTTTTTCCCTCACTTTTTTCATTTTTTGAGGGTCAATATATCGTAATTCTGTAATACCTTTTCGTGTATCTTTTTTATCAATTACTTTATGATAGTAGATACGTCCATCAACATACCACCTACGAAATATGTCGTGTCCTTTTTCTTGGAATTGTAAAAGTTCTAAAACTCTAGAAAATTCTTCTCTTATACGTTTTTTTACTTTATCAGAATGGTTTAGTCCATCTAAGGTAATAGAAACAGGAGTATCATCTTCATTAGATGCAACTGCTTCACTAATAATATCTTCTATTGCACTATCACATTCTGGTTGTATCGCAATATTACGATACCTTTTAATCAAATCATACTGTGTTTTATCCCTGCCTTCTATATCATAGACAGAAGAAAAGAATCCACCCTGTGCTAAATCTTCAGCACCATCATCAGATGTAGGCAGAGTGAAAGACTCTGCCTCATCTTTTTTACGAGTAATTCTAAAACCAAATAACTCAGCCATAATAACTCCTATTTTGTTCTACTATTTAGTAGGAAATTAGAAGTTAACTGACGAAGCTTCAAAGTGTGAATATCTCCAAGTTACAGAAAACTCTTCAATAGCATTTGATGTTTCATAACTTAAATCTATTGCACCAATTACAGTTGGAAAACAGTTTCTTAAAATATAAGATTTAAGAACTGTATCATCTCTGTCCATTTGTTCTACTGTTAAATCAGCAGTATAATCTACTACATTTGAAAGTCCAGTATTTAGTGCAGTATCATTAATAGAATTTTGCCATCTTTCCATTGCAGTTCTAATATTAAAGTCTGTATCATTGATAACTGTGGTATCCCAAGTTTCAAAGTCACTATCACCAGCAATATAGAGATTTCTACCTCTGAATGGTATAGTTATTTCACTTAAAGTTCTGCCTGGCAAAGCTGCAGCTTTAATTAGAAACGAAGCCGTTCTAACATTTAAACCAGTTGCAATTGCTCCAGGCGTATTGAAAGTTACTCTAAATTGGTTTGCTCTCGCACCACCACCGACTAGGTTTGATTTAAATTCGTCTAAAGTAGCCATCTAATTATCCCCCTATCTCTGAAAATGCGACCCCTGTTCTCACAGCCACAAAGTTAAGTTGGATAAAGTTGATAGACCTAGCAGGTTTAACGTAAATATCTGCAACGAATTCATTTCTATCAATAACCTCACCAGTATTATTAGTACCATCTGCAACTACAGAGAAATCTGTAATACCTCTACGTCCTTGAATATCTCTCAAGAAAGGTTCTACTAAATTTCTAAACTGTGCTTGTGTAAACTCATCATTGAACTCAAAGAGTTGGAATTTAGCGGCTGTTGCAATTGCTTTTTCTAACAATATGAACAAACGTCTAACATTGATTCGGTCAAATGCACTTGGTCTTGATAATGCAGTCTTATCTCCAAAAAGAACTGTACCTTGCCCAGGCACACTAATTACAGGATTAATCCTTGCTGGATAAAGAATATCTCTATCTGATTTTTTAGGATTGTATGCAAGTTTAACTGCACCTCTAATTTGTCCTCTATTAAAACCACCTGGCGAGAAGAATGGGTCTGCAACACTATCTGTGTTTGCACATAGACCAGCAATATCACCACATAGTGGTACAAATCTATACATATCATTGTACCTATCAAACATATATTTGTATCCACTATCGAATACTGCATATGAAGAACTGTTTAGACTATCAAAGAAACCTTTGACATTTGATGTTTGTGTTACAGAACTTGCAACATTAACAACATCTGCTCGTCTTGGTGAAATAAATGCAACAATATCTTTTCGTGTGTCTGCAATATCAATTATATTACCAGCATGAGTTGCTCCATCTCCACCAGCAGGTGTAGAACCAGCTATTAAAAGATTTACATCAACTGTTTCTGAATCTTCAAACAATGAATAAGCAGAATCTAATTCACCTACAGTTGCACTATAATCATCAGTACCACTTGCTAGATTAAAATTATGTTCTCCAGTAGTTCCTGTACCAGTTGCATATGCTTCACCAGCACTTCTTACAGTACCAGCATTAGTTAATGCAGATAAATGTCCTGTCCAATAAATATTTGTAGATTTTTTGAAAATAACATCTGGGTAAAAGTTTACTTCCCCTTGAGGTGTTTTTGCATTTGGATGTTGAGATACACCAGCATATGTTTCCATAACTGACTGTTTTCTTTCACCAGCTGCACCTTTTCTAAAACCAGTAAGATCACCAGTTCTATCATAAACTACAATGTGTAATTCATCAGTTGTAACACCTTTACCAGTTGCATATGTAGATGTGCCTGGAGCATTATCGAATAAATCATAAAATGCCCAACGTCTACGAACATTAGTTGCATCTGCAAGGGCAGTTTCTAATCCTCTACCATTAGGGTCATCTAATCTTCTAATTGTTAAGTTGTCATTATTAATTGCAGTAACTTCATATTCTTGTCCAGATGCTTCAAAGAAGTGTACAATGTCACCGACATTATATTTTGCACCACCAGCACCAGCAGAACCACCAGCATTATCTACAGTAACAGTAGTGTCTCCGACTGACAATGCTCCACCAGATGTATCCACAACTCCAAGAGTTCCAGAGTTTCCACTAAATGTTTCTTCATAGGCAGCTGCAGCTGAACATAAAGCAACTCCTAAATTATTTCCCCAAGTTCCAGCTGATCTTGCAGTAAAATGAGTTGACCCACCATAAACATTACCAGCGGCAACATTAGCATTATAGTGGTCATCATCTCTTGTAAGAACTCCAGAACCAGAATCTATTGCATTTACAATTCCGCTTTCAGCACGAACAACCTTTAAGGCATTTCCGTATTGAAGAAAACTCGAAGCTGCAAACCATGTTTCAAAATTACTTCCATTGGGTTTTCCAAAGACACTAACTAAATCTGCTTCTGAACCTATTGAAGTAATTTCAGAAACGGGCCCTTTTTGAAAAGTGCCAGCTATCCCACCAATCGAAGTTGATACGGCAGGTACAACATTTGTTAAATCAGTCTCTTTGACCAGAACCCCAGGCGATACTTGAAAAGGCATATTTTTTCTCCTTATTCTATGTCAAATTAATTTATTGTTTATATTTAGTAAAATTGAGTTTGCAAAACTCTATTTTATATGTAGTTGGGTTTATAAATAATTATATGTCATTTTATGAAAGATATCAAAAAACTATTAAAGAAGTTTCTAAATTACATTACAGAAAAAGAATTATTTGGTTAAATGAATATCTAGCAAATCGTTCTTGTTGTCATTGTAATGAAAGTGAAACTGTATGTTTAAAATTTTATCCCCATGATAAAGAAATTCGTTTTAAATCTAAAAGATTAGGTCTTAATAAAGAATCTAGAAAAGAAGTAATGAATTTAATAGAATCTTCTAAGGTAGTTTGTTCAAATTGTTATATTAAATATGAAAGTGATATTATTGATATTATGTAGTATTTTACCAATTTGACTCATAAGTTCTAACTACAGGCGACCATCTAGTACCATATTCATCTACAACTGTTTCTCCAAGTGGGTCATCAATACCATTGTCCATAAATCCAAATGGAGCCATGTCTTGTTCCAATTGGTCTTGTTGTTCTAAGAACATTCTTTCTCTTATATCTACGTTAGTTAATTCTTTAAAATATGTCTGATTTGTCATCCATGAAAATAATACACAACACATTGCAAGGTCATCTGTATGACCTTCTTCTGCTTGAAATGACTGTCCATGTTTGACAAATGTAGAAAACTCTGTTATAAGGTCATAATCATTAATAATTAGTTTATCTGTTTCTATGAGTTGTTTTAGATTAGAACACCCTAACATTTTTACTGCTTTGGTTGTTCTTACACCCAATTGTACTTTACCCCCAGAGAAACCAGAACCAAGTATTTGACCAGCTCTTCCTCTCATGGAAGCCATTACGATATTATCATATTCCAAATCGTATTGCAATGCAGTTGCAACTTGTTCACCAATATCATTTACCTCAATCATTACATATGCACTATTAAATGCTTTCGCAACATCATGTATTACATTTGGAAAGAGTAGAGGTTTGATTTCATTATTACGATACTTTGCAACAATACGATAAGGAAGTTCTGATACATCAAAGACAAGAAATGCAGAATAATCATTTTCTGTACCTCTTGCAACATCAGCCACTAATGTATACGTTCTATCTTTCTTTGGTTTTTTATAAAGTTCTAATCCAGCATTTCTTTGTATTGGGTCATCAAATACCATTGACTTAATTTTAGTTGGGTGGATAAGTGTATTAATAGAACCTAAGAACTCACATTCAAATTCACGATTGAATTGTTCTTGTGAGGTATTTGCGATTGTTTCTTTTTTCCACTTTTCATCTCTGCCTGGAATTTCACTCCAATGAACCTCAATAGGATTGTAAGAATTTTTACCACTCTCTGCATCTGACCAAAGTTTGTAGAAAAGATTCATTCCATTAGGTGTTGATACTATCACAACTTTAGTCTTTTGTCCAGAAGAAATTGTAGGATAAACAGAACTAAAAAAGTCTTCTGCAACATTGTGTGGAACAAATGCAAACTCATCTAAGAATATCATGTTGTATGAACCACCACGAACTGCACTAGATGATGTAGAAGATGCAACAATACGAGAACCATTCTCTAAATCTAGAGAACCTTTATTCCAAGACATAACTCCTTGTTGCATCCACTTTGGTAGATTTTCATATGCAAGTTGCAGTCGTGAAAGTATATCTCTTGCAGTCGCAGCTTTGTTTGCAAGTATCGCTACTTTCATCTGTTCATTGAATAGAACGTAGTGAAGTATATAAGATATAATTGTGGTTGTCTTACCAGATTGTCTGGGAAGTTTACAGATAGTAAAACGATTATTATGTATCGTTCCTAACATTTCTTTCTGAAAGTTATATACGTCAAAAGGTACTAGACCTTCATCTAGGGATACAATCTTTATGTATTTCTGACAAAAGTACAAAGGGTCTTGCATACACTTTTGGTATTCAAGAATTTGGTCTTTTGTCCACTCTACTTGGACGTTTGCTTTTTTGAGAAGTGGGTTACCAAGATAATGATTAATTTCAGTCATTATGGTTTTTCAGGCCAATCACTCTCACTTAAATTTGGCCAATTCTTATGTTTTGGTAAATCACGAAGTTCTTGTCTATATTTTTTCATACCAGCAGACATACCATATGGATAATCACTTAATGCATATTTGTCTGTTTTTCCCAAAAGAGTATCTCTTTCTCCTCTATTAAATTTTGCCTTTTCATCATCTTTTTGTTTAAAGTATGCAGTTTCATCAGACTTCTTAGAAAATCTATTAGCTTCTGTCCAAGCATATGAATAACTACCATTACTATTTTTAGAAAGAGCTCCTCTTTTAAAATATTTTAACTCATCAGATGAAGGTGGTTGTTCTGAATTAGTTATTACACTCCAACCAAAAGCTTTTGCAGTTTCAACTTCTGGAGAAGAAGACATAACTACACCTTCAAGAGAACTTCTTATTTCATTCCAATTTTTCGTTTCTTTAGTTTTAGCGTTATAAAATTCTTGCATCTTTTTTTTCCTTAAGCCCATGCACCATAAATGTATCGGTCACCATTTTTATTTCTATTAGGATTAGTGCCTTTTATTTGAAAACCATTACTTGTTTTATCCACCACATCTTCATTAGTAATATAGTTTATATCTCCATTATCAGCAAGAGTTCCAGAACTTAAAGTTTCATTATTAGCATGATAAGCAAGTTTAATATGAGTATCATTTCCACTCGCAGATGGATTTACCCATAACCACGCTTGATGTTCTGAAACATTTTTAATCATTACACATCTAGCCCCAGCAGAAAATCCACAATCTATCGAAGGCCCTGTCGCATTTCCATTACCAGTATATGCACCAAATTTAGAAAATCCTGGCTTTGACCCCCATGCCCATACTATATATGTGTACTGGGTACTGGCATCGCCTGGTTTATATATATGATCATGACTGCCGTTGAAGTAAAGATTAGTACTTGATAGACTAGTAGTATTAATTGACCAATCTATTGAACCCCAGTAATCAGTTGCAGTTTGTGCTGGTTTACTATTATTTCCTTCCAAATAATAATCATTCTTGTTAGCATCATTAGAGTTAATATATTTATGATATACAATTTTTGGATAGACGCTGGCATTGACAGTAGATTGAACAATCATAAACTCTGGAATAGTTCCAAGAGAAATGTTGACACCATTATTAGTACCACCACCAGCAAAAGTTTGATACATATCAACTGAATGATATCCTTTAGATTCTTTCCAAAATCCTAATGCATATTTTGAACTAAAATCTTGTGTATTGGTTGCAGTTGGTATTACACCAGTATTATAAAATCCTGGCTTGCCTGGATTATATAATGAACTAATATCTGTAAACCAATTATTACCATGAGCAGAACCATAGTTCATACGAAAATTAACTCCTCTTGTATTTGAACTCATGATTGCTAAGTGATTGGCAGTAGTGAAGTTGGGCATATTACTAGCTAAAGAAGATGTAATTAATGCAGTATTGACTCTATGAGTGGTATCCCACCCACCAGAATTACTGCCAAGACCACCTACAGTAAATACATCACTTGGAGAACTAGGCTTCACTGACCAAGTAGGGTCTGTAATACACATACCAACCATATAATGATTATTTTGATATTTACCAACATGACCTATATTATGACCACCAATTTTCAGTTTATTGTTATGTCTATTTACATAATTGACAGCATGATGATGTCCATAATTTCTAGTAGTCCTATAGTGCCAAGTTTTAGAATAGTCTAGACCATCACTATAAGCGTCATCATTCATACCGCTCATTTGGTCAATAACCATAAAAGTACCATCACTGAAAATATTTACCCATGTAAACATTGCACATCTACCATATGAATTATATACTTGAGGTGCTTGAGGGTGGCCTGGACTATAATTAATAGCCGCAGTTGGATTCGCCCAAGAAACAGCTTGAACTCTAGGTTGACCATTAGAATTGTCAGCATCATGACCCCACAAATAAGCGACATATTCCTTACCACTAGTATTAAGACCACCCCCAACTGTAAATTGTGTTGCAGTAGGTGGATTAAAAGTATCTGGACTTCCAGAGACTCTACCATATGCATCTGATTGACCCCATGCTATACTTCCTTCATTCATCCACCCAACATATTCTCCATCAGTCCAACCACTTACTCTAGGACTATTAGTATTAGTATGACTTGCAAAATGATGATATACTCCAAATTTTTGATCTTGGTCATTCATATTTTTAGACCAAATCATGCCTGGCTTTGTTTTTAAATTATGAGTAAGTGTTCTGGGACTACTTCCATTGCCTGTCCAAGTAACTATGTCAAAAAATCTTGGCGATTTTTTAAATGTGTATGCATGAAAATTTTTACCAGTATAATTAACTGCTTGAGCACTTCCTATTGTATAACCACTATTTGTAAATGTAAGAGAGTTAGCAAGAGTTGTAGAAGTATTATCAGTACCAGCTGGCAAGTTAGCATTGTAGTCACTTATACCAGAACCATCCCAATATGCAAATCCATGTCTTAGAATTTTATTATCACCTCTTGCAGTATCAAAAAAAGAATTTGTTAAACCAGTATCATTTGCATCTGAGCCTAAATCTTCATATGGTGTAATTATAACTAAACCACCCCCTGAAGCGAGGTTAACACCATTGTTTATTGTTTGAGAACTTTGATTTCCGTACCAAGCATCTATGGAAAATACTTTATGAATAGGGTCATCACTAGCACCAGCTGCGGCTTGTTGCATCGCCCTTGCAATTTTACTCATAATAATTCCTTAACTAAGTGCATCTATAGCCAATGCACCAAAAAATACTGTATTACTTTCATCATCTTTATAAAAGGTATAAACGTCTTCTTCATTGTGAGCCATTAAATCTGGAGCAGCACCACCTGCCCATTTAACAGTATATGCACTATCATTTGTAAAGTCTATTGCAAAACTACTATTATTATTTCTTTTAATTCTCATGGTAAATCCCATACTAACCGAAGCTGGTGCATTTGTAAAATTAAATCTTGTTACTGCTTGAGTTGCAGTAATACGAAAAACATTACCAGCAGATAAGTCTACAGCAACTGTATCTGGAGAACTATTGCCTGGTGATAAGGATACTACTGTTTCTTGTAAAGAGGTTGCTCTTATTTTTGGTGCAACTATAGTTGTTGTTCCTGTAAATGTGTAAGTTTGGTTATCGAGTATTAATTCTGTAGGCCCCACAGCATTATCTGCCATCTTTGCTAAACTAACTGAATTATCTGGAAGTGTAGTAATATCTGCATCAACAGCACCAGCTGCAATCTTAGGAGCTGTTATTGCATCATTTTTAATACCATCTGTTCCTATTTGTGTAAGTACTGCCATTTTATTTTCCTTTTAACATCTTTTGTAATTCTGAAGTAGAACCTACGAATAATGCATTAGTGACATTTTTCGGTGCATTACTTGGTACTTCTTTTAACTTCTGCATCTTTAATTGTAACTCTCCAAGTTTCTCTGTTACATCTCCAACCTGTTTAATCAAATTACCAGCAACTTCATAAGAACGAGGAGTTTCACTTTCCTTTGCAAGTTCAAGAATACCATCAATTGCATCTTGTCCTCTTTCTACTAAACGATAAAAATTCTCTCGTTGATACTTATAATCATTATCCACTTCTTCTGGAACTTTAACCTCTGGTAATGTTACAGTAGATGTTTTTGTTTCCACAACATCTGTTATTCCCAAAACATTATCAAGTATATTTAAAGATTCATTTGTCATTATGCACCTTTTATTTCCATTAATGTTAATGATGAAGGTGTCCTTGAAGCATTATCATTGTCTACATCATAAATAGTTTGATTAAGATAATAATGTTGAGCACGAATCATTGCTTTAAATTTATAAATAAGTTCAGTAGTAACACCCACACCATTTCCACTATCACCATCATCTAAGTAGCTCATATGAGAGATACCCCCACTATAAGTATTGTTAGTAGCGGTGTTGGCAACAGCATTTCCATATAATCCTGTTACAGAAAAACTATTTCTACTTCCAACTGCAGCTCCTTTATAAATTTGAGAAGTACCTCTAAAAAGAACTAAACCAGCACCAGAATCAGTAGCATTAAAAGAAATGTGAGCTAATACTAAAATTTTATTTGACGCTGATGATGGAGTAATTTTTGCACACCAAATAGAACCTTCACCATCTTGGTCAGTGCCAGGAATATCTGTTAATGATGTTGCATTGTTAGAATATGCATCTAGTTTAGTTGAAGATACAGTTTGTATAATTGAACCAACTGGAAATTGTTTATTTACATTTATTGTTGTTAAAGCCATATCTTTATCCTATCAGAAATCCACTTACATATGTTCCTTCTTCTGCAGCTAAAGTGAGCGTGGATGAGGGTTGAAAAATTACATGAAACTTTTCACTGGCTGTAAATGTGAGTATAATATTATGGTCAACACCACCATAGTCATTTCCAGCTTGTTCAGACTCTTCTACAGGGTGATAAACTCTATGATAACTACCTATTTGAGAACCACCTTTAAACACTCTTGATGCAACATATCTTGCCGCATCTGGGTCTTGAAATGTAACTCCCCAATTTATAGAATATGTTCCTGCTACTGGTGCTGTAAATTCATAGTTTGTTGTAGACCAACAATTTCCAATATTTACTAATGTTTGATTTATAGGAGTTTTTGTTGTATTAGTTGCATTGAAAGCAGAAACTGGAGCTCCTGTACCCATGTATGCAAAGAAACATGGTTTTGCTGGTTGTGATACACGACCACTACCATCAATTGTCATTCCAGTTGTTCCAGTAGAATTTTTAATAGTATTTACTTTTAAAGTTGAAGACATATTTTTTTCCTTATACTATCGAAAGTACTCCACTAACAGTTAAAGTTTTGCTTGAAGCGATAGTTAATGGCCCAGTGCATGATGCATTATCTCCACTAGCAATAGTAATATTGTTATCTAACTGACTTTCATTTACACGAAAAATATCAGCCTTACCATTTGAAGAATTACCCTGTACACCATTATCACCTTGAAAATATCCAGCGGCTACACCAGCTGCCATATCTGAACCAGCTACCTCTCCATCTTTTATTGAACGAGAAACTATTTGTCTAATTGCCATGTTTTAATCCTTTTTTATTATTTATGCATCATCAGTATCAGTTCCAGTTTTTTCATCATAATTTTGTGCATCTTCAAAGAAAGAAGAAGTTTCATTAAATCCAAAGTTATCATCTGCATCAGCAGACATTGGAGTCGGAGTAACAGTATATCTTTGTTCTCTCTTAGGTGCATTGACAGGCATTGCTGTATATTGGTCAACTTGTACTTGTTTGATAACTTTCTGGTCAACAACTGGGCCGTATAGATAAAACTTTGCAGTAAATGATAATGTATATGTAAGAACTCTTCTTTCATTAAAATCACCATCATATGTATCATCATAATTTACACCACTCAAAATAATTGGAACATCTCTTGTTGTTCCCATTGCAGTATTATCATTTAATGTGATTGTATAGTCTGGTTGAAAAAATGGTAAAATTTGTTCTACAATTTGTAATGCATCATCAGAACTTTTTGCCATTACTACCAATTCAAAATCCATATTATATGGAACTGGCATATATTGAGTTGCAAGAGTCTTTCCATCTGTAGAATCATTAGTCTTTTTAAATTTCTGTACAGAGTTTAATTTACGAGAAGGGTCATATGAAATACCAGATATTTCAAATCCAACTCTTGGTAAAGTTAATGCAACTTTTTTTGTTAACGCTGGGTCTTCTCTTAACCTTGCTAAAAATTTTCGTTTTGGGCCGTATGCAAGAGGTACTTTCATACTTTGTGCTACTGAACCAGAACTGTTCTTACGAACTATATTTATATTATTGAAAATCGTACCAAAGGCGACAACCACCTTTCGCATAGTTTCATGGTAAAATTGTTGTCCTAACATATTATTATCCTACTTTCCCTATATCACCGAATGGATTATTTTCAGAAAAATCCAAAATTGTATCATCTTGTTTTTCAAAGAAATCATTCATTGCATTTTCGTCAATATCTTCTACGACAAAAGCTTCTGATATTATATAGTCCCCTGTTTCAGTTAATAAGTTTCCAGCACCAGTTTCAGTTTCTAATTGAATTTGAAACTCTAACATATCCAAAGAATTTTGAGTTTCTACTGCATCAATCTCTGCGATACCTGTATCAATATCTTCAGAACTGTATTCAAAAGTTTTACACTTTAATTTAAATGCTGGAATATTATGAACTTGATAAAAGGGGTCATCATGATCTACAAAAGTAATTTCAAACATTTTCTTTACTTTAGAAAAATAAATCAAATCACCTTCATTTGGTCTGGTCTTTACAATTAAGTTTGCATCATGAGATACTAATTGTTCAAACCTTCTTCTTGCAACTACAAATGTAACATCTTCTTGCATTTGTAATCCAAATTTCGACATTATTTCTTTTTCACCCTCATAACCTTCTATATTTTCAAAATACATTTCTATGAGGTATGCATCACCAAATTTAGACAAAGTATCTTCACCAAACAAAGTATCCTCTTTTACGAGTTGTCTGGGAATATAAAAAACATCTTGACCATAAATCCTTAATTGTTCTACCATTAAATCTTCATAAAGATTTTGTTCTGGTCTTGTGCCTGTATCAAAATATACGTTTGTTGGCATCAAATTATCCTATCATATAGTTTGGTGGTAGTTCGTATGCGAGTTGTATTTGTTCCTCTAATTTTTCTATATCTGCTTGAGCTTCTTCAAAAAGTTTTGCACCATTAAGTGTAACTCCACCTAACATCTGCACCCCTTCAAATTTAGATAGATTAGAACCCCATTGTCTTTTAATTAATGCAGTTGTATATCTTTTTAAATAAATATCGTTATATATGTCAGTATAAGCTGTTGGGTCTAATTTACGATAACATTCTATTATTAAGTAATCATCTACATTTACATCTTCTGCCCAATCCATATCTATATATAAACGATTTTGATGTTGATTAAATCTTATAGGTTTTTCTCCCACAAGTATATGATCTAACATATCCAATTGTTGCATTGTCATCTGATAATGTATTATAGATTCACTTGTAAAATCATACAAGTCATTTAAACGTAATTGGTAACGAACATCAAACATATTTGTCGTATTTTTATCAGTAAAATCAAAAACTTTTACAACTGACAATACACTTTCTGGTATAGGTAAAAATCCCTTTCCTTCTAACCAAGATGCAGTAATACTATTATCTACTTTATCAGTTCCAGTTGTTGTATCATTGGTTGCAGCTCTATCTATTTCTGCCTGTGTAATTTTATGTTTAAGATATACCTTTTCAACACCATCATAATGATACTGTGCAAAATATTGAAGTGCATCATCTATTCTATCATCTATTTGATCTTCATCAACATTAATTTCTATAACAGGTTTACCCAAAGTTCTAAGACAATGTTCTTTTAAAGTTGCTTTTGTACTTGGTGTTGCCATAACTTTTTCCTTTTATTATATTTATAAATCACGATAGGTCTGGGTCTATATCATATTCAGTTTCATTTATATCTTTATAATCCCATTTTCCCTCTACACGATTCCAATAACATACATGAGTTTCATCATTATAATTAGGAACATCTACAACTTTCCAACCAGAATCTTCCCATTCTTTATCTGTAAATGATGAACTATCAGTTCTTTTAGTACCATCTGGTAAAATAATTAATTCTGGTTTAGTCCATACTGGATAACCCTTATTTAAAGACCACATTATCGGTTTTTCATATGTCCAATCATAAGTTCCCACTATGCTAATCCTAACCATATTGAATCATTACCAGTAACAGTAGAACTCATACTGCTAGGAATACAGACTGAATAACAAATTCTAATTTTATCTCCAACACTAAATGTATGTGATGGACTTTTCATATATCTACAACTGTATCTACTAGAACCACTTACTTCTGCATACCAATAGTAATTATTACCAGATTGTGACATTGTTCCATTACCTACAGTTAAATTAGTTGTATTAGTTGCAATACCAGCAGCCATTCCTGTATAAGAAGAACCTGTACTATTTGCCCAACCTATATACTGTATATTATTACCACTACCCATATTACTATAAGTTAGACCATCTGCACTAGAAATTGTACGATTTGGTTTTGCACTAGAATTACCAGAATCTGCTGATGTGGTTCTTGTCCAAGATTGAGCACTATTAGTCATAATCCATATTTGTTGATTAGTATTTGAGGAATTTACTATTTGAACAGCCGCAATACATATATCATTATAATATGTGGTTGATGATGTATTTTTTAATGCAATAATCATTTGATAACTTCCAGAATTTCCAATTTCAACTTCACTAACATCCCAAGCACCAGTATAATCACCCCAACTGCTATCAATAATTACATTATCACACATATCATACCAATCGGCAGTTAAATCAGTACCAACTAAATCTGTTACAGTTATGGTAGAACTAGATACTCGACTTCCTTCAGCTCCCCATGATACTTGTGCATAAAACTGAAAGGTATTATTTTCTATGCCACCACCACCTTCAGTTGTTAAAGTAACAGTACAAGTATTACTATTAATTTCATGATGCATCTGTCCAAGAATTGGATTAGCACCACCAAGATTACTAAAATCATCAGCACCCATAGTTGTTCCAGAAATTGTTATAATTCCCCAATTAATAGTTCCACCATCTGGAATTCCAGAAGTTACTATTGTAAAACTTACACTAGCGCCTTCATTTATTGTAGTAGTACTAGGAGTTACCGAAACTATTTGTCTATTATCCCAATTACCTGCTTTATTATGCAAATATTGGTCATGCAAATCGTGTATACCACTTGTAGTTGTATAACTCTGTCGAAGTCTTGCATTTCTAATCAATCCACCATTTCGCTGCATTAATAATCTCCCAAATATGTTATCACAACACACCCATGAGGATTATCGTGTCCATTATGACTTGTCATAACAGGCCAATTTGGTGGATACGGCCAATCTAAACCAGTATATTTACCTGTATAAACTCCTGCTGGTGTATCACTTGAGAAAGCTGGTTCAAAAAATACATAACCATTTGTTGGTAATGGATCAGTAAAATTTTGACCACCTCTTATTATAACAACTTTTTTCATATAGGCAGGATTATAATAAGAACCCCCACCATTACCATTCTCATAAGCATCAAATGCATATGCACCACCAGAATATCCACCGCCTCCACCTTTATCATCATCACTTGATTGTTGGTGTGAACCATTTCCACCACCACCAAAAGCACCAAATGAATGTATTATAGTACTATAACTAGTATGAGATGCTCCTAGTCCACCCCTTCTAAAAGCATACGCCCTACCAGTATTTACAGCTGTAGTAGAAATAGCTGATGATAGAGAAGTTGAAGGTGTAATCCAATGTTCTGTAG
>VTLG01016152.1_pt1 | contig 82408 bp, 114 predicted proteins | sample 4694571 | NCBI WGS metagenome assembly VTLG01 (sample SAMN12604809, study PRJNA352737) | marine metagenome | biome: ENVO:00000447; feature: ENVO:00000209|ENVO:00000569|ENVO:01000036; material: ENVO:00002151; isolation source: viral sequences binned using virsorter ...
CTACTGCGGTTGGAAATTGGACACTACTGATGTTTGCTATTAGGACACCATCACTAACCGTAGGAGTAATAGTCGAATGCACTACGTCTTTCTTGAAACTAGTATCCTTTGAGACAGTTCTAGATAGTAACTTGGATGTGTCATCTCTTCCTGTGAATCTGAATGTCGTCATTCCTTGCGCTGCTTTGCTGTCGATGTCTTCTACTGTGCCTGTGAAAGTAGTGTCACTGATTGCATAAGAGCCTTGGTAGTAGTAGAATCTACCTGCGGCTTCGTTGCTTCGTTGATAGAAAACTCTCTTAGGGTCTTGCAATCGTAACACTTGGTTGTCCTTGTCTCCACTATCTACCCTATTATCGTGTGAATTGAAATTACCAATAACGAGCCTAGAATCGTATAGTTTTGCAGTTTCCTTCTGTATGGTCGTTCCATTCATGGAAACCCTGTTTGAAGCATAATCAATTTCAGTATCCGGAGATAGTGTAGTATTAATCACTCCAATCTCAGTGTTGTCCTTATCCAAAGGAGTAGTATATGGCATAACATACATGTCTTTCAAAGTGATATTCTCAGCAGTAGAACTACCTGACCACGTTGTAGCATTAATGAGTTTCTTATCCTTAACAGTGAAAGCCTGTATGCCACCAGATGGAGCAGACACAGCATTCACTGCATAGAGGTATCCATCTATTTCCACTAAGTCATTAGTATGTATTACATGTCTAAGGTCTGTTTCTTGTTTGATATCTTTCAATTCAAACTTATCAGTTTGAGAAGAATGTCTTGAAACCTTACCAATGGATTTCTTCTTTGTTAGTGTATCACTATGAATGTGGCTTTGAATGATTAACTTGTCTTCTTCTCTTACCTTCAAATGTTGCAGACCGCTATTATCTATGGATGTAATCTGAGCCATTTGACTCATTTTGTTCTTGGGATTGTTCAATATCCCATCAGTCACCATTGCCACTTTGTTGTTCTTGAAGTTCGCTAATTCAAACGTAATGTATTTTGATGGCCCTGTAAGACTCCCATCAGCAGAATTAGGAGTCGTAGTCTTAGAGTTACCAGTATGTCTATGCATCTTAGGGAAACCTGTTTGCCATCTATACATGTCTGTATTAGTGTCAGAAGATTTGACGCTATCCACTAGAGTTGCATCTAACTGTTCAGTGCCTATGTTTGGAATCGTGTTATTGAACTTCGCTTCGGTTCTAAAGACTACATTTTGAATGGTTTTACCTATTTTAAAATCAGTAGCAGTGCTGCTTATTTGTGTTATGCCCACTCTTGCAAAATCAAGATAAAACGTGTGACTTCCTCCACCAGTAACATCCTTTGATTGTATGTTACCTAAGTAGGTATTATCATTGGCGAATATAGACTGTCCTTCTGTTAACTTATCGTGGTCTGTAGTAGATGCACAAACAAACTGTGCAGAACCACTCCCTACTAGATACTGGGCATGTGTCGCTACATCTGTAATGCTGATAGTAGTTGCATAATTCCACCATCTAAGATGAGTAGCGGTGTATTTCGTCATGTAATCCAGTTGGTCATCCTCATCCAATCTGTCATTGTAGAAATACCAAGTGGGTCTACTACAGATATTGACTCTATCATGCTTATCAGTTGAAGCACTAGCATCTCCCCTTAACCCATAACTAACTGCTACAATATCAGTTGCTGTCTTTGCTGGTCCCTTGTAAATCTCAAACTTCGTGTTGATAGATACCTCAGTAGGATATGCTGGACTAAATTCCAACCCATCCCCAAATTCGTCAAACCCTATGATTTTAGTAATCTTAGCAAAGTGCGGTCTTAGGTAATCTGCTCCTTGCTCAACTATCTGTGGATTTAACAATATGAAATAATCATAGTTATCTATATCCAAACCCACCTTAGCAGTAGATGGATAATCTATACCGGAAGTTGTGGAATAAACAAACTTGCGATTCGTTTCCGATTGTGTTACATTTGAATCATAGACCTTTACCTTGAATGAATGAGTTTCATCTCTATTTATCGCATAATCAGATAACGTAGTATTTGCCGGATATATTCTATTACCTATCTCACCCGCCTCATCATTAGAGATAGAACCCACATGTGGGCCTTTTCTTATCTCCATGAAATTAGCAGAGTTTACCCAATCATTACCATTAGTCCCAGCAGTTTGCCCGGATACACTGCCAGCGTTTGAATTCTCATATTGTAGATTATTCTGCACGAAAACTGGATTCACAGAAGTAGAAGCATAAGCAACTCCGGTTTGTGAACTATGCCCATCATAGTCATAGGTAGCACTGTTATCAGTGATGGCGGTGTCATTACTACCAGCATTCATTACAAAGATAGCCTTGCCTTTATCACCAGATGCTCCATCTGCTACGACTAGACCCATTTAGTCACCCCTGAATGCATAGTAGAATAGAATGTCAGAATAACTTGGGGTCAAGGTGTTAATCGTAGAGCATGGTCGCTTCCCCTTATGGAAGGCAATTTCATACAGTTCCCCGAAAAATTGCTCTGCGTCATTAGCCCCTCTGCCAATCTTGCAATCACTAGGATGTAAAGTGACAGAATTCAAGGTATGGGTATCTCTTTTGACGACAGTATCATTCAACCATAATTCTATGATTCCACCCTTCTTGAACACTAATGATATCTTGAACATCTGCTCTAGATACAATGCCTCTCGTAATTGCTCTGTATAGACCGTAGAAGTGACCGTAGAGGTCGGAGCAGACGTTAGGGTTATCACATTACCAGAAACACTTGAAACGGTCCCTAACAGCGTTAAATCCGAAGCGTATATTTTGTTACCAGCACCTATTTCTGATGCCTCACCAGAACCTACGTTAATCTCGTCTGTGGTGCTACCAGTAAAATTAGTTGCTACGAGGTCTGTGACATCATCTGACATTGCAGCACTACCCATTGCTGCTTGATTCAACTTGGCAGTCACTACGTTGCTTGCAGTCGTTGTGATGATAGTCCCATTATGACCATTAGCACCATCGATAGCGGTTTCTAGATTTGCCGCAGTTGCATTGTTGCTTGTTTCCGCCTTGAAGAAAGTGTATGTCCCATCTGTCGTTCCAGTTGTTTCGTGAATAGATGCCTTGTATTTCTTCAGTGTGCCAGCCGCATCTCTGATGCTAACATGATTATCAGGAGTTGCACCACCACTGAAGTTAGTCTTGCTGATATTAGATGGCAGGTTCGTGAGTGTTATCGCAGTAGTATTTGCTCCTATCTTGTTTTGTGTTAAATTGATAGTAGCACTACCAGCACTGTCAGTTAGAATAGTTCCATTGTGACCGTTGCTATGTGCAATCGCAGTTCGTAGATTATCAGCCGTTGCAGAAACACTTCCACCCTCTCTGAAAGCAATTCCACCTGTAACATCTCCAATACTACCACTGTTGTTACTACCAGTGGTAATGGCATCTGTGCTGGCAACAGGAACGTATTTCTTAGTAGTAGGAGAAGATTCGTTATCGATAATCTGTATGTATGGTGTGCTAGTGGCATTAGCCTCAGTTACACCACCAGTGAAATTAGCAATAGAGACATGTGAATTGGTAATTCCTGCTGTCCTAGTTACTGTTTTATTTCCATCTGCTCCTACTGTTGCTTGAACCAGAGTAGTTGTTGAACCAGCATTACTACAGGAAGCAGTTATCTTTCCGTTGTGACCATTACTATGATTGATGGCAGTCCTCAACCCACAAGCAGTTTCACCAGAATTCGCACCTACTTGATATATTACACATTGAACACCATCATCTCCGGTATACAGAGTGCCAGTGGGTCTAGCAGAGTTAGAGGAAGCACGATATCTCTTAGTTGTGCCATCAGTTGAAATGATTGTCAGATACTCATCATCCACTACTTCGTTAACACCATTAGTTTGTGTTGGTGAACCGTATGATGCACCCCAACCCGCTACGCTGTAAGCAGCACCGCTACTCGGTCCTGCGGTAGTTACCCAAGTTCCCGTTCCGATTCCGTTCTGGTCATTGTTATGATTAGCGGGAGTTGTAGCGGCTGATACCAGAGATACCGTCTTACCACTAGATGTAGCGGCATTGATATCCAATGAACCAGCAGTTCTAGCCGCGTTTATCGCCGTGGTCAATGATGTTGCCGCAGTTGTTGTAGACGCGGCAACTCCACTGTTGTCTGTATCTAGATACAAATACGAAGTATCCCCATATTCTGTCCCTGCACTATCTGAGTAACCTACAAGAGAAGTTCCTGAAGACCTTCCATCAGGTTGACTGCCATTAACGAATTGATAGAACTTAACGCTTGTTCCACCAGAGTCCTTAATCTCAACGTAATCTGAGGCAAGTGGCCCATTACCAGCATTGTAGCCACCAGTCATCAATGCGTTAACTGCCACAATAGCAGTAGCATATGTAGGGGGAGTGTTTCTAGGAACGTTGTTAGTAGCAAAGGTGAACGTAGTAGTTGCAGCAACAGGAGAAGTATAGTTTGCTATATCACCGCTAACAACTATCTGTCCTGTAGATTTGGTGTTAGTTTCCAAGTCACTGTAATCAGATATGGTTATGGTTCCACTAGGATTGCTACCTGTTGCAGAAGTAGAGACTTTGGTGTATGCTGTTGAATTGTCATCATAGTATCCATCAGGGTCATAGTAATTGTAAAGCCTACTATGTGCTGTAATCACTGCTGCGTCTGTTGATACGGTTTTACTTGACCCACCGCTTTCAGTTAGTTCTGCTACGATTTTGTATTCTGCTGGTTGATTGTATGAACTGCTTGTTGTGTTTTGCAGATAGAACTTCACATATTGATTATTGAAAAGCATCATCTTCTGAGTCAGATATGCAGATGCGCCTAAGTAGTCTACACTCTCATAGTTAGTAGCACGACTACCATAGTCGTCACTAGGATATGGTGCGGTCTTCTCTGATGTCAGAACACCGTGTCTACCAGCAGTCCTAGAACCAATTCCGTTCACATCGTAAGGAGTAATCAATGCTTCAATAACAAACGAGTCATCATGTTCCCAAATATTCCTGTTCCTAGCATCTGCTATTGTGGTAACGTGCTTCTTTAGATTCTCATTGTCTGCTAGTGCCTCATCATTGTTAGCAGCCAATGTTATCTGAGTTGCAGTAACAGCACTTACAGTTCCCACTGATGCATCAGCAGCATCGAATACCGTATCACCAATCTCAAACTTAGTCGTGGCATCTACTGTATCTACTGCAATCGTTGTAGTGGAGTTATCAGATATAGCACCATTAACGAGAACACCAGTAGATTCCTTTGCTGAGTTCTGCGTTATTGCCATATCGTAATCTAGATTAAGATACCCGCTACAAAGCAATGGGAAAACCAGTTTGTATGAGTTCTCAATGTATGCGTTTACCATCTTCAACCATCCAAGAAGTTATCAGCCAGCACCACCGCCTCCTCAAACTCCAAGTTGAATGTCACTGCTGGGAATTCGGTTCCGGATAATTGAGTGCTGAATGTTCTGATGAATCCGTCTATTCCTACTAGACCTGCTTCTGTGCTATTTGCTGGTGAGAAGTATGCTTCCGTATCTCCTGTCAAAGAAGTGAATGCATTGTCATAGGAGCGATTCTTCCAAGATAGGGGAATGGTAGGTAGGTCTTGCACATCCTGTGTCTCAGCATCTGCATTGTGATAATCGAAGTCCTTGTTCACTCTGCTTGGAATTAGGATAATTAGTCGATTCATGTTCTGGTCGTCTTGGAATACGCTCGCATCCACATAGGAATGTATCAACTGAGCCAATTCAAAGGATGTCATGCTTCTGCTCTTGACACCATCCCCTGTGTTCTTCACAATAGTCTGACCAAGTAAGATACCTTCTAGGCTGACTGTCTTCTGAGCCATACCTATATCCATTGCTAGGGTAGTTGATTCACCACGAATAGCACCTGAGAATGGAATTGGTATGTTCATTACGCTCTTGTTGGTGTTCATCGAAATACTGTTCACGAACAGGGGAATTCTGTTTGTCTGACCAGTGTGGTTTCCTTCGTGTCTCCTCTGTAGGTCTAAGAAGACCTTGAAGTTGGCGAATGACTCACCTGCCATCAGAATGCCCCCATCGTGTTACCTGTTCTATTCATCCTCATGTTAATCTCCCTTGCTACCTTGTTTGCTATGTCTCTAATCTCTGCGTCTGATGCTCCGACTCTACCATTAACGTGAACGTGTATTGTATTGCCCATGCTTTGCCTATTGGAATGGACTCTTGAACCTCCGGGTAGAGAAACGAGTTCCGGTCCTCTCTCACCGACTATTGCCATCCCATCAGTATTGATAGAACCGCCACCTGCTCTACTCCCTTTCCATGGCAACTTAGGCATTTTAGGCATCTTAGGTAGTTTCTCCTTCACCTTACCCCAAAGCCACTTCAGCCCATCAAGAATCTTCAATGGAATGGCAAGCAATGCTGCTATAACGATTTTAATAACAATGCTAAGTCCTGCTAATGCTATCTTCACTACTCCTACAAAAATATCTTTCAACCCTGAGAACACCTTCTTAAAGTCACCTTGGAACACTCCTTGTAGAACCTTCCAAATACCATTGAAAATATCAATTACTCCACTTAATGCGAATTCTAGTTCTTTCTTTATGCCCCCTATTACCTCTAACGCATTCTTGAACATCGGCCATGCCTTTCTCAAGAGCATTATGACAAGTGTTGCTACCAATAGATACATCATGAATTTCAGCAGGAAGGATAAACCAATATCAATGAGTTTCTTGATTTTACCCCATGTTTTACTCATCTTCTTTGTAAGTCTTCTTCCGGGCTTGCTCTCTCGCCATTCTTTGAATGCTAGTTTGCTCTGCTTGGTTTTATCCCACATTTTCATGAACTCATTTGATGTGAATTCACCAAATCCTCCTGAAGCATCCTGAACACTTGCCCTACCACCCTGTTCAGTCCTCATTCTTCCGTGCTTCATATACAAAGCAGCCTTGCTCAATTTGCTTGCTTTATTTTGTTTATTCTGCAATGCCTCAAGGGTTTTTCCATATTGCGCCTCTGCTTGATTTCGCACTTGTTTTAAGGCAACCTCCTCTTTTACCCCTGTCTTTACAAGAGCCTGAACACGAATGTCATCCTTCTTGATTTTCTGTGCAGCAAGGGCTTCCTTTCTCAATTCCTTCATGGTCTTAGCCATTTTCTTTTGGGCTTCAAAAGCCTTCAATTGAGATTGCAACGCTTCATCATTCGCTTCGGAGAATACGTTTATTGTTTGACCTAAAGCACGAATACGGTTCTGTAGTTTCCATAGACCCGAACCAGAAAGAACCCTAGAGGCAATAGTCCATACCTTGCTCTTATCGGACATCTGCCCGAATTTGACTAGTAGACTGTCTGTCTCTGCATTTAGCAAGTTAATTGCATCTGACAATGCAGAAGTAGATTGCGAGACATCAGCCATGCAACTTACCCCTAGCGGTTTGTTCTATCATATCTCCCTTATACATCTCCATTTCCCCATGTATTGTTAACATCTCCATCATCAGTTTGATGGGTGTATGTTGGGCTTCTGACGGGTTAACTCCGAAAGCCTTGCTGTATGTGTAGAGGAGAATGCTGAATCCCAGTTTCGGTGGGACTGCTCCTCCATTGATGGCTCTCTTGATTAACTGTCTTTTCCCGTATCAGCCTCCTCTAAATCAGCAAAAGGATTCGGGAGGACTTCTTTGAGTTGCGACCCCACATATGGACTCAACCTCATTAGTTCCAGAGCCGTTAGACTTGGCTCTGTCTTCTCAATGAACTCATCTACCATGAACCTATACATCTTGTTCAAGTCCATGTTCATTCCATCTTCTGACATATCCATCACTGAACCCATTGCTTGCTCTACTTGGAGCCAAGTGGGTTCCTTAATCCATACTTTCAGAACTTCATCTGAGTCAGGGGCAACCTTAATTTCATGCATCATTGTTTCTGTTCTTGCGAACAGCATATTCTTGTCACTTACTACTTTCATTTTCTTCCACCTTCAAAATACCAACAAACAAACAAACAGATTCGTTGGTGGAATGTTACTATGACTGATTGTCTCTTTTTACCCTCCAATCAGTTCTGTGATGCAACACCGCCAATTGTGACGATGCCCCATGTTCCAGTGTATGTTACCGTTCCTAGCGTTCTCGCTTGTGCGGTCATCTCTACTTCGATTGGACCCTTATCTTCGGGGAACGGCACAGTTACTGCGGTAATGAGATAATCAGAGAGCGTTAATGACATTGCATCTCCGTTGCTCTTAGTGAAAGCGAGTTCGATGTTCCCAGTAGATTCATACTCATTCCTCAACTCATCCCATATCTTTGTGTCAGTGATAAGTAGGTTCATGCTGACCTCATAGGTTCTTTGCCCCGGAAGGTGCTTCGATGTGACTTCCCTTCCATAGTTTCCAATAAACCTCTGTGCAGCAAGGTTGTTTGCAATAGTTAAACTTCCAGTCTTTACTCTAGCATAAGTCTGACCGAACAGTTTTATCGAACCGTCTGAGAACATGAATGGTTGGTTGTTAGCATCTGTGCTGAAGTTTGCTAATCCAGTAGAGGCAGTTAGTTCAGCAGCACCTGTTACTCCGCGAGTAGGTAGGAAGCCATCGAACGACTCATTCAAAGTAGTAGATGCATATGTGCCGGAGTTAGGGATGTCAAACGCTCTCCTTGTAACATAATCAACTGCGCACTTTACCTCTTGTCCTTCTTCAAAATTGATAGTGAAGTTGTTAACCTGACAACCTGTAAACACTCGTGAATACATATTCTCGTTCGGGTCGTTTGTATCAGGAATAGTAGTAGAAGTTCTACCGTCTTTAGCATACACTACCTCTAGTGCGAAAGAAGGAAGTTCATCTCCATTGACCTCATCGAAGGTATAGGTCAGTGGTGTCCCATCCCATGCATGTAGGTCGTTGCCAATATTACTGTCATCATGTCGATATCTCGGTGCGCCCGATACATGGAGTGGTGGGTAGAACACACCGCCTATTCCCCTCACAACTGTCTTGGCACTCTCATCTAGGTAGAAACCCTTGTGAGTTGCAATGGAGTCATTTGACGCTGCGGCCAAATCATTCGCAGATTCACCACCAGAGATAGCAGTAATAGAACCAAGAGCATAATACAACCAAGATGCGTTGTTCATGGATAGGTCTAGATTACCACCACTGACTGTCTCACTGCCCTTGAACTGATATGCGAAATTCCTAGTCCCACTAACAGCCAAACTCAACTGCTTCACTTCTACTTCTACGTTCGGTGGTCCGAATGTGTTTACCAACCCTAGCCAATTATCAGACAGAAGAGTGGACTTGTTCGTGTCCATCAATGGACCGGGAACAGGCGCACCATATGCCAAGATGTGAACATCCACAGTTCCAGCAGGTGTTTGAGAGATGCCCTCATTGAATAGAATCTTAGTAGAAGAGTTATCCTTGATTACAAGGTATTGCTCAGGAGAAGTATTGTTATTAGTTTCAATCTTAGCCATACATCCCTTGTAAAGACCGGGAACCAACTTGAAATCATCATCTACAGTAGCATGTAGAGTTGCAGTATCATTAGTAACCGTAGTAGTCGATACTGCACATTCATCTAGGAAAATATCACACTCAGGCACTAATGTTGCCATTGCACCTGCGCCAACAAACACTTCATTACTTACCAAATTAAATCACCTACACTGTGCGAGCGAACCGCTTCATCTCAACGGACAACTTGTAGCCCAATAACCGTTTCCCTCTATCATTGGCTTCTGACCTACTCTGAAGTTTAATCAATTCCGCATCATCCTCTACTGTGCCGGAGGTTCCACCTCCTACATAGACGGTTGGTTTTAATGAGTTATTCTCAAGGATATATCGTGCGATTCTATACATCGCCTGTAATCTATCTCTAGAGTAAGTTAACCCTGTATTGTAGTTAGCCTCAGAACCATCCTGTGCGAAATCCCTACGATGCAATACTCGTATGTGAATAGTGAACCCATAAGTCTCATTTCTCACCGAATGGTCAATAGTAGGGTAATCAGTGGAATTGCTGTCTTCATACACTACTAGTATTCCCTTCATATCTGCATCTACCCTTCTACCCTCGTTTGGTTTGATAGACCTAACATCAACGAATCTAGGAATTACATTGTGACCGGATGCAATCTTACCAGCAGACACCAATGCAGCACCAGCAGCAGCCCAACGGTCTTCTAGCAATCGTAGTAGAAATGTAACCTCATCCACCGTTAATCGCCTTCCCTAGTTCTGCTGCTACCTTTGCATCTGCTGCCTTCAATGCCTCTTGTGCTATTGCTTCGTCACTCAGAGCAAACTCACCTAAGCCAGCATCCTTGAGCATCTCATTACGCTCAACTTCCCTGTCCATTACTTCTTTGAGTTGTTGTAGTAGTTTATTCATAGTATCACGAAATGAAGTGTATGATATTCTTCTTTCCAGCAAGAATAGCGTTTGCCTCTTCTAGCAAGATGTCATGCTTGGCCTTCAAATCGATATTGGAACCTGTCTCTGCTACAAGGATTGAGTTATCATCGTGTCTAATCACCTCTGCTGCAACGAACTTTGTCGCTGCTTCATTGATAGGTGCTGGGACTCTACCATCACCAGCCACATATGTTACTCGGATTGAATGGTTTGGCGTATATGGGTATTCATTTAGGAAGAATATCTTTCCTTCTTGTTTGATAGTCCAAAAGTCTGCCCTTCTCGATTGTGTCTCATTATCCGTGAATCCTGTTACTGTTCCGATAGCGGCATTTCCTGCATCAGTATCCACTGAAGAGATAGTGCAAGCAGAACCATCATCGCTCATCAGCAATGAAGATATGATTACCGTATCCGACCCCTCAGAATCAGTTGTGGCATAGAAGAAGTCAGAGATGTTGACTGCCGCATTACCATTTGCCGTTACTGCCTTTGCAGCAGTTTCACCAGTGAACTTGGCTGTCTTCATAGGATATACCTCGTTGATTGCATCCACTAACTGGCTTGCTGTTGTCTTAGGCCCAAATGTATCATAGAAGTGTGTTCCCTCTACCAAATCAAAGGTGTAAGTCCCTGCGGTTAGCCTTATTCTCCAACTGACACTACCACCAGTTGCAGTTGCTGGCATCTTGATAGTGGCAGTAGCAGAGGCCAAGTCAACCCACTCGTCATTTTGCCACACCTCTAATCTAACTATCTTCTGCACCTTCGGATAATTCAGTTGTATGAACCCTATGTAGTCCTTCCATTGCTGTGTAGGATACTGTCTTTGCCTGTGTCCCTCAAAGGAGGAATACTCATCACGATAGATAATTGGCCTATAGGAGTGCTTGGTAGAATCATCTATCTTCTCTTCTGCTCTCTTGATTAGTTTACCTACTTCCGCTCTAGTAGGTGTGGTATAATCCGTAAACGATTCTATCTGTAGTAGATTAGACACATCGGTATGAGTAGTGTAAAACCCATTACCAATAGTGTAGTTCGGATTAATAGAAGTGTAGTCACTTGGTGAGGATACCTTACCCATGTTATGCCCTTCCCTTCATCTGTTGATAATTGTATTCAATTCTTTTCAATGCTGTCATGGTTTTGCCTACTTCCTTATCTGTTTTCATGTCCGGTGTAGAACTCTTTCTACCACGCTTGTATGAGGTGTCAATCTCAATGATTGTGTCTTTGCCTTCGGAAGCAGATTGTTTCAGGCTTGTTATGTTAAGAATTGCAAGAGTCTTGAATACTGGTTCTAGTTCCCTTCCAGACCTGTCACCAGCAATTTCCTCGCTAAGTATTTCCTTTGCTTCATCTGATATTGTTATTGAATCGAATATACTCTTACCATCCATGTTGTAGGCATCCACGCTAAGACCACCAAGGTTTCCATACTTCTCATGTAAATCCTGAATCTCAAATTGGAAAGACATGTTTCCTTTAGGATTGTATGTTAGTGGTATGGTGTTCCCACCACCAATCTTGTATCCAGATTCTAATGCCACAATGAGATTCTCTAGGAATGGGATTAAATCAACATCTTCCATATTATGTAGAGTATCCCACTTTACTTGATGTTCAGATAAATCCCACTGACTATCTTTATCGTCAAGGCTATTGCGATAGGATTTCAAATCTGCTACTAACTCCTTATCATCAGAATAAGAATCCAATAAACGGTTTATCTGAAAACCCTTCATTGCCCAATCTTCATATGCACCAAGTAAGAACAATATGGCTCTCATATGCATATTCCATTCTGTTCCTACTTGCATGTCTTCTCCACGACCTACATGCATCCCCTTTAGAGCCTGTAGGAATTTCTTATGAGAAGGCTCACCACCAGAAAGCCAGTTTGATTTTTGATATTTCACACTTGCAACACCCAACTGCAATTTACCGCCTTCAGGGGTAATAGTGCTTAGAAGTAAATCTCTCAAGGGGCTTTTTTTGTCTTTATCAACTAAGAGTGCCTTTTCGATATCAGCATATGTCAATGCCAGTTCATTCTCTTCAATGTGTTGAAACAAGGTATCTGCATCAGTTGCCTTCTTTTCTTTTCCATCAAGAGTATGTAAGGTGAATTCCAAATCTTCTGGATATTCTCCACTAACTTCAACATGGTTCAAGGTTTTACTACCGACTGTCTTCTGGTCTGTGAGACTGAAAGACTTGAGCATCTTTTCTGTTGTTTCTCCTTCACCTGCTGCAAATGCTTCTAATGCTTCTTCTTCTGCAATTTCTGCTTGAGAGAAGTAATCTCTGATTTTATTACCATATTCTTGTTCAGTTTTCTTATCGAGGTCATCTTTAATCTCATTTAGTATTTCCATTGCTTTAGTCTTATTTTCAAGGTCAGTGTAGGCTTCACTATCCTCAGTCATCATTTCATCTAATTCTCTTAGTTTCTCCTTAACTTCCTCAGTCAACTGAAGAGCGGCTTCAACTTCCTTTATCTCAAATTGCCATTCATCCTTCTCATCATCATAGTAACCGTGTTGACTCATTACTTCCTTGATGTATTCCTCTACGTTAATTGTAATCTCATTATCAGAAACTGATATATTATCCATGAAGGCATTGAACAGTTTATTTCCCTTGACTAGATTAACTAATTCTTCTCCCTTGTCAAATTTGTCTAATAGGAATTTATCTCTATCGAACCTTGTGCCTTTAGGTTCCCCAGTTACTCCTACTCCCCTCCTATATCCCAAAGCCCTGTTTACCTTTCTCTCATTAGACAAATCTTTCATTGTCAATTCTCCAAGATTAGACACATCTATTGGTATCTTATCCAGATATTCCTTTTGCTTTAGAGCAGAAATCATCACTCCTACAGGCTCCTTACTCATCTTACTCAGAAGCCTGTCTATCTCCATCTCATATTTACGTTCAGTAAACAAGTAATCTCTAGGATTGTATTTGTCGAAGTCATCTAGTTCCAACTCCAATAACTCAGGAGTCATCTTAGCGGAGTTACTCATTAGTTTGGTTCTTGGCTTACCCAAGTCCTTGAATGGATATGCTGCTATCAACGCAAGGAATGCGTTATCCATGAACTCCTCAAAGTCATCTCCTTGTGTCAAGGGCGAGAAGGCAATGGTTCCTTGTGATAGGCCAGCAAGTTTTCCGGGGATTTTCATTATCCCTTTTGGAGCCTTAACAATAACCATCCATATTACCCCACCTTAAGCAAGCCACTTCGCCCATGCAAGCCCTTTACTTACGGCATTAGCAAGACCAAGACCACTGGCTGGTGGAGTATAGGACATCTGACCTGTTGCTGGGTCTATCCAATATGGGTTATTCATGTTATCATAACCAGCAGGTGGAACAGGATAACCCGACTGGTTGTTGAATGCCATCTGCTGTTGCATCATAGCATTGTTCATCTGGACAGAGGCATTACCACCTTGTATCTGTGATGGGTCTACTCCACCCGGATTTATTGGTTGTCCCTGTCCCGGCATTGTTTGCATTTGTGCCATTTGTTGTTCTTGTGGCATAGTGAATCCTTGTGCTTCTAGATACTGTGTCTTAGCCATTCTGCGTTGCATAATGACTTCTGAGTTTATCGCGCTTGCTAGTAGAGTTTGCAAGTCTAGTTGTATGTTAGCATCTGTTATGCCTTGTAGAGCAGCAGTGGAATCTGGACTTAGAGATAGATTACCACTAGCAGTAGTCACAAATTCCAAGTTAGTCAATACCTGACTGACTACTCTCTCAGTAACATCTGATACCAGTTGTGCCAAAGCCGCTAGGAATGCTTCGCCGTGATACTGGAAGAAATCCTCTACATGGTTCTCCTGTAGTGTCAACAGGTTGTTCATTGTCTTGAACTGAGCCTGTTGGTTGTTCTGCATTTGATTGTAAATTGATGAATTGCTTGTTCCGAATAGTCCCATTATGCCTCACCCTCCGACTCCTCGGATACTGGTATCTTTGCGCCCTCGGTCAATAACACTTTCAGTCTTTCGCTAATGGCATCGGATTCTATCAACAACCTGAACATCTCTTCTTCACCAGTCTCTACTTCCGCAGCAGGGGGTTTAATGACCCATCCAACACCAGTAAGAGACAGAATATCTGCTTGCTTCAAAGTGGTCATTGGTCCGGTTACTGCTGCTAAGGGATTCAATGTAGGTGCTTTAGGAATATATGCACTGAAAGAAAGACCGTGTTCGTCTGCTAGAATCTGTTGCTCTAGCATTTCATACTGCCTATGAATACCAGCGTGCTTCTCACAGTATGTTCCTCTCATTGGATATCCCTTGCGAACCTTGTGTAGTGGAAGTGGTGGTCTGAGATTATCACTAGCATCCCATACCTTGTGAGTTCCACATACTACACATCTATCCTTGATGTTATACTTGAACTTGTAAGGAATCTTTAGGAATCTTTTGCACTCAGGCTTTAGAACCTTGATTATCTCTTTCAATTGCTTCTTAGGTTTCACGTTCTTATACTCATATTGCATTAACGCACCAGCAGCCCTAGCAGAGTCTAGTCTATCCATAAACGCTGTATTACTTACCGTTGTGTTAGTTGCGCCAATCAAACTCGGAGGTTGAAATGACATTGACATGGGTATACGGAACTAGTAGTCCCTTATCATCGTTAGGACACCTCTGTAAACCATTTCTGAGTCAGTTTTGGCACTTACAATGTATTTGTAGCAAGGAATACCTTTGTCATTGAGTTTCTGTATCCCATCTCTAAAAGCAGCAAATATGGGATGTTGCTCTATTGGGCCATTGAAGTCATACTTATCTTTCCATAAGTCATATTTGTTTGCCCAAATTCCTACTGCCAAGGGATAGTCGGAATCTCTTTTCTTCTTTCTCTTTCCATTAACATTCCATTCTGCATTACAAATCGTATCAACAAGGAATGTCCAACAGAGTTGCTGTTCAATGTCAAAGTGCTTATCCATGTGTCTATCATCAATCATGAAGATTACATATTTCACATGACGATTCTTCATGTCATTTACCCAATCATTCCAATATACAGTCTGTCCTCCTATATCGGCAGTTTTGACTGTATGAGCATCACCATCTAGTTTGATGTATTTGCGTGTCGCCCTCTGCACACCAACTGTCCTCGTTTTGATATCTGGAACATCTCCTCTAGTTCTGAGTTGATGATTCAAGGTAGTCTTCCCTGCTTGGGTAGCACCATAGATACCGAAGTTGATAGCATGGACACGTTGGTAGAGTTTATTCAGTCCTTCGACAATCAATATGGCGAAGCCCGCCATTACGGACATTCAATCACCACAGATGATTCCAAAAGTCTACTACGCCATTCCATGCCCATGAGAGAGTATTAATCCCATAGACTGCTAATGCTTGTCCTATAACAAAACTGGCAAGGCAAGCAACTGCACCCCAAAACCAAAATCTAGCGCGTAAGAACCAGATATCAGCAGAGTGCGCTCTTTGTAGGTCGTAGGCGAGGGTAGACTCATCCATTCCGAATAGGATTTCGCTTACCATACATATGCCTCACTTCTACTCTTCTATTGTTAGGAACTTAGGGGTTACCGTTTCCTTCTTTGGTTCTATGGTTGGTAGGTTACTATCTCCATAAGCAGGATTCAGAACATTAGGATTGTATTGCTGGTCAAACTGTCGCATAGACTCCCTGACTCTCCTCTTGTTCTCTTCTTCTCGTTGCTTCCTAGACCAATAGTTAGTTATTGCACGTTGAAGTAGTTGCTCTTCAATCATATCTCCTAAGAACACATCAAAGAGAACCTTAACCATCAATATAGCCCCAACCGTGCTAACACCAAACAAAACCGCATGTGCTTCTGCACTGTAAGGGAAGGTCACTCCATAGATAGAGTAAGCAAATACGTTTACTCCACTCATTGCTCCTACGAACAATATCGCCATTATCGTCTTCGTATCATTTTCTAAACTTGGCATTTTTATTCCTCACGCATAGTTAACTGTCACTTGACAACTGCCACTACCTGTTATTTCAACATATAGTCCTTCGCCCATGATAGCCCCATGCATGTCGTGTTCATGATTGAACACATTAGCCCCACTGTTGTCGGACTTAGTGTATATTCTCAACACTTCATCAGAAGATGCCGTTGTCGCATCGTGACTATCAAATATTTTTATTACATTTGCTGCATTAGCAATAGAAGAGACATGAACACTGACTAACTTACATCTGTTAGGGTGAACAATGGTGCTTGCAGCAAAACTCTTGCTAGTGTTACAAGCCGCGCTCACTCTTCCACCTCGGATAATGTCTCAATCAAATCCGCCTTCTTCCCATCTGTAGATAGGTTTCTCTCTTCAAGCAATACCTTTAGTTGCTTGACGGTGAGTGTAGAGAGGTCTTCTGGTAGAGGCTTCAAGAGTTTCTCTTCCTCTACTGGCTCTTCTACTTCTTCCTTTACTTCTTCCTTTACCTCTTTCTTTGCAGGTTTCTCTGCTTTAGGCTTACCCTTGAAGAATGACCTGCTTTTACCAAAGAGTTTCTCAGCCATGGTCTTACCATCGTCTTCCTCTTCGACATCGTAATGAGGAACTAACTGTGTTCGCTTGTAGTCTGACAAGCCGATAAGGTCTTTCTTATCTGCTTCTGTCAGTTCTACGCTAATCTCTCTAGAACCAAGGATATTAATTGCAAACCCTAGAGGCATCTCTACGGGTTCAACACCATTAACTTCGTATGTCTCTCCGCCATACCTCATCACAATCGGCTTTACGCTTCTTTCCTTTAGCATGACTTTAGCCATAATCTCACCATATATTGGGGGTAGCGACCCCCTTCCTGATGCTCTAGGAAGAGGGCCACTACTTTATGTTTTACTCAGAGTAGCCCGTAGACTCTAACTCTTACAGAGCCGTAGTCAACAGAGCCACCTTCAGTGTTTGCGCCGGAAGCACCTATTATGGTGTTCAACTTGAAGGAGTTACCAGCAGCATATGCGCCAGTAGCACTTACTTCAGGAACAACGAAGGCGATAACCGAGTCTTGTCCGGTTACCATTACCTGCGTTATCCTATCCAAGCCGAGACTTGCGGCAGTTACACTTAGTCCACCGGATGCATAGGTTCCCATGTCGATGAGAGCATCAACATAGTATTCATCTCCGGATACCTTCGGTGAGGTCATACCTTTGTGGTCTTCAAGTAGGGTTACTGCAACAGCCACTCAATCACCTCAGTAGGACTTCAGGTTGGTTATCTTACCTTGGCCTCTGAAGAAGGAGCAAGCAGTCTCACCCATGGTTCTGTATAGACCTTGGTTACCCAACTTGCCAACACCGAATGGGTTGCCGTTAGTGATACCATCCTCAAAGTATTGAGTAGGCTTCATCACTGATAGCCACAGGTGGTCTGTGTCTAATATCAGTATGTCACTTAGTCCGTTGGTTACTGCGCTTGCCGTTGTTGATGGCATGTCCTTCGCAGGGATGATGGGTATGTCGTAGTATGTTGCCACACGGAAACCGACTTCTGCACCCTTTGGCCCTCTAACACCGTTGTGCGTAGGCACAATCTCCTTCCTGTCCATGAACCTCTCTTGGCTCTGTAGCAGGTCAGATATGTGCTGTATGGTGTCGTATCCAGTTACGATGACCTTTGGGTTACCGCCGTTCTGCCTGAGTCTCCTAATCATGTCGTTAAGGAGGGTCAGTGTTAGAACCCTGCAACCGGGAACGGTGTATGCTGTTCCGTAGTCCACCTCTGCGTCAAGGAAGGTAGGGGAAGATGTGACTGTGATAGTCTCGCTTCCGTGGCTTCCTCCAACGGTTGCAACCCTTGCATCTCCGAAGAGTCGTAGAAGTTCGGCATCTACAGCAGGGGTTCCGCCAGTTGTCGCATTTGTGTTCACTAGGTCATCTAGATACATCTGCCCAATCTCAGCAGCCGAAGCCACTATCTTCATCAGGGAAGTGTAGTTCCTGTCGATGTTGACGTTGTTCGTGTCAGTGTCATCATACCTCTCAAGCGGAGTCAGCAACATTACGTTCTGTGTCTCTGCGTGATGCTTGCCCATGTCCTCACGGACAATGGCGCGGATGTCACCTACACCGTCATCGATAGCAGCCATCTCCATACCAAGTTCCGAGAACTCAAACTTGTGAGCAATCGTCTTCGGACTGATGTAGAGTTTGGTGTATTCGGGAGCAAGAGCGGCTATGTTAGATAGCGACTCGTTCTCAGGAACTCCACCAATGTCGTCTGCTGCCGGAGAAGCATCTCCTGCTGCTCCGTTGCCTAGAGAGAATGCTGCATTAGCACCACCCTGTGGCCTCGACTTCAGGACTCTCCATCCGGAGGAAGTGTAAGGTCGCTTTGCCATCATCGAAAGTGCGTTAACTTCCTGATTCAGCATTGACCAAACCTTCTGTCCGTATAGGACACCATACAGGTCACCTAGACCGCTTGCTGCGGTAAAGGGGTTACCTGATGCGTCATCGTGAGGCGTTCCAAATCCTCCGACAACTCCTGCGCTCTTTAGTAGGGCATTGCCGTGAGAACCCCTAAATCCATAGGTAGCAGCCTCAAGGTCTTTCATCGTCTTTATGTATCCACTCATTTTCAATCACCTCTCGCTAGGTCATGTATATCTGCCCAAGAGAGTCCGTGTGCCTCCTCAACCGAAGTTGGGAAGTTGTCAGGCATCTCAAAGGAGACTTCCGCAGCCTTGCGAATTTCGCTTTCGTTCTTTTCAGAGAGAGACTTGCGGAGTTCAGCAAATTCGGTCTTCAGGTCAGCAACATCTGAGCGAGCATCATACTCTGCTCTCTCGACTGCCGACTTCTTGACAGATAGTTCCTCTTGGAACCTTTCGCCGAAGGTCTTGCTTAGGTTGTCGTAAGCCATTCTCTCCAACTGCTCTGCCCTGAAAGCCTCATACGCCTTCTCCACATTCTCTACGCTAAGGTCGAGTGTGGTGAAATCACTCGACTCAAGACCCTTGGAGACTGAGAGTGCGGCAGGTGCTGCCTTTGGCTTGCCGCCGCTAACAACTTCCTCACCAGCCTCATAGTCTCGTGTGGTGTCCTCATCGAGTGCCTTCTCCTCAGAATCCATGTCCTCCTCGTCTGCCTTCATCTCTTCGTCAGCATCCTCAGATTCCATGCTATCCATCTTCTCTTCCAGCATCTCATCTTCTTCTTCCTTGTTGAGTTGGTTAACTTGCTTCATCAAGTCGTTCAACTCCTCAAGTGCTTTTTCCAGTTTTTCACTCATTTTTTCTTCACCTCCAACATCTTGTTTCAAAATGTCGAATTTTGCTTCCGGGTTTATTCCTTTTTCACAGATTGTTACTTCATGTAGTTCTAACTTGTCTATTTCGTTATACTCTCCATAGTCGTCAGATGTTCTCTGCTTCTTAGAAATTGCTTGCCCTCCTATACTAAATGACCTAAGTGTTCCTTTCCTTATGCCTCTGTTAATTTCCTTTGCTTTTTCTATGTCATCTCTCATTTTGATAACAACATAGAAACCAACGTCATCTACTCCGGTCTTATGGAGCGTGCCGTTTTTGTCCCGATATTTCTCTACTACCTCCCCTACCTGAACATTTGAATGGTTTGACATTACATTTCTGTATTTCTTTTCTCCCATGTATTTCTTGACTGCTTCATCAAGTGCATCTATAGTAATCAAATCGTTTTGCTTGTCAACGATTTCTATTGATGCGTATCCTCCAATTATTAGTTCATCTGATTTTAGTATTGTAAATTCGTAGTCATTATCGGCTTTCAATAACATGTCAGGTGAAACCAACATTTCTGCAAGAGCCTTAACTCTTACTATTTAAGTTACACTGTGTTTTTATCTGGAAATTCCAAATCTGCATACTTATCTTCAGTAATATCCCACAAGTCATTATCATCTTTCAAGTCCAACATGTCTTGCTTCTTGCCTGACCAAACAATCCAAGTTTTCTTCTCATCTATTGGGACAACTCGTATGTGGAATCGAGTTTGAAACTTCTCACCTTCTAGTTTGTATTCGTGATAGCCATCTTTCTGCACACCAAGAATTAACTTACCACTATCTATGTTTTTCTTGTGTTCCCCAAGGTTCTTTCCGACAACGGCTGGAAACTTCTTAGATTTACCAAATAGGTCGTAGATGTCTTCTGCATCTTCGATGTTTATCTCCCAAAAGTTTCTCTTATCATTAACATCAATAATCATATCTAGATTGCCGTCTTCCCTTAGAACAATATCAAACGTTCCGGTGTCTGCTTTTTTTTGGATATCCTCTACATCCTTTTCAAGAACATCCTCTAATGCTACGAACTTGTTAGGTGGCTCAAATCTCAGGGACTCTTGTTTTTTCAGCCAAGATATGAGTCTGTTTGAAGAACCCCCGAATACCTCATCGTAAGTCTCAGCATGCTCTTTCTCTACATAATCAATTATCTTGTCCATGGTTGTAGGTTCATTGTCATAGGTGTCAATCAACTCGTTCCTAATCGCAACTCTAAGTTCCGAACGCTTGGTCTTGATTAGTTCTTCTAACTGTCCCTTCCATACGTCTATGTTGTAGAGCGCATTCTTCTGCATTAACTCATCACCACTAAAACCATAGATAGTGAATCCATCAAAGTCAGTCTTGAGAATTATCTCAGCAGTTCCGTGTATGTTGTCCGTGATGTAATAGCCCTTCTTGGTATCCTTACCATTCTTCTTTTTCTTAGGTTCCTTTTCCTTGATACCAGTCATTACATTGAATGGACTAAGGGTTTCCTTGAGTCCTATTGTCAAATCTGTTGCTAGTGATTTCTTCGTCTTAGTAGATAATTGCTCTAGCGTATCTATCTTATCAGACTCAGTAACCTCTGGTATCTCTATCACCTTAGCAGAATACAGGCTAAACCCATCTTTGCCCTTCTTGACCTCATCAACCTTCACCCTGACAATATCCCCAACATCTACCTTCTCCTTCGTGTTAAGTGCCTTACCAACTGCAAGGTAATCCTTACCATCCATCTCTGTTGTCTTGTAAGTCCTAGCAGTTTCAGCGTTAACAGGCCCAATACCCATGGTGTATGAATACAAATTGCTCTTTGTCTTCTTCTTCTCTAGGACAACCACATCCAAATCAACGAACTTCTTCCACTTAATCCACTTGGGGTTCTTCTTGCTACCAGTGTGATAGGTAGACTCAATGTCCTTGATGACTACTCCTTCTGATGCTGGTAGTTCCATTATGTCCTTCGCATAACTCTCGACTTCCTTCAATGAGTCAGCAGTGCGAGTATCCTTCTTAGACGGGAATGCCAAGTATTCAGAAGAACTCTGACTGAACTGATAGAGGAGAACGTTGTGTCTCTCCCTCAGAGTATCATCATGTATGTCCTTTCCTTCGTGGTGCATTATGTCAAACACATGAGCCTTCAACTCTCCACCTTTCTTGTTCTTGAACACATGAGCGATTGTGTCTGCTCTGTGTAATGGCTCATCACCATCGAATAGAACCAACTCACCGTCTAAGATACAATCACCGAATTGCTTCTGCTTCAACTTCTCTACTTGCTTCTCGCATTTGTCTGTGATATCCTTCTTGTTGTAGGAGTATATCTTGATGTCATCTCCCTTTTTGTGAAGTTGGATTCTCATACCATCATACTTTTCTTGAACTAGATACTCACCAGACAAGCCCTTTATCTGCTTCATGTCATCAATCTCAAAAATCCTATACATCGGTTTGTTAGGAATCATGAAATCAATTTCGGCTTTCTCCTCTTCACTCTTCTCGGCCTTCTCCAAATCTAGTTCAAGAAGTCCTTGCCACTTATCCTCGCTATATGTCTCGTTGTATAATTCATCCAAGAGTTTCATTGCGCCTTTGACCTTCGATTTTATTCTGCTAGAGTCCTTGCCCTCTGCCCCATAATGCTCTATGATGTATGTTGCCAAGTCAGATTCTGCCAAGTCTAGTCCCATCACACCATTAGTGAGTTCGTCTGGTTCCAAGTCTGCTTTAGCCCAAACCTTCCGAGGTAGGGCATTAGAGTGTGAGCGAAGTGCGTAATGAAGAAAGGAAACCAACGTGCCTTGGTTATCCAGTAGAGCGTCAATCACCTCATCTCCGAACTTCTTGGAGAAGGGGTCGCTAACCTTGTCTGATTGGAACCGCATATCCTTAACGGCTTCATAGACTCTTTTCGCTTGTATCGATTCAGGGTTTTTTGCATCCTTATCGAATAGAGTCTTCTCCTCAAGGTAATTCTTAATCTCAGAAGACAGAGCGTTTAGGGAATCAAAGTCATCTCTTATCTTGTCAACGACTTCTGCCCATTCCTTCTGATAGGTTCCTTTATCCTCTCTCGCAGAGAGGTAGGCAAATCGAGTCTGCTCAAAAAAATCCAAGATTGTGCGAGTAAGGTCTTCTTTCTTCTTCTCAAACTCTAGACCAGACTCGACCACACGGAATCACTTCCGTGCCTCTTTCTGTAGGATAGCCTTCCACTCTGTGTCTCCTCCATCATCTGCGGGTGGGGCTTGTCCCGGCCCCATATCACCCATGTCCGATAACTCGGAATCCATTACTGCGTCTAATGCTGCCCTGACATCTGCTACTGCTGCATCCCACTCAGAAGTTCCTTCTTCGACTTCACCCAATCTAGCAGATGCTTCTTCTAGTGCTGCTTGAGCATTCATGATTTCTCCTCTCTCATCTGCTTCTCTCTCAGCATCTAGCAAGGGGTTAGATTCCTCGCCCCACCTGTTCATTTCCTTTAGAACACTATCAACTGCCTTTAGAATGTCAGCCTTGCCGATGTAATGCTTACTGCCTACATGTCCATATCCAGAGTTTGTGTCATCCTTTGCAACTGGGTTACCCAACTTCTCTTCCTTGGGATTCTTGTTAGGTCGCTTTGTCTTCACGACTTCTCCCATTGCGTCATCCTTGTTCGGTAAGATACCAAGATGCTTGGCTTCTGACAGAACTACTTTTGCTTTCCTTATCGCGGCATAAACTGCCATTTCACTTGCTTTTACTTTTTCAGGTATTTTCTCACCCCATGTTTTCTACAATATTGTGTATGTCATCCCAATCCATTTTAGCAATCATTTCGCTTGTCGGTATGTCTCCTGTTGTTTGCATTGCTGGCGTTGGGCTATCAACTACGACATAGCCACTCTTCATTAGTAGATTATCTTTGTTGTAAACAGCCTCTTCTAGAGACTTCACTTTAGAAACTAGTTCTTTCATTAGCAATAGCATTTGGTCATTCGATTCTTCACTCATTTCTTGTCACCTTTCTTCTTTGGATATACCATACTGTAGATTTGTTCATACAGAACCTCGTAGTCCTTACGGAGTTCCGCAGCCGAGGCAACTATTTCTAGGTTCTTCTCATCGAAGCCTTCCATCTTCTTGTTTAGATTCTTGTCTGCCTTCATCATGTCAAGTGACTTCATCTCTGTTATCAGGTCACCAAGTTGAGTCATGTCCTTGCCGAAGAACTCAGTTGGCTGTGCAGATTGCATTAGTTTCTTTATGCGCTTCTTCTGCTTAGGCTCTACCTTCTCTAGTAGGTTGGACTTCAGAAGGATAGATTGCCAACTCATTTCAACTACCATCCTGAATCGCTTGGTTCCCCGCTAACTTCAAATGGCCTATATCCACTATAGGTTGTGGAACCTGTTGTCTCATGACCAAAGCGTTCCCTCTTTCTTTCAACATAATGTTCCATTTCCTGTATGACATCAAAGATTTCTTGCAAGTCTTCCTCTAGTTTTTCCATGTAGAATTCGGGTGTCCTGCCACCTTCAGCCCTTCCTTTTTGCGCCGATTTCAACTGACCAAACAAATAAGTAATACCAGCCATTTGATTTTGTAACTTCCCTGCTTTTTCTTGCCAATATTCTATCGGTAAGTCCTTATCACCCTGTTTGAGTGGGTCAATAACTGGTCCCTCATCCATCCACATTTCTCTTCGTGGGCCTTCCTTTCTTTTGAGAATAACTTGCCAATTCATGCTTTTTCCTCCAAGTGTTCCTTCAATGCAAGAAGAGCCTCTCTATCTTCTTCACCCCAATCTTCCATTGCGAAGTAATAACCATCTCCACCTGTATACGAACCCAATCGTAGGTCGTTTTGGTGGTCAAAGAACTTTACATCAAATTCTACTGTTACCTCATCATCCTCTTCACTTTCTATGGTTGGTTCCAATGTAATGTAATCTGTGACGTATGTTTCACCACTGTCTCTATATCCATCTAGTAAATCATCGTAGTCACCATCAGGTGTTACTCCTCCAACAGCCTCACTGTTCTCCAACATATCAGCCACCTCACCAGCAAGGTCGTTGATGTCTTGCTCATTCTTTATGATAGCCCACCAGTGCATGCGGCTCATTCTTCCTCATCTCCGGTAGGGCTTTCCACTGTAAACTCTTTGTTCTTGTCAAAACTTAACTGTGAGTCTTTCAAGGAATCGTTCAATTTATTGAAAACACCAAACTGAATGGTAGAAGCCTTTCCTAGTTGCTTCAACAGGAAGTAAAGGAACTCTGCTTTCTCTACATCAGAAGGTGACGCGCCGGACTCTTCCATTGCATCTAGTCGTATCTTGTTGACTAACTTAAAGAAAGCCTGTCGAATGGTCTTGGCTTGACTATCATCAGGTAATTCTCCTGTCTCATTATAGGTGTCCCACCAATTATCAATAGCAACTTCTAGGTCTTCTACCATATCCTTTCCTTCAAATTCTTCTAACTCACCAAGTAGTTCCTGTTCTCCCTTGCGAGATGTCAACAACTTCTTCTTGTTCATTCTCATCATGCTGTTGAATACGTCTTCCGACTTCTGCCCATCATACTCAACATAATCTGACCACTCCTTACTTTGGTTATCCCACTCACTATCAGATGTTACAAGTAACTCTCGTATGTCTCTGTTAAGATTAGCATTACCATTCATGAATAGTCTCTGTATGTTAACAAGGAGGGTTTCATCTAACTTCCTAAGTAAGTCTGCTGCTTTGTCAGTAACTCCCGTAGCATGGTAGTTGAGCATTCTTTTGATTCTCTTGACGAGTTCCTCTGTCGTTTTCTTCCTATCTGAAAATTTCTGTTCATCCTTACCTTTCTTTCTAGGCTTTTCAATAATGGATTCTAACGTGTCACCTCTTGCTAACTTTCCATAGAAGGCATTCAGAATCTCGTATATGGTAGTATGATGAGTTATGACCTTTGTTCCAGTTTCACCATATCTTTTTCCTGTTTTCTTATATCCAGTTCTGATATTTGATAATCTATCCTCATCTAAGATTTGTAGAAGAGGTTCTTCCCAACTCTTGAAGTCATCTTGGATTCTCTTGATAACTGCCTTCCTTGGCATCTTTTCTCTCTCACCCATTGGGCTTGAGTCTCTAAACAGATTTGTGAAACTAGAATCCAATTGAACTAGTTCTTCTGCTTCCTTATCCATTCTTGATAGGTCATCTACCCAAGCATCCACACCTTCTGCATTCTTCGTGATGTAGAATGCCAACTTGACCCAATCAGGATTTACGTCTGAGTTATTTCTGAGTCCATACTCGATGGCCTCAGTAACCTCATCAGAAGTCTCGACTTCTCCTTCTTCCCCTATGCCTAATCTAGCAGCAAGTTCTGCTGCTTCATCCACTTCTTCCTCTTTTCTGAGAATATCCATGAATGACATTAGACCACCTAGTAGGGTATATTCTCTGAACGACCCTTAGACTTCTTAGGTAGAATGATAACATCAGGTATGTCATTACTAGCAGGTATCTTCTTCTCTACCGTGCTTGCTGGGTCAACACCCACAACTGAGAAGTCTCTGTTTTTCTCTATGTTGTTCTGTCTCTCTCTTTCTTCGTTTATCTTAGCCCTAGCCAATTCTTTTTCCAAGTCACTTACGCTTTTTTCCGCCATTTACTTTCCTCCAAATATTTCTTGATTCTTTTATCTGTCTCTGCATTCAGTTTGTCAATTTCTTCCTTCCATTCCTTCGCCAATAAGTCTGTTGAGTCAAGGGATTCGTCTTTCGCTCCTTTTATCGACATTTTGATTCCCCGCCTCTTTTGGTAGTCCACTGAACCTCTTGTCAGGTCCGACACTCATACTAGGCTTATTTCTGTTTCCTTTTACCTCTGCGGGTTTACCTGCATCTGCCATTGATGGTTTTGTCCCTGCTTCCATCATCTGTCCCATGTGTCCGGCATCGATATTTGTTCCAGCGTATGGGTCTAGTTCTACTTCTTCCTGTTCGCCTTGGCCTTCCATCTCTTGTGGTTCAGGTTTGTAGTAAGTGAACCTACCTTCATCATCCATATCCACTTCAAATCCAAGGTTCTTGATAGCAGCCGCGACATTCACCTCTATCTCTCTCTTCCTCAACTTGGCAATCTCATCCTCTTCCTCAGAAGGTGGTAGTCTTAGTTCCCAATCTGTAATACCGAATTGTAGAACCATGAATGGGAATACATAGTTGTTCCAAATGGTCTGTGCCATCTCGACTGCACGATTCGTTACGAGAACCTGCATGCCCTCGTTGTTCAATCCGCCACTTGCAGAGTTGTCTGCCATGAAGATTTTACTAACACCATAGAAGGCAGATATCCTATCTCTCAAGTCATCCTTAACAGATATGTAATCCATTTCCTTCAGGCTATCCATGAACTTGACCCATTCAATTGAACCCTTACCGTTCTCTGCTTCTACTCCCATTACAGGAATGAAGTGTGGGTCTTGCTCCATCTTCTCCTTGACGCTTCGCCAAAACGACTTCATCGAATCTATGTTTCTAGTCTGAACTGCAAGTAGTCCTCTAGGCATTCTTGCCTTGGTATAAGATGAATTCACATAGTTCTCCATTGCCATTAGAGTTGTCACCATGTTCCATAGTGTAACAATGGGTGAGGTTCCATACAATCGTGAAGGTGAATACTTGCTGAAGTGTATTACTTCACCTTCGATGAAATACTGCTCTTCTCCATTTGCACGATTGACATAGTGAACGGGATGTAAGCCTGAGCCGCATTGTTCACATGTGTCATGCATGTCTTCGCTAACGTGGTCACGATGCTTTAGACATGTGAATCCCTTAACTCCCCTTTCTCCGATTTCATTAGAGTAGATGTGCATAGATACTGGGTCACCTCTGTATATCTCTTTGATTCGATGCATCTTGATACAATTAGTATCATCCATGTAATACTCTTTGACAAGCACTAGATATGCATCATCCATGATATTCAAGTCATCTTCAAGTTCCTTTAACACATCAATGAACATTTGCTCAGAGTTATTCACATATCCCTCAAGGAACTTATGCGCGTAATCCAATTGCTTCTTGTCTGGTTTCTCTAGGTTAGTGGAATCACAATTGGAACAAACATCAACTGGTCCCTTGTGTTCTTCACCACAATCCCTACACTTTAGAGCAAACTTCTCTTCCCAAATGTAGCCACGCCTGAATATCTCTTGCTTGAGTTGCGTGGTGCAGGTTCTCACGATGGCGGATTGCTTTGCCAAGTTGTAGATAATCGGAGTAGTGAGGTAATACGATGTATCCTTCTCTTGAATCCCCGGATTGAATACTGTGCGGTCTTGTGGTTTAGGCGTTGTCTGCCTGAACAAATTAAATACTGAAAATCTTCTTTTCTCTTCTACCATTATGCTTCACCCATTACTTTGTGTTCAAATAAATAATCAGATGCATCATCTACTGAACTCCATTCTTCGTCTGAAAGTTCATGCTCTTCTGCAATCTCTTCCAAGTCGTCTATAGCCTCATCCACTGGCTTCGTCTTGATGATACCTTCGATTCTATCCATCTCATTCATTTTGGAGTTTTCTTGTAGTTTTCCGATGTTATCTACATCAATGTCAAACTCATTCCAATCAAACCTAGTGTTGTCTTTGTGATTCTCATATTTCATCAACTTGAATAGTTCTTCTCTTCTAGCCTGATACCAATCTGCCTTCTTATGAGACTTCTTCATTCTGACTAACTCTAGAAGAATCTCTGCATTAGCCTTCTTCATCTTGAAATGCGGAAGACACTTCGACAATACCTCTGTCACATCTGCACCAGAGTAGAAGTTCAATCTATTCACAGGTCTAGTGTCTTGAGGGGATTTCTGGTCTAGATGCAACCTACCGCATCCAAGGGACTTCTGCATCTCCATCATGAATGCCTTACCCCTATCACCAGTAGCAACCAAACCCACTCTTGGGTTGAAGTTCCTATCCATGGTGATATAACCGTCTGAGTCTATGAAAGCAGCAGTGTAAGCATAGATGTCTTTCTTGATGTCATCCGAGAACTTGTAGAATGCACCATTGACATGAGTGATATTACTTGTAGTCGCAATCTTTGAGATAATACTAGGAGTGGTTTTCTTGAAGAGATTAATTGGTAGTCTCTCGTGTATTTGTCTAGAAGAAATTCCGGGTTCCTCTGATACTGCTTTGATAATATGAGAGGAAACAATATCCTTCTGCGTTACAGGATTGATATGTGATTTTATCAGTCTCTTGAATTCTCTCTTATCCTTTGTCATCTGCTTTGATATTGCAGCATATTCAGGACTGAATCCAAGGTCATTTCTATCCAACTTGTTTTCCCAATACTTACAAAGAGAGTCAATTAGATTTCTTCTGGTATCTTCATCCGTGATAGTTGACAATTTGATGATGTGGTCTTCTGTGCAATTCATATCCTTCAATGCTGGTTTGTATTTCGCTATCCAATAGATACTGTCAATCGACTTGTCCAAGTGGTCAGAGTATGCTTTGATTAGACCATCAATAGAAGTGGTAATTGCTACTTTCTGTTCTCCTTTCAAAGTCCTTCGATGCTTCTTCAATTGCTTAATCATCTGCGGAATGTCATTTCCCTCTATCTGATATTTCTTCAGATTGTTCTTCAACATCTTCTTGGCATCACTAAGAGACACCTCAAACTCCTTTGCGAATTTTTTCTCGATGGAAAAGTGGTCAGTGATAGGAGCAGTGTGTAACCACTTTTGCTGCATATCGGCAGTAAGTTCCTTTTGCCTCTCTTCTAGTTCTGCTGCTTCATCAGCGATAACTGCGGCTTCTTGCAACTTGGAAGATTCTGCTCTAAGTTCATCTCCTTTCTCGCTCATTTTTCACACCTCAGAAGTTCAGCCCTTGTATCGCGTCAAGAGGAGTGTTAATTGTTATTTTGGCATCGTCAAATATTTCCATGTCATCTAGTAACATGAAAGTCGCACCCCGTTGTTGAGATGCTGCGTTAGCCAAAGCGAGACTCATAACCAAGTCGTCATGTGCGCCCACTCCTTCAAACCTACCTGAAGCAGTAATGGAAAACATGGATAGTTCTTCTATTATCATATTCGTCACTCTTCTACTAGCAGCATCTCCATACGGTAGATTCAACTTCTCATTCTCTATGTTCATCTGCAAGGACAGAATAATCTCCTGCTTGTTCTTACGAGTAGTGTTGAAGTCTCTAACGTTCAAGTCTGAAACGCTTCTCAGTTCTTGCGTGAAGGCTTTAGCGAATGTGTTAGTCTCATACAGTATCTCTTCAGGTTGGAATATCTTGCCAATGATTTTTATCTTCTCTATATTCTCCCTGAAGTCTACGTTCTTTGCTCTATCAACATGAACGATAGTTTTGTTCTGGTCATCGTCTACTTCCAGAACGGTAATTACGTTGTAGTCACCATCAGTAGAAATTGCAGGGTCCACTCCCACATAGTATCTGTATCCCTTCTCCTTTCTATTGCCTAGTTTCAAAACATAATCCTTGTTCTTACATTTCTCAACAAACTCAGGATTGAACAATGCTGTTCCAGTAGAGATTGGAACACATAGATACTCTCGTGTAAACTTGAGTGAACCTATCTCTGCCTTTCTTTGCATAAGCGCATCAAAATCCCATCTAGCGGGCCAAAGGGGTTCATTTAATGAATTCAGACAGGGATACTTCCTAACTGTATACGCTGCGTTATCCTCTAACTGTGCAAATATGTCAGTGTATGTAAAAGGAGTTCCAATCATTCTGAGATTAGAAGTATGGTGAAGCGTTGGTATCATGTCTCCAAAGAACCAATCGGTAACACGTTGAATACCTGAAAGACTGAACTCCTTCAAAGGGTCGTCAATGATGATTTCTTGCGGGTGCAACCCACGAATCTGTGAACCAACGGAACGCTCTAGAATCGCGTTACCATTGGTTAGTTGAATGTTACCAATAGCCCATCCTCTTGAGGGTCTGAACTTCTTGAGTGCTGGATGATTGAAGTATCTGTCAATCTCCCTCATGTGAACAAGTGTCTGCTTTTGGTTCGATGAGATGTATAGCATCTGATATGGAGGCTCTTGGAATACTAAATTCCATACTACCCAACAGTGCATGAAAACAGACTTACCGTGGTCACGACTACAGATGATAACTGTGCGGTCAGTCTTTTGCATTGTCTCTAACCATTCTTCCATGTATTTTGGAAACATCATACCGAGAACGTTCTGGAAGAAATAGGGGAATGACGTTTTGGAAATCTCCATGTCCATGTCGGACATGAAATCCATTCCTTCCATATCTGTCATATCAACCACTCTGGTTCGTAATTCTTAACGATGCTCCACCACGGAGTCGTCTTTAGTATTCCCCAATCATCACCATACCTTTCTGTGAACTTGTCTACCAACCCAAATGGAACTTGTTCCTTAGCGTCTTCGGGAGTCATCTCAAATCCTTGAGCGATATTGTAATCTACCCACGCTTCTTGAGGCATCTTGCTACTTCTTAATCCAGCAATCTTAGGCTTAGAACCAATCTTTTGCTTTCGATAATCAAGGAGTGCCTTTGCATTACCACCACCTAGACCTGATGGGTGGTCTTTCTCTATTGCCTTCATACCACCAAGCACGGCGAAGTCACCATAGTCCTTCCAACCTGCCATACCTACAACAAAGCCATTGTTTACCCTCAATACCCAGTTATCCAAGTCATACCAATCTGGTGTCTGTCTGTCAAATGGGTCTAAGGGAGTCCCAAGTATGTTGGCGAATTTCTCTGTGCTATCATTCCAACGCTGAATAGCCTCTTCCGTAGAAACTTCCTCAAATGTTGGTTTTGCCATTTACTCACCTGAAATTCGCCTTTAGGAAGTAGACGCTTTCAGATGGAACTCCATACTTCTCCCCAACTTGTTCTAGGGAACCGAATTCATTTACAATGTTCTCAACCTCTACAGCATTAACATCCACGTTGTAGTTCTTCTGCATGGTATCTATAGCAATAGACATGTGGTTGAAATTATCCAACTTCGATGTATTGTAATAAATCGGCTTCCCAATCATCTTCCTAATACTATCATGAGCATTCAGAATATCCACTTCTGTTTCGCTCTTCACGATATTGAACGCTTCTCTCATCTCATTGAATCTCTGCAATGCCTTCTTCTGTTCACCTGAAGCACCTCTCATGTATATTGAATCCGGGCCTCGTGAGTTTCTTCTGATATGGTTCAACAATGAAACGAATGGTGATGCTGCACTTCTACTGTTCTCCTTATGCGCATCCTTCCAAGTCTGAGCATCTTCTCCGAATATCTGTGCGCTACCTGCTTCTTGGTTACCGTTCTTCTTGAGCATGTGATAGTAGTAAGCACCCAACTCTTCCTTCAATCTCAACCCAATGACAGACTTGGCTGACTTACCATACACTCCCCTGACAACAGTATTCAATAGGGATTTCAATTGTCTTGCAAACTCCTTCTCGTTCTTTGCGTATGCTGGGCTTGAGATGTCATCTAGGATTGTGGAGATTTTCTTGATGTCCTCCTCATCTACGAAGTCCTTGACAGTTCCTCTTTCCTTATCTAGAATAGCGAAGAACCCGTCATCTTGCTTACCCTTTACAAGATGGCCGAACACCTTCCTAGTAGAATCATTACCTATCAAGTCTATCTCTTCATCGAATGGTGAGTATATTCCCGAAGGTGGTATGACATAGAAATCAATCACTGCTTCTAACAGGTCATCGAACTCTTCTCTGAAGGTGGATACGAATTCAGTGTCCAACAGAGATTTCTCATTTCCACTTGGAGCGAATATCACATCATACTTGAACGGGTCAACACCTGACTTACCCTCAAAACCACCAGCAGCAGAACTCCTCTCAAGCCCCTTGCCTCTTTCTATGAACCCAACAATGGCTTCTAGGAACTTAGCGATTTTCTCTTGCTTCTTCTTCCATGTGTCAGCCTCAATTATTACCGTGCTTTTCAAACCATCAGTCATAGGCAGGTAATAGGCAGCAAGGTCAGGAACATCAGTAACATAATCATTCAACTTCTCCATCCACTCAGTTATGTCATCATCATACTCAATGTCCAGATAGAATAGGTTTGTCTCGATTCCAACCTTCAACTTGTCAAGTTCCTGTGACATGATAGCAGTATTCTTGAAAGCAGCACTTTCCTTGTTGAATGCATAGGCGAACAAGGGGTCTACCTTCTGTGGTGTCTTGTCATAGAAGTCCTTCTGTTCCTGTAGTAATTCTGACAAGTGAGTTAGGACTTCAATCATGGGTCGTTTAGCACCCATCTCTCCTCTCTCGGATTCCGTTCTACGAACACCTGACTCCCTCTCGGATTCCATCTCCGGCCTGACATCCATCGGTGTTGCTTCCATGATTTCTTGGTCGGTGAGAGTTGATGCTGTCTCATCCGGGTCAAGCATGCCTTCTTCTCTCATCTGCGCATACTCTTGCTCAACTATCCTGTCGGCTCCCTTGCCCTCTGCTAATCCCATGTCCTCCAACAGTGACATGAAAAGTCGGTTTACCTTGTGTTGCTCATCTCTCTCCCGAATCTCCACAGCATCAACCTTGTAGACATAATTCAGATTGTCCTCATCACTACCGTTAATATCGCTAGACAGTTCTTCTAGAGTCTTCATCAGTTCTGTGAGTTCTGCTTCGGTATCAACGTCACCCAACTCATCAAATGCTTCGGGATTAGCAACCTCCATGAAATCATTGAACGCTTCCTTAACTCTCTCATAATCCCCATATATGCCTTGCCAATATTTGTAAATCTCAGTCCTGCTTCCTAGAGATTGTAGGTTCAGTTCCCCAATCAGGTATTCTCCTGATAGATTAACGGGAGTAATTTTACGCTCAGGCTCATCATCATCAAGATAAGCCTGAATAGAATCAGCAAAGCCGCTTAATGCATTTCTAGTCTCATCATCTTGCTGTTCGATAATCTCAAGATGTTGTTGCGCATCCTTCTTGCTTGCGGGGGAGTATGTTAGTTCGTCAGCAGAGATTCTTCCTTCTCTAGCCTCCTTGATTTTGTTACCTGCTAATCTCTTTCCAGATGTAGCATCGAAGAACCTACCAATCACGCTATCGATAGCAACATCATCACCTGAGAAATCAGAACTGACTTCTGCTCCACGGCTTCCCTCAACGAATTGCCTAATTGCGTATTTGAGCATCTTGTTGAAAACCGTAGTGCCGATGTTCTTCGGATGTAAGTCTTCCATGATATCCTCAATTGCCAACTCTACATCCAACTGGGTCTTTCTGTCAGAATCCTCCTTCTGAGATGTCAGATGTGGTTGTAGGATTATCCCCTGTGGAGATAGAAGGAAACTCTTGCTGTTATCCTCGCTTCTCGATGAGTGGTTCTTCTTTAGATAGTTAAACAACAGAGTATCTTCTTTCTTGAAAGAAGCCCTGTTGTCTCTCATTGTCTGACTAACTTCGTCTTCTATCTTCTCTGCTGTATTTGGGTCGAACATGTCCCTAAGATTCTGAGTAGTAACCTTCTCTTCCGATGGACCCTTCTTGTCATACTTACTAGCAATTTCCTCATACAAAGAATCTCTCAAGGACTTCCTATCTGTAGATAGATAAAGGTTGAAAGTTTCTTGTAGTTCCATCACATCACCCTGTTTTCTAGTATCCAATCACGCATCTTCGGATAAGCATCATACTTACCCTCTCTAGTGATTACGTTGTTAACCCTGTTCTTAATCTGTTCTAACAATGCAGTTTTGATTTCACCATACTTCGTGTTGATAATTGAAATCAATTCCTTCTCTAACTCATCAACGTTTTCTTCTTCATACTTCAATGATGCGAAGTATAGAAACGCAGCATCCTTGATGTTGCTATCCCTTGTCATTAATACGGATAATTCTGATAGCATGATAACTAGTTCATCGAAAGAAGACTTTGAAGAAGACGCATCAGAATACAGTGCTTCTTCTAATTCCAAGTATATTTCTTCTCCTAGATGTTCTCTCCCTTCTTTCGTTGTAGGTCTTTGGTATTCACTAACCTCCAATGATTCCATCTTAGACTTAGCGTTACTGCGAAGTTTAGATGCTTGGTATTCTATAGTAGCAGCAAATAGCGGCTTAAGAAGTTCCTTGTCTTCTTCGTAACTATCACTATCCAAATCGAAGTAAAACCGCTTTGATGGGTTCTTCATTCTACCTAATGCAGCCCTTTGCTCATCAGTAATAGCATCCTCTAAATCTTCTGCGGTTGTTTGATGGGTAAGATGAGAGAACTCACTATCCTTCAACTTCCTAAACTCAGATGGCTCTATGAACTCATCCATTAAGATTGCATGTATATCTTCAGGTATAGAGTAAACCTGTGCATCTATCATTTGATTATACTCTTCTACTAAAGACTCATCCGCACGAAGTGCTTCTTTGAACTTACTTGTGTTGTTTGCTGCTTCCTTGAATGTCCTGAGTATCCCAACTGGTTCCTTGTCTACTCTGAGGTCTTCCTTGAATTTCTCCATAACCCTCGCTTCAGCATTGGAACGCTTACGCCCCATGTCACCACCAATGGTGTCGTTCATCAGGAAGTATTCAATTGAAGGTGTGACTCTAGATTTGTTCTTACCAAATAGAACCTCAAGCAACTGCTTACTCCAACTTGGATTAGCAGGGGCTGGTAAGAAATCTCTCCTAGCCTTGGTCTTAGATGCAATCCTGTTTAGGTAAGCCAATGCAAACTCAGGTGACACTGATTGAAATTCCTGAGCATCGGATTCTGCTTCAATCGCTTCTCCATAACCAAGTTCGGAGAAGAGTTCCTTTAGTTCATCACTGCCTTTCTCCATAACATAATCTAGAAGTTTGTGATTTTCACTTTCCCAGTTACGAATCGCCTTGATAATAAAATCTGTTCCTTTAGTTCTATCAGAAGTCTCTGTTAACTTAGACTGAACATACTCAATAAAATTCTTTTGTGCTGTTTCTTGGTCGGGTGTTTCCTTGAGAAGATTATTGATTTTATTTTCTAATTCCTCCGAAGGTTTATGTTTTCTAGAAGTTTGTCTTGACAAAGATTTAGTTTCCTTCACAACATCAAACAGTTTCTTGTAGTTCTGCCTAATCTCCTCATCAATCATATTGTCATCATCAGGCTTCATGCCATACTCATTGGCAAAATCCTCATCGCTGAGATTCATCGAGTATTTCAATTGACCCAAAGCATTAGAGATTGCTTTCAGAGACATCTCCCCGTCAACAATCTTATCGAGTAGAGTTTCAAAGTCAAGGTCTTGTGTCGTTCCATCGACCATTCGGAAAGATTGCCTCTCCAAGTCTGCTAGAATCCTATACACCTTGTATGAGTTAGTAGAGGTTCTTTTGAAATTAATGAGTCTGTTGTCAGTGGCTTTGACAAGAACATTCTTCCAAGCCAAATACCCACCTCTACTTATTCATTGCTTCCTTTTGCGATTCTAGATTCTCCCTTGCTCTATCAATGAATGATTGTTGACCGCGAGTATAACCTTCTTCCCTTTGATACTGTGCGCAACTACCTTTTGCATTAATCGAAATATACTCCAAGGTGCATTGTCCGGCCTCGTTGTGCTTGCAATCTCTTGCTGCGCATAGGCCAACCTTACATTCTGCAATTTTCAAAACCTTATTCCAACTCATTTTTTTCCCCCGCCGCATCTTCTTGCATTGGCTGCCAGCCTGTCTTGTTCCCATACTTGTCATAGAAGTAAAAACCAAAAGGGGGCTTTTCCCTCTTCCCCAAATCATCTGAACACCATTGACATAGAGTGGATGGCTTAGTAGATTTACCCGGCATTCTTGCGAAGATGGTATCCTCCGATGCTGGTCGAATACAATTGTTCTCGCACAGTAATTGTCCTTTCTCGTTATATCTGTCAGGAGTCCACCTGATAATTCCCTTTAGTATGTCTTTCCAACTCATCTATATTTCCTCCTAAATCTTCTTTGTCCTTCTTCATATGGGTCGCGTCTGCCGAAGTCATCTGACCTCATGGGCCTACCTCCCTCTGGTGTGAAGAATTGTCTGTTCTGGTCACAACGCTTCTTGTAATTCCTTATGCTCAACACAATGTCATACCAAACCTTGTCTCTATTTGATTCTTGAAGTAGGTCTAATAGATAATTGTGAAACTCTTCACACTCCATACCTACAACCCCTTCAATTGGTTGAAGTCCATCTTTGTTGAGAAACTTAGGTTCGTATGTAACATACATTTCCTTAGCCTTTTCACAACAGTTGTCTCTGCCTTCCTCACGCTCATCATAGTTCTTGATTTTAGCATATCGAACCTTTAGAACGTCTTCCCAATTCATCTAAATCTACCTTACAAATGGTTCCGGTCTTCCACTGCCTCTATTCCTTTTTCCCGGTCTATTCTCATCTCTCTGCCGGAACTTACCACTGGTGTCTGCTTCTCGCGCCGCTATTTTCGCTTCTACTTGTCCCGGCTTTTGTAGTGGTTTAGTTTCCCTTCTCAACATACCGCTCTTGGTTCTCTCTTGACTGTCTGCCTCTTCGCCACTACCCATCTCAAACGGCCAGTTCGGGTTAGTATCAAACTCAGGGTCAAAATCAACGTGCATTTGATGACCTTCATCCCTTAGTTTCTGTTGGAAGTTTCTAGCGGCGTGAGCCTTCTTTTGTCTACTCTCTTCCCTATCGAATATAGGATTCAAGAATTCCTCAGCCATCTTTCTTGCCTTCACATTATGCATTCTAAGGACAGTTTCCATCTCTGCTCTTTTTGGGTCATTAGGAAAATCTCTCACATTGTAGTGATGTGTTTCATCCCACACGAACCACTCTCCTCCTCCCCAATCATCCGTAGGGACAAACTGTGGTTCCATTCTTTCTTTCTTCAGTATATCTTTCCAACTCATTGCATCTTCTCCTCTTTTTCATTATTTTCATGTAGAATTATTTGACTTGCCTGATAGAAAATAACTATCTGGTGTTGATGTTCCGGGTCTTCTGTAATTCACTTTACCAGAACCATAGTATCTAGGAGTATATTTTCCTTTTTCTCTCCTAATGGTTCCAGAAGGGTTTACATCTAGAAACATCCCTTGCAAGATTTTTCTAAGTCTTCCATCAGAACCCGCATTTTGCACAGCATTCTTAATGTCTTTGAAATAAGTTGGTTTAGTTCCAGCATCTTGTAATACCTGTATTATGCCCTGTTGAACCTCTTCCACACTAGCAAGATTTCCTCTCTTAATAATTTCTTGCCAATTCATTGTAACTTCTCCTCCATCTTCTTCCTGACATCAAGCCAAACCTCCGGATGGTTCTGCGCTAGAACCTCCTTCACGATTTGCATCTGATGGATAATAACTGTGTCTTGTCTCTTGTGAACCAACTTGCCCTTGAACTCCATGAGATACTTCAGGCTCTCACGAATCTCCTTAGCCAACTTGGTCAGCGAATCGATATACTTCGGGTCAAGGGAATCCTGTGCGAACAGGTCATCCACCTTCAACTCAAGCCTAGTGATGTTAGCACTTAGCGTGTCAATCTCATTTACCTCCTTCAAGGCAATCATGTTCGCAGCAGACTTCTGCACTATCGGTTTCAAGTGATGGGTCATGTGCCTATACACTTGGTCTTCGGTGCAACCTACGAACTCAGCAACTTCCGATGGGGTAACTTCGCCATCCGAGAGTTTGACCTCAAGTTGCGCACGAGTGTCGGATGTGCATAACTTGCACTTGGGGTTGGAGGACTTCTCATATCCCACCATGTGATTTCTCTGATGCTTCGCGCTGGTTCCACTCGGCCAATTCTCCAACTGGTCTAACTCGTCAGCAGTAATTACCATGTCATTCAGGTCTGCTTCCAGTTGGTCACGATTCTCGTGCTGGCAGAGTTTGCAACGCTTGCGTGTTATCATGTTGATTGCCTCTAGTATTCACCCATCTTCTCTTCTTCTTTGGGAACATTCGGTCCCGGCGCACCTTCTGGTGTTGGCATGTGAGCATCAGTCAGAACCGACACCTTCTCCAACTCCTCGGTAGAATCACCGAACTCATTGAGAGTAGTTTGTTCCTCATCGACCTCATCCAAGTCTAAGTTGTTCCAGTTGTATCTCTTGTCTGCCTTTAGTTCATCCATCCAAGGAGGATAAGGAGATAGCGTTTCACCAGTTGGAACTTCTCCATAACCGGAGAAACTTGCTACATCTATCTCAGCATCTTCTTGTGGCATCTTTTCAGAACTACCCCAGTATTCTCCATACTCCTCACCTCTTAAATCAGTCAAATCTTCAGGGTCATTTGCCTTGTCCCACATAGTTCTCTCTATATCCAATTGTCTATCTCGACCTTCTTCAGCACGCGCTCGCCTTTTGTCAGCAACTTCCGTTGAACGTCTGTTTCTCTTTTTGCCACCACCAAGATGCCAAGAAAGGCTAGGAAACATAGGGTTTTCACCGGGTTTTGACTTATGCTGTCTTTCTTCAGCCAAATCAGATTGCTTACCCCACTCATCCCTCGCTGTATCATCTAGTCTATTTGCCATGTCACTAGCCCTAAGTGCCTTATTTCTCTGAAGACCCTTTATTGACTTCTTTCTCCAATAAGGGCTATACTTCCTGATTTCACTAAACCATACGCTCTTCTTCATCTTATCTTTCTCCGCTAACTTGTCTGTGTTCTCCGGGTCAACCTGAAACTCAGCACCTCTTATCTGTGGCTTTCCTGTCTTCGGGTCAATTGGCCCTGCACCGCCCGGAGGTTCAGGTTCCGGTGGTTCAGGTGGAGGTTGCATATCAGGTGGAGGTGCGCCCATAGGCGGCGCAATTGGAGGAGGTTGCATTCCCATATCAGGAGGTGGCCCTCCCGGTGGCATAGGTGGTTGCTTCGTTACTCTGTAGTGGTCGTCTTTTTGTTCGGGGTCTAGTCCTTTGTCCATTTTACTCACGTTTTTCATTCGGTTATCTTGATTCCAGTTATAGTTGGTTTTGGGTAATGTTGGGGTATGTGGCCTTGCTGGTTGTTGTGCGGGTTGACTCGGCTTATATTGCTGGTCACCATACATGAGTTGACTCATGAATTTGGAACCGGGGGCGTATCTGTCTCCATATTGCCAAACACCTTGCTCTGCACTAGATGCCTGTCCTTCTTCTGCTTCGTCATATTCTGCTTGAAGCCTCGCTCTTGCAGCAGTTGCATCTTCAATGTAGTTTCCGTCTTCATCCTGTAATCTATGTAGTGCTGGATTCTTCAACTTCTCCTCAAGGTCTGTTAGGTTACTATACCACTGTTGTGTAACTGGGTCATCAATACCAATGATATCTCTCCATTTCTGTTGCTTCCTATCAGCAGCACTCATGTCATAATAGTCATCAGGCTTCTTGAATCTCTTCTCCTTGTCATCCCATTCTGTTTGGCCGTGTCTACCAGTAGCGAAACCTTCAGTCCATGCTTGTTCGTTCTGAACCTCTTCCGGACTTGGCCCTCTATTTTCTAAGAACTCCTTATCTGCTTCTGCTTGTCTCCAACCAAAAGGGTCTGCTCCTTCTACTGGTGGTGCTGAATCCTCACCCCAACCATGTCGAAGGTATCTGCTTACTTGTCTATCAGTAGGAGCATTGCCTTGATTTGGATTGGACAGGAAACTATCAATTCCTGCCTCTGCCGTATTTGCTGCTTCACCCCAAATGCGACTAGCATCACTTGCTACGTTTTTCGCACCTTCCTTTGTTCTGTCCCATGCGCCTCGTGCAGTATCAATGACTTTCCTACCTGCTCTTGTATTCAAATCAGATGCTATCTCACGAGCGGTCCTACCTCTCTCACCACTAAACTCCGCATCGTAGGCTTGTTGGTCTGATGATTGCATATCAGGGTCAAAATGAGCAAAGGTGTCATCTTGCTCTGCACCTCTTTCCCCGTCTTCTCCTACAACAGATGCCTGTGCGTCTTCTACCATGCTTAACGCAGTTTGCGCTGACTTCTCATCTGCCGCCAATCTCTTTTCTTGTGCGGCTTGTTCACTAGAAACTTCATCTTCCTTTCTTCCAGCCGCCTTTCCTTTCTCTCTGCGATACTCTTTCCAATCTTCCTTATTCCCTTCTTCCTTCCATCTAGCCTGTCTAGCCTGTAGAGCCGCTTCTTCTTCCTTCTTTGCTCTTGCTTCCATTTCTTCTATTTGTCTTTTAGGAGATGCAACATAATGACCCGGCCCTTCTGAGAATTCTACACCTCTATCGTCTTTCCACTTGACTAAATCAAACCAATCTGACTTAGAAATGTCTCGTTGAGGTTCTGGATACTTGGCATATAGTTCATCGCTTACCTGTTTGTAACCGCCATTCCTTTCCCACATTTGTTTCTCAGCCCAACTCTGAGGTAAAACCTGTCCTCTAGTTGCCTTGCCATTTGGATATGAATCAGGATTACTATTAGCCCATTCTTGGAAGCGTTGACTCGTCAATGAGTATCTTTCTGACTCTCTTCTGTTGGCTATATCCATGGCAGATTGATTGAATGCCTGTAGTTCCCTCTCCTCAACTCTAGATGGCATCATCCTATCTGCGAAATCAGAGAACATACCTTTCTCTATTTGTAGAACCTCTTCCCAACTCATTCTGCATCCCTCTTAGAAGTCAGTTCTTCCATCTTAGAATCTAAGGCAGTAGTAAACTCATCCAGCATATTCTGTAACTCATAGACAGCATCTTGTTCTAGGGTATACAAATCCTCACCCACATCATCAAGAAGCATCTTGAGTCTGTCCAACATACTATCGGTATTCGATAAGTCCCTACTATCTTCCTTCACCTGTGGGTCCATTGGTCGATAACTGACATAATCATCCATCCAACCAGCAGGGTCTTTGTCCTCAAAGGCATCTGCCTTCTTGATTACATCCTTCCAGTGTAACCTAACCCACTTCATTCCTTCACCCCATAACAATACGGACAGATGCAAGTTGCAACATTACCCTTGAGAATTTTCATACCGCAGCATTCTAGCATACAAGTATCGCCTCCCATGATTTCTTTACAGGCTTTTCCCCACTAGTCTCTTTTGCCTTCTGTGCGGTTTCCTCTCTAACTCTCTCTACCTTCTTCGATGCGAACAGGTAGAGCGTGTCATTTCCACTACCGAGGTTTGAATCCAATCCCTTCTCCTGTGCAACAGCGTGAACCATCTGGTTAATCTGCTTTCTAGGGACAGTAACCCAAACCTCGTTCAGTTTCAACTCCCCCTCCTCTGCCATGTTTGCTAGTTCCTTGGCAGTCGTGTTGTCATTTGCATTTGCAATGTCAATCGGACTTCCTTCTATCTCTGATTTCACGTTGCTCCAATGTAGCGCACCGCTTCTCGACACGAATCTGCTTTGCCTCTTCTGAGATTGGATGTTAGTTACCATGTTCTCCACCATCTCCCTAATCTCAGATAGGTCTAGTGCCTTCTGCCATCCACCTCTCTGTCCAATTTGGATTGGCGCACTCTTGGGTATCTCAACCCCATCCTTCTCAAGTGCCTTCTTGTAAATTGCAGACATCTCCTTCACGATAGTCAGTAAACTCTCACCTTCAAACGGAGTGTGACCCCCAGTTCCATACAGTGCTTGCCACATCGGAGGTTCTGCTGTTCCCATGCTTCCTGAATACCAAGATTCGTGTCCGGGCTTATCCCACAACTTACCCTTGAACTCACCATCGTTCGCTTTTGCCTTCTGGTTGATTCTCTTCACATAACGAGGAGTTAGGTAGTGTCCGTATACATCATCCGGCAATGTCGTTACTCCCTGCTTGTTATATTTCAGTGGGTCTTTGAAAGCAATGTTTCTAGGGTTCAATTTGCTAGATGACTTCTTTTCCTCGATAGATTCCATCAATTTCACCATTTTATCGAGGACATCTATGTTTCTCTTGTCGAGAACCCTACCGGGACTTGCCAATTTGTCTAGAACCTTAATGTAACTCGACCCCATTCCTTCCCCAGTCGCTTTTGGAGAGCCACCTTGGACTCTACCATCAATTCCGTGCTTCTCAATCATAGAAAGTAGTGAAACTTCGCTCGCCATGCCGATTTTATCACCAGTATGTCGGTCTGCCTCCCTTTTCCAAGCAGAATACCGCTTAGACAGTTCTTCGGCATCGGTTCCGCGAGTCATTGCCACCTTTTGGCCGCTCGGAAGCCTCAGAAAGTTACTTCTTGTCTTCTTTACGCTTTTTCTTCTTGCGACCAATCGAGTATCCCCCTGTTTTGTTGTTGAATAGTGCTGAAGTCCCACTTGACCCCGTAGTTACTGCTCCCGCCATTCTCAAAATGTCAAACCACTGCTCGTTTTTGCGATTTTTCCATACTGCACTCTTATTTTGCATGCCTGTTTGCGCTTCATACTGCTCGTCTAACTTATCTCCGAGAACTTGTAATGGATTTACATCCCCAGCAGCCCCTGCTGTTGCATCGGGGGTCAAATCCTGAACCAAAGATGAGTTATTCTGCTTGTTCGTCATTCAAATCACTTGTTAGCACTGGGGGGAGACAAAATATCTCAAAAATTGGGCCGGAATTTTTCTGCCACTAGCGAATTTATTTTGGGTATTAACGTTCCATTTCCAGAATAAGGTTGACCTACAGTTAACTCCGGTAGAAGTAAAAGAAACAGGGGACTGTGATGCGTTGTATGCATTGCGCTTTTTTGAAAACCCATTTACAAATGCCCCTAAGCCAAATTTGTTTCTAAGATTAGGTTGTGACGGCATGAACAACACTGTTGGAGCCGAAGGCGACACGCTAATTTAATATTGGCCTGAAACTAATCGTTCAAGAACAAAAAAAATTTGCAATGCAAAGCCATATGGTTGTAGGAACTTTGTCGCTGTGGAACCTCATATGAGAACCTTGAATCGGCTGCTTTTTAGCAACCGAGACAAAGCCCTCTAACAATACAACACACCGTGCAATAGCCACAGGTAAAACACGGATTGAAGTTATCATCCCTATTAGAATAGGTTGGTAAGCAAGAACACTTAGTCATTCTTCCTCACTTGCCGCTTTCCATGCTCTATATTCTGCTACCGGAACCCATTCTTCATTTAAGGTAATCATATTTCGATAAATGGTTACTTGTGCGTTAGCCCCTTTTTCTAATGAGTCATAATAACTCCACATAGCATCTTCTGAGTCAAAGTGTAGGCGTGTTCTTTTGCTTATTGTCCCATCAGCATAAACTACTGACCCAAATTCAACTTCACTCTTCATCTAATCTTCCTCCTCATCTACTGGTAGGTTGCACTTATCGAGAGGTGCTTCCTGATGCTCATGTAACTCAGGGTAACCCCTGCACCAGCACATCATCATCTTATCTCGATATGCTGCATACTTAGCATCAACCCAATTCTTCTTAGCATCTCTAAACTGCTTATTCCACTCTGCATAATCTTTCAACGGTTTAAGGTAAGACAACCTTATCTTGCCATCTTCACCACAGTTTCTATTACTCCATGTATTGCTTGCCATTTTATCATCTCTTGTTTTCATTTGAAGGTGCGTCAGAGCAGAGGTTCATCTCTAAGGTGTGTTAAGGATTAATATCCGACTGACTGTTAGGGGCATTAACTAGTATGTCCCAAAATCCCCCCGTATATAGATGGTGCATAAGCACTGACTATCTACATCGGGTTATTGCGCTTCTCGCAGAACATGCATACTCTATCATGGAGTAAACTTGCTCATCAGCATCCTTCAAAGGAGTGTAATTAGGACTTACACGCTGTCTCTAAAAGCCCAAACTAATTATCCCACTACGCGAGATAGTGGCTTCTCTTGGGTAGAGATAACATTGCCTACTCGCTAACCTAACATGCTTTGCCTGATTAGATTAGAACGAGTGTATTTGTAATTATTAGAAGGTAGGTAGTGGTGGGCTTATCGCTAACGCGACATTGACTCTATATTCAGTGTGTTCTTGTCACTAATTTACCGGACTCCTCAAGTTTTCAACTTCATGGTTGGCCCTGAGTCCTCACGCTTCTAATGTAGTTCATCATTGGTTAGCAGCATCTGCTATTTCATTAAATGTTCTCAATGCTGCTCTTACTTCTTGTATTGCTTCATTCAAATCATCGCTTCTAACCTTAAGTGACTTCAAAATCACTACATGATTAGACCCGCTCTTTGAATGGCCTACTTCTATTTCATATTGAAACGGTCTTAGTTCCTGTTCTACTTCCTGCATATGTGCGCCCCCTCGTTATCAACAACTGCAATTACTTTCGTGCTTAAATCATAACCAGAACCACCCGTAAGATAGATGATTATCTCGTTCGTATCGTGGTATTCATTGTAATATGCTTTACACCTAACGCCAAACTGCCAAGTGTTGCACTCTGTAACTAGTCCACTGTTCTTATGTCCTAGTCTTGATGCTTCGCCTCTGTTACCTTGCACGGTTCCTCTAAACTCTGCCATACCTACCCCACGGCTAAAATGTATATAGGGGCGATTGACAAAGTAACCGAACCATATGGTGGGAATTTACTTTGTATTGGAACCCCTCTGTAGCCTGACCAAAAGGGGTCGTCAATTTCAGGTATACCCACCTTGCAAGCATGCGCATACCTTACTCTCTTCTTACCCTACTTTTGGCTAATGCCTAATCTCACGGCTACACATGAGACTTCCAAGCACTATAACCGACCTCCTGACTTCCCTCAAAAACGGGATAATCGTAATCGGTATCAACTGTCCTTTTCTCCCTGTCGGGTTTCAAAGAACGTGCTAACGGATAGGAGTTTGAGCCATTACCGAGAGCAGATGCGTTTTGCCATTGAATCAAGCCGCCACGACTCGACTCCCTTTTGGGCCGAGTGGCCTTGAACACCTACCCCCGATAATGGAGTTTGTTTTACTTCTTGGATTTCTTCGGTTCCTCTTGAGTTGGGAGCCAAGCAACATCCTCAGTTGAATAAGTCCCGTTCCAAGTTCGCCCGTAAACGTCAGTTCCCTTGAACATGCGGTTAAGAAGAGTCTTACCGCTAGTTGCTAGGGTGTAGTTTGCGAACTCTGCACCGTTCTCAAAGAATCCACCACCGGACTTACCGTTCTTGGTGGATATTGCCCTAAGAGCGGAGGAAGAATCGAAGGCTAGAGCCAATGCGTTCAGTGCATCAGCAAGAATTGCGTCTCTTGCTGTTACCATGCTCGCAGTTAGTCCCGCTCCTATCTTCGCGCTCGCGAATGGAGTTCCGTCTATCTCAAAGAACATCTCCCTGAGTAGGGTCTTGATGCTGTTTCGCCTGTTAGCGTTTACATCTCCCCTCTCTAGGTATTTGTCAAGACCCCATAGGTCTTCACCGTGTTCTTCTTCCCAATTTGGGTTTGCGGTCTTCCAATCTTCTACTTTCGTCTTTATTGTCTGCCAATCTTCATCACTCATTGCCATACCCCCTCTTCGGATAAACAGTATATAGGGTTCGCTACAAAGTGACAGAACCATATGGTAGTGAACTTTGTATCGCATCCCCATATACTAATCAGAAAAAGAGAGGTTGTTCAGAGGGTCAAACAAACTGAACGATTGGAGGTAATGAAAATGAGTGAAATGGAAAACTGGAATGACTTCACTACTACGGTAGTGGATTACTGCAAAACCGGAAGCATCGATGAAGTTGATGCTTCGTATGTAAAGCGAATGATAGAGAAGGGAACCGGAAGCCCAACAAGGCAGTCCCGCATCAGTTCGGCAATCAGGGAAACACTGAGAGATTACGAGGATAACCCCTTCGTTTCTCGTGGGTTCCAACTGCCAACAGACGCACAGACTGTTCTAGATACTGCTCTTGAGGCAATGTCTGGACTTGCTGAGGCTTTCGACAGCAACCCAGCAGTTGCGGCTCTTTTGCTCCCACACGGTAAGGCGAACTACTCGCACTTCACCGATGGTGCGCACTGGGCTTCAACTATCACGGACAAAATGACCGTGAACGCTGTTGCACTGTTCAAGTCTGGTGACTGGAACGGTTCCGTAAAGAGCCTAACGTCTACGATTGGAGGTCAATCATAGATTTAGTGGGTTCGACCCTCTAGAACGCTTTGCGGCAGGGGAGGTTCTTCATTGAGCCTCCCTTGCCCACCCCGATAGATAGGGTATGCACAAAGTATGAAACCATATGGTTGTTATTTTCTAAGGGGTAAAATAATCGGGATGTCGTTTATGTGCCGCCCGCACTTCATATATCCCCCGGCCACGGAGGGACTGTCCGAGAATTCTACTGACAACCCTCTCTTTTGAGTGTGTAATACCAATACTACCTATAATGCTAGATTGTATTCTGTTAGAATTTCTCACTAACAAAAAAGAAAGGGTCACGATTAGGTGATTATTCCCTTCCCTATATAGTATAATACTAATACAAGTTATTGAATTAGAATATTAATACTAGCATATACAATATGTAGTAAGGATTCGCATTATTATCAATGTTTATCACACGTTTGAGAAACATAGTCTGCAAATTCGTAGGGTTAGAGGGGAAAAGAAGGATTATTATCAATTTATCATTATTATCATATAATACTACATTACATTACTACTCTCTCTCTCTCTCTCCCCAAAAGGGGTGATAATAATGAGAATTTGAGAATAATAGAGTAGGAGCCGTCTTCTCTTAGAATTCGGCATTTAACATTCTCAATGCTATGATAAACATTGAGAAACATACACATTCGACACATCTGTGGCACATAGTGAAAATGTTGGAGTTCCTTAGCGGGGATGAAAACATGGAAACTACACAGGTCGATAATTGGGAGTTGTGCGAAACACCTTATGGTGAAATCACGAAAGATACAGGGGTTGACCCTTTCAGTAAACTAGTAGTTACTTCGCGGTAACAAACGTTGAACGAGGGAGTTGCTTGGCTGACGAAGACTTCGTTAGTCACTGTCCGGAATAATATGACTGTCTTGAGCAGTCGCAGTAGTCGGCATTGTTGTAGAACAAATCGGTTATGATATGTGCATCATAACAAGTCCATTTTCCCCGCGCACTGTAGGCACAGCACTTCGTGATTCCTCCCTTAACATTCACGGTGGCAAGAGATTTTCTGTAAGTCCACGTTGAACTTCAGAGGAAATAGCAAGTAACCACTTAGCGGTGTATTGTAAACTTGTGAAACAAGGAGAGCGAAACGGGATACGCGACCCGACCTTTGTGACTCTAGACCCTCTGTCGCAAATTCAAACCAATCGGTCAGTGTTTGACCAACGGAGAGTTCAGTATTACCCATCACTCACTCAGGGTAATGCTGACTCTCCAACATTTTTTTAGGATTTTCACAAGCAGCAAAAAAAAGTTGCAAGACTCCCCAATCTTGTTTGGGGGTTGTGGGGTCACCAGTGACCCCGGAGAAATATGGATAATTTCTAACTCAATTTCAACATACTAAATGATAAGTTGTCAACAACATACACAGATGTGAAGACACACAATTAGTATGTCTGTTTACAATTCATTTAGATATTTGTTGACATTTAACAACTATTTGCTGTCAGCATCAGAAGAGTTAGAATCTTCGTGAGAAAAAGCAAGCCGTTTTTTCTGTGAATTCTCACAACTTTTCTGAAGTTAAGTTTCAACTCCAATTTGGGGTAGAGTTTGCAAAATAAAAACGAACAAGGTTTTCATGTGCCTACCTGTATGCAAGGCGGATTACTGTCCCGCCGTTCGTTCTCTACCTCTTTACACTCCTACCCCCGATAGTAGGTGGCAGTTTGTCGGGAATCAAAAGCAGAGAAATCAGTCTCCTTGATACTTTGACAAAGGGGTTTACTATACCTCTTTCTGCTTCTGCCGCCTACTGGGGCTGTTGACACACTCCGTGTGGTATTCTCTCTGAGAACTAAGTTAGGCCACAAGGAAACTAACACAGGGTATAGTTGGGAATCGCCCAGCATGAACACGACTTCGCTCCCCTCAGAGTGTGACAGTGTGCTGTCTATACCCGTTGCTACCTCTTTGAAGGAAGAGTTTTGTGTGAGTAATTAGCAACACAATCCCATTCACGGTGACCTGTGCTGAAATACAGTTTTGTCTGGTTTCAGGACAGCACATCATTTGCTCAAAGCCAATCGCTTTGTGCATGCGTATCTATGCTGGATGCAACTTGCTTTCGGTTGGTTAGAGCGTTGATGTTTTTCTGGAAGCCGTGTAATGGGTTTGTCCGTTAAAACAGGTAAGGCATGGTTCTCTCTTGTGCGACTCGCAAGGAAGACATTGGACTAAGGGAATTGATTTGGCTCCAATCCTGTTCCCCAAAAGGATGTGATTTTTTATGACAGTTAATATAGTCTCGATTGTATGTAAGTATTGTAACGACACAGGAAGTTACACTGTGATTGAACAAGATAGTGACGGTGAAAGGTATCTTGAGCAAGTAGAGTGTGGCTGTGAGTTTATGAGAAGGCATGCAATTGAGGATACTACGGGGGAAGAAGAATGAAGAAAGAAATGAGATATTGGGCTTTTCTAATGAAGAATAAGACAACGAAGTTAGTGCCGTTTGCAGACATAAGTGAGGTATACATCCTGCATCCTGCACCACTTGCGGGAGGCTTACATAGTGGAGAGAAGGTGGAATGGAATCTACCTCAGATGCGACCCTTCCAGTATGGAGGTATGACTAACCCTGTGAAGGCAGCAATGGGTGAGGAGATTTACGATATGGTGAATCCTAAACAAGTTCCTGAAACGTATCCTTTGGAGAAACCATCAGAGATTAAAATCGAAAAGAGGAAGTCTCGCAAGAAGAAGGTTGCGAGTAAGGCTCACGTTACTGTTACGGCTGAACAGCGTTATGCTAACAAGTTGAACCGTGAAGCAGTAGTTAGAAGAACGGTTACTATAGATGAAGAGGGCTACACTAACACTACGTTCCTAGTAAAGATGCATGTTAGAGGTTCACAATACTTGATTGTTGACCAGAACACAGGCAAGGAGTATTGGGGCAAGTGGAAGATGTCTACTGATGAGTGGTCGTTTTGGCGTGATGACTATCACAGTGGTATGGCGAACAACAAGAATGCAGCAGGTATGCATCGTTCGTCATGTTGCTTTTCAAAGAATAAACACAGATTCGCAAACAAGCACTACTGTAGTGAGTGCGAACACGACTCACCTGTTGGAAGAACAAACAGAAGGATTGCCAATGGTGGTCCCGAAACAACGGTGATATTCAACAAGGATGGTTCTCTGACATCCAATTGGACTGAGAGACAGAAGCAGAGATTGAGAGACATAAAGGAAAGAGAAAGAAGAGAAAAGGAGGACTTTGAATGACAGAAGTAGAATTTAGGTTAGTTCACGATGCTGAACTACCGCCAATAGTAATAACAATGAATGATGATGACCAACCCAAGGTAGTAGTCAATGACTACCACAAACTATGGTTAGCCCTACACAGGAAAATCATAGGTGGTTGTGGAGAACCGCTATTCAGTAGGGTCGATGAGATGCTGACAATAATGTTGGCAAGTCAGAGGGCTGATGAAAGACAAGGAAGAGAAGAGGTGAATGAATAATGGAGCAACTACCGGGAACAGGGAACAGTCAGATAGAACTGGACTTTGATAACAAGTATGACAACATGGAACAACCTGACCCTAACGATGATTGGGAGTTTCATGTGGAAGACATGGATGACTTTGAATTGGATAAAGACTCAATGTGGTTTACCATTTACTCGCCTAAGTGTGAGGTCTTTGGTAGACTTATACTAACTAGGAAGAAATCCATAACACTTGGCTTTGAATCACTAATTGAAAGAAGGGTGTGGGATTAGATGTTAGCGTTTATTTTTGAGGTGATTAAGTTCACAGTAACGATGATGATAATGATACCACTAGTGTTGGTATTGTTTCCTTTGGGGATGGCATAATGGGAACGAGATGTTTGACTGTAATGATAGACGACAGTGGTGATGAGCCAAAGGAAATGGGTGTAATGTATCGTCAGTTCGATGGCTATCCTGATGGTCACGGTATCGACTTGCATAACTTCCTGCTAGGGTTCAAACTCTACAATGGCTATCCTAGTAATGTTACAGGCAAGGCAGCGAATGGTGCTAGTTGCTTGTGGGCGCAGGTAATATCTTACTTCAAGGAGACACTAGCCGAGGATAAGCACAAAGGCAATATTGAGAGAATAACATCAATGCCAATGATGAATCAAGACAATGGAGAATACCTTGAGCAAGTGAAGAAGCAGAACTACACTATAGGGAATTTCTATCTTGAGGCTCCCGGCACTAGAGATATGAATGAGGAGTATGTCTACTTCATCTACTACAATAGTCCTACTATTGACTCGCTTATGATTAAGCAGTCAGAGGTGAAGCCTTACCCAGTAAGTTTGGTTTGCAATAATGTATATGATAGTATGACCGAGATGGATATAACGTATGGTGTAAATGAGAATGGTGAATTATATGAGCAAAATGTTTGATAGGAAAGTAATAGATAAAGCAACAGAAGAGAACATAGTCTACACGCTTGATGATGTGATAGATGGTGTTGAGATTGAGATAGCACCAATGAGACAACTGGGTGAAGGCAGATGGGACAAGAAACTCAAGCAGCAACTTGTCGATTTGTCCGAGGCTGATAACTACGAGGAGGCTAAGGATGAGTGGAAGGCAACAGGTAACTGTTGGTGGGGCTATCCTGATGACCCAAGGAGAACGCCTCCTGATTGGATGGCTAATCAACACATAGGTCATTGCTTATGTGGTCACATTGTGTATTATCACTTTGAGATTGAGAACACTGTCAATGGACACAAGGATGTAGTTGGTTCAGACCACATTCATGCATTCATGATTGTTCGTGCTGTGTCAGAAGAGTTCGGTGTAGATGTTAACGCAGTTACAGAGAGAATGATTCAGCAGTGGTTGGCAGTTCGTGTCAAGGGTATGATTAACGATGCGTGGTGGTATGCTAATGGTGATGAGTTCCATGACATCTTTGAGGAGATTAAGGAACTTGATTTGAGAATCAATGTTACAACACACCCCAACAAGAAGTATTGGGACAGGGAACTACGTCAGTTCAGACCAGTTACCTATCTTCGCAAGAGAGGTAGTGGTAAGGGTGCAATGAGGCAGTTGGCATCTATCGTGTGGAGATGGAATCATCCTGATAATTCACGAAGGCAGATAGATACTCGCGGTTGGCCTAATGCTAAACTATGGAAGGACATGAATCTGTTTAGTGCTAGGTTGGAAGACCACATCGAGACAGACGAGAAGTTGAAGAAGGCCATTGATGATAGGTTAGAGTATATTGACAAACTAGACCGTTCATCTAGAATGAGAATTGCTGAGTCCTACAAGCGTAGCGAAGAAGCAGGTAAGTTCTCTGAGCAATGTGTATTGTTTGACATTCCTGAGTTTAACCACAAAGCCAAGCGTGTTGATAGGAAGGATGAGTTATTCCTTCTATCATTGCATCATAAGATAATGACATCGACACCTGATAGGATAGTGTTCACACCAAGGGACATGGACAAACTCAAAGAAGTAATGGAGAGGATAAACCAACCTCTTGCTACACAGGAAGACCTTACTGAACTTCGTAGACTAAAGAAGATATTCAGGGAACGAAACATGGGTAGTAGGATAAGGGTTCCTCGTATTGCCTATCAAGTTACTATACAGCAACGGATAGAAAATCTAACTCGCAGAATTGAGAGAGATATAGAGGATGAAGAGAACCAACGTGGTCGATATCATCCAGATAATAGGGGGCGTTATTTTGCGAATTTCAGGAATGTTTAGTAGCACAGACAACCTTTATCACACCGGAACGAGTCGTCAAAACACTGACGGAGGGAACAAACAATGACCAAGAAAAAGGCAGACAAGAAAGAAGAAGCAGAGAATGTGAATGAACAGCCTAGTGAGACTGACATGGCTATGCAGCAAATGTCACTGAACAACCAGCAGTTGCAGGGAACAGCGCAACAGTTGGCTAATCAGTTGCAGCAGTATATGGCCCTGTGTTCTCACTACGAGCAGACTATCAACGTCTTAACCGGAAGGGTTCAGGAGTTGAAGGCGCAGATAGCGCAACTGTCTGCACAGGCTGAAGCATAAGAATGGAAGCGAAGATAGGAGGAATGAAGTATGAGATTACGCATATTGAATGAAACCGGACACACTGAGATGGTAGTTACTTCCTCAGAGGTCATCGAGCAGATAACGGACCACCCGACACACTGGGTGTTCCTAGATGGTGAGATGACTTCTAGAGAAGCAATACCCGATGTCTCATGGGACACAGTTGAGGATGTTCAACTAGTTCCAGCAGTGGTCGGTGGATTCTACTAGAACAGGTAGGAACTTTTCCTACACGCGGATTTACGCAAGCCGTTATAACGCTACTCGTGATATAGCGGTAACTACTAAGTAGTGCATGTCGCACCTTAGAATCCCAGCAGAGATTGTCTGCCGAGTAGGTGCAATGCCTACATCCTATTGGGGGATTATCAGATGATGAAAGAACTAAGTTTAGAACAGAGAATGATGAAAGAAGTGATTGTAATTAGCAAGTATGCTAGATATCTTCCTTCCTTGAATAGAAGGGAAACCTTGGATGAAGTTATTGATAGAAATATGAATATGCATCTTGAGAAGTTCAAGGATGACAAGAAGACTTGTGACAAGATAAGGGATGTCTATACTAACTATGTGAAGACGCTGAAGGTATTTCCTTCTATGAGGTCTTTCCAGTTTGCAGGGCCACCTATCTTCAAGTCCCCTAATAGAATCTACAACTGTTCTTTCATGCACATCAAAGACATAAGGTGCTTTGGTGAGGCAATGTTCCTTCTACTAGGAGGAACTGGCGTAGGCTATTCTGTGCAGAAGCATCACATTGCTCAGTTACCACAGATAGTCCACCCAAACCCAAACAGAACATACCGACATCTTATCGGTGACTCGCAAGAGGGATGGGCTGAAGCAGTCAACGTTCTGTTTGAATCTTACACAGGTAAGAGAACTACTACTCCACGATTCGATTACTCAGACATTAGACCGAAGGGCGCACCATTGAAGACAAGTGGTGGCAAGGCTCCGGGTCCAACACCATTGAGGAACTGTCTAACTATCATTGAGGGTATGCTGATTGACAAGGAAAACTTCAGCAGCCTTAGACCAATTGAAGCACACGACATGCTATGTCACATCGCTGATGCAGTTCTATCTGGTGGTATCAGAAGGTCAGCAATGATTTCTCTATTTAGTGCAGATGACAAGGAGATGTTGTATGCCAAGGATGGAGACACTTACAAGAACCATGGCTACAGGGAGAACTCCAACAACTCAGCCGTGATTCTTAGGAACAGGATTACCAAGAAATACTACAATGAACTATGGGATATTGTTGATAGCAATCACAGTGGTGAACCGGGATTCTTCTTCACTAATGATAAGGAGTGGGGAACAAACCCCTGTGCAGAAATTGGATTACGGGACATGCAGTTCTGTAACTTGACGACCTGCAACGTAGCATCAGTAGAATCACAGGAAGACCTGAATGCATGTGCAGAAGCAGCAGCATTCTTGGGGACTCTACAGGCTACCTACACTGACTTCCATTTCCTACGTTCAGGTTGGAAGGAGACTACCGAGAAGGATGCACTACTAGGTGTATCACTCACAGGTATTGCCAATGGTAACCTAGAGGGTCTAAGTCTAACAGAAGCAGCAGAGGTTGTAAAGATGGTTAACGCAGAATGGGCTAATCAATTTGGTATCAACACTGCTGCTAGAACTACTTGTGTCAAGCCGGAAGGAACATCCAGTTTGGTCTTTGGAACATCATCAGGTATTCACCCATGGTGGTCTGAATACTACATGCGCACAATTAGATTCAACACGGAAGAGCCTATTGCTCAATATCTAATGGAGAAGGTTCCTGAATTGGTTCAACCACATAGGAAGTCTCCTGAGCAGAACATCGTTCTGTCTCTACCGCAGAAGGCTCCGGAAGGTTCTATCATCCGACCCAATGAAACCGCTATTGATTTCTTGGAGAGGGTGAAGGAAGTAACCAAGGATTGGATAGAACCCGGACACATAGATGGGATGCAGTCGCATAACGTATCTGCTACTGTGAACTACAAGCCTGATGAACTACAGATAGTTCGTGACTGGCTTTGGGTAAACAGAGAATCTTACAATGCGATGTCTGTATTCCCTTACTTCTTTGACGATGATATGGGATTGGAACTACAACTTCCAATCACTTCTATCGACAAGGAGACTTACGAGAAATTCCTGCCATTTTTGAAGGAGATTGATACTTCAGAAATAGTCGAGACAGAGGACAACACTGATTTACAAGGTGAGTTAGCATGTTACGGAGGGTCTTGTGAGATAGTATGAGTTCCTATACCGTGCCACGCAACAACTACTGGTCTATATCAGATATATTATTCATTGAAGAAGAGATTCTTGCTCTTCTTCCTGATGATGTATCTAAGGGGTATGTCCATAGTTGCTTTCGCGCAGCCGAAAATGGAACCATGCAAAAATGGAGACTCAATCGCATCATTTGGAATCAACTACACGACCCATGTTGGGAGATGTTTCAGTTGTTCCCACTTGATGTGATGACAGAGTATAAGAGAAGAAAAGATTACTACATCTATAATAATGGAGATGAATATTATGAAAATAAAATTAGGAATACCATCGATTGGAGAAGCGGGTGAATATATTTACACCAGTTTTCTATATCGAACAACAAACAAACCGCTAATGAGACAATTCTACGAAAAGAGTTTGGCTAACTTTTGGTTCGGTGAGAATGAACCTACACCTGAGAACAGTGTCGGTAAGAAATGGCATGACTGGGATAAGAAGTGGTATAGGAAGCCTGACTCTAAGGCTGCCGAACAAAGAGGCCAAGTAGGTTGGTGGACTAAGAAATACCTATGGAAGTCTAAGAACATCGACAAGTTCGGTGAACACAAGTTCCAACTACCTAGAGTAACAGGAATAGGACAAGGACACAAGGAAGACCCAATGCTCTTCAATGCGTCAAAGACGATTGAGAAGAAGTTCTTCCCACCTAACAAAAAGGATTACAGTGACCTGACAGAAGACACTAACTTCAGGTCTATTATCACCTTCAAATATTCTGACGGTGAATGTAACATCATGCTGAGAAAGAGGGGAACCTCCTACTCGCTAGATAACATTGCCATGCAGAAGAAGGATGCTGTCAAGGCATTGACGAAGATTCTACTTCGTAGTGTGTATACTAGGAGTTGTTCTGTTCTTGATGAGTATATTGAGAGAGTATGTGATACTCCTCACAATGTATTGCATTGCTTGGAGAATAGGAGTCCTTACTACTTCTACGATGAGGGTAGGAGACAAGACGTTCTAATCAACACCAAGATGATTGGCTATCAGGAATGTGCTTTGGAGATATCAGAGAACATTTGGGCTAGTATCAAGGTTAAGGATTTGAATCAGTTCTTGAACTTCTATCGTGAGAACAAGTCTAGAGGAAAGAAATGGCCTAACGTAACTCCTGAAGAAATGTGGAAACTATTGTTCCACGAGGAGCCATCATCAGGTCAGTCTAAGTTGATGCGAGCATGGCTATTGCAGAACAGAACTAGCAAGATGGTAGAGGACAGAGCAACAGGACTTCTACGTTCATTCGATGCTGAGTATCCTAACCTGCATTACATGAAGTGGCCTGATAAGGAACACGATGCGCTGTATGTTCAAGGTAAGGTGCGGGATTGGATTATCACTGGTAAAGGTGGAATGAAGTCTACGTCTGGTCATCAGAAGGTGGACTCGTATTGCGTAGAAGGGTTTGTGGATGACAAGGTTCAGGTGTCAAGTAGGATTTGCATAGATAACCTACACAATAACTCAAGTGTTGGTGACCAGATATCAGCAAGAGCATTACTGCTGATGAATGATGAGGGTGCTGGGCCTATGGTTCACACCATTCGTCATCATGTTCAACTGGGTGTTGCACAGAGGGATGAAGGGAAACCAAAACCTGCTGCTTCGCAGAGTTGGATAGATAAGAGACACTACACTAAGGTGAAGGCATGAGCCTTGGGTCTTGTCAAGTATGCAAGTCGATTGACATGTTCTTCGATGATAGACTTGGGGAAATGGTATGCAACGAATGTGGTGCGGTTAACGTAGTTGCTCCTTTTGAGGAAACCATTGCTCATATCGAGGAATATAGGAATAAGAACAATTCCAACATGACTGATGTTAAGAAAGGTAGTAGAGGTCATCTTGGTTCTTGGATTAAACCACAGGATACCAAGACCAAGTATGACCGCACACTGATGATGAACCATATCAGAACTACATCTAACAAGACGAAGGATAATCCTGAGTTCAACAGACTAGCAGCAATGTATCTGTCTAACTACACGTTGGACTCAGACAGATGGGGATTGATTGATAGAGCCAAACGTGAGTATCGAATAGCAGTTTCAGAAAGAACGCTCCGTGGTTTTACTACTGCACTCAAAGCAGCAGGTATTACTTACTACGTTCTGAAAGAGGCTGGTGTCGTAACATCACTGAGGACACACGCAAAACACACGAGGGAAAGACATGGGGACATCGCTCGTGTGGCAAAGAGAATAGCAACCTTCAACAAGAAGGCATACATATTCTCAAGTGACACGCTAATGGATAGATTGGTTGCTTTGATGCAACACTTCAATCTTAGCGTTACACAACGAGAGGCATGTTTCAAACTAGGAGAATATGTCAGTAGGGTTCTTGATGATTTGAACCTGCCAGTAACTAATAATCGAGTGGCTGCTCTAATGTGGATAGCAACATCTATAGTGGAGGAACCTATCACTCAAATGAAGATTGCAGATGCTTGGCATGCTTCGGATATTGGGGTGAGAACGATGGCAAAAGAGATATGTGAAATCTTGAAAATAGATAGGAGGAAGTTCTCTTCCTATGATATAGACGATATAATAATTGGAATAAGAGTGAATGAAAATGAAAATTGTATTAAGCAGAGATGAAATGAAAGAACTAATCGAGAACACTATTCTAGAGAATGTGTTCCTTGATAACACTGTCATGTCTTTTGACATGATAAAAATAATGAAAGGGGTAAGAGAATGAAAGTAACAGTAGAAACAACAACAGGAAAAACAACGATTGACACGAACTACATTGCGGCAATAACACAGACAGAATCTGGTGGCAGGTCGCTATTGTTCCCATCTAAGATGTTCCACTTAGAAATACACATGACTAGTGGAACTATCTTCAATGCAGACCTTAGAGAAGATGAGATGATACTCTTCTATGCTTCTTGGGAAGAAGGTCTTCGCTACATGAAGAATGTATTTACAGGGGAGGAAGAGTAGATGAGAAGAATATTGATAATTGGAGCAGGTGGAATTGGGAGTTTCCTTATTCCTATCTTGAATCGTCTTGGTGTGTATGACATTACTGCCTACGATGAAGATAGGGTTGAGATAAAGAATCTCTCATATCAGAACTTCACAGTAGATGACTTGGATTATCCCAAGGTAGAGGCTTTTACCGATATGCCATGGAATGATGGTAAGTTTCAGAGCCAAGCATATAACGTGCTTGTTCCTAAGCAACTAGAAGGATATGACTTAGTTGTTTGCTGTGCTGATAACCTAGCAGTAAGGAGGCTTCTCTACAAGGACAACTGTGGTGAGGACTCTCCTGTTAAGTGGTTAGACCTAAGAGCGCAAGGAAGGAATGCTGCTCTTATCTCATACAAGATTGAACCTAACATGGTTGATACTGTGTTACAGGGACCAGATGGTTCCTTCTCCTGTCAAGGAGGAGACTGGGATGGTTCCGGTGAGGAAGTAAACTGCATGCACATGGCTATTGCTGGTATTGCAGCGCAGTGGATTCAGAAGTGGTTCAACAAGAACGATGACGTAATTGACAAGATGGTGTTGAACATATGAAGAAAGGAGTTAGAGCAAGATACTGGTCGAAGTTCAAGGCTAGACAACGACACTACCTAGCAGGTAAGTATCGTTTGAAGAAAGAAGTAGGTGAGGAAGAGTGAAAGATGTTCTAGGAAACGAAATAAAGAAGCCCTACCCTATCACGGATGGTAAGTTAGACAGTCTCTTTAGACAAGACCTAGATGAGTTACTTCCTGAAGTGAAGATAGGGGGGTTATCTTATGCTCCTTCAAGGGCGTTGTTTAACGTTGACCCGATTGCATACAGGGTTGAGTTCAGCAATTGGTTAGATGCTGAATTGGAAGAGGATAGAATTGTGGAAGTAAGTAATGAGTATTACCGGAAGGAAGATTGGGATGACTACCTTGAGGAATTATCATGGTATCAGGAGGAAGAGTGAATGAAGTGGGAAAGTGCATACTGGAAGTGTAATGGTAAGTTGAAACTGAGTGGTTCTCAGGCAATGGAGAATGCAGGTTACAATGAAAAATGTGGTGAACCACTAACAGTCACACTAGACTTGGGACCACCAGTTGAGATGGTCAAGGGACACATGAGAATACCAGCATTGTATTCCCTTGGGTGTATGGCATGTGGTTATCAGAAGAACAGCAGACTCATGCTAATCAATCCGTGGACTGATGATACTGAGATTGGTGACTTACACAAGGGCGGTGAAAAGACCCTATGATTAGGATTTACTCAACTACAACTTGTGTTCCTTGCATACATTTGAAGAGGGATATTACTATGGTAATGCCTTCAATGGTCAATGAGGCAGTTGATTTTATCTACATAGACAAGGATGCAAATGAGAAGGAGTATGTGTTAAGACACACTAAGTCGGTTCCGTTCATGGTGGATTCAAAACGGGATGTAACAGCGAATGGCTACGATGATATTATGAAACATATCAATAGCGTAGCGTCACAATCACAGGAGGAAGAGTGATGGAAAGTGGACATATAGATGATTTAACGGAAGAAGATATAGAGAGAATAATGGATGTGCTTTGCACCGATGGGTTCTACCCGCAAGCACAGATTGTAAAGGTGACTTGCCCCGCATGTGGTGAGGCATTCTTAGGAACAAAGAGACATGCAGGTGGCTTCATTGCAGGTCACAAAGCGTATCATGAGTTTGAGAATCAAATGGATGTCATGATTAAAGAAATGGGAGGAACATAATATGGGAAAGATGAAAGAAAAATATATTGAATATATGGAAAAAATAGCAGGTAGTGAAGATGATGGTTACGGGCAATTTATTGCTGATGAAAAACCAGATAGTATCATAAAGATACCAGATTGGGAAGACATCATTTGTGCTGCCTTTGAGAAATTGTGGGAATCGTATGATGATAACGAACCTATACTTTGGTCTAGGCCAAATGAGAAGATTGAAGGGTTTCTAACAGTGATATGGAATATGTCAGTAACAGCATTTGACCAACCAAGAGAGGTTCAGGTTATTGTTGATATTGACGGTAAACTGTTCATTAGTTTCGGAACTCCGGGGTATGTGGATTTCCCCGAAGAACCAACAGGAATGAAACTGCCTCTGAGATGCTGGATTCATACTCATCCTTTCGGGGATGCGTATTTCAGTGGAACAGACTGGAAGACAATAGACACATGGAAGTCACTCTTAAGTTCTGCAATCGTTCTAGGTGATAATGAGTATTGGGCCTACAACATTGAGAAGGAAGTATGCAAGCAGGTGAAGTATGGCAAGTTGGTTTCACCGAAGAAACTAGAGAGGGAGAAACTGGAACAAAGAACCGCTTCATATCAAGAGGCAGTAAATTGGCTGACAAAGAACAGTGTCTACTCTAATGCCTTGGGACATGGGACTGCATACAGACACGAAGCCCTTGCGCAAGACATGTTGAAGAACGTAGAAGAGTATGAGATGAAGTATCCACATCTTCTACCAGTGAATAAAGAGGAGGAATAAAAATGATAGGAAAAGAATTAGTAGAAATAGGAAAGAAAGTAAAGGAATTGACAAAGGATGCGAAGGCTCTTGAGAAGGAGAATGCGGAACTCTGGAAGATGCTTACTTATTGTAGGGAACTTCTAGAGAATGTTTCTTGGGCAGAGGAAGTAGATACTGCTGGTGATAAGAAACTCATCAAGGCATGGGAGATGATACTAGACCACCGACACGAAGGTGAAGTAGATACTCCGGCATTTGTTGAAGTAGAGTTTCATGGGGAGTTGGAATAGTATGGCTAATGAGTTTAACCATATGTTTCACTTCATCATGTATCCTGATTCTGATGTAGCAGATGCAGCCAACTGTATTGAGGAACTACAGAAGCGTCTAGCAAAGGCAGAAATCAGATTGAATTCTCTAGAGAGAGAACTAGCAAAACTCAAGCCTACGGAGGCAGAGACTAGATGAATAGTGAAGTAATTTCTAGAGAGATTCTGTTGAATAAGGTAGTAGATGCTTTACCATATCTTACTGGTAGGGAGTGTATGATTCTATCAAACCTATTAGAGTATTTCAAAAGTGTTGGCTTAGTGGAAGGTGTTGAAGAATGATGAGAACACTAATTGCATTACTACTAGTATCTTCTTCTCTCGCTGGTTGCGCAGAGATGATACCTGACCCACCTGTTGAGGGTAATGACCCTATCTGGACTACGGAGTATCATAACTTCACATTGGAAGATACGAACAATAGCACACTACCTTCTATCGCAATAGGTAGCAATAGCACACTAGTAGAGATATTCTCTGCAAATGCTATCCTGTATAACGAGACAGTCAACTTAACTGTTGATATGAAGCCATATTTCTTGGTGGATAATATCTCTTTCAGACAGGGACATGCACCTGCTATGGGTGAAGTAACATTGAATTTGATTGAACTCAAAGGATATGATTACAACTGCACCATTGTGTATAGGTTGTGGGAACTATGAGTAATCACATCAAGTGGGGCAAGGTTTGGCCTAGAGACTTTGATGTGGAGCGTAAGCCCTACGAGCCTACCTCATACCACAAAGGTATCAGTTGCCTACATGTGGACCCCGGCACTATCAGTGAAGCATATTGTAGGGCATGCGATGCTAAGATGGATGTAGAAAGGAACATCATTAGCAAGAGAAGCATGTATGGTAAGGAACGACCAACAGATTCCTTTCATTGTCCGAACGTAGGTAAGGAAGGACACTACGCTAAACTGTTGAAGAAATTTCCAGAGTGGAGAAGATACTGATGAAGCGTGCTGTGACTATCAACTTCCCCGCTCCAATAGGAGCAGAGATAACTTGCCCAATTTGTGAAGGACACAAGTGTAAGGTTTGTGATATGACAGGGAAGATTGAGGTCAACGTAGGAGCCAAGGTTCCTATACAGCAACACCTCATTGTGAAGTATGTTGCTGAACACTTGGATGATATTGCTTCTCAACTCAGCAAGAACTACGGGTTGGTTCCGGCTATTCATACTGCGGAGATGTTCAACATCGGTGATGCTTCGTATGAAGTAGTGAAGATAAGCAGCGTTGGTGGAGTTGTTTGGGTAACCCACAGAATGGATGAACTTGAATCACCAAGGTATCACAAGTCGTATAGTGATATGGAGAAATGGAAGGAGAGGATTGGAAATGAATAGAGAATTTAATTGTAAACTATGTGGTGAAACTTTTGATGGTATAGGACATTTTCTGTCACAGGGTGGATACTGTTGTGATGGTTGTAACTGGACTAAGGTTCTACCTGCTAGATTGAAGGGGGAACATCTATGAGTAAAAGTGACAAGATGAAAGTAGTAGCAAGATTTCCTCGTAGTGCAACACAGGAGTTAGTTGTGCAACAGGGAGAATACTGGAACATCCCCGTAATAGACATTAGATGGTTCAGTGATGGTAAGCCCACCAGAAAGGGTGTAAGAATAAACAACGATGAGTTAGGGAATCTCATGAAAGCCCTGAAAAAAATAGGTGATAAAAATGTGGATAAGAATAGCGAGGCTTTTTCAGAGTCTTGAGAATGTAACAGCGACTAATAGTAAATACAGGTCTTTGAGTTCAGGGCTAAGAGCCTTTGATGAAAGTGACTATGTTAATTTCAGTAGGATAATCTGTCAGGAATATGGTTCCACCAACATAGGTGAAGCGAGAGCGACTAAGTGGTTGGCTGCTATATTTGAGGTGCATGAGAAAGAAATAATTGATGCTACCCTAGCATGGGGTGATTTAGGTGAAGGAATATATCAGTTCCTTTCTGATGGTGAGTATGAAGATTCTACTCTATCTCTAAGTCAGGTGTTGAATCTGTTAGATGCTGATTGCTCCTCTATCAAGAGTGATGCTTTCCTTCTATACAAGGAAGCACTAACTAGTATGTCTGCTCTAGAGATTAAGTGGTTTGTTCGCTATTGGTTGAATAAGCCTAGAAGCGGAGTAAGCACTTCTACATTGAAGAGAGCATTTGCGATAACACCTAATGTTGGTAAGGAAGCAATAAATGCTGCATTGAAGCATAGAAGCGTTACTGAGTTAATTGGTTACTATGCTGCGCATGGTGATGAGTTCCTAGAAAGACTTCCTGAGATTAACTGGATTGGTAGGTTCATCACTCCAATGTTAGCAAAGAAGTATAACGGTAGAAACCTACCAAGAGACTTCGTTGTTGATATCAAGTATGATGGTAATAGGTATCAGATTCATAACAATGCTAATACTACCATTATGTTCAACCGTAAGGGTAAGCAAGTAAATGACCAGTTTCCTGATATCTTGGAGATGTTCTCTGACATTAATCATGAGTTCATTATTGATTGCGAGATATATCCAATTAGAGAAGATGGAAGTCCTGATGACCACAAGAAGATGGGCAAGAGAGTTCACTCCAAGGACAAGGAGAAAGCAGTTGAAGAGTGTCCTGTAAGATTGGTAGTCTTTGACATCATGTATTACAATGGAACGCTCCTAACTGAAATGTCATATGAAGAGAGGTTGATGTATTTCGATGATTGTCCTGATGTGGTTCAAAGACATCGTGCTGAGTTCCTTGGTAATGATGTGGAGTCTTCCTATCAGATAGCAATAAGCGAAGGCTTTGAAGGTATCATGATTAAGGATTTGGAAACTCCATATGAGTCTAAGCGTAGTGCTGGCCTGTTGAAACACAAGCCACCACGAATAGAATTGGATGTTGTCATAATGGCAGCGAAGTATGGTAGAGGTAAGCGTGGTGATGTATTCGGAACATATGAGATAGGTGCTGTTTCAGGTGCTGGCTTCTCATCATTAGGATGGGTAGGTGGTGGCCTGAGTGAAGGCGACTTACTTCATCTGACAACTACACTGAGAAGGATAGTTGAATACTATGACAATGAGCGTCAGACGTTTCACTTCCTACCAAGGATTGTGTTAGAAATAACTGCTGACTTGGTATCGTATGATGATGACGGCAATCTCGGATTGAGGTTCCCAAGAGTAACTCGCATAAGGGAAGACAAGTTCCCAGCAGACTGTAATACAATTGAAGATGTAGTGGAGATGATGTAATGGTCAGAAAACTCATTATTCCACCTTCTCAAAGGGATTTTGATAAGTTCAATGGTATCATTACAGGTGCTATGATTTGTAAGGGAAACCCAACAGTTAGAATTGCAAGAAACGCAGATTCTAAGTTGGGGTATCGAGTTACCTTGTCGGTTAATATCAACATGAAGGACAATCGTAATTTCTTGGTATACTTGCAAGGCGGGCTACGACAGAAATTCATTGAATCTACTATCAATACTAAAGGTCTATCCGTAGGTCAGTTGGAATCGCTCACTAACCTAGAGAGATATCTGTCTACGCACAATATATTCTTAGGGGAAAAGTGGGATGTGTTTTGGAAGGTGACTAATCTTGTTCGACAAGGTAAACACCTTACTAGTGCAGGACTAGAAGAGATTATTGAAATAGTAGGTGCTTGATTCTAAGACTATGAAGCGCACCCACATGAAGGGCATCAATATGTGTCCAAGGTGCGACCTTAGACCCACAGGGTTCAAGCAGCGATATTGTAAGCCGTGTCAGTTGAGAGTATCAATGCACGGTGGTGTGTCTGCACCCAAGGTTACGGATGATGAGATAATCGAACACTATGTGTTTGAAGCATTGAAGCGTGGTTGCAGGGAATGTGGGGAAAGCGCAGAAGGGAAGTTCGCTTTTGAAGCGGGTGTCCAAGAAGAACAAGGGTTGTCTTGGTATATGATGAAAGTGTATTGTGTATCATGTGATTCTAATTATGAAGAAATTTTTGAAGTGAGGGGCAAACATGAGCCTAATGACGAGTGTGAATGAACATAACAATAGTAAGCCAATAGTAATAGTAGGAAAGTCAGGAAGTAAGAAACTAGAGAAGGCGTTGACCTTCGTATCCGATACTCCTATCATTCAGTATGCTAATGAGTTTGACTTACCTGATATCCATAGTATTCCATCTGATGTTGGAATCATTATTCAGGAAGCACATTACAAACCGAAGACTGATGCTATCTATAATACACTAGTAACATACAGTGGTCAGGTCGTATTAACATCTGATAATCAGAAGGATGTTCCTAAGAAACTGTATGGTATGTGTAAACTAAAGCGGGCAAAGGTAACATTAGACGATTTACATGAGAAAGCACCACATGCAGAAGTTCCCGATGACTACAAAAGAGACATTTATTCTCTAGTTATGGAATACATGAAGGATGCTGACAGGGATAAAATGGCTATTTTGTTGAAAGAGAACAAGCCCCCCGATGTGCAATTCATATCTTGGTTGAGTCCAAACATGCATCCTAACAGACTAACATTCACCGATTTTGTTGTGAAAAGAAGGTGGTCAACAGATTATTTCTATGAAATGTTGGCTTTTTCTCATGATGGTAGGAAGTTTGGTAGAGTTCACATGCCAAAAAGGGGCAGTTATTCTAAACTACCAAAGGTTGCTAGAAAACTAGGAATGGACCCAAGACATAGTTACTTACTCAAGGATTTAATGAAGAATGCTGACTTCAAGGACTTCATGCGTTCAAGATTAGATGGAGTGGAAACCAAGGCGTTAGGGTTAGGAACAAAGAAACGCAGAAAGAAATTAGACCGAGTTCTTCCCAACAATGATTTGAGAAGGTGGGTCTAATGCCAACAAACCATTACCGATTTGTAGCAATGGAAGAATTCGGTAAGCAGTTGAAAGAGGAAGAGTTCACTACGAAACAAATGGTGGACTGGTGCAATACCTATAGAACCAAGACAGGTAGATTGCACAAACAAACAGGGACTACGCTAGTAAAGATGCATGGTCTTCTGAAGAAGAGTGATAGTTTTGTATTGCTAGGAAATAATACATGGAAATATATTGGAGAGAATAAGAATGAGCAAAATAGAAGATTCAGTAATGAAAAAGATAGCAACTAGGGCAGCACTAGGTAAGAACAAGTATAACACCACTATGGAGAGAAGCGACCTTACTAGGAAGCAATGGCTCCAACATGCACAAGACGAAGCAATGGACTTGGCAGTTTACTTGGAGAAACTAATACAGGAGGAAGAGTAAATGAATATATTTGTATTAGACAGAGAACCAAACACAGCAGCAACGTATGTATTGGATAAACATGCTGTAAAAATGCCATTAGAAAGTTTGCAGATGATGTCAACTATTGCTAATCACTTGGGCTTCGATAGTCCTTACAGACCAGTAATGTTGAATCATCCTTGCACTATATGGGCAAGAGAATCAAGACAGAACTTTCTGTGGTTGTGGGAACATGCAGGTTCTCTTTGTGAAGAGTATACTGCTAGATATGGTAAGACACACAAATGTGAACTAACCATGAATGACTACAATCCTATTTGGATACAAGTAGTTGATGCATTACCTGACATTGGGCTTACACCCTTTGCACAGGCAATGCCTGATTATTGTAGGAATGACAATGCTGTAATTGCATATCGTCAATACTACATGCGAGAGAAAAAACACATTGCCAAGTGGAAGAGTAAGAAACCTGCTTGGTTTACGGTGGTGGTATAATGTTATGGACAGAGAAATATAGACCAGATAGATTGAGTAAGATTGTAGGGCAAACTGGGTTTGTCATGGATGCTGAGAAGTGGGTGGAAAACCCCGAAGACATGATGAATGTCTTGTTGTATGGTGTTGCTGGTGTTGGTAAGACTGCGGCAGCAGTTGCATTAGCAGATGAGATTCTAGGTGAGTTCAAGGAAGGCAACTTCTTTGAGATTAATGCGTCTGATGATAGGCGACTTGACACTGTTAGAAACCAAATCAAGGAGATTGCTTCTACTCAGGTTATTGGTGATGCTCCATTCAAGATTATCCTGTTGGATGAGATGGATGGTATGACCAAGGATTCGCAGAATGCATTGAAGAGAATCATGGAGAGGTATGCAGATAACTGTAGATTTCTCATGACTGCAAATGAGAAGTTCAGGATTATCTATCCCATCCAATCTCGGTGTGCCAACTACGGGTTCAAGCGTATAACTGATGATGTGATGATGACAGTATTGACTGATATTCTTGACCAAGAAGGACACAATAATCGGTATACTGCGGATGATTTAACAACATTTATTAGTCACTTACATGGAGACTTGAGAAGAGGAATAGGGGAGTTACAAGCGTCTGTCTACAGCGAATCAACACTAACGCATCAGATAGACAAATCCCTAAAACCCTACACCGAAATTATTGAACTAATTAATATGAATAAACATCAAGAATCTCTATCGAAGGTGCATCAATTGATTTACAACTCCATTGGAATGAAAGGTATTTGCGTCAATTTACATGACGTAGTGCTAAAATCCGAGATGGACAACAATCAAAAATTCAAGATGCTTCGTGTTATCGGAGAGGCTGAATGGCGGAGTGCTAACATGACTCCTAAAGTTCTAGCCTCTTGGATGATAGGACAGATGGTTTGATGGATGGACTAACAGCATTAGCAATATTTGTGGTGATAAGATGGATATACAAAAGTATGGACAGGAACCGGAGATGGTAATTATGAATGGTGATAAAAATGGCGAAGAAAATATTAGACTTTAATGAAGATGGCAGAGTAGACGCTGCCGACTTTAAACATCTCATGCTTAGGTATGAGATTATATTATTGGGAGGATTACTCCTGATATTTTTACCCATATTGAATATGATGGGTTATTTACATGTAGATTCCGACACCTTCTGGATATTGGCAGGGATTGTCATAAGTGCAGAAGCAGTGTTGGAAATCTTCAACGAAAGGAGGAAGAAAAATGGAAAAGAGTGAAAATGTGATGAACGAAATTGTGAATGCAGCAGAACGTCTAGGGATGTCTGCTGATGACGCTGTTACTAAGTTTGACAGCATCATGGAAAAAACGGGTGTGGACCCTACTTCAAACGAACCTTTGGCTGTAAACCTGTGGAGACAGTATTACGCTAATGCAATGGCTATGAAGAAAAGAAACGAAGCGACCAACGCTAGTGGTGGTGAAGGAGAGACTGGTGGCAGTAACTCCTTCTACAAGACTGCTAGGGGTTTCTTCGTAACTTCAGAGACACCGTTTGACCTGCAAGAAAGCAACAGGAAGAAGGCTGTCGCTGCTTACGAGCGTGACTCTTCTGATGCCTATAATGATGGTATCGTTGCAATTGCAGTGGCAGATGGAGATTCGTATGAGATTAAGCAAACCTACCGTGGTGAGGAAGTAACGAAGGTTCTACCTTCTCTTCCCGCTAACCACGTTGAGGTGAGTGAGGGAACCTACGTCATACCTCTAGATACTGCTGACTATGACTGGAATAAGGCAAAGTTCGGCAAGCCGCTACCCAAGGAAGGTTGGCAGTGGCAAGGTGTCTTCATAGGTGAGGTCGATGGTAACATGGGGAAGTATTTCTTCTCCTACCGAAAGCCAGCATCTAAGGACTTTACACCACGAGCATTTGAGTGGTTGACCTTTAGTTGCACACTCAACTCAAACAACCCAGCCAAGATACACGGCGCGACATCTAGAACACTAGATTCGCTAGAGTATAGTGAAGAGGTTGGAGAGAGCATTGGTGAGAGCATGCAAGACCTTCTGATGGAATACTCAGAAGACAACTACAGTCCACTAGTGGATTTGGAGACTGCTCACAACAACATGGATGAGAAGGACTGGGGAGACAAGTTCGTGTTTACTGATGGAACTGTTAGTAACATCTTGATGAACGTGTCCGAGACAACAGGTAACAGAGTTATACTGTTGGATGACCTTACCATGTTCGGTGCTGGTGAATTCAACTACGATGAAGACCAACCAACCACAGTTACATGTTGGACCCCTGAGAGGTTCGGTATTGACTTCGGTATCGGTTCGTCTATCGTGCTTGTTGGTAGGACTTCGCAAGGCACAGATTCAGAGACAGGGGAACTACGACCAGTATCTCTCAATGTCACTGGTATCTTAGTCACAGAAAGAAACGGTAATGTCCCTGAGCCAATTGTTGGTGTCGAGGAAGAGGATGACTGGATTCTTGGTGACGTTGACTTTGCGGAGGAAGACTGAACATGAGTGGCAAGGGTTACTACAAAACGTTCACAATTTCAACCGAAGCAGATAGTTCCGTTATTCATGGGGGTAGTTATTCTATCCCTGTGTCTAACGTGGATTTTGTTACTTGGAAGAAGAATGTGGAAACAGGTGAGTTTTGGGTCAAACTCCATACCCTATCAGGTAAGGAGATTAGACTGAGAGTCAACTTCAAGGAATTGAATGAGGTTCTAAGGGTAACTGGTAATTCCCTTGTAGAATATAAGAATGGTGATGACGATTATGGCAACATGGAATACTAAGAAGAAAGATGACAAGGAAAAGATGTCTTACGAGGAAAGAAGGGCTGCAATTAGAGCGCAACGTGCTGAGAGACTAAAGAGGGACAATGAGTTCCTTCTATGTGGTATCTTGGGTCACCCTAAAACGGGTAAGTCAGGTTCCGCTATGGATTGCAGAACAGAGCAAGAAATCAAGGATGGTTGGACTGTAAGGGTTCTAGACCTTGATGACGGTGCGTTGGCAACTTGGGATGCTAACTGGGACAGAGATGAAGGTATAGACATCTATGTTCCTAACGAGAGACATGCGGATAAGACGATGGATTGGGATTCTACCTTCCAGAACTGTCTAGCATGGATTGATGAAACCGAGGAAGAGATAGCCAAAGGTAAGGTAAAGGCCGTTGTGATTGATGGTATGGATAAGGTCTATGACGGGTCAGGTGACGTAATGCGTGAAGCATTGGTGAACATGAACCAAAGTAGGCAGGGTATCATTCGTGATACTATCAACCTGAAGGTGCAGCCTTTCCAGTGGAAGGTGAGGAATGATATCTACAAAAGGATACAAGATGGATTCATGGGATTGAACGCCCACAGGTTCATCATTACTCACCTGAAGCCTATCTATGACGGGCCTAACCTAAGCGAAGGACCGTCTAGATGGGAAGCAGATTGGCACAAGAACACCCCACAGCGAATGTTGCAAACCATTTGGTGTGAGAAGGTTGGTGTTGGTAACGATGCAGTTTATCGTGCTACACTACGAGACTGCAAGACCAACTCTGATGCAGTCGGTATGTCTTGGGATGTCTTCAAGACCTATGGTGACAAGAGTAAGAAGAACGAGTGGTTCGGAATTGATGCTCTGAAAGAAGGCAAGTTTTGAATTGGAGTGATGGGAGTATGCGTGAATTCACATACAATTGGGAGCCGGAGGGATATACCGATGATGGCCCCGACCCTATCCTCAAGATAAGCAAGTCTTCACAGGGGCAGTTCAATTGGTGTCCTACAAAATACGACTTTAACTACAGACAGAAGATACCTCAGAAGATATCCCCTGCAATGGCAAAAGGAACTGACATACACAATGCTAGGGAAGATATGTTCAAGGCGTATGACTTGGAGAAGGTATCTGGTGATATTTCCAAGGAGGATATTATCGACTACAACTACAGTCTATATCCTATAGATGACCATACTGACCTGTATTATGCTATGGCATGCTGGGATGCTGAATTATTATTGAAGCACAAGGAAGCCGGAACAGTAGATAACTTCCTTCCTGTTGCTAATGAGATAATGATTGATGCCGATTATATGGTTCGTAAAAGAGACTACGACCATGTGGAGTTGCAGAACAACTATGTCGTGCATCTACAGGGAATAATAGACAGGGTATACTTTGAGCAGAATGAGAAGTTCCCTGAAGGCATCTATATTCCCTTTGAACTGAAAACAGGTAAGTGGAGTAGTAATCCAGCGAAGGCTACAAGCATGAGACAAGAAATGGCTTTCTACAAGTTACTGTATGATGAGGCTTCTGATGCAACATTAGCAGAGGTAGGATTGGACTCTCAATATGAGATGGGCATGTGGGGATGGTATTATCCTACATCGAACCATATCACTTTGGAGAAGGTAAAGAAAGTCAGCACTACTGCATTGAAGAAGAAGATAGCATCTTTGATTCATGCATATGAGAAGAATGATTTCCCTGCTAATTATAGTGAATGGAATTGTCCGACATGTTCCTACTACGAGATATGTCCGGCAGCAGATATGGCAGGGTGGATATAATGGAAGGTAAAGAAAATGAAAATAGAAATAGTGAAAACAGAATTAGAAGAGATGCTTGAAAGAGTAGAGATGAAGGGAAAATACTTCGATGGTGATACCGCTAAGAGCGGCGTTCTATCGCCGTATGCATATACCTACAACAAGGATGACAAGTTGTTTGTGTTGAATGGGGATAACACTACTGCGTGTCTAATCGTTAGTGAGGATGCGTGTGTTAACTCCGTGGATGATGGTGAGTGTGTATTGGATATAGATAAGACTGTGAAGTATCTATCTCCATTTGACACCAACGTTGTGTTCAATTCTCTAGGTGGTTACCTTGAGATGTCGGAAGATGACACGTTAGCCAAGTTACCCCTTGTAGTGGAACATCCAGCAAAGGGTATGGTTGACTTGTTGAATGCTCGTGGTTTCAATACCATTGAGATTGTTGCAACTGGTGCAGACACGATGCCTACGTTTGGTAAGACTCAGTATGAAAGCAGAGTCAAGGTGAATGTAGCAGAACTGGAACTAGCAGTAAAGCACTGTGATAAGGTGAATAATGCTAGGTATGAGTTGAAGTTTCAGGTGAGTGGTAACGACCCACGCCTGTCACTGTCTAGCGAGAGAAGCCATACAGACGGTATCAGCACGGAGATTACTGTTCCTGATTATACGGGTTCAGGTGCTACTGTCGAGTTTACAGGAAACATCCTGAAGTTCTTGAAGGGCGTTGATTACGTCACTATCTTCTTGAAGGATGATTCTCCTGTATTGTTCGTAACCGAGTCTTCCATCATGGTGAAGGCTCCATACTTGAGGAGATAATATGATAATTAACAGCACGAGTAGAGGAATATTTGTTCGTAGTAGAAATGAAGACAACGAGGTTTCGCAAGAGACTATTCCTTATGGTGAGTTCAAACCATACTTCTTCGTATTGGAAGATGCACCTGAATTAATGATTCTACCATGTAGTGATAGTAACGGTAGATTTGATTTGAGGATTTCATATGATGCTACTGGTGATTGGCAGAATCTTGAGAAGAAGCCATTGAAGAAAATCACATGGTCACCGAGTAAGCCTGAGTTTGGTAGAACGATAAGGAACTACTACGAGAATCATAATCATCCTACCTACGAAGCAGATGTTCCAACTCACTTTAGGTATGCAGTAGACGAGATACACGAGATGCCCGTATTCAATATGCGTAAGTGGTATTGGGATATGGAGTGGATGCAAGGTGGTGAGCATGATGGGGCTATCACTTGTATTGTGAAATATGACAGTTATGATAAAGCATGCTCCACCTATGTTTGGTATCCAGCAGATTCTGACATCATTATGATAGGAGGAGATGATGGGCAAGGCAATGATGTCAACGTGTTTGATAGTGAGAAGAAGATGCTACAGAGATTTCTACGAGATGTAGTTCACACTGACCCTGACATGCTTATCTCTTGGTTCGGTTGGAAGTTCGACTTGCCTAAGTTAATCACAAGATTGTTACATCACAATTTGGATGCTCAGTTACTTTCTCCTTGTGATGAGGTGACTGGTGTATATTGGGATAGTAAGAGTAAGAAGATAGTTATGAACAAGAACAAGGTGAACAACTATTCTCCTGTGTATCAACCGATTAAGGGTAGAATATGCGTTCCTTTGGATATGGCATTTGAGAGACAGTGGTTGGATTCACAAAGAGGAACCTTACCTTCTATGGCTCTTGATTATATCTCCGAGACAGTTCTTGGAAAGAAGAAACTAGTCAGTGAGAAGTTCCCTGATAAGAATGAGTTCTTTGCTAGGGCGTGGCTTGAAGATGCAGAGACATACTTGGACTATGCTAGAATAGATGTTGAATTGTTAGTGGAATTGGATAATACCAATTACATTACCGAGGCAATCCTATCTTTACAGAGGTTACTGAATGCACCATTCGATGCGTGTTTTCATGCTAGTAAGATGGGGTCAATTTACTTCATGAAGAATGCTCCATGGAAGGCTCCTACAGGGCAAAGAGGTGAAAGGCGAGCATATGACGGCGCGATGGTCTATGACCCGCTCAGTGAGGCTACAAATGGCCTTCATTGGGGCGTAGCGGCATTTGACTTCGCGGGTCTATACCCAAGCATGATAATTTCGCGCAATATTTCGTGGGAAACTGTTTCTTTGAGTGAAACTGAACTGAAAGTGAACGTGAAAACACCAAAGGACTTCTCAGAAGAGGTAGATTTTGATTATCGCTACTTCAAGACAGATGAATTAGGACTTCTACCTAAATCACTGCTTCATTTGAAGGATTTGCGTGCAGAATACAAGCAGAACATGAAGAAAGCAGACTCCAAGGAAGAATATGCTAAGTGGAACAACAATCAACTTGCTGTAAAGCGTTTGATGGCTTCATTCTACGGAATAATTGCCTATCAGGGATTTGGTTGGGCAGATGTCAGACTTGCAGAGTGTATTACTGCTAGTGCGAGAGAGGCAATTAGGTCAGCAGCGTTTTTGGTGAGAGATTATGGTGAAGCGTAGGGGTAATACAACCAAAATTAAAAATGAGTTCAAGAAGCATAGATACTTCAGAGAACTCTGTGATTATCTTGCAGTCAATCCTGTAGATAGGGAAATAATCACGTTTCTCACTAGAGTTAGATATTCTTATGCAGGACAAATACAGGATAACATGAATGTAGAAGTATCTCAGAGATGGATATGTAATCGATTAATGGTTTTGTTAGATAGAGAAACCATAGAAGATGTTTCTGATGAAGTAAGGAATCCTAATCATAAGATAAGATACTACGCATTAACGAATAATTTCAAGAAGGTTATGTGTTCTTTCTCAGGAACAAATCGATGGTGATAAGATGGGAAAGCGACTTGTGAAACGCCCAATTAGGCGTAATTTCGATGATGAGATTGCACAGCACGTTTGGAATTACTATCATAAATTCGGTGCGCCTTGGTTGGATAGAAGTTTATCTGATAATGCTATTGAAGAGATAGACATTCACTATCCTAGTGCTTCAGTTGTGATTACTCCTTTCTATCGAACTACAACTAAACCTACAGCATTAGTTAAGCAGTTAATTGGTAGAAGAGGCAGAATTGTAAAAGAACTGAAGAACCAGATAAATCAATGGTATTGGAGAAATGACGAGTTAGAGTGGCAGGTTCAGATTCTATTGAAATGGCATCAAGCCGCTAATTGGGAAATGTTCAAGGATGAAGCAACTTCTGATGCTTGGAGAGATAGTTATCCATATCTGCTATGTGATATAAGAAAAGGTGAGGAAGAATGAATTGGTTAAAGCGAATATGGGCATGGCTTCGTGAAGAAGAAGGAATGACATGGGAAAGATATCATAGGAATATGGAAAGAAGGGATAAGAAATGATTGAGTGCAAAGTTTGTGAGGAAGAATATGATTTCTCACCTGACTACAGTGCTGGTTGGTATGTTGGTTGTATGACTGACCTCGGATTTGTTTGTAGGAAGTGTGTCAGTCATTGGCTTGAAGACTACCTACAAATGGTGAATCCTTTCTTACATTTGAAGGGTGAAGAAACGTTCAAAATTAGGAGGCCGGAAGAATGAACTCAGATATCTATTGGTCTATGATGCATAGGCTAAATCAAAAGGTAAACACAAAACAACTTAGAAAACAATTAGGAGATGAAGAAGAATGAGTGTAAAGCGGTCAGAACTAAAATGGCCTCAAACGGTTTGTCATGAGTGTTTCAAGGTGATAACAATCGACCACGATGACAAGGAAAACACGGCTCATTGTCACATCAATATGTTTAGTGGTGACCAGTTTTGTTACTGTAGTAAAGAATGCTGTAAACATGCAGGTTGTAATAGGGAGAGGAAAGAATGAAAATTGTATATGGACATACAGATTCCATCTACGTTCAAGTAGAGGATATAGAGAAGAGCAAGAAATTATGTGAATATCTCAACACTGAGGTTCAGAAGTTATTCCCTAATGTATTCGACCTAGAAGAACATCCCGTTCAGTTAGAGTTTGAGAAATACTTCAAGAGTCTAGGCGTTGGAACAACTAAGAACAGAAATGCTGGACTGATTAATTGGAAGGATGGAGAGTTCCTAGATGAAGAAGAGTTTGTAATGACAGGCTTTACTGCAAAGAGGGTATCAGAAACCACATTGGCAAAGGAAACGCAGATTGGCGTTCTCAAAATGTGGGTCAACGGTAACACCGAAGAGGAGATTACTCAAGACTTACATGAGAAATATTGGAATGTTGCTAATGGTAATATTCCACTAGAGGACATAATCAAGCGCAGTAGATTCAAGCCTGAAAGATTCACAGTAGAATGTGCAAACTGCAAGAGAAATCATTGGAAGAGTAAATACACTCTGAATCAACTAGTCGAGAGAAAGGCCAATGGAAGAGAGTGTTGTGATAAGCCTGACTATGTTACTATGGAAGGCAAAAGACCGATGATTGGTGGTGGGTTAGAAGGAGTGTTGTTCTACAACCACATGAACCCAATACCTATCACAGACTCATACATCTACTACAAGATAGAACCAGCACCAGTGCAATACCTTCATCCGTTTACTGGTAGGTTTACACAACCAAAGTATCTATCTGCTGAAACATTAGACCAACTTAGGGGGTATGGATTATCACCAGATTGGGGACATTACGCAGAAACAGTGCTAAAGAAAGCCGAACCTATTTATCGTGCTATGGGGTGGGACTTGATGGCAATCAAAAGAGATTCAGGTTTGTCTGACTTGGCTGAGTGGATTTAATGAATGGTATAGTAACAGTGAAATGTGAAAGTTGTGATGAATATATTATGGTAGGAAGTAGATGGTGTAGAACATGTATAGAAAAACAAATAGAGGAAGAATAGATGAATGGTGATGATATAGAACACTGGGGCCAAGACCACTTTGCGACAATGGCCCTTTTTAGAACAGTAGCGGCGGGAGTGAATATATTCCTGTCACTTCTGTTGATAGCAAAGGTATGGGGAGTGATATAATGTGGAATACAGATAAAATTGAAGAACAAGATTGGAGAGAAAGAGATTTGAAAGGAACAGAATGGAAAAGTGAAGGAATTATAATGGCTAAAACGAACATAAAGAATAGGACTAAGGAACTATTGAGTAATAGGAATTGGACTTTTGGTCAACTGCAAAGTATGGGGTCTATAGTGGATGAATTCACTGAGGCAATATATTCTGAACTAGAACCAAAGCAGAAGATGGATTTAATTTGGGACACAGACATAGAACCCTACTTTTCTGCACAACGACCATTTGGCGAATTGATGCAGATGATGGTCAAATACAGTATATCTGAAACGATTGCTGTTTACTTGAAAGACGAACTACTGAATGCGAATGTTAATTTTAATGGAGAGGATAAGAATGAGATTTCCGAGAGAAGTGTGGCGGGGAAGCCACAGAAAGGGAGCGACTCAATTTCCGAGGGAAATAAAGAGAAGTAAGAAGGCATACCTAGATTGGGTTAACCTCTACAACTCTAGATTGAATTGCTATACTACAGTCTATGATTTTGCTAGATTTACTGATAACACCAAGATAGAAAACTCTGTTATTCTAGATAGGATGTTCTTGGATTTCGATGCACATGATGAGCCTTTAGAGAAGGCATGGATAGATTTCGATAAGGTAGTAGCGAAGTTCTTTGAAGAGAACATCAAGTTCCGACCTTATTTCTCAGGGCAAGGTTTCCACATTATTGTATATGGTGAGACATTAACTGAGCCTCATGAGATTAGGCGTATTCAACGATTCTATCGTGACCTAGCCGAAGATTGTCCTACTCTAGATAGGACTGGAATACAAACTACCCGTCTTCGTAGGATTCCTAATACTGAAAACATGAAGGTTGGTCTGTTTTGCATTCCACTTGACATACACGACATTGCAATGAAGAAAATGCCACCTTGGGAATATATTCCTGAAATAGCAAAGAAGCAAGTCTTTGAAGACTATGTATATGGTGAGAAACTCATCAAGTGGCCTGAAGTCAAATCAGTCAAAGTATCAGAAACTGAGATAGAATTACCGGAAGCAATAGCAGAGGTTCCCATTCTACCATGTCTTCAGAATGCCATCACTGTAGAGAATCCTAGCCACTACGCAAGGGTCTATCTAGTGCAATGGTATAGGGATTTGTTGAGTGGTGGAGAGAGGTCTATACCACTAGACAAGCAAGATGAGATTACTGAGATGATTATGACAGAACTTGAAACCATTGCAGACAGGGATGGTATTTGGCAAGATTGGGATGAGCGTAAAACTAGACACTATGTTGAGGGAATTGTGAGGAAAGGTTATCATTCTCCCGGCTGCGAGTCAGTTCTAATCCCGCAGGGATATTGCATAGGTAAATGTTGGAGGTATCCTGATGACGCTGAAATTTAAGGATAATACCTGCCCTCATGATTGGAGAGATGACCCTTCCGGCCCACCTTGGGAAAAGAGAAGGATATGCATCATCTGCAAGAAGAGAAGAACTGTGATAGACAAGCGGGGGCATCAGAAATGAAATGTCCTCATTGCGCTGATGGCAGGTTGAAGATTGTCAAATACACTCAACCTAGAGGTGGTAGGAAGGCTAGTGCTGTTATGGAGTGTAATGAGTGTAAACATGTAGAGAGGTTTTACTAATGCAGAAGTTGAAGATTGATAGTCGAGAAGACTCTACCCTAACTGATTATGTTATTACTAGGGCAAGAGAAATGAACATTTCCTTTGAGAAATGTTGGTTAGACATCGGTGATTATATCTTCAATACAGTCTGCTTTGAAGCAAAATCTTCTTTCGATTTCCTACAGTCAGTTAACAATAAGCGATTGTGGAATCAACTAGATAACATGGATAGGGCTTTCGATAACAACCTAGTTATTGTATACGGGTCATTTGATTCTGCACTCCGACAGCAAACTGATTGGGCAAAAATCAAGATGAATCGTGTAGCCTATAGAATGATGATGAAGAAAAAGTTCTATGGTTCTATGGGTAAGATTATCCTAGACACAGATTGTAGTTTGATATGGGTCAAGGATGCAAAGACTGCGGCAGAGATAATCTGCACAGTATGTAAGATGGAACCTCACAACAGAGAGGTTTACACACCGAGAAATGTAAAGAGGATAAACACCTCTGATTTACGAATTGACGTATTGTCAATGATTAAGGGTATTAGCCCTAAAAAAGCAAAACTCATGCTGGATAAGTTCGGCTCTATAATGGAGATAGGAGAAGCCTCTATTGAGGAACTCTGTGAATTAGACGGTGTGGGTAAAACCCTAGCAGAGAGGGTGTTAGAAACTCTGCACAAAGAAACCAAAATGGAGATATGAATATGGATGAATCCGAATATGAAGAAATGATGCGTGACGAGATGATTGCAAGAGAATACTGGAAGAGTATTCAGACAGAGGTTCCTGTCGCTAAGAAGCGAAAGTTGCCTTCTGTTGTGGAGAAGTATGTCAACAGTGCAGCAGAAGTATCCTATGAGAATGAGATACCTGCGGCACTGACGTTCTTCGTCTTACTAGGGCAGTTGTGCAAGGACTTAGTTGCAATACCCTTTGGGCGTAGAACAGACGATACTCGTATCCAAGTGATTTGGATGCAAACATCTGGAACAGGAAAGTCTGAACTTTACAACTTCTTTGGGCCAATTAGTGACTATGTGTTCAAGCACATTAACAAGAAGCATGGAACTAACCTAGACATTTTCAATGTCAAGGATACTACTGATGCTGCACTGGTGGGGTCTATGGATGTTGAGAAACAATCCGTTACTGATGACGAAGGTAATACCACAGTGATGAAAGTGCCTGTTCAGATATATGGAGGACTAGAGGGTAATGGTCTATGCGCGTATGATGAGTTTGAGTATTCAGGTGTGTTCAAGCCATCACAGCATAAAGAGAACGTAGTGATGTATCTGAATACCATGATGAACTCACTACATGGTCAGAATTGGATTATCACGAAGAGACTCAAGGAAGGTGGCAACATGGAGTGTCGATGTCAGAGAAGCCTATTGGCTATGACATACATTCCTGTAACCATGTCTAAGGTGATAGCAGAAACAGGACTCATGCAGAGGTCATTGCTATTCATCCGAGAAGTCCCGATAGAGAAGCAGAACTACCTACGAGAAAAGGTTGCGATGTCTTATGGTAAGAAGATAGATAGCGTGACTCCTGTAAGGGAGTTTGGTGATGCTTTCATTAAAATCTATGAGACTCTAAAGAGACACAACATGCAGGTTTTGGCAGATGGTGGACACATAGATGATGTTGTTCAGTTCGATGATTCTTTCTCTGATGCCATCATTACAGAGACAAGAAAGTTTCAGGATTACGTTCAGTCCAGTAGGCCATCTGTTTTGTCACTGGCTAACAACTTCATTACAAGAATGCAAGGTAGTATGGCTAGGATGGCAGTTCTCTGTTGTATTGCAGAAGCACCAAACATGAAGTTGGATGATAGGTATATCGTAACTTCTCGTCATGTTCAACAGGCTTCACATCTAGTAAGAGAGTGTTATTTCTCACTAGTGTCATGGTTGGATATGTCTCTAAAGAGGGAAGCCAAAACATTCCAAGATACTAAGAATATCAAGGCATTTAGGAAAGTCTACAGGAAGATGCAGGGTGCAGTTGGTGATAACATGGGAAGAGTGAACAAAACACAATTCCTTGAAGAAGTGCGAAAAGAAACGCAATTAGGACAGGCCACCGTGTATAGGCATTATAGCGAACTACTAAAAACAAAGAAGTTCAGCGAACTAAAGAAGGGTCGCTCGGTATACACGCGATTAATGGAGGATGACTGAATGAAGGAAACATTTGAGAATGAATATATGGTATTCAATGTTGCAGAAGGGCCAAAGGTAATGATAGAAGCCCTGAACAGCAGAGGACAAGAAGGTTGGAGACTTAGCGATGTCATTAACATTGGAACTGACAGACTATGCGCGTTTCTAACTAAGAGAACTGTCATTGATGACCCGAACCCAAAGCAGTCTGCGCAGAAGAAGATAGACGACCTTTGGGGTGGTGCAGATGAGTGACATTCTAGCCATAGACCTAGAAACTAAGAATTACTCACACGAGATAGGTGGATGGGGTAACACCCACATGTTCCGAGTTTCCACTGTTTGCACTTGGGATGGAGACAAGGGAACGGTGTATATCGATAAGTCACTAGATGAATTCAATATGCCTAATACCATTGTGAAGTCCATGTCAGAATTGAAGTTTGATTTGGATGAGCATTTTGAGAAGGGTGGTAAACTGCTAGGTCATAATATTGTGGCCTTTGATTTGCCTGTCCTCAAGAATGCAATGGACATATACTGCATAAAGAAATACCTAGATTCAGAGGCATACATCGATACGAGCCGTATATTGAATAAGGAATACAAAGAGAGGTATTCTCTCAATAATCTCGTTCAACATACACTCGGTGCTGAGAAACTCATGGACAGTGCTGATGCTCCCATTGCATGGAAATCAGGCAACTACAAGGAAGTTGCAGAGTATTGCTTGAAGGATTGTCAATTAGTCTACGATTTATGGCAACATGGGCAGAACAATAAAGTAGTCAAGGGCTTCTCGTTAGACCAAGAGGAAGTCCTCGATTTAGGAGTTGATTGGTAATGGCAACAGCAGTAGAATGGATTTTAGGAATATTGTTCATCCTTGGTATGTCTCTTTTGTTCTTTGCAACATTTGGCACATCAAGGTATGATGAGAATACGATAGACGAGTATATGCAGAACTTGGAATCGCAGATACGAGATGAACAGAGGGTTGGTCGTGGCCCTCCGAACTGAATGTAAATTCTGCAATAAACTAACAATACCCCGAAGAATCAAGGGGTTAGTAGTTGGCTCTACTGAGCGGATGCTAATTTGGCAATGTAGAGAATGTAAGGCTCTTTGGTCGGATTGAATTAGAAATAGTTCAATCTGCCAAAGGGTCGAAATTTTTTTTACGTTTTGCGCTAACCTATTTTTCTTGACAGCAAATACTTAACAACTATTTGTTAGCATTTTAGAACTATTTGCTGTCATTAAAAAAATAATTGTAGCATTGTTAATTTTAAGAGTATTTAAACTGCGGAAAATTATGAAAAAATATTTCGACTCCGGCAGTTCATATAGTCTCATTTTTGAATCTTAAGCGAGTAATGTAGAAATACTACATGGTGTTAAATTAACACTGTATGTTCACAGACGTAGGGAGATTCACTTCATGGTTAATGCGAAAATTAGGAATACTCATATGAAGAAATTAATGAAAGAGCATCCTGATTGGGATTGGGATTACTGGGTGGCACAATTTGAATGATATTTACAACCACTATGGATTTTAAGTTACTATACAACCAAGGAGAGATATATCGTGAAGCAGTGGTTAATTAAGAAACTACTATCCATCATGGGTAATACCTATGTTTGGTTAGACAGAAAACTCATTCATGAGAAAGGGCCAGTTCTAGGATTAGAAATAGATGAGGATTTTGAGAGTATGTCTAGGAAACAACTCTGTGAATATATTGAAGAAAGATTCAAGGTGGAGGAAGACCACTTTTGGAATTTACATTCGACACAGAAGATTAGATTCTGTTGTCAGATTGTAAGAAATAATGAACTAGGAGCGTGATAAGTTGTATTTGTTTAATAGTAGAGCAGTAGTCAACGAAGTATCATCCGGTGATTTGGTTGGTTGGGATTCTGCTCTACCAATTTTAATCGTCTTGGTATTTGCCACCGGACTCGGATTGTTTGCCATTGGTATGATGATGAGAGAATGGGCATGGTTGAGCCAATGGGATGATGAATTAGAAGACTATGACTCGGACATTGAAATTGTGTCCTCCCAATAGGGGGGTAAAACGGTCATCT
>VTLG01000502.1_pt1 | contig 82327 bp, 79 predicted proteins | sample 4694571 | NCBI WGS metagenome assembly VTLG01 (sample SAMN12604809, study PRJNA352737) | marine metagenome | biome: ENVO:00000447; feature: ENVO:00000209|ENVO:00000569|ENVO:01000036; material: ENVO:00002151; isolation source: viral sequences binned using virsorter ...
TAAAAACTGTGGAAAACTTGTGGAATAATTAAATGGCTGAATTAATATGGCTTAGTGAATTATGTAATTATTAATAGATATGAAATTATTAACATATAAGTATGGAAATGGCTGGGCATGTTGTTGTCCTTACCCGTGACCTATCGAATGAACGCTCACGCTATGTATAAGCTCAGAGGACCTCCAAGGACCTCCGAGAAGTCGGAATTATTAACATATAAGCTGGAAGGCTATCACAATCGCCGTTAAAAGTCAAGGGGCCGCCCAAATTATTAACATATAACTGTGAGACTTTTCCACACCCCTGTGGAAAACGGCGATTAGTTTCAAATTATTAACATATATGCTTGCGTATTATTATATAATATGATATAATGAAAATTATTAACATATAAGATAGCGCCTTTTGGGCGCCTTATGTAATGTTTTCATTTGACAATTATTATCTTATATGTTATAATTAGATCTAACAATCAAATTATTAATTGATATGCAAGTCGCCACAACTTCTGCCATTCGATCATATTTTGATGATGAAGAATGGAACATAATTGTTGATAGTTTACACGCCGAAGAATTGTGCTGTGATAATGATATCGGACGATCACAAATTAATGCACTAATTAAGAAGATCGATGTGATAATTGATGATGAATATGAGATAGAATCGATTGAAGATTGTAGCGAATACAGATAAGAACTGTTTTCCACTAAGTATAAACAATATATTGCAATTTGCCCACTAAGTAACACTAATTGATTATATCACTATTTGTCAATTAGTTGTAACAATTCGTATTGTTTCAATTTGTTACGATTTTTGTGATCTTTCGGGTTTGTCAACCCCTGTGCTGTATAATAGCAGAGTAAACAAAAGTTCTGAACTTTTATGCCTCGTAAGTCAACCGTTTCCAAGTCAACCGCTACTGCTCCAAAAGCACCACGTAAGACAAGAACACGTAAGACTGCCACTGCTACTCAAACTAACGTCATCGTTAAGAGCACAGCAGTGAAACCCGCTCCAGTTGCGAAACCAGTTGCCAAAAAGGTAACTGTCACAACTTTCCAAGGCGGTAAGGTGATCGCTAAGAAGACCACGCTTAAGCGTCCTGGCACTTCCAAGTTGATCTCACCTCAGCGTTACTGGGCAGACATCCAAACCAGATGGCAGATCCACAACTTTGAAATTCAAGAGTTGCTAAAGGATTTTTCAAAAGGTTTCGAGATCGTTAAACCCTATCACGCTCAACTCGTTGAAATGGTCACTAAGTAACCAGTTCACAAACCTGCACAAGACCCCTTTACAGGGGGTCTTTTTTTATGCAATAATATAGGAGTAAACAAAACAGGGTTTTTATGCAAACTATGGTCAGAGACTATTCCTACGACCAAAAGGAAACCATCAAGTCATTTTTCACTGACAAAGAATGGAACGCTATTGACTCTGCACTTCAAGACTATCAAGACTACGGTGACAAAGAATCCGACCTTGTGAGTTCTATTGAAGATAAGATCTTTGAATTATTCGGAGGTCTTCACTGTCAGGGTATGGACGATTAAACAACCTGCACACAAGATCCCTAAACGGGATCTTTTTTTGTGTATAATAGCAATATGAACAATTCAATCCTAAACGAGTTCTATCCCCAATTTGCTCAAAAGGGATACACCTTGAGCGAAGTTTCAAAACCTGACACTTCAAAGAGTTTTCCAGACCGCTACTCATCTTATGAAGAGTACACAGAAGCACTTCACGACTTTCTAAACGGTATTTAAAATGAGCACACTACATCATGAAGCACTCTATGAAACTTGTTTTGACGAGTGCTTTGACGAGTTTATGACTTCAAATAAACTCACGGGAGATCAGATGGCAGAACTCTGCCGTATCTCCAGCGCCACTCTCGATAACGTAGAGCAGATGGCATGGCAAAAGTTTCAGGACCTTTGCCAATGATCAAATTATTTGAATTTGTCGAGTACGTCTGGTCCTTCTATGGAGCAGACGACGCCCTCTATCCTATCAAAGGATTGACCAAATCGCACGTTATGGAAGCAGCATGGTTGTATATCCAAATGTGCTACTACAAGTCACAACCTGAAATGGAATGGGGCGATGGCGACTCGCTTGATCGTGAGCGAGTTCGGGATATTCTGCTAAACGCTCCTCAATTCGATGGTTTAGTACTAGAAAAAACCACTTGACAAAGTGGCACAGCACCCCTACCACGGGGTGCTTTTTTCATGTATATTAAAAGAGTGGAAGGGGTTCTGACTCTAAACGGTTCTAATTGGGGTAAGATCACCCTGAGTCGCCCCTCTCACTCAAACGTCACAAAACGCTTTTCAAAAATGCAACTGACTCCAATCGGATCGAACATGACAGAAGTAGAAACTGCTGATGCTCGAATCCTTTTTTCTTACAGAACACCCGTCGCTGCTTACGTCTTCGGCGGAGGGATATGTAAAAACCTCAACATGGTACAGCACCACGACCTCACGCCACATAAACAAATGGGGTGCTAAAGAAGGTAAAGAGGTTGACCAAAAATTCTTAGACAATCTTGCTTAAGTTAACGGGGCGCCTCTGGTGCCCCCTTTTCATTCTCACCCTTTACAATTGGAGAAACTCATGCTTGAAATTTGGGTTGTAATTTTCCTCATCATGGGGACCCAGTCTTTGCTCTCTTTATTTGGTCTTTCACTATGAACGATTTTGAAACACTCGGCACGCTTGATGCCGCTGAAGTCTTTTTACAAGATGACTTCGACCCCACGCCTGATGCCCTCGATGACAGATGGGCATCCAATATGGAAAAACTGCAAACCCTATGGGATGAGGCATGAGCAACTTGTCTTCTGAAATCTACGAGCAACTGCTCAACCCCTCGCCCATCATTCGCTACTATTTTCTCACTACATGGCAAGCACCCTACGCTCCACAGTCCGCTACTGGACCGATGACCAATTCAACTGCCGCTTCGTCAGTTTCGCCACGTACCAGCAAGCGCTGGACTATGTGACAAAGTTTAAAGATTTGGGGTGGCGTGCTGAAATAGCACCCCCTCACTGTTAGACTGGACCAGTAAACAAGAAACGAACAAGCATGCCATCATCACTCGCCGCTTCAAGAGAATCTCTAGAAGCACAAGGTTATAAGGTCACAGTGCTCAAGCGCCGTAACCCACGCAAAGGCGAACTAGTCATGAGCATGACCAAGGGCAGCAGGACAAATACAAATCGCCGAGGGCAAGCATATTCTGCCCACGCCCTGCGACCTGATTGCTCCGTTATCTCTGGACCTGCCAGTTCATTCTACAAGACAAGCGGATAAGAGAGGCATCACGCCTCTCTTTTTTCATGCTTTGAAATAGCGCTAACAAGCGTCAACGAGCAGTAGGACCCAGTGTTTTGGGTTCATACGGGGGCGGGGGCGAAAACCGCTGACTCCCCTAATCTATAACGGACCAAACTCGACCTCTAAAAATATCGAGATTTGAAAAATTTTTCGCCAGAAAAATCCGTCTGAGGCCCTCTGAGGTTCCTCTGTGGAAAACCCCGCTAAAACCCTCTGAGATCAGAGAATCCTGAAAGTCGAGTAATACTGAGAGATTTGGAAAATTCCTTACAGATATATAAAAATGATTACACAATACAATTGAATATGTACAATGTCAAATTTTGATACATCTACTGAGATAATCTATGATGAAGTAGATGAAAATCATACAGTAGCAATACCAGAGGATCTCTTAGAAGAACTTGAATGGAAAGAAGGCGATATTTTGGAATGGGAGTATCACGACTATAATGGACTTCCTGGCCTTCGCCTACATAAAGTAGGCAATGATTGAGAGAAATTCTCTCGAACTAGTTAAAAACTACTCTAAGATCCTCTCAGCCACGGCACCGTAGCGTCTTTCATATAATATGAGTACTGCAAATTCCAATCAAAATTGTACTCCTACTAAGCAGGAGGTTAAGGCTTCTGTTACTATAACGTGTCCTCAAACAGGAAATATTAACAGCTATTTGAGGCGACTAGGAGAATCTTATAATTATACCGAAACTGTTTATAATGAAGTTCAAGGTATTAGTCTAACTAATGGAACCTTAAGAGAGAAATGGAATACTTCAAGCGATCCAAGATATCAAGAATACGATAGTTCTACAGGGCAACCAATTTTCGAGAACTATTGTAGAATGGATAAAGGTGTAGATGAAGGATATTTTTATCATCTATGGCAATATCCAGCAACACATAGTTCAGTTAAAGATATAATAGTTAAATATCAACCAGTTTGTTTAGATACAGATGGAGATCCTACTTTAAATTGTACTGGTACAACGAATCAATCTTTGAACTCTGGTGGTTCATGTGTTCGTAAAGCGAAGATAACGAATAATTTTACATTAGATAGAGTTGAAATAAGTGTAGGTGGTTTACCTACTGTAGAAGATCATTGGGTTTATTCTGCAGCCACTACTGACCCTGAAATAATCTTTACCTATAAAACTGATACTAGAACTGTAATTAAAGCTGGAGACGTTTTAAACGGTCATACAGTAACAGAGGTAGCGAATTTCTGTGATACTAGAACTGAACAAAAGAGAATTCATAGGGTTGTAGGAGATTCTGCCTTTATTCTGAATAATGTTAAGAATATACAGGTAGGTGACGTTGTAAGAGGATATATTGGTGATGAAGGTCAGTTTCCTACTGGTCTTACTGTTAAATCCATTGATACATCAAATAATAAGATTAAATTGAATTTACCTAGTGGATTTTTAGGATTTAATAGAACAAAAAGAAAGAAACTTAGAAATGTTACTATAACTGCAGCAGAACCAAATGCAATACCTAGTACAAATTACTGTTATGCTAAACTAGCATCCAATGTAACACTTGGTAATCGTCAATTATGTTTCAGACTTGAAGGGCCTGGTATACATGATAATGATTGGAAGTGTAATACTAACATTGGTGGTGATTGGACAGGTGTAAAAGTATTCAATGAAGGTGGTAATGCAATCTTCAATAGTACCACACAAAGACAATGGACTATTAATAGAGGTGATGCTGTTATCACTATGATAGCGGAACCTATTAATGATGGCGGAGAATTTGACTCTAATTGGTATATTGCAAATATAACAGGTACTTTACCTCCTGTAGGTACTACTTTCCAGTCTACACAAAATGGTGGTAGAGGTAATATAGTCATAAAATTCAAAGTTAGAGGTACTGCTGATCAAACTACTACCACTGGAAGTGACTTTGTTAAGGATGGTGAGTACACTGGCAGTCTTTCTGGTGCAACAATTGTAGCAAGAGCAGGTTGGGGTATCAAAGATCGTGCGGCAATGGTTGGAATTATCGTTAGTAAGCGTAAAGATATACTATATGAACCTGTTTTTCAGAAGGAAGGTAATATTGTAGGGGATGAATTAAACGATTTAACACAAAATTTCCCTGGCATTAGTACATTAAACGATATAAGATCGTCAGAATACCGTCCAATTGTCGTAGATAGTCCTTGCGACCCATATTTGACTCCAAATACCGATATTCCACTCAATGTTGGTAATGCAGATAACAGTACAAGACAATATTCCGAAAATAATGCGACTATAAGTGCGAAAATTAATGAAAAAGTTGATGAATTAGCGGGTACTGCGTCTGTAACGGACATTGCCGATGCGATTCAGACCATAACTATCGCAGAAACCACTGTAAATACCGATAATAATGATCTATCTGACGATGCTCAGAGTAATATTGATCAAATTAGAGGTAAAACGGGTGGTGATAACGCTGAAGTTGAACTTACTACGAAACAAGACACTAGTGTTAACACTCTAATCACTAATATTCTCAGTAAATTTAGTGAAGTTCCTCAAGATATGAACACTTTGGTGCCAGAACATGTACCTGATACTGCAAATAAGATAGATGGAGAGAATATTGGTGAAGTTGAACTTAGAAAGAACGCATATCGTGATCTTCCAGTAAAACAAGACGGGATATACTTCCTTGTAGAGGATCTTTCATTGGAAGACCGTAGTTACGAGAATATTGGTAAAAATGCGAATAGGGATACTATTACTGCTACTTTATTACCAAGATGGTTGTTTGGTACTCCTACAGTCGGTACAGAAGTTGCTGGAGAGACGGAAATTAAGATTTCTGGTACTACATTGGGTGGTGCTAGTCCAGCAAATGACTTAAACATACTTGTAGTGGGTGTAAATGACTCAACAGGTGCAATTACGGAGTATGAATTAGATTCTACTGCAATTCCAAAACTGGGTTATAGCAATATTACACCTAATTCTCTACAAACACAGGTAAATCGTACTACTTTCAATGTTACATCAGCAAGTGGAGGTTATACTGCTACAATTAACACTAGTGCTGGTAATGCTGCATATAAAATAGGTCAACAATTGAGAATTACTGGATCTGCTCTCGGTGGAACTGCTGGAACTGATGCAAATGATCAAAATGACTGTTTTATAACGGTTACAGGACTCTCTGGGAACGAAATAAGCACGTTTGACGTTACTGGTTCATCTACAGGTTCAGCAACGTTCACAAACCTTTCTCCTTTGATCGTATTACCAGAATTTAGTATTGGTGTTGCATGGCAATCAACAGAAACTATTAATGATGACATATACACTGTTGCGATTGATGATGAAAAAGCAGGTCAGGGATATTTGGTAGGTGATGAACTTAGAATTAATGGAGGTCAATTAGGAGGAGCTAATACTGTTCATGATATTGATATTACCGTAACAGCAGTTGATTTTGTTGGTGGTTTACAGGAATATACCTTTACTGGTACTCCAGAAACACTCTATACAGGTGTAAGTGGTAGTAATACTGACGGAAAGAACGGATCTGGTGCGACATTTGATATATTAAAGGGTACAAAGAGTGACGGAACTGGACAATATATCGTAAATGTTGCGAATGCTGGTCAAAATTATAATACTGTTACTCAACCTACCGCAATGACAGTTAGTGTTGATAGTGCTCGTAGAGGTAGAATGGAAGTGAATAACGGTAATTTAAATGATTATCCGACAAACTTTACGATCACCTTTAGTAGTAACGCACCATCACCTCTTTCTAATGGTACTGCATATGGTTGTGTTAAAGCAAGTAGTGACAAATTCTTTGTATATTATCCATTAATAGTGAATGGTATCCAAATTCCTATTACTCAGAGTGGTAGATATCAATTTATGGCTGCGAGAGTAAGATTTAGTTCATCTCCACAGAATATTGGTACATTTTCTTTCGGTTTGAACCAAGTTCAACAAACTGTGAACTTCTATAGTGGTATTGGTAGTGGTAATTACGTTAAAGATATTGATTTGAGTGCGCCTGGTGAGGTATATCCAAGTAAATCATGGAAAGGTGCAGATTATGAGTACAGGAGTACTTATTACAAGGAATATGAGTTTGATATGGTCTCATTATCAGGAAATATTGCTCGTGGAAGTTTCAATAAAGGAAATCCACTCCAATTAGAATCAATTACCTCAAAATTGACTAGTGAGTTAAAGCCAACCGATTCTGTCATTAAAGTTGAAAATACGGACAAGTTTTTAAGTTCTGGATATCTTATGATACCAAAATGGATCAGAAAAACGGAAATTTATGTAGATTTGGGTACTGGAGAGAATCAAACCAAAAATGATCGTAATCATTACTTCTATGATGGAGAAGAGATCGTATTCTACGGTTCTAAGACCAATACGGAGTTTAGAGATCTTCAAAGATCGCAATTTAACTCAGATGCTCTATTTACGACCAGTATGGAACCCTATGCGAAAAGTGGTGGTGTTGTAAATAGCTATCAGAAGGGTTATTCCGTTCAACAATATTGGCCCTATCAAGCAGGAGGATAAATGAGACCAGTACAAGTTTTAGGTGGAGGAGACGGTCCTTCAGTTTTAGGATGTTGTAAGTGTTTTCCTTTTGTTGTAGTACCAGTAGTACAGAAGGAATTTCATCTAGGATTACCAGAAGGTACTACAGGACAACCATTAGTACCTGCTCCTGGCATAAACTGCTGTGGTAGAGGGTGTAGTCCTTGCGTATGTCCTAGAGTCATGGTAGGAATAAGTAAACATTTCGTAGTGGGTAGAATGACTTCTCATTTGGGTGATCCTAACCCTCCTTCCGTACCACGTTTAAACATTGCAACACCAGCTCCTAAGTTTCTTTACAGTTGAATAGTTTTGTGTTATAATGGATTTAGTTCATATTTGATTAATGGCTAAACGTTTTTCCGTTTCTGGTAATGTAGTAACTATTGAAGCTAAACCCAAGAAAACACGACAAGGATTTGGTAAACACTCTAAATATTCTGCATCAAGTAGAAATCACAAAAGAAAACCGTATCGAGGTCAAGGAAAGTAAAATATGCGAATCCAAATTTGGTACTCCGAGCATGTAGAACAATGGAGATGGAGTTTGTACACACGCAAATATGCTACAAACGGATCTCCAACCCATTTAACTGGGTCAGCATCGAAAATCAGAGATGCTATGGAGGATGTATCCAAAAGAGTCGAATATTTAACTAATAATGATTATGCAAGAAACTGACATGACTAAAGACAAAAGAAAATTGAGAGCACAAGTTAAATCCAGATGGTATTATCTCTTCTGGGGTGCAGCAACTGTTTCTGTATTTGCAGGGCAAATATATGTTGGAAATGGTTTCCGTAGAATGGCTGAAAGTTTTGATAGAGGTGTAGACACTCTTATTGAAGAAGTTGAGAAAGAAAGATGGTTGGATGGTGGTATAATTTGGTTGAGTAATTAATCATGTATCAAGCCCTACCGAGTAGGCTACACATTAAAGATAGCCCCATAGCAGGACAAGGATTATTTGCCAAAGAGGATATTCCAGCTGGAATGGTATTGGGAATGTCTCATTTGATTGTAGATGAAGTAATTTATAGGACACCTTTAGGTGGATTCATAAATCATAGCGAAGATCCTAATTGTGTAAAATGGAATGAAGATGATAAGTATTTCGTAAAAACTATTCGTCATATTAGTGAAGGCGAAGAGTTATTTTTAAAATATACCTTTTATAACATAAAAAGTTAGCAAAACTCGCATATATAGCTTAACGAATATCGTTTTATAGCCTTGTCGTTTAGCGTATCTAGATCTACTGCTCCAACTCAGATAGTTGACACCTACTTGGGGAAGACTTCTAGAGGATTTAAAGATATAAGCTTTAATTTCTCTAAGAATCCTATCACCAAGGATATTGTTGTGCTTAAAAATGAGGAAGCAATTAAGCAGTCAGTCAAAAATTTGGTATTAACGCAAATAGGTGAACGACATTTCAGTCCACTTCTAGGAACATCAACAACATCCTATCTGTTTGAATTATCCACTGGATTTTCTGAAAATGCTCTAATTGAAGAAATTGAAGATGTATTAAGAGTATTTGAACCGAGAATTGCTTTATCGTCTATCGATGTGAACTCTAACGAAGACTTAAACAGATTTGAATGCTTTATTGAATATTATATTATTGGTATTCCTGAGGCATTACAGACAATCGATTTCATTTTAGTCCGAGAAAGTTAAATGGAGTTACCATCAGTAGCGTCTTTAGAGTTTGAACAACTTAAAGCGTCTATAAAAAATTATATAAAAACAAAATCAGATTTTACTGATTATGACTTTGAAGGGTCTAACCTTTCAATGTTAGTTGATATTCTTGCGTATAATACACTATACACAAGTTATAATATTAATATGGCATCTAACGAGTTAAATCTCGATACTGCCGTTCTAAGAGATAATATAGTTTCACATGCAAAGAGATTAGGTTATAATCCTATTTCTTATCAATCTTCAAAAGTTGTTGTTGATCTTACATGTAGTAATATAACTGGTTATAAAAGATTAGGTCTTAAGTCTGGTCCTGTATTACAAACTAGTCTTAATGGTAAGAATTATACTTATGTAGCAAAAGATCCTATTAACCTTGCAATCGCTCCAGGCGCTAGTACTTCTGTCTTCAGAGATGTCGAATTAGTCGAAGGTACAGTATTCGACATGAGTTATACTGTAGACACCTCAAACGAGCATCAGAGGTTCTGGATACCAAATAATTTTATTGATTCTGATACTGTAAAAGTATTTGTTAAGGATGATGCGAGTGCTAGTACTTCAGTAGAATATACAAAGAAAAATACAATTGTAGGTGTTAAACCATCGGATACAGTATTCTTTGTAGAAGAAGTTCAAGATCAGAAATATGAAGTAATTTTTGGTGATGATGTAATTGGTAGAAAATTACAAAATGGTGAAGTAGTAACTATTAGATATATTGTAACAGCTGGTGCTGAACTCAATAATGTTAAAGAAGGTTCCCTCCAATTTGTTGGAACTGTTGAATATGTTGATGCTAGTGATGTTACTGGAAAACTTGCTTTAAGTAATGTTTCATTTACTTTAAATGAGACAAATTCAAGTGGTGGTGCAGCATTTGAGAGTATTTCTTCTATAAAGTATAGGGCACCGAGATATTATGCTGCACAAGAAAGAGCAGTTACTATTAGTGATTATGAGTCACTAATAATGCAACTTTATGGTAATACTGATTTGGTTAAAGTTATTGGTGGTGAAACACTGTTTCCACCTCAATATGGTAAAGTCTTTATTACAATTAAACCTAAAGTAGGTGAAGTTGTTAGTACCACCGAAAAGTCAAATATAGTAAAGGATCTCAAGGATTATATTGTTGGATCTATAACACCAGTTATCTTAGATCCTAGAATTCTAAGGATTAGAGTTAGAGCAGTTGTTCAGTACGATAAAAATAAAACACGAAGAAGTGCTGCAGCATTGGCTAAGTTAATTCGTGATCTACTTGTTGAATATGAAAATTCCGATTCATTCAAGAATTTTACTGGAAGATTCTCCAAATCTGATTTACTTGCTGCAATTCAGAATTTAGATAACTCTTTCTTATATACTAATGTTAAAACTAGAATATGTGCAGAAGTTGATTTAATTGCTTCTGATAATGCTATTGATTATAGTGGATCATTCTTCACTAAAATGAAGAGTAAATTGGATGGAAAATATGCAATTATTTCATCTTATTTCTGTTATCCAGGCTATGCAGACCCAGTTTTCCTTGGTGTTCCTTCAGAACTTGATGGTTGTAATCTAGACAACAACATTTATATATTTGATAAGGATGGAAATAAAATAGGTGTTGCTGGAACAATGAATTTTGAGACAGGTGAATTCTCCTTCTCTATTCCATCATGTACTGATGGTCCTATAGATTTATGTGGTCTACAGGATGGAACTGATCTAGAAACAGATTCAACAACTTATCCTGATATTATTATTGATGATCCAATTATTTTGGATACTGATGATGAAGATTCTGAACTTGATGATGATACAACTATCGGTGAACCAACTGTAGGTGACGTAACAGGTGATCCAACTGTAACTGATATAACTAGTGTTGTTGATGATCCTAATAACATTATTACTATTGACGACTTTACTCCAGAAACAGATCCTAGCCGCTGCTCATGAAATATCTAAGCGACCACTCAGTAGACCTCTCACATTTAATAGAAAATCAATTCCCTCAATATGTAAGGGAAGATAGTGCAACTTTTATAAAGTTCATTAAAGCTTATTATGAGTCGCAAGAACTAAAGAATTCACCTTTAGATATTGCACAAAATTTGATAGAATATTATAATATTGGTTATTATAAAAAAGCTGAGTTAATAGAAAATACTAAATTGAATGGTAATATTGCTGATAGTGCTACTACGATTACTGTAGATAGTACTGTTGGTTTTCCAGATAAGGGGTATATTCAAATTGATGATGAGATAGTCTATTATGGATCTAAGACTGACACAACATTTGTAGATTGCGTGAGAGGTACATCTGCACTTGTATTGTCTAATATACCACTTTCTCAACTTAGTCTTACTACATCATTAGCTGAGGATCATCTTGATAATACAATAGTCACTAATATTGCATATGAGTTTACATCTGAATTCTTTAGGAGAATTAGATCTGAGATTGCTGTTTTAATACCTGAAAATCTTGTAAGTGAATTAGATTTATCATCTTTCTTTTCTAGGATTAGAACTTTTTATGCTTCAAAAGGAAGTTTAAATTCTCATGCAATTCTTTTTAGAATTTTATTTAATGATAAAAAGATAAGATTTAATACCAAAACAAGGGGTTCTGGTGCAACTCTTAAAATTCCTAACTTTGATGGTAAAATTACTGGTGTTGAAATAACTGATGGTGGATCTGGATACGATTCTAGAACTTCTGGTAGTGATTTAATTAGTCCTCCTATTATAGAAGTTTTTGGTAGTGGTACTGGTGTTGATGTTGCTAATCCAACAGCTGTACTTACTGTTAATAGTATTACTAGTGGAGTCATTGATGGAGTAACAATTACAGATGCTGGTCAAAACTATGTTGGTCCTATTACTGCGTTTGTAAGAGAAAGAGATTTTGGAGAAGAAGAATTAGTTACATCAATTGCTGGTACTGGTAGTGGTATAGTTGAAAGTTGGGATTTTAATACTGGAGAACTTACATTAACTAATATTATTGGATTTTTTGTTAATGCTGATGAATTAAAGTCTGGTAGTGGTGAGGGAGCAAGAGCATATGTAGATAATTTTGAAATTGTATCTCAAGACCCAGAAATAGAGTTTCCAAAGGATTATCTATTCAGACCTTCACATTCAAACTTTTCTGGTAAGAAATTAGCTAGATTAGAGGTTATTAGTAAGAAATCTAATATCTCTGATCCTTCTTTAGATATTATTGTTAAGAATAAGACTGTACCACCATCATATATCACTTTTGTTCAAGATCAAGATAGTGTATTTGGTGTATCTAACGTAACTATTGAAAGTAGTGAAATTCTAAAGATTGATAGTGCTGGAAAACCGACATATGAGGCTGATATTGAAATCAATGATGATTTCAATAAAATATATCTTCCAGCGTCAACTCAATTGGTTCAAGCATATAATTCTGCAAGTGATACGATAATTACAGTTGATGATGCATCAGGATTCCCTACTACAAAAGGTCAGATCTATATTGATGATATAATCATTGATTATACTGAAAGAACTGTAAATCAATTCTTGGGTTGTACTGTTGTTTCTGGATCTGGTACTAAAGCAGTTTCTACTGAAGTAGTTGCTTATGGAAGATATAGAACAAGAAAAGAGTATACAAGAGGTGAATTTGTAGGGTTAGGTCAAGAAAGATATTTTGGAGAAAATTTATATAGATCAGTAGCTGAAGGTAAAGCATCCAGTACAGTTGATCCTACTCATACTTTAGGAACGGTTAAAGTTGGTACTATTGAATGGGAATATATTGGAAGTTCTAAAGTAAGTTATTTTGTTGATGTTTTTGTTGGTTTCCCTGAAAAGACTTGTACTGGTAATGAAGGCGAATTAACTATAAGGGTTGATAAAGTAAGAGATTTAGCTGTAGGTCAATTAGTAGTTGGTTCTGGTATAGGTGTTGGTGCAAGAATTCGTTCTATATCAGGAAAAGAATTAACTTTATCAATACCCAATACTTCAAAAGTTATTGGTGGATGTATATTCTCTTCTGCACAAGCAAGATTAGTTGGATTGGTTGATGCAGTTACTATTGAAAAGAGTGGTGCTTTATTCAGTCCTCAAAAGTACTTCTTTGATGATAAAACTTATGAAGATTTTTCAGGAACAGAATATAGTTCATGGACAATCAATAGTGACCATACATTAGATACAGATAAAGATTTTGTTGGTATTTCTCAGATTTATAACTATAAATCACCAAAAGATCAACATGTTTATGTTTCATCTTCTGCTATTCCAGGCTATATTTTTAGTGGATCTGTAAATGCTAAAAATAGGGTTCTTTCAAACATTTTTGATGGATATACTAATGCGTTTAATCTTGTTGGAGTAACAAATCCTGTAGAAAAAGATTTATTCATTTTTAGAAATGCATTATTACAAGATCCATTAACAGATTATGATGTTGTTAATGATGTATTAGTATTTGATGAAACTCCTAGTCAAACAGAAGATGTTTATATTAGATATTTTAATGATACTAATAAAGTAACAAAATTATCATTTACACAGACTTCTCAAGGTGCTGCTAATTCTACAATTACATTAAATGGGTTAGGATCTTATAATACATCTAATGATTATCTCTTTGTAACTGTAAATGGTGTATTACAAGTTGGAAATGCTATTAGTTACAATAATACTACTAAAATAGCAACCTTTACAGATAATGTAAACACTCTGACTACTAAATTAACACCTTTAGGTCCTTCACAGACATTTGATGTTACTAATGCAACTTATAATGCTGCCAATGGTTTAATGGTACTTACCATTGGTGCTCATGGTTTAACAACTAGTGATACAGTTAGGATTACACCTAATTCATTACCATTTACTTGTACTATGGATGGTAATACATCAGAGAAGACTTATCCCAGAGTAACCGACCCTGCATATGATACAGCCCTTGCTGTACAGAGTCCTACAGCGACTACAATCACTCTTAATGTTGGTGCGAGTCCTTTGGTAAACCACAACGTTACTGGTGGTCAATATGACCCAATTTCAGGTTTAATGGTATTGACTATAGGTTCTCATTCATTGAAGGTTGGTCAAAGTGTTAAAATTGCTAATGGTGCATTAAAATTCCAGTGTGCTAAAGATAATTATGCAACTGATCACAGTTATCCTCGTACAACGGATCCTGTTTATAATACAGCTGTAGAAATTACAGCAATTACTTCAGATAGTATCACAATGAGAGTTGGTACTTCTACAGATACATCTGTTCATAGATGGAAACCCTCTTATACCGCAACTGCTGGTATTGTAAGTGGTGGTAACTATACTCATACTTGGACTGGAAATACTGTAAAAGGTGCTGTTAAAATAGGTGGTACTCGTTATAATCCTAATACAGGTGTTCTAACACTTAGAATTGCTAATAGTAATCTTTTAGTAGGAGATAAAATTAAGATTGCTGATGAAGGATTGACATTTAGATGTGCTAAGGATGATTATGCATCTGATCATTCATATCCAAGAACAACAGATCCTTCTAGTGGTCAATGGTTAGAAGTGACAAGTATTAGTGGTGAAGAACATGTAGTTAACGTAAATGTTGCATTTGATACTGTTGATAGATATGCACATAACTTTATTTCATCTGTAACTGATTCTATTACTAGAAGACCAGATAAAATAGTAGCTTATTGGATAAAAAATGCAAAAGTTTTAGATGCACTTACATCATCTGCTTCTAAGACATATACATTACAGAGTTCAAGTTCTAATTATACTACTGCAACTACTGATACTGTATTTGTTGCTATAAATGGTGTTATACAAAAACCAACAACTTCTTATACAATATCTGGATCTACACTAACCTTTAATGAGGTTAACTCTGGTGTTCCAATTACTGTAATTGATTTGGAAGATGGTAGTGGTGGAGCAGATATTGAAAATGTAGCTTTAACTGGTCTTTCTGGTCTTAATCAGGATAAGGATAATTATAAATTACAAAAATTAGTCAAGAGAATTCCTTTCCCTGCAAGTGTTATAAATGAGAATATTTTAAGAACATCTAAATCACTTTCTCCATCTAAAACTCAGAAAGCTATTGGTATTACTGTAGACGGTATTCAATATCAGAGTATTCATGGTAATAAAGTTCCATATGGTGCTGTAAAATCAATTACAATTGGTAGTGGTGGTACATATGAAGTTCCTTATGATCTTACTACATCAGGTACAGGTAAATTCTTAAAAACTTCATATCCAAAGGTTATTTTCACTAAAAATGGTGGAGAATCAACTGATTTAACTATAAATGAAACAGTATTTGATATTGCTGCTGGAATTAAGAAAATTGATATTAATAAGTTTGTAGATACTACTAATTTGGGTGGTTTTACTATAAAACCAAATGTTGAAGTAATTAGTAATAATGTAGTAGATCCAACAGGATTTAGAAAAGCTGTAGTTGATGTTGGATATAAAAACGGAATTATAGATTCATTTATTGTTGTAGATTCTGGTTATGGATACATTGAAGCACCAACAATTAAAATAATTGGTGGCGGAAAACTTGCTTCACAAGATTATATTATTCCTTTCTTCAATACTACTACCAAAGATAATATTGTAACTATGGAAGGTCCAGTTGTATCTTCCAAGAGTAGTTCATCTACAATTACATTGACCACCCCTGTAGGTACTTCATTTAATGCTAATCCTGTAACAACAGTTGATAGTGGTTCTAAAGGAGAAGTTAAAGTATTTGTTGCTAATGGTAAAATTGTAGCAACACAGATTGTTAATAAAGGTCAGAATTATTATACAAAACCAACTCTTATAGTTCATGGTGTTGGAACTAATGCTGTTTTAGAAGCTACTTTGGATGGAAATGGTGGATTGAATGGAGCAGTAATAATAAATGAAGGTAGTGGTTACACTATTCCTCCTGTAGTTACTGTTAAAAATAATGATACCTTAGCAGTTGCAAGTTCATTACTAAATGAATGGACATTTAATATCCCATTTAGATTTAACACTAAAATAGATGAATTTGGTGGATATGTATTTGATGAAAATTCTGGTGATAAATTAAAAGTTGCATCATTTACTTCAAGTACATTAGTAATGTCTGATGCTACTACAGCTGTAGTAGTTGGAATGGAAGCTACTCATCCAGATTTACCAACAGGAACTTTTGTAACTAAAGTAGATAATTCTAATAAGACGATATATCTTTCTAGGTCTGGATTAGATCAAGTTACAAATATAGGATTGAATGGTTCATTTGTAAGTTTTTATCAAGGTGATGATAGATTTAGAGGATCACTTAATGCTCAAGAAGTTTCATCTACAGTATTCCCAGATTCTAGATTAAAATTCCAGTATCTACAATTAAGAAATACTAGTAAATTTGAAGATTATTATGGTATTGTTAAACCAGGCACAACACATACTGCAACTATTGGTACTACATATGATCCCAAAACTGGTATTGTCAAGGTTACTACAACCACTGCTCATGGATTAGCGAATGGAGATTATGTTAATTTTGCAGATGGATCATTAGAATTCTCATGTAATTTTAATGGTGCTACTGGTGCTAGTTCTCAAAAGGATTATCCAAGATCCACTGATTATGCAAGTGGTAGATATTTAAAAATTTCTAACGTAACCAATACTACATTTGAAGTTACAATCTTAGATGTAATTCCTTCAACTAATGTTAATGAACATACATTTGTAAATGCTGTTGGAACTCACATTTATGTTGGTGGAACATCATCCAATGCTCTTACATTTAACGATGCTTCTCAAAAGGATGTAACTGATGCAGATTATGATCCTACTACTGGTTTATTAGAATTAACTATTGGAACTCATACTTACACAACTTCCAATACAGTAACTATTGGTGCTGGTAAGTTGGCCTTTACTTGTGATGCTGATGATCATGCTACAACTCATACTTATCCAAGATCAACTGATCCCGTACATAATATATCAAGTCCAATTAAATCAGTTACTTCAACAACAATAACTGTTGATGTAGGTTCACCGAAACAACAAGACAGTATTACTAGTGCAAAACATTCCAAATTAGTTGGATTCTCTTATGATGGACATCCAATATATTGTAAGTATGGTTATACTACTGCTTTAGATAAAACTTCTGGAATATCAGAACAGACTTCATCTTGGAGACTTAAAGGTAATAGATTTAGTGGACCAACAGTTGCTGATTATCCATTAGGTTCTTTTATAGAAGATTATGAATATGATAAGACATTTGGAACCCTAGATGAATTTAATGGTAGATTCTGTGTAACACCAGAATATCCAGATGGTGCATATTGTTACTTTATGGTAGATACGTTCCCATTTGTTGTTGGACCAAAATATTTCTCAGATCCAGATTGTTATAACACTGGACAAAATAGGACAAATGATCAAGTTCCTAAACATTTTATTAGAGTTAATGATAAGTTAAATACATATTTCCCACAAGAAGAGAAGAATATAAACAAATCTATTCTCTTTACTGACTATTCATCTGTTGGTACTGTTGATGGTGTATTCATTGAAAAAGCTGGTGTTAATTATAAAGTTGGTGATAATTTAGTATTTGATAATGATGATACTGGTGGAGCTGGAGCAACTGCTTATGTTAGTTCTGTAGATTCTCCACCTATTTCTTCGGTTAATATTAGTAATGGTGAAATTGAGTTTACTTTTAGTGGTAATCACCAAATCGCTAAAGGTGATGTTGTAGATGTTACCTATACAAAACAAACTACAAAAACAGAAGTTAATTTAGATACTATTCCTACAATACCTACTGTATTAAGTGGTAAGAATGTTTATGCTGTAGTTTTAGAATCTCATAAAACATATAGACTTAAGTTTGGTACAGCTAGACCATATAATCTGTCATTTGATATTCTGAACTTTAACCCATATTATCAAGAAGATATCAATCTTCAAGGAACTTATTTTGATATAGATCCATCAAAAATTCCAAGTGTTGTATTTGTACATACAGATAATGCAATATTTGAACTTAGAGTTGAAGAAGCGGCTATTATTGGCAGACATACAGTTACAGAAATAGTCACATCTAATTCATTTATTGTAGAAGATGATACTGTCAAAACAGCTGATACATCAGTAATTGATATTGCAATAAGATCTAAGGGTGCATCTGGACCAATTAAAACAATAAATGTTGTTAATGGTGGTGGTGGATATAGAGTTTTGCCTGGAGTAACCAGTGTTAGTACTTCTACAGGTAAAGATGCTATTATACAAGCAACTTCTACTACAATTGGTAGTATAAATTCGATTAAGTTTATTACTTATGGTGATAAATTCTATGGATCTAAAACTGTAAGAAATTATGTAGATCTTCCTATTACGGTAAAGGTAAAGTCTAATTTTGAGATTGAATCTATTAGTGTTGTTAAGAGTGGATCAAATTATCTATTAAGTCCTTATATTAGGGTAAATGGATTAAATGATGCTGCAACTTTAGAAGCAACATATAGTGTTGGTGAAGTTGTTGATATGAAGGTAATAGAAGGTGGAAGTGGATTTAGTGAAGAACCAACTATTGAAGTATTCAGTCAAAATGGTGGTTCTGGTGCTACATTCTCATCCAAGATGAGAAGAAAAACATTAGTTGTTGGTGATATTATTACCATTAAGGATAAGACTACTACTGCTAAGATTCTTTCAGTTGATACAAGATCTTCTACTGTAGAATTACTTGTTACTTCTGGTTCAGTATTAAAGGATGATGTAATACTTTCTTCTGATGGTAGGACTTATGGTTCTGTTGTAGAAGTAAATACTGCAAAAGCTTACTCTAAATCACAGTCATTTGGTCAAATCAAAGAGAAATTTGTAGGATCTGTCGGATTTATTAGTGATAGTTTCCAAAAACTTGGTGATAACGTTTATTATCAAGATTGGGCATATAGTCTTTCAAATAATAGAAATATTATTGAATGGAGAAAAAATGTTAATGATAATACCCATCCAGCTGGATTTAGATTATTTGGAAAAAATAGATTACATAGTAGAAAATCTTTATTAGGTAGATCACAGAATATTGTAAGAAGTGCTGTTACTTTCAAATCTACTATTAGTAGTTTATTAGATGCAGATATAGAAAATCCAAAATGTACTAAAGGGTATATTTATTTTCATGGTTTAGCAAATCCAAATCCATATAAACTTAATGATATTGTATTTGGTTCTATAACTGGTAATTTTGCAAGAGTTATAGAAGTTGGTGTTGGATACATTGTTGTATTGTATTTTGATGAAGAAATTCAAATTGGTGAACAAGTAATCAATTATCTTAGAAATGTATCTATTACCAATTCTTCTAGTACTGATAAAACATTATTATCAGTTAATGGTATTTTACAGTCACCAGATGTTTCATATAAGATAGTTGATAAGAATATTCTTCCTCAGTTCCCAATATTTCCTAATGATGAGTTAGTAACACATCATTTAACTACTTCTTTTAATATTATTAAGGGATCTGGTGTTAATAATGATAATGAAATCAATTTAACTAAAGATGGAGTAAATTATACTGCTTCCAATAGTGATCATTTAATAGTCTCTATGAATGGTGTTATTCAGAAGAGTACTAATTTATCTTTGATTAATTCTGGTAAAACTATTAAATTTACTGGTTCGACTCTTAGTGGACAGAGTAAACCAGAATTTATATTAGAACATGCTCAATTACAACCTTTGACATTTACTGGATCTGCTGGTACACAATTTACACTTAATGTAACTCCATCTTCCGATTGTAAACTGTTAGTATTCTTTGTAGGTGTTGATCAATCTCATTTATTGACAGACTATACTGTTAGTGGAAGTACAATTACTTTCTCTGCAAGTGTTGATCCTACTGAGATATTTGGTTGGCATATTAATGAAACAGTTGCTTGTGAAAAGACTACTTTACCAAATCTATATTCTAACGCTGCAGCTGGTAAAGATAAAGTATGTAATCAGGCTGGAAATACAACTCTAAAAGTATATTCAGATAATGTAAAGAGAGCAAATGATTTCTTTGAGATAGAAAAAGAACAATTAGATGGAACTATGTTCCTATCTGGTAGTAAAACCTATGGTTTTGGTACTAAATTTAAGACTTCTAACCCAGAGAATTCTAGTAGTCATGTAGAAATTATTAATGATATTTCTAATAAAGTTAATGGTGTTATATCTACATTTGATCTTAAGATTAATAAGGATCAAGCTTATACTCCTGTAGATGGTGTTAATTCATTACAAGTAGTAGTGAATGGAACTATATTGGGTAAGAATAATAGAACTGTAACTCCTACAACTGCTTCTTATACTGCAACAACTGGAATAATAACTCTTACAGTACCTAATCATCAATTTGCTAATAATGATCTTATTAAATTTGCTGATGGTGCTATTACGTTTACATGTGGTATGGATAATAATCTTACCAGACATTCATATCCAAGATCTACAGATCCTATCAGTGGTGAGTGGGTTAAAGTTTCAAACGTAACTACAAATACATTTGATGTTCAAGTTGGTAAATCACCTCAGAGGGTATACACTGCTACAGCTGGAAGTTATGCTGCTACATCAGGATTACTTACATTAACTATTGGTGGTCATACTCTTAAATCTGGTGATAAAATTAAGATTGCTGATAATTCATTGAAATTTAAGTGTGACGAAGACAATTTTGGTTCTGTCCACACATATCCTCGTACTACTATTGATAACCATACTGCTGAGTCTGGTACTACTTACAATCCATCTACAGGTATTATGACAGTTAAGGTAACTGGACATAGTATGAGAGATAAGGATTGGATTAGATTTGATGATGAGTCTATTAAATTTACATGTGATTTTGGTCAAACAGAGAAATCATATCCGAGAGTAGGTGATCCTGTAAGGGGTAAATGGATACCAATTACATATGTTGATGCTAATACCTTTACTGTTGATATACTTCAAGGTATAGCACCAACAAATACTACTGCTCATACATTTGCTTCAGCAACTGCAAATGGTATTAAACAGAAACGTGATAGAGCATTTGATGCTCCAGTTAATGTTCATTCTGTAAGTGGTAATACTATCACATTAGATGTAGGTATTTCTGATAATAGAGTTCATCAATTCCAAACTGGTGCAGCAGATATTGTAAAAAATAATATAATTGCTGGTGGTGTATATACACATACATTCCATTCTGCTACAGTTGGTGGGGTTAAGAGTTCTACTGGATATACAATTAGTGGTACTCAAATTACATTTGCAAAACCTCCATCAATTACTGATAAGATTTCAATTAAAGATTTTGTAACCACATATAAAGCAAATACTGGTACTAAGAAAGGTGCTGAGTTAGATGAATTTAATGTTGCAAATGGAGTAAGAAAAGTATTTAATATCTCTGATGATGGTGTACCAGAGACAGTTCAAAATAAGACTGATCTATTCACCATAAAGAATGGTATTCTTGTTAAACCAGATATTCATTTGGGTGGTACTGGATTTAGACCTAATCCACAACTTCAAAGTGCTGTTAATAATAAAGTAACTTTCAAAGATGCTCCAGCAGCTGCTGATAGTGTTGGTATGATGGTCTTTAATAGACAATTATCAGCTAATAATAAGAGAAATTGGGTTCTTGATAGAAATGAAGAATTTGATAATGTTAGAAAATTATTTACATTACAATTAGCAAGACCTGATCATACTAAAGATTGGGTTGATTTAATAGGAGTTCCTACTGCTGAAAGTCTAATAGTTGTTAAAAATGATAAGACTCTTGTTCCAACAACTGACTATACAATAGTTACACCTACAGATCCTAATGATATAAATGATGGTTCTGGATCGTACAGAATACAGTTTACTACTGCACCATTAACTACAGATCTTATTCATATTCAATATACAGCAAATGATGCTAATTTTGAGGATAGAACTAGTGAATTATCTCAAACTTCTGCAAAAGTATTATCTTACACAACTGCTTTAACTGGATCTGGTTGGATTCCTTTCTGTTATGTTGATGGTGATTATATTGATCAAGGTGATGTAACACACGATTCAGCTGCAAAAACACTTACATTTACAGATAATACAACATTAGCATCTCAAAGTGTAGAAGTTCACTTTAAGAAAGCAACTTTAAATCCAACTAATGTTTATGGTGATATATTAACTGGTGAATTAATAGTTAAACAACGTGCTGATAGTAATGGAGTTTATAATAATGTAGAAATTGGAACTACGAATAATACATATAATTTACTTTTGAGAAATGGTTCATCTAATAGTACGATCACAGGGGTTAAAGTTGTTAATATCTTACTAAGAAATGGTTCCACACAACTTATAATAGGATCTAATCATTATCGTATACTTACGATGAACTTGAATAATCCTGCTATGTTTGATGCTGCAGGAGCTACATTTGTTGGTGCAAATGGTATTGTGTTAGCACCAGATGATCACTTCGATCATTCTGGATCAGGTACAGCAGCAACTACTGGAATTGGTGATGGTAAAACATATGCAGCAATACAATTTAAATTCTATGGATATATGAATAAAGGTATTGGTGCTACTTGGTGGCAATCAGACCCAAGAGGAATGCCTTATCTTGCAAAAATTGATATCATTACACATGACAAAGATGATGGTGATGGAAGACTCAGAAGAGTTAATATGCTTGATCAATCACAAGGATTCTTTGGTGGTAATGCTAGAAGAAACTTTAGATTAGAAGTTGATGGTGTTAGATATTCCAATTATACTGGTCATGAAGATATTATTGTTATAAAGAATGATATACCTTTAAGACAAAATACACATTACACATTATCAGGAATTGATAACTCAGCTACTGCTGAAAAGGGTGTTATAACTTTCGGTGTTGCTCCTCTTGAAAATGATGATATCTACATGGTTGCAATGTATGATAATGAGTTAATTCCTTTAACTTCTGTTAATTCTACTACTTACACTACCAGTAGAGTACTTACTACAGCAGAAAGAGAAAGTCTAATTGTTTTTGCTGGAAATAAATTTAAATTTGGTAATGGTAATGGATTTACAATTGCTAATGATGGACAGACTATAACATTCCCAAGTAATCCTGGCACTGGTACTGCTCCTTGGGGTATTCTTGCTACTACTGGTAAGGTTATTGATAAAGTTAATACTCCTTTCGATAGTACAGAAACAGAGTTTAATATGTTCTTAGATGATGAAAACTTTGTGCCAGTTGGAACACAGTCCAATGATGCTAGTCCAGATCCAAATAGTTTATTTGTAACTAAGAATGGTTCTCTTTTAATTCCAACTACAGATTATACTTTACAAGGTACTGTAAATTCAAGAATTAAATTTAATACAGCACCAGCTGTTGGTGATGATATTACTATATCATCTCAAGGTTTAGTTAAACCACTTGATAATATTACTGGTAATGATATGAAGACTTATACTATTCAAAGTTCCAGTACCGATTACTATCCAAATGCTCTCATTGGTAGACCAAGAGAATTGGAAAATCAGGTCATTGCTATTAAAAATAATAAAGTATTAGATCCAATAAAAGATTACTATGTTTTCAATGAACAAATTACTTTTACCGATACATTAACATCAAGTGATACTGTAAGATTATTTGATTGGTTGGGTGATCATGATGATGTTGCTGTAAGTTCTTATAATCAACAGGTTGAAGTTAATGAATCTATTCAATTACCTGGCGAGACTAAGAGAAGAACTGTAACAGCAGTTCATTCTCCAACTGCAATTAGTGTTGATACTCCTAGTGGAAATACAAGTCCATCTGGTCTTGTTGCAGAACCTAAGATAACTGATGGTGAATTGAAATCAATTACCATATCTAATGGTGGAATTGGATATCCACAGAATACAAAATTCCGTACATATGGTCTTGGAGATTCTGCTTCTGCAAATACTATATTAGTTCCAACAAAAGGAAATAGTGTTAAGGTTCTTACTGGTTCTACTACTAATACAGCAAGTAATGCTTCATATGTACCATCTACAGGTATTTTGACATTAACTATTCCTCATCATGGATTATCTACAAATGATAAGATTAAGATTGCAGATGGGTCATTAACATTCACATGTTCAATGGATAGTTATGCTACAGAACATAAGTATCCAAGAACTTCTACCAATACTCATTCTGTATCTACAGCAACTTACGAACCATCTTCAGGAACTTTAAATGTTACCACCACAAACCCTCATAACTTACAGTTAGGTGACAGAATTAAGATTGGTGATAATGCATTAACATTTAAGTGTAGTTTGGATAATTATACAACAACTCATACTTATCCAAGATCAACTGATCCATTTAGAGATAAGTGGTTGCCTGTAAGTAATATTGGAACATCATCATTCTCTGTTAATGTTGGTTCTGCTCCTTTAGGATATCATACACCAACTGCTGTTGATTATGATCCTACCACTGGTATTATGATCATGAACATTGGTTCTCATAATATTAAACTTGGAGATCCTATCAGGATAAACAAAGAGTCATTGACATTTACATGTACACAGGATGGTAATGCTACTCAGAAGTCATATCCAAGAGATAGTGTTACTTACCATACACCATCAAATGCATCTTATGATCCTACTACTGGTATCATGACTGTTACTATTAACAATCATGGATTTATTAAAGGTGAATTTGTTAAATTTATGGTTGGTGCTTTACAATTTACTTGTGCAACTGATGGTCAAAACCAAGCTAAGTCTTATCCTAGAGTTACAGACCCAGCATATGATACATGGTTAAAGATTGATAATATAACAACCAATACGTTTACTGTTCAGGTTCTTGATTCTATACCTTCTACTAATGTAACTACCCATATATTTGCTGGTGCAGATATTAATGGTATGGCTAAGAAGGTCGATCAATCATATGAAACTGCGCTTACCGTAACAGCAATAACATCTGATACAATCAGTGTAAATGTTCTTTCTAAGATTCCATCTACTAATACTAGTGTTCATACGTTTGTTGAAGCGTCTGACAATTGTATAGTCTCTGGTGGTGGTTATGCACACAGATTTGTTTCTGCTGCATCAGATTGTTTAACTGAGAAGAAAGACTTTGCTTCTGAACAATGGTTAACATCAACTGTAGTTGATATGAATACCCTTACAGTTAATGTTGGTAAAGTACTTGCAAATACTCAATATACACCAACAGCAGTTAATTATGATCCTGTTACTGGATTACTAACATTAGATGTTGGTTCTAATTTTGATGAACTAAAAGTTGGAAAGAGTATTATAATTGCTGATAATTCACTTAAATTTAAGTGTGCTATGGATGGTAATGATAGTGTTAAATCTTATCCTAGACCAGGCATAGACAAAGCATCTGGAAGATCTCTTCCAATTACTGCAAAATCTGGTAATACAATTACTGTAGATGTGGGTGTTGCAGGTACTAATACTACGTTTACACCTTCTAATGCTCAATATAATCAAGCAACTGGTGATATGGTGTTGTTTATAGGACAACATGGATTGCGTAAAGATGCAAATGTAGTCTTAGTTAATCAATCATTATCATTCCAGTGTGCTAAAGATGGTTATATATCCACCACTACATATCCTCGTCCTGGCACAGACCCATTTGCAGGTGAAAAATCAATTGCAATAACAGAAGTTGGATCTACTGAACATACAGTAACTTCAGCATCTTATGATGCTACAAATGGTTTAGTAACTATAAGTGTTTCGGATCCTAGTGATAAATTTGCAAATGATGATTATGTGTTAATTAAAGACAATGCTCTTGTATTTACATGTGCTTTAGATGGAAATGCTACTCAACATTCATATCCTCGTCCATCATTTGATTATCCAAGTGGTAGATGGATGAAGATTTCTAGTAAAACACATTCTAGTGGTACTAGTACATTTAATATAAATGTTGGATCATCAACATATACTGGTACTCATACATTTGTAGGTGCAGCTGTTGATGCTTTAGAGAGACAAAATGGTGAGATTACTATAAATGTTGGATTTGATTCTAACACCAGTAATCAATACCAACATAGATTTGTTTCTGCAACAAGTGGTGCAGTTAAGTATACACCAAATTCTACTCATACATTCCAGACAGGACAAGCTTCTGCTAACAACTGTATTAGTATGACTGGTGATGCTACACATAAATTTGTCAGATCAACTGCAAATGGTATCTCTGTTCAAGAGAAAACATTTGTATCAGTTGGTGATACTGTTATAGATTATGTTGGACACAATCTTGATAATACAACATTAGTTCCGACTTATGAATCATACGTTGTGAGAGATCAACAGTTACATTCTAGTGATGTGACATTTGGTACTAAGTTATCATCTGGTATTAATACCTCTGTTGAAACTATTCCAGTTACAGGTACAGGAATGGCTTCTGAAAGTAATATTTCTATTACTATAACTTCAGGTAGTGGTTCTAGTGCCGTCCTTCAACCATTTGTTGTTGATGGAAAAATTACTAAAGTAGAGGTTGAAACTGCTGGTAGTGGATATGATTCTACTGATATTACATTGACTGTAACTAATGGTGGTGGGTCTGGTGCTACATTAGAACCAGTTTTAAATAGTTCTGGTGCATTTACCAGTGTGACAGTTGTTAATGAGGGTATCGGATACGATTCTTACAGGGCTTTCATAAATAAGGAAGTTATAGAATACACTAATCACACTACAACTGCCTTAAAGGGTGTGACTAGAGGAGTAGCGGGTAGTACTGCTGCAACTGGTGCTCAAAATGATAAGGTCTACTTTGACTCGTAAATAGAGTATAAATAACATTAAACATAAAAAAATCGTAAGAGAAAATGCCATCACTAGTTTCTGACAATTTCAGAGTATTTGCTGCGGAGCAGTTTATGGAGGCTCTTGAGGAACCTCTAGATTCTTCTGGTAATCCTCTATCCGACTCTTCCACAGAGGCATTGAGAGACAGAAGTAAAGTTTATATTTTTATTGGTCGTTCACAAACTTGGAATGCTGAAAGATATTCGGGATTAGGTTTTAATGATATTGATACCATCCCATCACCAACAGATTCCTTTGATGAGTTGAGTGAAATTTATGATGATATGATCGCTATGAAGAGGATTACTCGTAGCGATGTTAACCAAGTTATAAGAAAACGAACTTGGAAGACTAATACTCGTTATGATATGTACAAACATAATTATTCCACGGGTTATCAGTCTGCAACTGGAGCTAATAAACTGTATGATTCACAATTCTATGTGATGAACAGTAATTATGATGTTTATAAGTGTATCTACAATGGTGAGACTCCTGCTAATCCAAATGGAGTTGTTTCTACTGTAGAACCAACAGGAACATCAACTTCTATCTTCACAACTTCAGATACTTATAGATGGAAGTATATGTATACACTAGGTATTAACGATTTTGTTAAATTCGTTTCTAGTGACTTTATGCCAGTTAAAACAGATTCTAATGTTGTCAGCGCTGCCACTTCAGGTGCTGTTGACCAAGCATTAGTAAGAAATGTTGGAACTGGTTTGACAGCAGGTACTTATTTCGCTCCTGTTATAGGTGATGGTAGTACACTTGCAGTAGTTACTTTTACTGTATCTAATACTGCTCCCATTGCTGGTCAAATTGATCCAAGTACGGTTTCACTTGCTGTAGTTGGTGTAGGATATACTTACGGTACTATTAACCTTGCAGAGTGTTATTCGACTCTAGCTGCTGCACAAGCAAGAACTGCATCACCAACAGACCTTTCTGCTGGTTCACCTAGTATTGATGCTATAATTTCACCACCTGACGGACATGGTTCCAATGTTGTGAGAGAACTTGGTGGTTATAGAGTCATGGTTAATAAGGCTGTAGAATTCTTAGATGGTGCTGGTGACGTACCTACTGATATGCAGTTCAGAAGATTTGGTCTAGTTTCAGATCCACAGACTCCAGGCAACTCTGATTTAACATCAAGTACTGCTGCTGTATGTAAAGCGATTAAATTCCCTGCAGCATCTTCTGTTAACTATACTATTGGTGAAGTAATTACTCAAGCAACTACTGGAGCAAAAGGTAAGGTAATTCACTGGGATTCTGTTAACAAAATTCTTAGATATTTCCAAAACGAATATACTGCTGTAGATCAAACTGGTAATAACAAGTACAAATTAACAGAATTTAGTGGTGGAAATGCAATTACTGGAGCACAATCTGGTACTGCGTTAACTCCTGATACAGCTGCTAGTGGTACTACAACTGTTGCTGGTAGATCATTTACTACTGGCTATTCTGCTTCAGAGGTCAAGAAATTTAGTGGGTCAATTCTGTATATTGAAAACAGAAAGACTATCATTAGATCTGATGACCAGATTGAAGATATTAAACTCGTTATTGAGTTCTGATTATACTAATAAATACTAAAAAAGAAGTCGTTCGGCAATGCAAAAGACCAATCTAAAACTGGCGCCATACTTTGATGATTTTGATAGTACTAAAAACTATCAAAAGATTCTGTTCAAACCTGGCTACCCAGTGCAGGCTAGAGAACTTACTCAACTGCAAACTCAGTTACAGAATCAAATTGAACAGTTTGGAAATCATTCTTTTAAAGATGGTTCTGTAGTAATACCTGGCCAGATTGGATATGATCTGCAATATGATGCTGTTTTAGTTCAGAATTTAATTGGTGGATTAGAAGTAGAGGCTACTAGAACTGCTTTAGTTGGTAAAACTATTAAAGGTTCAACTACTGGAGTAGAGGCAGAGATTGTTAATACTATATCAGTTGCTACAAGTACAAAGAATGCTATTACACTATATGTAAAATATACTAAAGGTGGTACTACTACCCTTGGTGTTCAAGCAACCAAATTTGCTAATAATGAAACCTTAATTGATACTTCTACAAATCTTAATGTTGCTCAGACATATCTTTCAAATGCTAGTGCATATACTGGAAGTATAGCTTATATTACTAATGGAATATATTATATTCGTGGATTCTTTGTAGAAGTATCAGATGAGAGTATAATTCTCGATCAGTATTCAAATAAGCCAACATACAAAATTGGTTTGACGATAACGGAAGAAAAAGTAACTAGTGATGAAGATAGTACATTATTTGATAATGCAAATGGATATTCTAACTTTGCAGCACCAGGCGCTGATAGATTAAAGATTAGTGTAAAACTATCAAAAGAATTACCTACTTTCTCTGATAATGGTAATTTTATTGAATTATTAAGATTAAAAGATGGTTTATTAGAAAAAATTGCTGAAAATAAGTTATTTGATGAATTAGGAAAAACTCTTGCTAGAAGAACATATGATGAATCTGGTGATTATACAGTAAGAGATTTTGGTGTTAAAGTAAGAGAGGCTCTTGATGACGGTGAGAATGGTGGTATCTATAATCCTAATGAAGTTTTAGCAGATGGTAGAACTATTTTAGCAAGGGATCCACTTGAAACTGATCCCGAAAATTCCATTAATGGTAATAATTATTATGCTTTAGAGGTATCGCCTGGAAAAGCATATGTAAGAGGATTTGAGATTGCTACAGTTGCTAAAAAGTATGTACTTGCTGAAAAGACAAGAGTAACATCTTCTTCAAATAATAAGAGTACAAACACAAGTTTTGGATCATATTTTACTGTATCATCTTCTGTCCAGAGTATTAATCCTGGCGAAACTCTTTCTTTAAGAAATAATAGTAACGTTGTTATTGGTAATGCACGTGCTGTAGGTTTAATTCCTGAAGGTGGTGGATCTAAACTATATGTGGAAGAAGTTATTACATTTACAGATATTGTTGTAACAGGTGATGCTACTGCATTGCAAACTGGTGATTTTGTATTTTCTTCTAGAGGATCTAGAGGTATAATTGTATCTGATAGTCTTTCTGGTGGTAATACAACAATCAAATTACGTCAAGTTGTAGGTAAATTTGTTAATGGAGATGTTGTAAGTAACAGTAGAGATGCTAATACATTTACAGTATCTAGTGTTACTGATCAGAATATTAACAATGTTACTAATATAATTAATGGTCTTGGATATACTGCTACTTTAACTGCTAATGCAGGTCTTAAGACATCTGGTAAAAATTGGTTTACTAAGATATCAGATTTACCAGTAAGTGCAATCAGTGATTATTCATATACAAAATTAGCTAAAATAACTCTTGGTACTGATGCTAATAATTCTGTTTCAATAACTGCTCCAAGTAATTTCACTCCTTTAGCTACTGGATATTATATCACTTCAAGTGCTGGTGATCATTCAGCAACTGCAACTGTTACTGGAAATACTTTAGTATTGTCAGCAATTAGTGGAACTCCAGCTGCTGGAACTAGTCTAACTGTTTGGTATAAATTAAGAGTTAATAATGTTTCTGTTAGAACAAAGGTAAATAAAACATTCCAATTCATATCAGTAACTAAGAATAAGACATCTAGTGATACAGTTTATGGTAATAGATATGTAGATAAAGAGATTAATTTAAAATTCCCAGATGTTTATAAGATACATGCTATTCACCAAGCAGCTGTAAGTGGTGTAACTGATAATGATATGTTTGATCGTTGTACTGTTAATGATGCAGCAGATTTAAATACTGGTGATGTTATACAAAGTGGTTCTATAAGAGCAAAAATTATATTTAAGAATGGTGTTAATCTTCATCTTAAGTATCTACAAGAACAAAAGTTTACTGCTGGTGGAAATTTAATTACACAAATAACTGTTGTTAATAATCCTATTTTAGTTGGAAGATATTTGACTGAAGTAGTACATGGTAATTACGTTGACGTTACAGATAATTTTGCCCTAAGTAAGAATGATACACAGGATAATTATAGAATTTCCAAATTAACTAGATTGGGAAATAGAGCAACTCCAACAAATAAGATTACTGTTGTGTTTGATTATTTTGAACATCAAAATACAACAAATGATTTCTATGCTACAAGTTCATTTAATACCGCAAATAATGGAGATATAGCATATACAAATATTCCTAACATATATGATGGAACTGCATATACTGATGTTTTAGATTTTAGAGGAACTTATACAGCAACAAGTGCTTCTGGTGCTGGTACTGTATCATCACCATATGTTTCTAGTAATTCAAGATCAGCATTTGACATCTATGAACAAAGTAAGAGTGCTGGTATAATTCCATATCCAAATGAGTTTGCTACATATGATTATGGTTATTATACTCCAAGAATTGATAGATTATATCTTAATAAGGATGGTAATTTTGTAATATCACAAGGATCTCCTGCTATTAATCCAGTAGTACCAGAACCAGTTGCAGATTCTTTATTAATTAATACAATTTCTATACCAGCATATCTTAAAGATGTTTCTGAGATAATATTAGAAAAAGAGAATACTAGAAGATATACTATGAAAGATATCGGTTCTTTAGAATCGAGAGTTGATAGTATTGAATACTATACAACTTTAAGTCTGCTTGAAACTGATACTAATAATATGTTGATTCTTGATAGTAGTGGTAATAATAGATTTAAAAATGGATTCCTTGTAGATAATTTTAAATCTCTTAATTTCACAGAGAGTAATAATGCCGATTATAATATGTCCATTGATACTACTCAAGGATTGATGAGACCTTATCCATATTTGAATAATATCAAACTGGGTTGGACAGAAACATTAGGTAGTAAAATAACTAATGGAGATGAAATAAATTTCTTACAACCAATAAAAGTTGGTGAATTACAAAGAACTGGTGATTTCTTATCTCTTCCATATACAGAAGAACAATTTGCATCTAATCCATATGCTAGTAAGGTAGTTAACTTAAACCCATTTAATGTATATACATGGGTTGGAGATTTACAGATAGAACCAGAAAGAGATGTATGGTTTGATACTGTAAGAACTGCTCCTGAGAATGTACCTCAAATAGACCTTACAGGACCTATTAAATTCCTTTATGATAGGAGTGGTGCTGATGGCGAGAAATGGGGTGATTGGATTAATACTGGTAGTCAGAGAGTTAGTGGAGAATTACAACCAGATGGTAGAAGAACTGGAAGAGCTGGTACTGAGTTCCGTGATAACAGAACTGGTGTAAGGAACAGTTTCAGTACTGTCACACAGAATATTGAAGTTGGTGACAGAATAGATGCTGTTAAGAACATTGAGTTTGCTAGATCTATTGTTATAGATGCAAAATCATCAAGAATGAAGCCAAATACAAATTTATACTTCTTTATTGATGGTGAAGATACTAATGATGGTATATATCCTAAACTCTTTAGAAATATTACTAGAACTGTAAATAGTACTTCTTTCGTAGTTGGTGAACAGGTAAGAATTGAAGCACAATCTAATCCTGGCACAAACCAAATTGTTGCAGAGGTTGTTGCTGCATCTAAGTATGATTCTTCTATAACTGCTAATTATAGTGGTGCTTCTACTGTACTTGCAATTGATAAGGTTACTACTATAGATGGTACATTATTAAATCCATCAAGTCCTACAGATAAAATTAAGATAACAGGTCTTACTACTGGTGCTGTTGCTGAAGTTAGTTTGACAAGTCCTAGAGTTTCTACTAATGATCAAGGAACTGTAGATTTCTTTATTATAGTTCCACCAGAAACAATTGAAACTGGTAAATCAAGATTTGTATTAACAGATGAAAGTACATCTACAACTATAGAAGGTGTATCTGATACTAATGCAGTTGCTAATTATGATTCAGAAGGAACTCTATTTGAACTAACAAGTTTAAGTATAGATATGCAGATTCCTCAAATTACTGTAACACCTATTGAGGAAACAAGACAAAGATTTATACCTGATCCTCCTCCACCTCCACCAAGGAATTGTGACCCATTGGCACAATCATTCTTTGTTGATGCTATTGAAGGTGGAATGTTTATTACATCTATTGATGTATTCTTCCAATCTAAAGATGATAATATACCTGTAACTATTGATATTCGTACTGTAGAGAATGGATCACCAACACAGACTATTCTTCCTTATAGTACAAAAACACTTGAAGCTTCTAATGTATCTACTTCTGCTGTAAAAGCAAATGATCCAACAAGATTCTATTTTGATTCTCCAGTATATGTAGCAAATGGTCAAGAATATGCATTTATTCTTAGATCAAGATCTCTAGACTATAAAGTCTGGGTTTCTAGATTGAATCAGGTTGATGTAGATACTGATCAGTTAATTGACAAACAACCATATGCAGGTTCATTGTACAAGTCTCAGAACATGAGTATTTGGACTCCAGATCAATTTGAAGATATTAAGTTTAATATTAATAGAGCCAAATTTACAACTGGTAGTAAATTAACTGCACAATTAACAAATAGTACAATACCTAGAGTATCACTTCCAACAGATCCATTATTCTTTACGACTAATAGTACATTTATTACTATTTTACATCCAAACCATTGTATGCATACAAAACAGAATTTTGTTAGTATCTCTGGTGTAAAATCAAATATACCAAGTACCAAGTTAGTTACTTCTTTAGGTAATGCACAGTTTATAGTTGATACAACAATTACTTTGGCTGATGGAACTTATACTCCTACTAAGTTAAATAATACTGATGTAGGTCAAGATAACTGGGGATATATTAAAGTTGATGATGAAATAATTGCTTATAAGGCAGTTAGTGGAAGTACAATAACAGTTCCTATTGGTGGTAGAGGAATAGGTAATAGTACCATAGTTTCTCATGCTACAAATTCTGTAGTTGATTACTATAGTATTAATGGTATTCCATTGACAGAAATAAACACAGTACATCAATTAAATGATGTAACTGATATGGATAGATATAAGATTTCTGTTACTACAAAAGCTAATGAAACTCTTCAATTGGGTGCTAAGGAAATAAAAGCAAGTAGAAACTTCCAGTTTGAAAGTATTACTCCTAGATTAAATGAGATTGTATTCTCTGGTACAGAGTTATCTGCAAGATTGGATACTGTTGCTGGTGCATCAGTTGATCTCAAGAATACAGGAACTTTCTTCTCAAGACCTCAGACTAGTCTTGCTAATTTAGAAGTAAATGAATTAGATGCTTCTAGTGTCATTCTTTCACCTGAAAACCAAACACAATACTTTGGTTCTACTGACTCGTTTAAATTCTATGCAGATATGAAGAGTTCATCTGATAATTTGAGTCCGATGTTTAATCTTTCTGGATCATCTCTTATTACTGCTATGAATCGTATTAATAGAGTAAATAAAACAGATGGAAGTATAGACCTTACAAGTGAACTTAATTCTGAAGGATCATTACATGATTCTGTTTATGTTACTAAAAAAGTAACATTGGAGAATTCTTCTACTTCTATTAAAGTTTTCTTTGATGCCATAAGAAGACAGGGAGTTGATATTAAGGTATTTGCCAAGGTTAAGAGGGATGATGAGACAGATGATTTCAATCTATTAGATTACGTTGAAATTCCTTCTACAAATTATCCAACTTCACCAGATAAAGAAACATATAGAGCATTTGAATATGAAGTTACTGGTTTACCAGATTTCAAAGAATATTCTATTAAGGTAGTTATGATTGGTAATGATCAATCAAACATTCCTAAAGTAAGAAACTTTAGAGGAGTCGCTCTCGCAGTATAATCATGGACAATCCAGAAGTTGAAGGCCATCCAGATCTTGCAAGGGATTCTGGATCTGGTGCTATAATTAATAGAAATTCTTATAGTTACGAACAGTATATGCAAAGCTATAAGAAGAGAATGGATAATGATAATAGACTGGATGATTTAGAAAAAACAATTCACGAAACCAAGAAAGAGATCGATACTATTAAGGATCTTCTTTTACGGCATATTATGGCATAAATAGTCTTGAGAAACTAATCTCCTATAAATATAGTATAAGTGGTAGATCCTAATGGCAGCAGTTCATAATCTATATGTTGATCAGGGTGCTGACTTTACTGTCGAAGTCGGTATATATGATGATAATAATGCGGCTTGGAATCTGACAGGCTATTCAGTAGCTGCTAAGATTAAAAAATCGTATTATAGTTCAACTTCAACAAGTTTTACTGCAAACGTAAGTTCTACCTCAACTGGAACAGTCGTTCTAACACTTCTAGACACTGTAACCTCAGCAATGGATCCTGGCAGATATCTATATGACGTTATTGTTACGTCAGCTGGTGGTACAAAAACAAGAGTTATAGAAGGAATTGTCACAATCAACCCTGGCGTCACATGAACACTAAAGTTACTGTTCGGAACACACCCCAAGTCATTACTGTTGCCGCTTCGGCTGGCGCAAGTGGAAGGCTCGCTTCCTTGACTGACGTAAATTTAACTTCTGCAGCTGATGGTGCCGTTCTCCAATATGATGTTACAACTCAAACATGGGTAGCTAAAAATATTTTAGAAAACTCAGGTTTGACTATTAACGCAGGCTTCTATTAAATCTTTCTCATAGGAACAAAAAATGGCAACTTTCATTAAAGTTAAAAGGTCGAGTACAACACCAACCGCAACTCCGAGTAATCTAAGAAACGGTGAATTTGCACACAGTTATGGTGCTGGTACTTATACAGACTATCAAACCACAAACCACAGTGCTGGAAACATTGCTTCTAGTGGTAAACTGTTTATCGGTCAAGGTACTGAAGACGCTTCTGGACACGCTGCAAATATAGATGTAATTGGTGGTAAGTATTTCACTGACATGCTGGATCATGGTCATGGTACTTTAACTGCTAACTCTGCTATAGTTGTTGACCAATCTAAAAAGATTGATGAATTAAATGTAGATAATATTAATATTAATTTAAACACAATTTCAACAACAAATGCTAATGGAGATTTAATACTAGATCCAGCTGGATCTGGTTCTGTTAATATTGTTGACGATACTAATCTTGCTTTTGGTACTGATGAAGATGGTAAGATTGAATATGATGAAGATGGTACTGATAAAGTTCAAGTAACAGGTGCAAACTGGAAATTTAATTGCACAGTTGAATTTGATAATATCATCATTGGGCCAGGTCAACCAAGTTTTGATCTTCCTGATAATACTGCTGATGCATTTATAATCAAGGAAGGTAGTAATAAGTATGTTGACATTGATACTACTAATGGTTCTGAATTAATTACATTTGGTAGTGGTAATGTTGATATAGATAACGATCTGAATATTGACGGTGGAGATCTTACAACTAATGCAACAACATTTAATTTATTAGAAGGTAATGCTACTACAGTAAATGCATTTGGTGCTGCTACTACAATTGATATAGGTGCTACAACTGGTACTGCTACAATCAATAACCCAGCAGTAGTTGGTACTCAAGCAACACAGGCCCTCTGGAACGCTACAGCAACAACAGTTAATGCTTTCGGTGCTGCAACTGCTATTAATATGGGTGCAAACACTGGAACTACTACAATCAATAATCCGACTGTAGTTGGTTCAGTAGCTACTCAAAATCTTTGGAATGCTACAGCAACAACAGTCAATGCTTTTGGTGCTGCAACTGCTATTAACATGGGTACTAATGCAACTATATTAGACCTTGGTGATATAAGAATTAAAGGAAATACAATTTCTACAGATAGTAGTTCTGCAACAGAACTTGTTATCGACCCATTCCCTGATGCTGGAGATGCTGGTGGTGATGTTATCATTCGTGGTAATCTTCAAGTTGCTGGTACTACAACAACTGTCAACTCTTCTGAATTGTCAGTTAATGATCCAGTATTTACAGTTGGTGATACGGTAAGTTCCAAGTCTGTTGTTGCTACTGCAGCAAGTGGACAAAATCAGGTTGTAGTTGATAATCCTTCATCTGTTGTTGAAGGTGCAACAATTACTGGTACTGGAATTGCAAGTGGTGCTACTATATCTAATGTAGAGGTTGAGTGGAACACTAATGCTGGTGCTTCAAGTGATGGACAATTTGGAACTGCTCCTAGTGCTGGAGATGATATTTGGTTCTGGGATGGTACTAGTTTCTCCAAGATTGGTACTTTCGTTTCTCAAGCCGCTAATGCAGTTAAGATTAATTTAATTGCAAGTGTTTCTTTAGGATCTGATAACTTTTATGATGGTGGAAGCCTAACTAGTGTCGGAACTGGAACTCCTACTGCTGCTCAAAAAGTTGGTATTACTAAAGTAAGTACAAAGGTCTTTAAGACAACTACATTTACTTTAAGTGCTAATACAACTTCTAGTATTGCAGTAGATACACAACTTACAATCAGTCAAGCAGTTGATGATAACCTAGACCGTGGTATTCAGTTCAAGTATCTAAAAGGTAATGCTTCTAAAGTTGGTTTCTTTGGATACGATGATGACAATGATGCTTTTGTATTCATTAAAGATGCTACGAATAATTCTAATCTCTTTAGTGGTACTAGATCAGAAGCATGGTTCAAAACAGTTAAACTAGATGATGGTGTCGCAAATGGTGTTGCCTATTTCGATTCTGATCTTAAGATAACTAGAACAGTTGCTGCTGGTACTGCTGATGTTGACACATCAAACCAAGTTTTAACCGCAACAGGTGCTGGTGTTCCTACTTGGACTACAACACTAGATGGAGGCACTTATTAAATTATAAAGTGAGGTAATTATGACCCCTGATGAAGCAAATACACTCATGCAAGTTATGAGTGAAAAAGTAAATCAATTGACTAGAGAAAATATGTTGTTTGAGTCAAGGATTATTCATTTGACTCAACAATTGAAAAAATATCAAGATGATGAAAACCAGTCCGCTGAGATTTTAGAACCCGATGGCAAGTCCAAATAGTAAAGCCACTCTTAAAGAATATTGTCTAAGACAGCTTGGTAAACCTGTCATAGAGATTAATGTCGATGAAGATCAAGTCGATGATTTGATTGACGACACTATACAAATTTTTCAAGAGCGGGTTTATGATGGAGTTGAGAGGATGTACTTAAAGTACAAACTCACTGAAAATGACATTACGAATGGAGGTGGTGGAAGTGCCAATTCAGGCAGAAATGAAACTATTACTGCTACAGATAATAATGATGGTGCTTCTGGTACTTCTCGTACCCTCAATTTTGAACAGGGAAGAGGATACTTAACAATACCAGATCATATTCTTGGTGTAGAGGGAATTAAAAAAGTCTCTAACACTATGGTTAATAATATGTTTGGTTTTAGATATCAGTTCTTTTTGAACGATTTCTATAATTTTTATGCATATGATATCCTTAATATGGAGATCACATTACAATATCTAGAAACATTGAATTTCTTGATAGAAGGTAATAAGGATATTAGATTTAATAAAGTAACTAATAGACTTTATATTGACATTGATTGGGATTTAGCACAAGCAGATGATTATATTGTCATTGATTGTTACAGGGCAGTAGATCCTACAACATTCACTAAAGTCTACAACGAAAGATTTGTAAAGAAATATGCCACTGCTAAGATAAAGAAACAGTGGGGTCAGAATTTAATTAAATTTACTGGTATTAAAATGCCTGGCGGAGTCGAGTTTAATGGTAGACAGATATATGATGATGCTACCCAAGAATTAACTACTCTTGAGGAACAGATGTTATCAACATATGAAACACCTCCATTAGATTTCGTGGGATGATATGGCTAAGAATGTATTCTTTACTATAGGTACTAAGTCTGAACAAAGACTGTATGAGGATTTGATTATTGAATCCATGCAGATCTATGGTCTAGATGTATATTACTTACCTAGAGAAATGGTAACAACTGATAGGTTGTTTAGAGAGGATACTCTTGCTAAATTTGATGAGAATTATATGATAGAAATGTACCTGCAAAACTATGATGGTTTTGAAGGTGATGGAACATTATTAACAAAGTTTGGTGTAAGGATTTCAGAAGAAGCAACATTTGTTGTATCTAGACGTAGATGGGAAGATCTTATACAAGCAAAATCAAATAATCTTGTTTCTACTGAAAGACCAAATGAAGGAGATGCAATATATTTTCCATTAACAAAACAGTTATTCCAAATTAAATTTGTAGAGAATGAAACACCTCTAAGACCTCTTGGAGATGTACCTATATTTACACTTGTCACTGAACTCATGGAGTTTGCTGATGAGAGACTAGAAACTGGTTTATCTGAAATAGATAAGATTGCTGCAGAGGCGGCATACTCTATTGTCCATAAAGTTACTAGTGGAATTAAATATATTAATGTTACTCAAGCTGGTACTGGATACGGATCAGGAACAACGGTAAGTTTCAATACTATAGCTGGTGCTGTACCTCCAACATCTATAGTTCCTACAATAACAAATACAGCTGTATCTTCTATTGCTATATCTAATCCTGGCAGTGGATATACAACAACTGCTCCCATAGTAACCATTACTGGTACTGGAACTGGTGCTGCAGCTGAAGCTATTCTTTCTGCTGGAGGTAATTTTAAATTTGGTGAATTTGTATATGGTACTAAGTATACAGCAGATGTAACTGCAACTGCACCAAATACTACATGGAATTTATTAAATACATGGAATATTCGTAAAGCTGGTACTGGATATACAACAGCACCTTTAGTTACTATAGGAAAACCAGATGCTGTTACAGCAACAGCTACTGCTTCTTTATTAACTGGTGTAGTTGATACTATAGCTTTAACATCTGGTGGAGAAGGATATCCCGATAACTTAACTAATATTCCTACTAGTGGTGGTACTGGTACAGGATTAAAAGTAAATACTACAGCTGTTGATGGAGTTATTACTGCTGTAACAATTCATACTGGTGGTAATGGATATACTGTTGGTGATACTATTAATATAGTGCCAACTGGATTTGGTGGAACTCAAGCAGTAATTACAGTATCTACTGAATCTGATCGTGTATCTTCAGTTGCAATGACTGCTGGTGGTAGTGCATATACAGCAGCTCCTACAGTTACATTCTCCGCTCCAGAAACATCTGGAGGAACTACAGCTACAGGTTCAGCAGTAATTAGTGGTGGTGCTATTAGTTCTGTTACGGTAACAAATGCTGGTACTGGATATACTTCTGTACCTACAGTAACTATTGCTGATCCAACCAAGACTCAAGCGATTGCTACAGCTGTAGTAACTAATGGAACTATTAGTTCTATAAACTTAACTACTGCTGGTGCAGGGTATGTAACAGCACCTAGAGTCATTATTGCTCCTTCTCCAAGTGAACCAAAAGGTAAGGTTGCAAGATGGGATGTAACTAACAAGGAGTTAGAACTTATAGATATAGTAGGTAAATTTTCTGATGATGATACCTTAGTTGGTTCGGAATCACAAGCTGAAACTGTGATAGATAGTTTCAGTAGTATAGAAATTGAAAACGCATCTTCATCTGAAAATGCATTTTTTGAAACCCAAGGGGATTCAATTCTTGATTGGACAGAAGGTAATCCATTTGGTGAAGTTGGTAATTCTGGAGTATTCTGATGTTAGGAAAACATTTTTATCACGAAATTCTTAGAAAAACTATTATTGGTTTTGGAACTATATTTAACAATGTAGAATTACAAAGAACTGATAGTGCTGGGAATGTAGTACAAACAATTAAAGTTCCTTTGAACTATGGTCCAAGAGAGAAGTTTCTTGCAAGAATAGAAGCTGAACCTTCACTAGATGGTCGTGCTGAGACACAAATTACATTACCTAGAATTTCATTTGAAATGAAAGGTATTAATTATGATCCAGCTAGAAAATTGGGTCCTGTACAAATACAAAGATCACAAAAAACTAGTGATACAGACAAAAGTTACTCTACATACAGTCCTGTACCATATAACTGTGAATTTGAATTAAACATTTTAAGTAAAAATAACGAAGACTCTGTACAGATATTAGAACAGATTCTACCTTATTTTCAACCGATGTTTAATATTACTATTAATCTTATAACATCAATTGGAGAGAAGAAAGATATACCTATAATTTTAAATAATGTTGGAATATATGATGATTATGAATCAGATATGACCACAAGAAGGACATTAATTCATACTCTTAATTTCACAGCAAAGACATATCTATACGGACCTGTATCTACTGCTGAGATGATTAAGAAGGTTAATGTTGATATTAGTGCTGCAATGACCACAGGATCTAGACACGTTAGATACAGTGCAACACCAGCTGCTAAGACTGATCAAAATAAAGATGGTACTTCAATACCACCTACACAATTCAATGTTTCCAGTAACACTATTACATTAGCAGGTCATGGATTTGTTACTCAGGATAAGGTTACATACAACTCAGATCCATCTGGTACACCTGTTGGTGGATTAACAGATAAGAGTAATTACTTTATAATTAAAATTGACAATGATAACTTTAGAGTTGCTAAATCTAAGTCTTATGCTAGACAAGGATATGCAATTGACATCACATCACAACCAACAGGTAATGATCAGAAGTTCTCTGTAATAAATGAATTAGATGATGCATTTATGGATGCTGGTGATGACTTTGGATTTAATGAAAGTTGGACTAATTACTAATGGCTGATACATTTGATAAATTGAATAAAACCTTTAATGTTGAGGTATCTGAAACTCCTGAAGGTGGTTGTCTTCCAAGAAAGAATCAAATCACTGATATAACACCTAAAGGAGAAACAGATGTAACTGATGATTATCAGTATAGTAGGTCTCAATTATACAGGTTGGTTGAAACGGGTCAAGAAGCGATTCAGGGTGCGTTAGAAGTTGCCCAGAGTACAGATCACCCAAGAGCGTATGAAGTCGCTGGTAACTTGATTAAAAACGTGGCTGATATAACTGATAAGTTATTAGATACACAGAAGAAATTAAAAGAAATAGAAACAGAGAAAGTTCAGAAAGGACCTTCTACAGTAAATAATTCAGTATTTTTTGGTTCTACAGCAGAACTTCAGAAGATGCTTAAACAAAAGATGTCAGATAAATAATTAGAAACAAACTAGTAAAATGGCAACAACCAATAGAGTATTCGTAGAGAAACTAGGCGGTACTTCTGCTAGCAGTTTTGTTGGTAATACAGGAGAATTATTTTATGATCCTAGTGCAGGTAATTTAAAAGTTTCTGATGGTAGCACAGCAGGTGGTGTTGCAGCAGGTACAGGTGCTCCTAGATACAAAGGAACTGGTGGATTTACAAATTTCAGTACAGGTGCAGGAGAACATACTTGGACTGGTGCAGGTATTACTGTAACTTATGGTGCAGTAGGAGGAGGGTATGGTTCATTCCAGTTTACCTTTACTATGGCTCATAATTATGGTAGTACTGCTAATTACCTTGTACTAGCACAACCTCATTATCATTCTGATAGTGCGGCTGGCAAAGGACAACCACTAGTGTTTAATCTTGAAAAGGTTAATGGTACTACCTTTATTGGTACGGTATCTGATCCAACCGCAGGTACAATAGATGATGCTAAGTTCGATCTATTTGTATATGATGTCTAGTAATAAATAGAATTAAACGGAGTTAAAAATCATGGTATTAAAACCATATGGCGATGCTGTAGATGTAAAAGCAGGTGCTGGTGCTTTTGGAGGAGATAGGTTAGTATGGGTTGTCAATACTCATAGTGCCGCCGCAAAAGTTACTATTGCAAATGCAACACCAGCAATTATCTACATTCCTGCTGGGGAAGGACTTTTAATAGAGAAAGAGCCTGGTGCAGCTGTTGACGCAGCTACTGCTGGTGCTAATGTATGGGCAACAGCTGTTGCATATGCTAATTAATGGAGTGGGATCTAGAGGATCTTAAACAATCCATCATTGACAGTGCTGCTGATTATGATAAAATTATGAAAGAAGATGAATTTATCCAATCATTAATATCAAAAGGATTTGTTTATGATGAAGATAAAGATAGATGGTTCCGTCTTTGGACTACCAATAACGGACAAGAGGTCTGTCTAGAACTTTATCAAAAACAGTCTGATGGTAGATGGAAACAAATTATGTCTGGAGAAAGTGAGGATTCTGTTTTTTATGAAGAGCTCGTATAAAATATGTTCAGCATGCCAATCACAATGGTTAGATGGACAGTTGTATTGGACTACAGGCAAGATAGGATGTCCACATGATTTAGCAGGATTACTTTGTAATGATGTAGATCATCCGAACTGTATAAATCCATGTAAAGGTTCCACTAGTGGGGTTACATGGGCACAAAGGAGGCAATTTTTAAATGACCTTGAGTACTAATTATCGAAATGAACTAATAGATATATGCTGTCGCATTATATCAACTGATGGTGAAGTTACCTTACAAGAAAGAATTTGGATGAACAAATTATGTGATCATAATCGTCATGCAAAAGATCTTGTTGGAGCTCTTCTTTGTCCAGACTTTGTAGAGAAATAGACACAGAGTTTTGAAACAGAGACATAACTAAGTAAAAATACCTGTTTTGGTGTATAAATAGTAATGTAATTTATGCGAGCCCACGGCTATAAATCGTGTCTCACTATACAGTTGGTTATCACGACCTACAACAACACCATTTAGAAATTTGCGAATATGCCAATGATGCATATGAAGCAAAAACAGACGCAACAGAGGATGTTCCTTTCTTACAAGGGCATCCTCATTTTATTGACTATATTACAAAGGAGGAGTAGAATGTCTACTATAACAAAAAATAAACATGAGATTATGTGGTGGATGAGTAGATTAACAGTGATGGTAGTATCACTATTTTTATCAATGACATTAGCAGCACAAGCATATGCAGCCGAAATTCAAATGGGTTCTGATGGGAACTTGGTGTTTAATCCTTCTGAGCTTACAGTTAATGCAGGTGATACGGTTACATTCGTAAATGGTGATTTACCACCACACAATGTTGTATTTCTTGACAATCCTGAGTTATCACATCCTGACTTATCATTTATGAGTGGAGAACAGTTCCCCGTAACCTTTGATGCCCCAGGCGAATACGAATTTCAATGTGAACCTCATGCTGGTGCTGGCATGAAAGGTGTAATTCACGTACAATAAATACATCGAGTTGTAAAATCAATCATGGCTACTATTACAATACAGGCTCCAGATGGATCCAGTGAAAGTTTTGAATGTGACGGTGACACTGCTATACTAGATGCTTTAGAAGAAGCAGGACTAGATCATCCTTCATCTTGTCGTGCTGGTGCATGCTCATCATGTGCTATGAAAGTTGTAGATGGATCAGTTGAACAAGAAGAGCAATCATTCTTGGATGATGATCAATTAGAAGAAGGTTATGTGTTAACATGTGTAGCACACCCCACAAGTGATACTATTACATTATTAACTGAACAGGAAGAAAACCTTTATTAGATATGGATCTAACTGATGGAAATGTAATTGAAGTTCTTAGTGAACTTGTCCCATACATCGAAGCAGATGGTGGATGGTTAGAATATGTTGAGACTGATTACACTTCAGAAGGAGCATACGTTAAGGTAAGACTTGGTGGTGCATGTTCTAGTTGTGCTATGAGTTCCCAAACATTAAAAATGGGAATAGAACGTAAGCTCATGGAAGAAATACCAGCTATAGCAGGAGTAATTCAAGTATTATGAATGATGTAGTTTGGTCTATAAATATTATGTTAGGTACTTTACTAAGTGGAGTAGGGTATTTCATTTATTGGATAATGACTTATGACGACAGAACACAGTCCAGAAACGAAGATAGCAATTCTGGAAGCGAAAGTTGAACACATGATGGGTCATGTTAAGGAACTGACTCTTAGAGTTCGTGCTAATGAAAAAGTAGTTGCTATTGTCAGCGCTGTCGGTATTGGTGCTGGTGGTATTATAGGATCTACAGCTTTTGCTCCAGATGCAGAGGCACAGATTACTGATAAAGCTTTTAATCCTAGTACTATAATTCAAGATTTTAGAACATGGGAATCTGAAAAAAATAGAACTCCTATTGAAGAAGAACTAAATAGAGCGATGCTAGAAATGGAGGATTATTGGAATGGGAGCGATGACCCCACCGAGTCGGAAGAGTTGTTACAATTTCCGAGTGACGAAGATAGACAAGGTTCTTGATGGTGATACTATCGATGTTACTATTGACCTCGGTTTTGATCTATACAAGAAAGAAAGAGTTAGAATTGCAGGCGTTGATACGCCAGAGAAAAGAACAAGAAACCTCGAAGAAAAGGCACTGGGAATAGATGCGACAAACTGGCTCAAAGAAAAATTGGAAACTACCATTGCTGGCGATGATGAGCTCTCTGTTCGTACTGAGCTTGTCGGCGGCACTGGGAAGTATGGTAGGCTTCTTGGGTGGTTATACGTGGGCGACTCAGAACTGTCACTCAACGAACAAATGATTACTGAAGGATATGCTTGGTCATATGATGGAGGTACAAAACAAAAGAACTTTGAAGATCTACGTGCTATTCGTAGAACTTTTGGTACATTATTAGAAGGTTAAATGTTTGATGACTCTAATTGGAGAGAAGAATACAAAGCATACACAAGTAACCATATGGAACTTGAGTTGCTAGAGAATGGGCCTAAGAGTCTATCTCAATCATGGCATCTTGGTGCATTGTATAATAATTGGAAAAAGATAAAGGGATATAAAGATCCTGAACCACCTGATTGTTCATCTTCTTTAAAGGAATGGGAACAAAGTATCAAGAAGTATGAAAATGATTACTAAAAATACAATTACAGTAGGAAAAGTGAAAACTGTATTTTCTACTGATAAACATGATGAAGTCCTCATACAATATGAGGATAGAGTTACTGCTGGTAATGGTAGGAAAGAATTATGGGTAGAAGACAAAGGTTCTGTATGTTGTGAAATTTCTCAAGTTCTTTTTGAGAAATTAAATTATAGAGGAGTCAAAACTCATTATGTTAGTATGCCTACTAATAAGTCAATGATATGTAAGAAGGTTGATATTGTTCCATTAGAGGTAGTAGTTAGAAATATAGCAGCAGGATCTATAGTTCGTGAAACAACAATAGAAGAAGGTTATGAATTTAAATGGCCATTAGTTGAATTCTATTTAAAAGATGATGAAAGAGATGATCCTCTATTGACAGATCAAAGATTGATACAAATGCGTGTTATGGATATAGCTGGTAATATGGAAATACTAGCTAGAGATATTAATGATATGTTAAAAGAAATATTCCTAGAGATAGGACTTGTACTTGTTGATTTTAAATTGGAGTTTGGTTATGATTCTAACGGCAATCTACTCTTGGCTGATGAACTATCACCTGACGGGATGCGACTCTGGAAAGACGGAGAGAGTTTCGATAAAGATATTTTCAGGAAAGATAAAGGAAATCTTATACAAGCTTATAAAACAATTTTAAATGATTTGAGGGTTTTATAATGTCTACTAATGATAGCATATATCTAGGTAATCCTAACCTGAAGAAAGCCAATACTCCTATGGAGTTCACGGAAGAACAGGTTATTGAATTTGTCAAGTGTAAGGATGATCCTGTTTATTTTGCTAGAAATTATATAAAGATTGTTTCTCTTGATGAAGGTCTAGTACCTTTTGACATGTATGATTTTCAAGAGGAAATGGTAGAGAGATTTCATAAGAATAGATTTAATATTGCCAAACTACCAAGACAGACTGGTAAATCAACTACGGTTATTTCATATCTTTTACATTATATAATTTTTAAAGATAATGTCAATATTGGTATACTAGCAAACAAAGCATCTACATCAAGAGAATTATTATCTAGATTACAACTAGCATATGAGAATCTACCTAGATGGATGCAACACGGAATATTAGCATGGAATAAAGGTAATGTCGAACTCGAAAATGGATCAAAGATACTGGCTGCTTCTACGTCTTCAAGTGCTGTCCGAGGCATGTCGTTCAATATCATCTTCCTCGATGAATTCGCTTTCGTTCCAAACCATATTGCAGAACAATTCTTTAGTTCTGTTTATCCTACTATTACGTCTGGTAAGTCAACGAAAGTAATTATCATCTCCACTCCTAATGGAATGAATATGTTCTATAAGTTGTGGCATGACGCTGAGAGAGGTAAGAACGAATATACTACAACAGAAGTTCATTGGTCACAAGTGCCTGGCAGAGATGCTAACTGGAAAGCACAGACTATTGCAAACACTTCAGAGAGACAGTTTGTACAAGAATTTGAATGTGAGTTCTTAGGATCTGTAGATACTCTTATAGCACCATCTAAATTGAAAACTATGGTTTATGAAGAACCATTGAATAGAAGTAAAGGTTTAGATATCTATGAAAGGGTTATAGAAGATCATCAATATTTAATGGCAGTTGATGTTGCCAGAGGTGTGTCAAATGACTATTCAGCATTTACTTTAATTGATATAACAAGTATCCCATATAAGTTAGTAGGTAAATATAGAAACAATACCATCAAACCTATAGTATTTCCAAATATAGTACATGATGTTGCAAAGAACTATAATATGGCATATATTATGGTTGAGGTTAATGATATAGGTGGACAGGTTGCAGATATACTTCAGTTTGATTTAGAATATGAAAATCTATTGATGTGTGCTATGAGAGGTAGGGCAGGTCAATTAGTAGGACAAGGATTTTCTCATAAGTCTCAGTTAGGTGTTAAGATGACATCTACAGTTAAGAAAACTGGTTGTTCCAATTTAAAAGCATTAATTGAAGATGATAAGTTAATTATTAATGATTATGATATCATTGCAGAGTTAACTACATTTATTCAAAAGAAACAATCATTTGAGGCAGAAGAGGGATGTAATGATGACCTTGCTATGTGTCTAGTAATATTTGCATGGTTATGTACATCAGATTATTTTAAAGAAATGACTTCTGATGATGTTAGAAAAAGAATCTTTGAAGATCAAAGAGAAGCTATAGAAGAAGATATGGCTCCTTTTGGATTTATTTTAGATGGTCTTGATGAAGATACTTTTGTAGAAAAAGAAACTGGTGATATTTGGAAGGTTGATGAATATGGAGATAAGGGTGGTGGAGTAACATTGAACGATGATTCCTATATGTGGAATTATAAGTAATGGATCTTGATTCAGAATTTGAACTAGAACATCTTCTTTTTAAAGAAAGAGAATGTAGGGTTTGTCATAAGAAGAAAAGTTTATTAGAAGATTTTTATTTAACTCGTAAGAATAGAAAACCATTTCCTTCTGCTTATTCTTATGAATGTAAGTTGTGTACTGTTAAAAGAGTAGTTGAAAGTAGAAAGAAAGACAGAGCTTTTTCAGATTGGACATATCCTGACTGGTAGTGTTCACGTGCTGTTTCCCCGTCTGAAAGATAGTAAATAATAAATAATAATGAGAAATAAATCTCATAGAGGTAATAAAACATGGCGTTTGCTTCACCTGGCGTAAGTATTAAAGAGGTTGATTTAACAGCAACCGTTAATGTAGCTGACCAGAATATTGGTGTTATTGCTATCGCAGCACAAAAGGGACCTACTGACGAGGTAACTTATATTGCTAGCGAGAGAGAATTAGTGGATATCTTCGGAGGTCCTGATGAGTATAATTATGAATCTTGGTTTGCAGCTGCAACTGTTATACAGTACGGTGGTATCGCAGCAATAATTAGACCTGCTGGAGGAGAACCTAGTTCTGGTTCAGACTTGGCTCTAAGAACTGCTAATGTCGATACTGATGGAACCACAGATGGTGCCATATTGATTAATAATCAGGCCGACTACGAAGAAAATTATGCAACTACCAATGCTTGGGTATTTGCAGGTAAGTATGCTGGTACATTCCACAATGGAATTACCGTAGCAATGGTTGACGTTGGTGCTCACCAAGAACTTACTGTAAATGTATCTGGTTCTGCTCCATCTGTAGGAGATTATGTAAAAGTAGATGGCGTTGCTGCTGGAAACGTTTACTCAATCTCTGGTTCTGGTGCAACTACAAAGATTCAAATTACTTTAGAGGATACTACAGTAAGATTTGCTGGAACTGGATCCTTAAAGAGTCACGGTGGTACTGTAATTGGTAGTATCGTTTCTTTAGATAGTAATGATGTTTACTCTACAAAAGAGTATATGTCTGGTAAGAAGTGGGTTTCAATTGCTCCTCAACCAGGCACATCACCATATACAAAAGCTCGTGGTGGTAAGTTTGATGAGTTCCACATGGCTCTAATTGATACGGATGGTAATGTAACTGGTAATCCAGGCACATTAATTGAAACATTTACATTTGTATCAAAAGGAAAAGATGCTAAGAATTCAGAAGGTACTGTTGCATACTGGAGAAAAGTTCTAGAACTTAAGTCTCAGTACATTTATGGTGGTGAAGATGCATTGGCTCAAGCCGCTGACATCACTGCTATTGATAGTTCTGCTGGTTCTGCATCTACTGGTGCAATTGGTAACAATGCTGCTAATACAGTATTCCCAGTATTCAATAAAATTATAAGTAAAAAACTTGGTGCTGGTGCCGACTACGATTGGGCTGGTTCTTCTGCTACCATAGAGGCTCAAGTAGAAACTTCTTACGATCTTGTAAATGATCCAGAAGAATTCGGTGATATCGATTTCTTAGTTCCAGGCAAGATTAGTTCAACTGTTGCCGCAAAACTAATTGCTATTGCAGAATCAAGAAGAGACTGTATTGCAGTCATTTCACCACTAAGAACTGATGTTGTAAATTCAAATACATCTACTAAGAAAACTGATGCAGTTGTTGATTTCTTCAACACAATAAACAGTTCTTCTTATGCAATATTTGATTCAGGTTATAAGTACATTTATGATAAGTATAATGATACTTACCGTTATGTTCCATGTGCAGCAGACGTTGCTGGACTATGCGTTAGTTCAACAATAAATTCTGAGACTTGGTTCTCTCCTGCTGGATATAACAGAGGTAACTTGAGAAATGCAACTAAACTTGCATACTCACCAAGACAAGCTGAAAGAGATAGACTGTATACTGCAAGAGTCAATCCTATAGTTTCATTCCCTGGCCAAGGGGTGGTATTATTCGGTGACAAAACTGGACTTTCTTCTCCATCCGCTTTCGATAGAATTAACGTTCGCCGTCTATTCATCGAACTAGAAAAGAACATCGCAAGATTCTCGAAATTCCAACTCTTTGAGATTAATGATGAACTCACCAGATCTTCTTTCAAAGGAGCTGTTGATCCATATTTGAGGAATGTACAAGGTCGAAGAGGTATCTACGATTTCTTAGTTGTCTGCGATGACAGCAACAACACTGCCGATGTCATTGATCGCAATGAATTCCAAGCTGAGATTTACATCAAGCCTGCCCGCTCGATTAACTTCATTACTATTACCTTCGTTGCTACAAGAACGGGTGTTTCTTTCAATGAATTAATTGGTTAATCTTTATAAAAAACACACAGAGGTATAAAAACCATGGCAAAAGGTATTTCAGAATTTAAATCGAAACTGGTTAAAGGCGGCGCTCGCCCTAATCTGTTTCTGGTCCGCCTCAACTTCCCTTCATTACAGGGAATAGTTGATGTAGGATCAGATTCTAGTAAAACTGCTACCGAGACTGCGGAATTTATGGTCAAGACCGCACAGATTCCTGCTTCTAGTCTTGGAGTTATCGAGGTTCCTTATAGAGGACGTATGTTGAAAGTTGCTGGAGATAGGACATTTGAACCTTGGTCAGTAACAGTTATCAATGATGGTGAGTATAATATCCGTAAATCATTCGAGAAATGGTCTAGAGGTATTAATGCTCATACTGAAAACGTTGGTCAATTAGGTTACGGAGCAGATGGTGGAGAGTCATATTCTAGAGATATGACTGTTTATCAACTAAGTCGTGACGGAATTAAACCAAGTAAGACACCATCCAACATAGAGGCGCCTGGCGTAGATGGATTGGAAGTAGTTCGTGCTTATCGTTTCTACGATGCATGGCCATCTTCACTTTCTGCTATCGATCTTTCATATGAGTCTAATGACCAAATTGAAGAATTTACTGTTGAATTTCAGTATAATTACTTCGAGGTTACAAAGTCATCTTTGGAAGCTTGATAAATAGGATTGAATAGAAATTTAATCCTTTATAATAATGGCAGAACTATTTGGATTTAGCATAAAGGAGAGGACAAAAAAGGGGAAGGTTTATTCCCCTGCTCCTCCAGATAGCGATGATGGCACCTCGGCAGTAGCCGCTGGTGCCTATTTTGGTCAGTACTTAGACCTTGATGGCGTTGGTAGACATAATAACGAATTTGAATTTATTCGTAAGTATAGAGAGATTGCATTACATCCAGAAACGGATACTGCAATTGATGATATTATAAATGAATCTATTAGTAGTGATCTAGACTATGCTCCCGTAGATGTAGAATTATCCAATTTACAAGCTAGTGATAAGATCAAGAAAAAGATTAGAGAAGAATTTAAACATATAATTAGACTTCTAGATTTTGATAAGAGAGCACATCAGATATTTCGTAGATGGTATATTGACGGTAGAATCTTTTATCATAAACTAATTGACTTTGATAAACCAGAAGAAGGTATCAAAGAATTGAGATATATTGATGCACTTAAGATTAAGAAAGTAAGAGAAGTTAAGAAGGATAAGAAAGATGCTGGAGTATCCATATCCACTGGCATGAAGCTAGACTATGGTGAAACAGTTGATTATTATCTTTATTTCCCTAGAGGTTATAAGGGAAGTGATAATAATGCAATTAAAATTGCCGATGACGCAATTTCTTATGTACCATCAGGTATACAAGATCATAATCGTAATATGGTTTTATCGTTTTTACATAAAGCGATTAAGTCTGTCAATCAATTAAGAATGATTGAAGACTCTCTAGTTATATACAGGATTTCTAGAGCACCTGAAAGAAGAATATTTTATATTGATGTAGGTAATCTACCTAAAATGAAAGCGGAACAATACCTTCGTGAGGTAATGGGTCGTTATCGTAATAAACTTGTTTATGATTCTTCTACTGGTGAGATCAGAGATGATAGAAAGCATATGAGTATGCTTGAAGATTTCTGGTTGCCTCGTAGAGAAGGTGGTAGAGGAACTGAAATTACTACTCTTCCAGGCGGACAAAATCTTGGAGAACTAGAAGACGTTAAGTATTTCCAGAAGAAATTATATAAGTCATTAAATATCCCACTCTCAAGACTGGAACAGGAATCTTCATTTACTATTGGTAGAACAAATGAGATTACTAGGGATGAATTAAAATTTGCTAAATTTGTTGCTCGTCTAAGAAAGCGTTTTTCAGAATTATTCTTAGATATGTTAAAGACTCAACTAATACTGAAGGGTATTCTTACTCCAGATGATTGGGAAGAGTTAAAAGAAGATATTCAATTCGATTATATCTTTGATAATCACTTCACAGAATTGAAAGAAACTGAGATGTTGACTGAGAGATTAAATGCAGTCAATATGGTAGAACCTTTCCTTGGTAAGTATTTCTCTGTTGAATATGTACGCAGGCAGATACTCAAGCAAACTGAAGATGAAATCGAAGAAATAGATCAACAAGTAGAGAAAGAAAAAGAGATGGGAATCATTCAAGACCCAATGGCAGCAATGGATGCCATGGGCATGGAAGGTGGAGAAATGGCTCCTGAAGGTGGTGGAGATCCATCCGCAGGTGGTGATTTAGACTCCGCATTTTCCTCTATGATTTCCCCAGGCGATTACGGTAAGGGTGAAATCTGATAAATAATAGTTGTAATACATGATATTTTATTATGCCTGAACCTGAAGTAGCTCAAGATTCTTCAACGGATGAAATTATAAATGACCCGATTGTAGCAGATATCTTAAATAAAGATCATCATAATGCAAACGAGAAAATTTATAATGCGTTGTATGGAAAGAGCTCAGAATATATTACTGCGAGAAAAGCTCAGATTGCAAAAACCATGTTCAATGGTCCTGATCAAGAGCAACCAGATACGGATGCTTACGATAAGGTAGAACCCATTGTTCAAGTTGATGATAGTCAAAGTGAACCTGAATCTGCGCCAGAAAATGAAACTGTAGAAACTGAAACGGAACAATCATGAAACTTATTGCTGAAGAGATAATTGACGTTAATTTTCTCACTGAAGAAAGTAACGGCAAGAAGAGTCACTTCATTGAGGGTGTATTCCTTCAAGGAGAATTGACTAATAGAAATGGTAGGTTATATCCTATACAGACTCTTCAAAGAGAAGTTCATGCTTATAACGAAAGTTATGTTTCAACTGGAAGAGCTCTAGGTGAGTTGGGTCATCCAGATGGTCCATCTATCAATCTAGACAGAGTATCACACAAAATTGTTTCCTTGAAACAAGAGGGTAATAACTTTATCGGTAAAGCAAAAATTCTTGGAACCCCTATGGGTAAGATTGCTGAGAACCTTCTAGATGAAGGTGTTAAACTCGGTGTCTCATCTAGAGGACTAGGTTCAATTGAGAGGAGAGGTGATGTGAATGTTGTCCAAGATGACTTCATGTTAGCTACTGCTGCTGATATTGTTGCAGATCCATCCGCACCCGATGCCTTTGTTGAAGGTATTATGGAGGGTAAAGATTGGATATGGAATAGTGGAAACTGGAAGGAATCTACTATTACTGCTGTTAAAGATTCGATTGACAACGCAGACGTTGATCAATTGACGGAGAAGAAGCTACAAGCGTTTGAAAACCTACTCCGTAATCTTAAAATTTGATAAATATTATTAGAAAATACTACACTTTCCAAAGGGGATTTTCCAAATGGCTGCGAATGTTAAAGAAAAAGAACAAATAGAAGAGTCTAATCCTATCACCAAAAACGCAGAAGCGGGTGACAAGGCTCCAAAGAAATTGACCGATCCTACACCAGGCCAAAGTGGTCCTGATGCTGAGAACCTCGGTGGACCAGTTGTGGTTCCTGATGATCCTAAGTCTATCGGTAAGGCCGCTGCTGCCAAGCAAGCTCATGAGGGTGACAAGTCTATTAAGGCAAAACCTTCAAAGGCATCAGGTAAAGTTGCCGAAGAGGTCAAGGAAGAAGAGAAGGAAGTTGTTGAAGAGATTCAAGTAGATGTATCTCAAGACGTTAACGCACTTCTTCACGGAGAGGAACTATCTGAAGAGTTCCAGAAAAAGGCTGCTACGATTTTTGAAGCTGCTGTTAAAGCTAAAGTCGTTGAGCAAGTCGAAAAGTTTGAGAGTGTTTATGAAGAGAAACTCCAAAAGGAAACTGATTCTCTTAAAGAATCAATGGAGGCTCGTATAGATGCTCATTTAGATTATGTTGCTGAACAATGGGTTAAAGAGAACCAACTCGCCATTGATTCAGGTCTTCGCAATGAAATCACAGAAGAGTTCATCACTGGTTTGAAGAATCTCTTTAGTGAAAATTACATTGATATTCCAGATGACAAATATGATGTGCTCGAAGGTATGACCGAGCAAATTGATGAAATGGAAACTAAACTCAATGAACAGATCGAAAAGAATGTTGAGCTAAACAAAGAACTCGGAAGTTACATTAAAAATGGAATTGTAAGTGAAGTATCCGAAGGTCTTGCTCAAACACAAAAAGAAAAGTTTAACTCTTTAGTTGAGAGTGTAGAGTTTGAGAGTGAAGAATCTTACCGTGAGAAACTAGGTACACTTAAGGAAAGTTATTTCCCTAAACAGCCTGTTACTCAGAGTGAAGATCTGGCAGAAGAAACAAAGGAAGACCAACCTCTAAACGGTCCAATGTCTGCTTATTCCGCAGCAATTGATCGTTGGAAGTAAGTTTCCTTCTAAATAATAAAGATTCCTAACAAACAAACTTAAACGGAGTTATACTTAACATGTACAATTCGGAAAAACTTCAAGAGAAGTGGCAACCAATTTTGGAACACAAAGGTCTTGAAGATGTAAAAGATAATCATAGAAAAGCTGTTACAGCTATTCTTCTAGAAAACCAAGAGAAATTCCTTCGTGAAGAGCGCTCAGTTCTTTATGAAGATCCTACCAACTCTGCTGGTACTGGTGGTTTCAGTGGCTCTGCTGCTGGTGCTGGTCCTGTTGCTGGTTTCGATCCAGTTCTAATCAGCTTGATCCGCCGTTCTATGCCTAAGTTGATGGCATATGACATTGCTGGTGTACAACCAATGAGTGGTCCTACTGGACTTATCTTCGCAATGCGTGCTCATCGTGGTACAGACAGAGACGGTAACGGTGCAACACCTAACGTATTCACGAATGAAACCTTCTATGATGAGGTTCCAACTGGATATTCTGCTGGTGGTGGTGCTTACTCTGCAGCTGCTGGTACAACTGCAACAAACCCATCAGTTCTTAACGCCTCAACTCCTGGCGCATACGCCCAAACAGGTGGTATGAATACCGCAACCCTTGAGGGATTGGGAGATAACACAGGTGCTTTCCGTGAGATGTCATTCTCCATCGAGAAAGTAACTGTTGAAGCTAAAGCACGTGCGCTAAAAGCTGAGTACAGTTTAGAACTTGCTCAGGACTTGAAAGCAATTCATGGTCTTGATGCTGAAACTGAACTAGCGAACATCCTCTCAACAGAGGTTCTTGCTGAAATCAACCGTGAAGTTGTGAGAACTATCTACGTTGTTGCTAAGCCTGGTGCTCAGTCCAACGTTGCAAACAGTGGTTCATTCGACTTAGACGTTGACAGTAATGGTCGTTGGTCAGTTGAGAAGTTCAAAGGACTTATCTATCAGATCGAACGAGATGCAAACGCAATCGGCCATGAGACTCGTAGAGGAAAGGGTAACTTCATCGTCTGCTCTGCTGACGTTGCTAGTGCTCTAAACATGGCTGGTGTACTTGATTACACTCCTGCTCTTTCAACCAACGGATCTCCTGACGATACAGAGTCAACTTTCGCTGGTGTTCTTAACGGACGTATCAAGGTTTATGTTGATCCTTATTCTGCAAACATAGCAGATGATCATTACTACGTCATGGGATACAAGGGTTCTTCTGCATATGATGCTGGACTCTTCTATTGCCCATACGTTCCTCTCCAAATGGTGAGAGCGATTGGTCAGGACACATTCCAACCAAAAATTGGCTTCAAGACTCGTTACGGAATGGTATCAAACCCATTCGCAGGTGGAACTACTCAGAGAAGTGGTGCTCTTACTGCTAATGATAACGTATACTACAGACGTACAAGAGTTCTTAACCTCATGTAATTCTGATTACATATCTTCTAAAGAGACCCCACAAGGGTCTCTTTTTTTGTCTAAATAGTTAATAAAAAAAGTCCAATGCCAGCTAATTTTATTGCTAATCCTAATAGTCCACAGAATTTTCTGTCAGGGATTGGATTTCAGTTTCAATTAAAAAAATATCCAAACGTTGCTTTTTTCTGTCAATCAGTTAATGTTCCTGGCATGAATCTAGCTACTACAACTCAAGCTACTCGGATGAATTATATTCCGATACCAGGCGATGAGATAAATTTTGATGACTTGCAAGTAAGATTTTTAGTAGACGAGAAATTAAAAAATTATACATCAATTCATAATTGGATCCGTGGTATGGGTCATCCAGGCTCAGGAAGAGATATGCAAACATATCTTGAAGGAGAAGATTATGATGAAATGCATTACTCTGATGGAAGTTTGTTTATATTAGATTCTAATTTTAAACATAAATTTGAAGTTAAATTCAAAGATTTATTTCCAGTAACATTGAGTGGTATGAACTTTGATAGTACATACACTGATACGGAATATTTTTCAGCAGATGCAATATTTAAATACACAATATATGATATAGTAGATCTAAGTAAATCTGCACTAACTAGTGGACCTAATGAAACTGTAACTCTTACAAATAATGTAAGTGGTTCACTTTCATCTGGTACAGATTTAGTATTAACATATACTTCAACTAATGCAAGATTCTTAACTATTGATAATGGAGTTGGTACTGTTTCTTTAGATGATGGAGCAAGAACTCTTCCATATGCTACAGTAAAAGCTGCATCACCAGGCGGTAGTATTACATATACTATTACTGCAACAGGTTTTGATGGTACTACATCTACTGCTTCTACTACAATTAATGTTCCTGATAATGTAATGCCCACAAGTACGGATAGAACATGCATTGCTATTATTGATGAGAATTTGGGTAGTCAATCACATTCTGGTATGGAAGGTAAGTGGGCTACATTCAGAAATAATTGGCCAGATAGAACATTCTGGTTATTACAACCAAATCAAGGTCAGTACTCTGATACAATAACTACTTTACATTGTCCACCGACATTTTTAGAAGAAACAGATTCTTCCACAATTGATCTATAAATAAATATAAAGTCTCAAGATGGCAGCAGAATTTTCAAATCCAATACAGGTAGGAGCAGCTCAGCCTTCTCCTATGCTTCCATTAACTAAATATGCTCCAGTTAATGTAGATATTGGAACTAATAAGAATAATTGGCCTTATGGAGGTATTACTTCTTTTCCAGCGCCATTTAGAAGTTTTTATCAACAGACTCAAACTGCAACTTATAGTCTTGGTCCTTATTGCAGAAAACTATCAGACGGAACTTCTGGAAGACTTAAAGTTAGTTTTATGAGTGGAGAAATGGGATTTGTCCAACAATGTTGGTATTCATTTCCAAGAGGTGCTTTTGATACAGATAATAATGGTGATCAATATGATGAAAATAAAGATTGGTGGGATGATACTAATAAGACTTATGCTCAAGTAAGAGATTTAATGACTAATGGAGCCCCAATGATTTGGGTTGAAGTAGCTACTGGTGGTTATGAGGCAACTGATAATAATACATGGTCATTTGCAGCTCCCTTAAGTGGTGCAATTGCAAATCATGTACACGCAGCGTGGAATTTAGTAGGTGGACAAAGTGTACAAGAACAAATTTTTGGTGGAACTGTTGGTAATTGTGGTGTAGGTTCTACAAATGGTATTCCAGCTGACAACACTGATGGCGGTGGTTGGATTCCTGATTTATCATTTCTCAATAATGGATCATTGAATGGTTTAGATTGGATTCTTGGTGGAAGTGCTGAAGCTGCGGAAGAATCTGGTAACGCATATAATAGTTTGAGTGGTAGTGATCAGGCTGCAGCTGGATCTGATTTGTCAGATGCAAATAGAGCTAATACTTTCAATTCAGCTCTTACTACACACAAGACACAGTTAAAAGATTTATTAGATGAATTAAAAGATGATATCTACGGTAATGGAACTGCTCTTAATGAAGCTGCAAGACTTGTAAAAATTAAGGCAGTTCTTGAAATATTAGGAGCAGGGCCTATGGCAGCTGATCTAATGATTCAAGCGTGGTATCTTCCTAATTTAAGAAAATACGGAAGTAACCCAAATAATTTACCTGATGGTACTGTTGGAAATCCTTATAAATGGAGACCACCAGATCATGTTCAAGAAAGATGGGCTGCACATATGTTAGATAATGGAACTACTGGAGCTCCTTTTGGTGGAGGTACAGATTTTAGAGATTATATTCCAGGCACTACACCAGTTAAATCAGGAACTAGTGAAAAGGATTGGGGATGGCATTTAACATTATTAAATAGAGGTGATACTACTACAGTACCAGTTGTAGACGAAGATACTAATGAATTTGTTTTTCATGAGAACTATGGATTTGGTAGAGGTGGATCTGTTGCACAAACAGATGATTTCTTAAATTTTGTACAACAAAAAACAAATCAACAAACAGCTGATTCTCTTGGAGTTTTATTCGACATGTCTCCAGCTGCTCCATTTTTTATAGTTACAGGAGTACCAATTGTTTTATTAGAAGCAAATGGTAAAGCAATTAAATTAAAGAAAGGAGACACAATTGGAGCAACAAATTTAGATGCATATGATGATTGCAAATTTGAGATAAGAATTTCTGCAAAAAATATGAAAGCAGGAAATCCAACAATGTATAATTATTTGCTAAACACGGGTGATGCAAATGGAAACAAATTTACCGCAGTACCATGACATTAACTTCCAATAATAAAACTAATTTTAAAACCTGGCTGAAAGAGTATAAAGGTATGTTTGGCCCTAGTGATATAGTCAAAGACTATATGGGTACTGTTAATACTATGCTTACATCTTCTAGTGCTGGTGTAACTAGTGATTTAACTAAACCTGTTAATATAGTATTATGGAAACATGGTGAGACTATAGATTTAACTGGTAATTTAATAGAGAGTGAGTATACATATTTTCCAGCTATTCCTTATGATAAAGTAGTTGTAAAAAATGGATCATCAACAGTAACACTTGACTTTGATCAAAATGGTTTGATTACTGGTAAGTCTTTAGATGATGCAATAACTGTTGGTGATAAGAAAATAATTGTAAAAGGTATTGGTGGTACTCTAGTACAAACACAAGTTGCCCCAACATATGCAATTAGTGAATCTTCTACAAATGTTAATGAAGGAGATACAGTTACATTTACAGTTACAACGACCAATGTTCAAAATGGATCAGTCTTGCAATGGAATACAACTGGTACTGTAGAAGCAGAAGATTTTAGTGATAGTTTATTATCAAATAATTTTGTAGTTAATAATAATACTGCAACTATTACTAGAACTATAAGAAATGATTATAGTGTATCTGAAGGTGCTGAAAACTTTTCATTACAAATAAAGTCTGGAAGTACTTTATTAGCAACATCTAATTCAGTTAGTGTAGCAGATACCTCTGCTGCAACTTATAGTATTTCTGGGTCAAATACTGTTGTTGAAGGTAACAGTGTAACTTATACTGTTAATACTACTGGAGTACCAGATAGTACATCTTTATATTATACAGTTAACTTAGGAAGTGCTGATGTTACTCCAACTTCAGGTTCCTTCGCAATTACAAGTAATACAGGAACATTTACTCTTACTGCTAAACAAGATTTAGCAACTGAAGCTGATGAAACTCTGACAGTAAATATTCGTATAGTATCAACATCTGGTCCAATAGTAGCTACAATGAATACTACTATTGAAGATACTGCTTATACTATAGGACTAACACCAGCAGCTACATCTGTCAACGAATCTACTTCTGGTGCTGCAACTAATATTGTTGTTAATGTTGCTACTAGTGGTATTGCAGATGGTACACAATTAACTGCAAATGTTGTTGCTTCTAGTGGTAGTACTATAACATTCGGAGATGGTGGAGACTTTAATGCTAATTCAGTAACATTTACAATAAACAGTAATGCAGGTGTTATTACAATACCTGTTTTAAGAGATGGTAAAACAGAAGGAGCAGAAAAGGTAGTTATACAAGTTGTAAATGCTGCTGGAGCTGTTGTTGCAGCAACACCAGAAATCACAATAAATGATACTTCATATATTGGTAAGAACTTTGTAAATAAAACTTATGGACCTATTCATGTAAATCGTGATGGTGGTGTTACTGCAAATGCATCCGATTGGTATACTATATGTGGCCTAGATAAACTACCAGATGGTGCTAAGGTAGCAATATTTGTTGATACCTCTGGTAGTATGACAATGAGTACAGTTCAAGCATCTTACGATCTATTAATCTCCAAACTACAAGCAAGAAGTATGGATGTTATTACTGTAACAAACCCAAGCGAAGACTGGATTACACCATTTGATCAAATTCTGACTTAATTTTTTATGATACAACTTGATGATATTAAGGCCCAATGGGCTGATGATAGCCGTATTGATAATGATCTTCTAGATAATGAATCAACAAAGATCCCTCAACTTCATTCTAAGTATTTAAATTATCTGAGTGATATTCGATGTTTAAAGATTAGAAAAGAACAAGAGTACAAACTTTTAATTAGAGAAAAGTTTGAATATTATACTGGTAAAGCAGATGAATCTGTGTATCAAGAACATCCTTTTGATTTAAAGGTATTAAAACAAGATGTTCCGATGTACATAGAATCCGATAAGGAAATACAAATTGTAGTAACTCGTATAAATTACTATGAGGAAATGATTTTCTTACTGGAAAAGATTATCCAACAATTAAACAATAGAACATTCCAGATTAAGAATAGCATCGAATGGCAAAAATTCATGCAAGGTAGTGTCTAATGTCACAGGTCAAGATCCAAAAAAAGAATGAAGTATATCTTTCAGTGGATTGTGAGACTCATATAAAATATGAGTTATCGGAATATTTTAGTTTCGATGTGCCTGGCGCAAAATTTATGCCTCAATATAAAAAGAGGATATGGGATGGTAAGATAAAATTATTCAGTCCTGCTAATGGACAAATTTATTGTGGATTATATGGTTACTTAACTGATTGGTTAGACAATAGAGGATATTCTTATATTGATATAGAACATGAAGATTACGGTTCTCCGAACGAAAAAAATAGTGCTATAACGCCAGGAGCTATTCATGAGTTTGTAAAAAGTTTAAAGATACCATTACAAGTAAGAGATTATCAACTTGCAGCAATTTATAAAGCATTAAGATGGAATCGTAAATTATTATTATCACCTACTGCAAGTGGTAAGTCTTTAATGATATATTGTATTGTTAGATGGTTTCTTCATAATAAATCACAAGTATTAATTGTAGTACCTACTACTTCTCTAGTAGAACAGTTAGTTGGAGACTTTAGCGATTATGGGTGGAACCCAAAAGATTATTGTCATAAAATATATGCAGGAGAGGATAAGATATCATCTAAACCAGTAGTAGTAACAACTTGGCAATCAATATATAAAATGCCAAAGAAATGGTTTGCGAGATTTGATTGTGTTATAGGAGATGAAGCACATCAGTTCAAAGCAAAATCTCTTACCAGTATTATGACTAAGTTGCATAACTGTAAGCATAGAATAGGTTTTACTGGTACATTAGATGGATCTAATGTTAATAAGTTAGTTCTTGAAGGATTGTTTGGTACAGTTGATAAAGTGGTTAGGACTAAAAACCTTATTGATAAGGGATACCTATCTACATTAAAAATTAATATTCTTTTATTACAACATAAGAAAGAATCATTTGATACATACAATGATGAGATTGAACATATTTGTGCTTTAGAAAAAAGAAATAACTTTATTAAAAATCTTGCGGTAAGTCAAAATGGTAATACTCTTATACTGTTTGCTAGGGTAGAGAAGCACGGTCAGCCACTTTATGAATTAATAAATAGTAGTGTACAAAAGAATCGTAAGGTTTTCTTTATTTTCGGTGGTGTAGCTGCTGATGAAAGAGAGTATGTTCGATATATTACGGAGAAAGAAGAAAATGCTATCATCGTTGCGAGTTATGGTACTTTCAGTACTGGTATTAACATTAAGCGCTTGCACAACGTCATCTTCGCAAGCCCCAGTAAGTCCAGAATTAGAAATCTCCAGTCCATCGGTAGAGTCCTTAGAAAAGGAGATGACAAAATAACTGCTACACTCTATGATATCGCTGATGATTTTAGTGATGGAGATACAAAGAACTATACATTAAATCATTTGATTGAGAGGATAAAAATTTATTCACAGGAAAAATTTAATTATGAAATTATTCCAGTTAATTTTCGGAAAGATGAGTAACGAAGAACCAAGACAAGAATTTACAGGAATGGTCAAACTCATAGGTGGTGAGGAACTCATTGGTAAAATACTAGTGAGAGAACAGGAAGGTGGATTTGTAGTAGATAGCCCTTTCCTTGTAAAGTCTCATGTTATTAATACTCCTCAAGGAGATATGTTTAAAGTAGATTTAATTCCGTGGATGAAATTTTCCAAGGATGAAGTTTGTTTTTTAAATAACGATAAAGTTTACGCCGTGTCCGAGTGCGAGGACAGAATTAGAAGATTATATAATTCAACCCTAAAAAAATATTATAACGCTACAGGAAATCATAAAACTAATCAAGTGAACCTTGATAAGGAAGATGGTAATCTAGGTAATGTTGAAGATGCTCGAGATAATTTAGAAAAGATATTTAAATTAAATAGCTAGAACTTTTCCTGAACCCTGGCAGAGTTAGTCTAAATAACTTTTGAACATTTGTCAAGTGGCCCCACTTGCACTTGTGTTACTTTTATAGTATAATATACTCTAGACAACCTAAAATATATGGCTAAGAAAAAGGAACATTATGTTAATAACAAAGAGTTTCTAGAAGCTCTAGTCATTTATCGTAAGGAAGTTCACGCATGTGCGGATGATGGTAGACCACATCCAAAAGTGCCAGATTATATTGGTGAATGCTTTTTAAAAATTGCTACTCATCTATCATATCGACCCAACTTTGTCAATTATATGTTCAAAGATGATATGATATGTGATGGTATTGAAAATTGTTTACAGTATATTGACAACTTTGATCCATCAAAGTCTACTAATCCATTTGCTTATTTTACACAAATCATCTATTACGCTTTTTTAAGGCGTATTCAAAAAGAAAAGAAGCAGTTGGATATAAAGAACAAATTGTTGGAAAAGTCTGGATTTGATGAAGTCTTTAGTGCTGATACCAGCGCAGTTGGTTACAATGCTTCAGACATGAATAGCATCAAGGAAACATTAGAGATTCGTAATCGATGAAACATGGAAACCTAGAACCAGAGGAGAATGTTATGAAACCAACAGAAAACTATGAGCAGTTGCTACAACGATTTACTAAAAGAGTTGTTCAACTCGAAGAGGAACAGGAAACGGTAAGACAAGCACATGAAAAATGGTTAAAGTTAAATACAGATTTGGAAAGATTAGAAGGATCTATTCAAGCTGTTGAATACTTAGCCTTTGGTAAACTTCCCCATGATGGTAATCATGGTGGTATGAAAGATCACAAACCAACAGAACAAATGCCTGTAGTTATTACAGGAAGTGGTGTGCCTGGAGCTGATGTATCTGATTTTGGGCCTGGTGTATTTCCAGAGAAGATAGAAATCAACACAACTGAAGGTACTGTGACAGTGGGTGAAGGATCTGTTATTTCATCAGGAATGGGTAGTGATCACATCACTATAAACACTGGAAATGATGATCCTATTACGTTATGACATTAGCACTGATCACTGATCAGCATCTAGATGGTAGAAAAAACTCTCAGGCTTTCTGGGAGTTTTTTATGAAGTTCTATGATAATGTATTTTTTCCTACGTTGAAGAAACGTAAGATTAAAACTATCATAGATCTTGGTGATACTTTCGATAATAGGAAATCTATGGATCTTAATTCTTGGCATAGAATCAAGACCAGATATTTTCAAGTGCTTGCTGATATGGGTATTGAGATTCATATGCTAGTTGGAAATCATACTGCATATTATAAGAATACTAATAAAGTAAATACTCCAGATTTATTGTTAGATAGTTTTGACAATATTCATACCTATCATGAAGTAACTGATATAGAATTAGAAGGAACAAAAATTACAATGCTTCCTTGGATTAATTCTGAGAATGAAGATCATGTTAGAAAACATTTGAATACAACAGATTCAGAAATACTCTGTGGACATTTAGAACTGAATGGTTTTGCTGCCATTCCAGGCCATTTCTTTCAAGGTGGTTGGGATAGAAAAGTATTTTCAAAATTTAAAAAAGTATATTCAGGACATTTTCATTTTCCATCTGAGAAGGGGAATGTGAAATATCTTGGTAATCCTTATGAAATGTTTTGGAATGATTGTGGCTCTAAGAGAGGGTTTCATTTATTTGAACCATCTACATTAAATCTAAAGTTTATTGAAAATCCTTATAGTATATTTAAAAAAATATTCTATGATGAAGGGAGATGGGATAATGAGAATTTTGATCCTTCAGAATATAAGGATTGTTATGTAAAACTAATTGTTGTTAATAAAAAGAATTCAATCTGGCTTGATAGAATAGTTGAAAGATTATATGATGCTGGTATCCATGATTTAAAGATTATCGATGATACTGTAATGGATCAGGATGAGGTGGAAGGTGTAGAGCATGAAGATACGTTAACAATTCTAAATAAGTATATAGAACAGATGGATGATGGGCTTGACAAACCAGAATTGAAGAGTATAATGAAATCCATTTACTTAGAAGCTTGTGAGGCACAGTAATGTTCATTCTCACTATTAAGGATAAGGAAAATGATGGAGCTTATGCTGTCGAGAAGAAAGATGGTACTAGGATTCTCCAGATTTTTGAGGAGCGAGATGATGCTCAACGATATGTTGAGTTGTTAGATGCAGATGGATGTCCTAACATGAGAGTTTATGAAATTGAGGCTGAACAGGCAATAGCTGCTTGTGAAAATTTTGGTTACAACTATACTATAGTTTCACCAGATGACTTTGTAATTCCAATGAGTAATTTTAAACATGATTTTATTTGAGAATATTAGTTATAAAAATTTCCTAGCATCTGGTAATACTCCAATCAAAATCAATCTATCAGATAATGATACTACTTTAATAGTAGGTCAGAATGGTGCTGGTAAGAGTACTATAATAGAAGCAATCATATTTGCTTTGTTTAATAAGTCTTTTAGGAAAGTAAATAAATCACAACTTATCAATAGTATTAATGAAAAGGATTGTGTAGTTGAAGTACAATTCAGTATAGGTAGAAATAAGTATAAAGTTATTCGTGGTATGAAACCAAGTCTATTTGAGATTTGGATGAATGGTAAGATGCAGAATCAGGATTCTCATGTTAATGATCAACAGAAGCATCTAGAACAAAATATCTTAAAGTTAAATTATAAGTCATTTACTCAAATTGTTATATTAGGTAGTGCCTCCTTTGTGCCTTTTATGCAACTGTCTGCTCCTAATCGTAGAGAGATCATAGAAGATCTTTTAGACATTCGTATATTTTCTACAATGAATGTTCTACTTAAAGATCGTGTTAAAGTAGCTGCAGAAGAATATAGAGATAATAGTAAAGAGGTTGATTTCTTAAAAGAGAAAGCAGAGATGCAACAAGAACATCTTAAGAGATTAGAGAAGACTGCAATGAAAACGGTTCAGCAGAAAGAAGATACTATTACTAAGTTTGAAGGTAAGAATGAAGAGTTAGAAAAGATTATTGATGAGTTTCAGAAAAAAATTGATACCTTTACAGATTTAGATAATACAAAAATATTAAAGGATATTAAGTCAGTAGAGAAAAGAATCACTACCAATACTAATCTGATTAAGAGAACAGAGAAAGAGAAAACATTCTTTGAGACACATGATGAGTGTCCAAAGTGTACTCAATCTTTAACTAAAGAATTAAAGGATTATCATATAGAAGAAAGTGAAGCAACCATTAATGCTTCTGAGGGTTACTTGGAAGAATTAAGTGATGAGATAATGTGCTTGAATAAAGATCTGGAAATGATTGCAGATAATAATTCTAAAGTATCAACTTATAACTTTGAAGTTAAAACAAGGTTGAGTGAAATGAGAAAGAATAGTAATATTATTAGAGAGATTCAAGGAGAGATTGATGATCTTAGAAGTAATACAAATGATGTAGATTGTGAGAGAAAGAAATTAACAGAGATAGCTACCAAGGGTATGTCTCTTCATAAAAGAAATAAAGAACTTAAAAAGAAGAATGAAAACTATGCTTTAGTTACTAGTCTTCTTAAAGATACAGGTATTAAAGGTCATATCATTAAGAAGTACCTACCTGTAATGAATAAGTTAATCAATAAGTATCTTAAGGATCTAGATTTCTATGTTAATTTTACTTTAGATGAAGAGTTTAATGAGAGTATAAAATCTAGATATAGAGATGACTTTACATATTCTTCATTTAGTGAAGGTGAGAAGATGAGGATTGATCTAGCTCTCATGTTTACATGGAGATCTATTGCTAAGATGAAAAACTCAGCAAATACTAATCTGTTAATTCTGGATGAGGTATTTGATTCTTCACTTGATGTATCTGGTACAGATGAGTTTCTTAGGATCATTAGAGGTGGCCAGCCAGACACTAATATTTTTGTCATATCCCATAAGAGCGAAGTCCTACATGACAAGTTTGACAGGGTTTTGAAGTTCGATAAGGTGAAGAATTTTAGTAAGGTTCAGGTTATATAAGTAATCCTTATCAATGAAGCCCTTGACTAGGTAGCGATTTGGCGGTATTATAGCCATATACAAACGAGGACTTATGAATCAAGGGGTTAAAACCAATCTTGCTAAACTACTCGCTACTGAGAATTTGGTAGTAGAACATGCTAATGTAGAGACAGCTTCATTTGATGTTGTTAATAGGGTTTTGACCTTACCCATATGGGAAGCTTCTGAAGGTGTCTACGATATGCTTGTAGGACATGAAGTTGGTCATGCTCTCTATACACCAAATGATTTGATTGATGAGAGTCTGCCATGTTCTTATGTAAACGTGGTAGAGGATGCAAGAATTGAAAGGATGATTAAGTCCACATATCCAGGCCTTATCAAATCATTCTCTGGTGGTTATAAAGAGTTAGGTGAAAAGGATTTCTTTGATATTGAAGATAAGAATTTAAATGAGTTTAATTTAATTGATAGAATAAATTTACATTTCAAACTTGGTATTCATGATGTAACAACTGTAATTCCTTTCAAGAAAGATGAAGAAAGGTTTGTTGAAGCAACTCGTAATACTGTTACATTCGATGATGTATGTAAGGTTGCTCGTGAAATTCATGAGTATATGCAAGAGAAGAAGATAGAGAAACAAGTAAAATTGCCTGATGAAATTGATATCAATGAATCATCTCCAATGAATACTGATAGTCAAATTGATGTAGATACTGAAGATAAAATTGATTCTGATGAAGAAAGTAAATCTGAAGAAAAGGATGTAGAAGAATGGATGGATGAAGCAGAAGATGAAATGTATGAAGATGAGATGGATGTTCGTACTGAAGAATCATTCAGTCGTAATCAAAAGAAATTGCTTTCTTCAGAAACATGGACTACTATAAATCCACCAGTGTGTAATTTTGAAGACTATATAACATCGAATGATATCCTCATTGAGGATATGAAATCTCTTACTGAAGAACTTAAGGATAAAATGTATTATCCTTATAATTGGCATACAGGTAGAGAAGAAAAAGAACTACTAATTAAAAAGTGGACTAGAGAATTAAATGAATACAAACTATCATCCAAAAAAGAAGTCAATTATCTTGTCAAAGAGTTTGAGTGTCGTAAGGCAGCTTCGAATTATAATCGTTCTGCTACTAGTCGCACTGGGGTTCTCGATACAAAGAAGCTTCATTCTTACAGATATAACGAGGATCTCTTTAAGAAGGTAACTACATTTGCTGATGGTAAGAATCACGGATTGTTAATGTTTGTTGATTGGTCTGGATCCATGCATACCAATTTACTTTCAACTGTTAAACAACTTCTTAATATCGTTCAGTTCTGTAAGAAAGTAAACATTCCTTTTGAAGTTTATTCTTTTGTAGAAAATAGATATCATGATTCAAAAGAACGTGGCAAGTATTATAGTAAATGTTCTGATAAAAAGAATACTGTATGTGTATCGGATGGATATCATTTAATTCAATTACTTGATTCTACAAGTAAAGTAAAACTTGATAATCAAATCACTGCTGTATGGACTCTTGTAAATTCAGTTGTTCATGATTATATAAGAGATCTTGATGGTGGTGGTTTATATGAAATGGGTGGTACACCTTTAAATGAAACTATATTTGCTGCAACTTATTTGTATAAGAAGTTCTGTAAGAAAACTAAAGTTGAAAAGGTAAATACAATCTTCTTAACTGATGGTGAATCTAATCATTTAACATGTAATAGAGAAAGAGTAGATTCTAGAGATGGTAGCAAATGGATATCTCATTCACAACTTGGTTGGGATGGATCATGTGTATCATTTAGAGATCCTAAGAGTGGTTATCAACAGCATAAGTTAGTTGATGGTTCTGATTTTTATTCTAATTGGTCTGTACATTCTCTTAATGTTACTGCTAAATTAATGCAATATTATCGTTGGTTAACTGGATCTAATGTTGTAGGATATAGATTATGTCAAGAGAAACCAACTTCTATCCAAAGGGCTGCTTCTCTTGATAAAGATGAGTTTCATAAGATATGGAGAAAAACTGGATATGCTGTAGTAAAGGAACTAGGATATAATGAATTGTATATTATTAAAATGAACAAATCTTTCACTGAAGTTGAAGAGATGAATGCTAATAGTTCATCCACTAATAGTAAGTTAAGGAATGAATTTAAAAAACATATCAAAAGTAAGGGCTTCCATAAGATACTCTTATCTAAATTCGTAGAACAAATCGCTTGACTTCCGTTAGCGGTTCTGTTATACTATATTCATACAAAGAAAACTTTATGACCATTTCTACTGAAATTCTTCTTGATACTCTAAACACTGAGTATGGATCATCTGTTACAAGATCTCAAATTACTAATGTAGCAAAGAATCTAGGAATTTCTCTTTCTACTGCACTTAAAAGATTAAAACCATATAAAGCTTCTAGAGGAATCTGGAACCTTTCAGTAAAAGAATTACTGGAGAAGACTATTGATGAACCAGAAGTTGTGGAAAAGAATTTAATACCTGAAAAGGATAATACCTTTATTAAGTTTGGAAACTTTAATGATTTAAAGAAGATCATTGCTAGTCGCCAATTCTATCCTACATTCATTACTGGACTATCTGGTAATGGTAAAACATTCTCTGTAGAGCAAGCATGTGCTCAACTAAATAGAGAGTTGATTCGAGTTAACATTACTATTGAAACTGATGAAGACGATCTTATTGGTGGTTTTCGCCTTGTCGATGGGTCAACTGTTTGGCATAACGGACCTGTCATTGAAGCACTCGAACGAGGAGCAATCTTGCTACTCGATGAGGTTGACTTGGCTAGTAACAAAATCCTTTGCCTCCAATCCATACTTGAAGGCAAGGGCGTGTTCCTCAAAAAGATCGGTAGGTTTGTCAGACCTGCGTTAGGTTTCAATATCATTGCTACTGCAAACACAAAAGGTAAAGGATCTGAAGATGGAAGATTCATTGGAACTAATGTTCTTAACGAAGCCTTCCTAGAAAGATTTGCTTTGACATTTGAACAGGAGTATCCATCTATTACTGTAGAAGCGAAAATTCTTGCTGCATTAGATGACACATTGCCTGGTTCTACCCACATTGATTATATTAATAATCTTACAAGGTGGGCGGATATCATTCGTAAAACTTTTAATGAGGGTGGTGTAGATGAAGTTATTTCAACTCGCCGTTTAACTCATATAATCCGTGCCTACTCGATATTCAATAATGAACTAAAAGCGATTGAAGTTTGTTTGAATCGTTTCGATGATGAAACAAAACAATCGTTCTTGGATTTATATGATAAAATCGTTCAGCCTGAAGATGTTCCTGCTGACACAACTGAAACCCCTGTGAAAACTGACGTTGTTGACATTGAAACATTTTCCTGATACAATGTAAACGTTACCTCTCACTTCTATGGATTTGCCCATTGACGATCAAGACTTAGATAAAATAATTAAATCTATGTCTTTAGGTGGAGACACTGCTCTATACCAAAAACTTAAGTTAGTAAAAGAACTTCGAGATCTTGGTATGCCGTATAAGAAAATACTTCGAGAACAGTATGGTTATGTCTGCTAACAAATATAATGAACAAGAACTTCTACAAGAAGTATCTGATTATATTAGCCAGACCTATAAAGGTCACTACAGTCAAGGTGGGGTTCAAACTTTGGACCTCATTGATTCTGTTGGTGATGCAGAAGCGTTTTGTAGGTCTAATATTTTGAAATACGCTTCACGTTATGACAGGAAAGGATCAGCACGTAAGGATATTATTAAAATTATTCACTATGCTGTTCTACTCTTACACTTCAATGATAAGACTGCCAAAGCACAGTCTCTTCAATCTGGAGCTACATCATTCACCGTTGATTATGACAAATGAATCTATCCTCTGAAACTTTTAATGTACTCAAAAACTTCTCCAACATTAGTCCATCGTTGGTGGTAAAAACTGGTAGTACGCTTCGGACAATCTCTCCGATGAAAAACATATACGCCAAGTTCGATGCTGGAGAATCATTTGATCGTGATTTTGCTCTATATGATTTAAATGAGTTTTTATCTGGTGTGTCTTTATTTAAAGACCCAGACTTCACATTTGAAGAAACTCATGTTAAAATTAAAAGTGGTAGATCTAGTGTCAAATATTTTTATTCTGATGCTAGTGTTATAACTGCCCCACCAGAAAAGGATATTAATCTTCCTAGTGAAGATGTAACATTCCAATTATCTGATGTGGATTTGAACTCACTGCTTAAAGCTTCTAGTGTCTATCAACTTCCTGATCTATCATTGATCAGTCAAGATGGAGAGATGCTTTTTGTAGTAAGGGATAAACAAAACGATAGTTCAAATAATTTTGCTATTTCTGTTGGTCCAACCAATGCAAATTTTTGTTTCAACTTTAAGGTTGAGAACTTAAAAATCTTGCCTGGCGTTTATGATGTAACTGTATCCAATCCTAATCTTTCTGTGTTTAGACACACAAGTTTAGATTTAGTTTATTGGATCGCCCTTGAACCTGATTCAACTTATGAAGCGTGAGAACTTTCTGTGGGTGGAAAAATACCGCCCACAAAAAATTGAAGATTGTATTTTACCAGATAGTATAAAGAAGACCTTCCAAGAGTTTGTTGATAAGGAAGAGATTCCAAATCTTTTACTTGCTGGCCCTGCTGGTACAGGTAAAACAACTATTGCAAAGGCTTTATGTAATGAATTGGGTGTTGATTTTTATGTAATAAATGGCTCAGACGAGGGAAGATTCCTAGATACTGTAAGGAACCAAGCGAAAAACTTCGCTTCTACTGTATCTTTACAGGGAAACGGTAAACCGAAAGTCATCATAATTGATGAAGCAGATAACACTACCAACGATGTCCAACTCCTTTTACGAGCGAATATTGAAACATTTCACGCCAACTGTAGGTTCATCTTCACCTGCAACTTCAAAAACAAAATCATCGAGCCCCTCCATTCCCGATGTGCCGTTTTTGACTTTACTTTCAAAGGAAGAGAAAGAGCTTCTCTTGCATCGTCTTTCTTCAAAAAGGTTTCTAAAATCCTTAGCGGAGAAGGGATCGAGTGCGATCAAAAAGTACTCGCAGAAGTTATACAGAAGTATTTCCCAGACTTTAGGAGAACGTTAAACGAATTGCAGAGATACTCTGCATGTGGAAAAATAGATTCTGGCATCTTGTCGATGATGTCAGAAGTAAATCTTACTGGCTTAATGTCTGCATTGAAGAATAAGAATTTTGCTGATGTAAGAAAGTGGACTGTTGACAATCTTGACAATGATGTTAATATTGTTATTCGTAGAGTCTACGATACTTTATATAATGCTTTAGAACCAATGTCTGTACCACAGGCTATATTGATTCTTGCTAAATACCAGTATCAAGCTGCATTTGCTGTTGATCAAGAGATTAATACACTTGCATGTTTTACTGAGATTATGTGTGATTGTAAGTTTAAATGATTTTATCTCCAGCAGATACTTTATATGCTTATGGAAAAATTCATGATGCATATGATGGTGTAGAACGTATTGATGATTACTTTCGTATGAAAAAGATGGAGCGGATCAAAAAGATTCCGACTCCACTTTTTGGCATGTCATGGGAAGATGATCTCTTTCAAAATTTTGAAATCAGTCCTGAAGATATGAACTTCAAGATTGTTACACCAGAACATTCTACATTCAATACTCTTTTGGAATTGACAGCATCTTTTACATATGAAGATGCGCCTGGAAAACAGGTAAAGATCATTGTTCAGGAGACTACCACCGATAAGGTCGTAGGATTCATTAAACTTGGATCGCCCATAATTAACTCAAGACCACGAAACGAGTACCTTGGAGGGGTGCCTGACCTCACCATATTCAACAAGAGAGCCATAATGGGATTCATTATTGTTCCTGTTCAACCATTCGGATATAATTATCTTGGTGGTAAACTATTATCTCTGGTCTGTGCTTCTCATGAAGTAAGAGAGATGTTGAATAAGAAATACAATACAGAGATGTGTTTATTTGAAACTACATCTTTGTATGGTAATATAAAGGGTACTAGCCAATACGATGGATTAAAGCCTTATGTCAAATATCTTGGGGATACTGATTCAAAGTTTCTTCTTACTTTACCTGATAACATATATCACGATTTACATAAGTGGTTTATAGAAAAGAATGATGGTGAACAGTTAATCCACAAAGGTGCCTCTAGTCGTAAGTTAAAGGTACAAACAAAAATGATTTCTATTATTAAGAATTCATTGAAGAAAAATTATCCAGCTTTATTTGATGACTTTAAAGATTTTATTAAAAGTCGTGAGGATGTAACTACAAAGAAAAGATTTTATATATCTGACTATGGTTATGCCAATGTCAGAGATGTATTATTAGGTAAGACAGAGAAGTTAGTAAAGAATGAAATAAATTATGATAAGTTTTATCTTGATAATATGGTAAAGTGGTGGAAGAAAAAGGCTACTAAGAGATATAATAAATTAAAGAAAGAGAATACACTAAGAACTGAACTTGAAGTTTGGAATGAAAAAACTCTGAATACCATTGATATAATAAGATGAACCTCACTGCTTTTATTGATGATAATATAATTCTGAGAAAGACTATTCGTATTTTAGTCTATCCTAATATTACTTACTCAAAAGATTTGAGGAAGGATAGTTATATTCAGGTCATTACAAATATGATAACTGAGTTGAATAAGATCAGAAGCGATCTATTTTTCTACATGGTATTACCTGAGTATATGGAGTGTTTGGATTTTCCAAATGTCAAACAATTATATTTGAAGATGCCATCCTATCCTCCAACGATGAGATCTCATTTTGATGTGTTTAAATTTCAGAAATTAGTAGGACATGATTATGATTTTGATTTAGTATTCTCACATCTTCCAGAACATACAACTGATGTTAAGAATGTAGTTAGTAATGTAACTCATCATAGTCCAGCTTATTTTGGGTATTGTCATTGGTTTGATTTACATGATGTTGTTGCATGGTCTCATGCAAGTTTCAATAAGAATATCTTAGGTATTCTAGAGATGGAAAGATGTTATGTTAATACTGAATCACAGAAACGTATGGTCATAGAACAAGCTTCTGAGATTTTTAATTTTGATGTAATTAAAAGATTAGAAGGTATTATTCAAGTACAACATTTAGGTGTTAAGAAAGTTGATATTGATAAGAGTGTAGTTCCTTATCAGAAAATTATTGTATTTAATCATAGACCAGAAACATATAAAGACTATAAGAATTTTATAGAGATAGTAAAAGAGCTAAGAAAAACTAGAAAAGATTTTCAAGTATGGGTTCCATTACTTCAACAGAAACCTAAAGAAGAATGGATTATTACAGATAAGTTTAATAAGAAAGGTTATTATGAAAAACTTCAACAGTGTTGTGTAGGGTTTTCGCCAAAACAAAAGTATGGTGGATGGAGTGTTTCTACTACAGATGGTCTGATGAATGGGTGTCCATTTATAATGTATGATGCTGATTACTATCGTGAACTAAATCCTACAGCAGATTTCTTTACTTCTAATAAAGAAGCTCTTGCCCTATTGGATAAATATCTAGACGATTCAAATTATAGAGCTAAAAAGTCAGTAGAGTCATTAGAATATATTGAAGACAATCTTTTATATGAAGATGAGATTGATATAATGAGTGATTATATTAGTGAATTAACTTCTACTTTAAAACAAACTAATACAGAAGTAACTGAAAAATTAATTGAATTAATTAGAGTTAATAAATCTATGACTAAGAAAGAACTATTTGGTGAACATCTTGGTTGGGGAAGAGGTATTAAGTTTGGTGCTTATAGAAGAGCTTTATTGAATCATCCTAACATTTATGATACAATGAATCCAGAACCAGAATATTGTTGGAAGCACTATGAAATGTGAAGTTAAATTGTATGTTGGTGGTAAAGTATTCAGCGAGATAGTTGAAGCAGTAAACTATCAGGATGCAAGAGAAACAGCACTTGCAAGAAATCCGAAAGCAAAAGTAATTAGCGTTAATGCGATCTTTAAACAATGAAATATGAATTGAAGGATTGGTTGAATTCTATCAATCAAACCAAGAAAAATATTATGGATGAAGATCCTGATGCTTCATATAATCCTTTTGTAATTAATAGGTGCATGTCTGCACATATGGATACAGTTCTTTTGGCTAGTGAATTAAATATTAATTCCCACTTAGATCCTAAGTTACAATATGACTTTTTTATAAATATTGTGAGACCTAAGAAGCGCTTCGCTCCTTGGTTAAAGAAGGAGAAAATTAACTCTCTTGAATTGGTCAAACAGTATTATGGCTACAGCGATGAAAAAGCGAGAGTAGCTCTCAAGATTTTGACCGAGGATCAAATTGAATACATTAGACAAAGAATGGATCGTGGAGGAAAACGATGAGCGTGGAACTTGAAGTTAAATGGGCTCCTGACCAGATGGTTGAGGTGACACTTAACGAACCAGATGACTTCCTTAAGGTACGAGAAACTCTAACAAGAATTGGAGTAGCTTCTAGAAAGGAAAAGAAATTATATCAGTCTTGCCATATTCTGCATAAGCAAGGAAGATATTATATTGTACATTTTAAAGAGTTGTTTGCATTAGATGGAAAGAAAGCAAACCTGTTTGAAAATGATGTACAGAGAAGAAATAGAGTAACACAATTGTTACAAGATTGGGGATTAGTAAATATTGTAGAGTCTAGTAAGGTACAAGATTCTGCTCCATTAAGTCAGATAAAAGTATTATCTTATAAGGATAAAGGCGATTGGACTTTAGAGAGTAAATATAATATAGGTAAAAAGAAAACTACTGTTTCCTAAATACAGCAGTTACTTAAAATAAATGACTGAAGAAGTTAAAGAAGAACTTCATGATGAGAAGGAACCTAAGAAGAAAGGTTTTTTTGGTAAAGTAAAGTCTGCTATTGTTCCTGATGCTGAAGAACAAGCAGCGATCATTTCGACTATGGTCCGAATTACAGTATTGGGCTGGAGTGGTGCTATATTGACATTAAATTATGTGGCTATTCCTGGCGTACCACAGCAAAAAATAGATCCAACTTTCATAGCATCTGTTTTCACTGGCGTTCTGGCTAGCTTTGGAATTCAAACAGCTAGTAAGAAAGGTGATGGTACTATGAAGATGGATAAGTCTGGTGGTAGTGGACCTAATGGTTCTATATCAAAAGCTGATATGGAAATGTTAATTGAGAAAGCTACACAAGCAGCTCCTGCTCAAACAATAAGAATTGAACAGGCACCGATTGCTATTACAGCAGTACCTCCTCAATCCTCATCATCTAAAGGTTCTTCACCTAAAGTGTAGAATAATAATTGTTTCTTGAGGAATTTAAGTTCTTCTTTTAATTCCTCATTTTCTCTTTCGAGATAGTCACAATGTTCTTGGTATATTATTACGCTCATAGAACTGTGTTTTTTAATTACTTATGTGTTTAATGATTGCTTAATCAAATGTGGTTAGGTCTTTATACTTCTTATAAAGTTCTCCCATCTTTGGTTCAGTAGATCTTGACTTCCACATTTGTTGTAGTATTAATTTGAAATCATCCATTGGTACTACAACGGATAGAGATCCATTTGTGTGTGCTTCAGTCATCGTTACTCCTTAATTCAACGTTTAATAGATAAAACCATACTATAGCTAATACAAGTATTAAAAACACTCGTATAGAATCCCAAGAGGTGTCTATCATCTTCTTGGGATATATTTTTGTGCTTTTTGAGCGGTATCTTGAATCAATGGAATCATATCACTCTCTACTCTCTCTATAACATCATCTATTACATTTACATCTAAATCCATGAAGGGTGGAATGATTCCAAGTATACGCAGCAATCCATCAAGGAATAATGCAAGGCATATAAAGCCTAGGATCATACTAATGATCGTTGCCTTGAAGTTATGGTCTGCCATTGAAGCTTCATCAATTCTCCTTGCTTCTTCAACTGCTTCAGCAACCATCTCATCAACTTCTTCTTTGGTATAACAAAGATTTGTAATGGTTTCTTCAGTCATAAAATACTTTTATACGGTATCATTATATGTTATTAGCTATACGATGTCAAGTTTAGTAATCATATTCATCTAAAATGTCCAAAGCATTATTCAATGCTTGTTGTGCTGCCCACCTTTCTTTGTCATCCCAATCTGGATACCATGATCTATTATCAATCCCTTGCTTAATTCTAATAAGACGAGATTGCATGTCCACTTTTTTAAGTCTGCCGTTCATATAGCATTTGTATAGAGGGTCTGGCCATGCACATGTTGCTGCGGTCATGACTGTTAATAAGATATTATACTATATTTAATAAAAAAAGGATCCTTTCGGATCCTTTTAGTGTGGATATCATAAAAAGTCTTTTCTTGTATGATGTTCAGGAATGACTTTGGTTATTGTGACAGTTAGAAGTCCATCTTGGAATTTAACTTCTTTAACTTCAACATCATCGGACATGGTCCAAGCTCTGCTGAAAGATCTTTGTGCTAAACCTTGATGGTAGAATTGATCCTTTTCTTCTTTTGTTTCTTTCTCTCCTTCTACAATCAACTTACCGTGTTCGGTGTAAACTTTAACTTCTTTCTTTTTGAATCCTGCTAGAGCAATCTCTAGTCTTGACTCACAGTTATTTACATGAACAATATTGTAGGGTGGGTAATTTGATTGTGTAACGTTATGAAATTGATCGAAATAGGTGTCCATTCCGAGACTGTTCTTAAGAATCTTGTCCATTAGATCGGGCAAGTCGGCAGAACGATACCTTGTTAAATTAGTCATGATAGCTCCTCCTTTGAGCGAGTTTGTGTTTTGTGATCCCCGTAGGCAATCACTGCTATTTATAGTGTATGACTGGATTTCTAGTATCGGATTATACACCATACATGGTACGGTCTGTACTTAAAAAATATTAAGTATAAATACAGCAGGAGTCATTATCGAAAGATTTAGATGAAAAAATTCATTCCTATTATTATGGTTTTGATGGCAACTCCTTTATCTGCTCGTGCTGATTTAATCCACAGATTGACCACTAGCACTCAGCTTCAAGTTGATGGTGCTGCTACTGCAGCTACTAGAGTAGGCTCAACATACAGTGTTAGCGGCACTAATGTTGTAGTTGGTAGTGGAAACAGTGATGTATTTGGCGGGTTAACTGCTGGTACTGCTACTGCAGCCCCTACTATGAAAGCGGGTACATATGATATTAATACAGACGGTTCTGCTTTTAGCTTCAGTGAAAGCTATACACAGGGCGATGCAGTAAATGCTATAGGTTCAGGTGTAGACGTAACAGCAGGTGTTGTAGCTGATATGCCAGCATTTGGTATAACAACTACTCAATCTGGTGGCGTTGCTGGAACTTTGGCTGGAACGATTACCTCAGCGGGTGTTACAACTCTAACCGCTGGCGGCGCAGGCACAAGTGCTACGGGACAATTTGTTAGTGAGGTTACAATTAGGTAGCCATGAAAAGGATACTAACAGCAATACTGTTGCTTAGTTGTCCAGCGGCTTATGCCGTACCAGTGGTGCCAAACTTTACGCAGGGCTCGATGACTAGCCAGACCACCACTGAAAGCACAGTGACAGAAACAATTAATTCAATCGACTACCGTACAGGATGGGAATACTCAGTAACAGGGGTGGGGATAGAAAACAATGGAGCAGCATTGAATCCCAACGTGAATACATCAACAGTGACAGTCACACCAAGCTCGGCAACAACTGCTACGAACGGAACAACAGTCACAGGATCAGTAACAAGTTCCTTCGACAGTTTGGACTTCTCACAGCCAAACAGCTTCACAATATCAAATCCTGGCGGAAGCTTTCAATTTACGCAAAGCTACAGCGGACCAGGCATGACCAATCAAACAGTCATACAAAGGGTAACAGAAATTCAAAGCGTTACCGACACAACAAGTACCTTTACTCAATAGCGGCAACATTCTTAGGAGTAGTTAATCCTAGTATAGCGCTAGCAGAAGGAGTAGGTGGGGTTAGTGCTACTGCTAATCCGATAGCAAATAGTAGTGGCTCAGTAACCAATCAAGCTATTCAGGTCCTACAGGGTCCTTATATAACTAATACCTATGGCGGTGGAGTTCAATGCCAAGGTAGTACATTAAACGTGACACCTTATGTTCAATTTGCTGACAGTAGGAAACATCCTTGGGAAGATTACTATAACCAGCCACAATATGATATGAGTGATTTTGAAGGTAGAACTACACAACAGACAATAACAGTTAAGAACTATCCTTGGGAAGATTGGTATGATGATCGCACTAAGGATGATGGTACTAGATGGTTTGAAGATGGAGATGATATACAAATAACTGTTGATGTAGATGGACCTGATGGCATACCAGATAATCCAGGCGATGTTACTTGGCATAAACCAGTAAGAACAGACATGAAAGCAAACCAGAGTTTTAATATGGGTGTTAGTGCTACTCTGTCTATACCATTAAATAAGAAATTAAGAGCTCAGTGTGAACAGGCTGCACAAGCACAGATTAATCATCAAATTCAATTGACATCTAATAAGAGATTAGATTTTGAAATAGCTCGTCTTAAGAACTGTGGCGAACTAAAGAAGAATGGTATATTTTTCCATCCAGCTAGTCCATACCATAGTATATGTGCTGATGTAGTTGTTACTGCTCCTGGCGGTAGAATTATACCTCATACTCACAATCTACCTAAACCTAATTGGGTGGATCCGTCTTCTTCAGAGGCTTCTTCTTCTTCCCAAAGTTTATCGGAAGCATCCCCTTCTTCTCTCGGTACTGATTCGTCCGAATCTCAGCCAAAGTCGGGCGAGTCGGAGTCTTCCCAATCATCGTCTGAACTTTCGTCAACACCTTCTTCACAATCGGCTTCACAACCTTCAACAGAAGATCAGCGAGAGGTTTCGCTAACAGTGCCGAAGTCGTGGCAACAGCCGCTATCGTTGCCGTAGTAGATACAACTGGAATACTAGGTAGAAACTTTTCTACGGTCCCGATGTCTTCCCATAAGGTCACACAGATCTTGGGACCATCGGGATTATTTTTGTCTATTTGTAATTCAAATCCAGATACCTTTTCTGTCTGAGCAGTATTGACATCACCTATTCTTCTTGCATTAGGTGGAGGACAATCAGGATCTTCTTGTTTATCTCCACCTGTAGGAGGAGGTTCAGGGGTGTCTGGTGTTGGAGGTGCATCAGGTTCTATAGGTACACCTTCATCAACTTCTTCTTGTGGTTGATATACTGTCTGCCAAGTTAATTCTCTATAATCATAATCTGGTGGATTGAAGTAGGGAGCTCCACCATCACATAGCGTCATAGATCCTTTAGGATCATCTTTTGGAAGTTGCTTATTTTTATTACCTTCTGGTTTAGTAGTGTTCTCTTTACTTACTGTCACACAGCCTGGTACATTAACAATAGGAGTACCAATAAAAGTAGTTACAGGAACTACTACTGGTATTGACTGTGGTGGATTTTGCATCCAAATCCGCATGTCAGCAACATTGATGTTTCTTACATCTCTTGTTCCAACTTCTCTAATTTGATTCAGGTTTACAGGTATACCATTTATTTTTATTAAAGGTATACCACCTTCAATATATGGAACCTGATTAATTGGATCCATTCTTATCTCGATGTGCTTGCTTGTGTCCTTCGACTATAGCATCAATAATAATCTTTTTAAGTTGTCTGCTTTTCTTTCTACCTATACCAGCAGAGGTATCAATCTTGACTTTAACCCAGTAAAGTCCTATCAATACTAGAGTAAATGGAATAGCATCTGCCCATGAGATTTCATTCCAAGCCTCTACAACATTTAATACTGCAAACATTATTTTTAATATAACTGAACTATATAGTTCTTTAACTGTGAGGGTAGGAGTCGAACCTACAAGTCCCGCCAGGAACACTAGTTAAACAGACTAGAGCGTTTACCGTTTCGCCACCTCACAAAGAATCCCTAATCAGGGATTGCTTGCATGATGCGAGTGACTCCTATTCCACCACCACTTCTGGGGAAGAAATCGAACTCAAGGAATTGATCGAGTTCTTTCTCAACTCTTTCTTTCCCAAACTTATCATAAAGAATTTGTGCATAACCTCCATCAGAGATAGTATAGAAGGTTTCACGCATTTGTTCTTTATCAGTACTACGTTCAGCAGAACCGATAGTTTCCATACCATTAAGAATTACATCAATCTTTCTACTAGTACCATCTCCATTCCTAGACATATTCCAGAAAGGTGATGTCCATTCAGGGAATTCAGTAATCATACCTCTACCAATAGTTCTTTCATGATCATGATCTAATTCTTTAGTATTGAGAAGATCACCCCATTCCTCATATGTTTTTATTTGTAATGGTTCTACTGGTATTCCTAAGTGCTCACATAATTCAATC
>VTLG01002164.1_pt1 | contig 82309 bp, 119 predicted proteins | sample 4694571 | NCBI WGS metagenome assembly VTLG01 (sample SAMN12604809, study PRJNA352737) | marine metagenome | biome: ENVO:00000447; feature: ENVO:00000209|ENVO:00000569|ENVO:01000036; material: ENVO:00002151; isolation source: viral sequences binned using virsorter ...
CTGCAACATTAAAAGCATCGCAACCTATACCAGCAGTAGCAGAGTTTAATTTAACAGAAGAGTATATTACTGAAAGTGCAGATCTTGCTGTTAATTATTTCTTTGAAGAAGGAATTAATGAGGATGGGTTGGATCAAATCATTGAGGAAGTTGGTATAGAAGAATTTGTGGATTTTGTTCTTGGTGATCCTCAAGACTTGGTTGAAGAAAGAGATGCTCGTAAAATGAATGTTAGATCTCTTAAAGCAACTAAGAAAAAAGCAGAAGAGATTAAAGCAGATAAGTCTGATGTAGTTAAGAGAGGTACTCCAAAAGATACTGTTGCTAGAGCACGTGTTGAGAGGTCTCTTAAAAAACCAAAATTAGCTAGTCCATCTACTGTGCGTAAAGCTGCTGAACCCAAAGTTCCTGCTGCTGTGGCAAAAGTAAAGAAAACTCAACCTAAGAAGAAGGCATCTAAGGTAGGTCTTTTAGGGAAAGTTAAAGGGACACTTGCTAAAGGTGCTGAACGTCACAGTAAAGCAGTTAAAGGTCTTGCCACAAAGGCTGCTAAGTCACCAGTAGGAAAGGCTGCTGTAGATTTTGCTAAGGGTGCTGGTGAAGGTGTTAAAGCAGTAGGTAAAGCTGCTAAGGATGTTTATAGTGTAACTCAGGTCAATAAGAAAAAGACTGTAAATATGCAGTCCTATGAACCTGAAGGTGAAGTAATTGCTGAGAAAGATTTGAATGCTAAGGAAAGGAGAGCACTTCCTGATAGTGACTTTGCTCTTCCTGGAAAAGGTGAAGGTCCAGAAGGAAAGCAAGCAGGTTCTTATCCCATTCCTGATGAGAAACATGCTCGTAGTGCATTGAGTTTAGTTGCTCAACATGGTACTGCTGCAGAGAAAGCAACAGTTCGTGCTGCAGTTAAGAAGAAGTTTCCTGGTATTCAACAAGAAGCAGTTGATACTGCAGAGAAGCAAAAGAAAGCACAAGCAAAAGCAGTTTTAGATCGTATACAAGCATTAAAGGTTGGTAGTAAATCTAAAAAAGAGATTGGAGACCTTAGAAAAGGTGCTGCAACTTTAAAAGGTAAGTACATTGCTAGAGCAGATAGTGTAGAAGAAGGTGCTCAAACATATGAAAAGAAAAAGGCGAGTGAAGTATTAGCAGCATTTAGGAGAGATCCTAAAGTTAGGAAGAGATTTGAAAAAGCTGCTAAGAAGGGCGAAGGACCTGGCACTGTTAAAAATAGAGCAGCAGATGATATGTTGCAGACTGCTAGAGATATAGCAAAGAGGAAGGGTGACACTAGCAAGTCTGATGACAGGTATGCTTATGAGTCAGTTGACCCTGCATTCGATAAAGTGGCAGGTGATCTAAAAAAAAAGTTCGGTAGCGGGGTTCTTGTAGGAAAGGAAAAACCACCCGCACCAACTGAGGCACAGAAGAAAGAATATGCTGCTCATCAAGCAAAGATTGCAGCACAAGATACCAGAGATGATTTAGAAAAGTCATCACATGGTAGGTATTCTAGAAAGTATTCTAATAGAGGATCTGATTAATGGCGTGTCCAGAAGGTCAGTATTTCTGTAATGATAGGGGTAAGTGTATGCCTATCCCTAAAGGGCATAAGGTCCGTAAGGATGGTGAGCTTGTAAAAGAAGTAGCACCTCCTGGATGGGGACATACCAAGGCAGAGAAAGAAAAGACTGACCCTAGTAAACCCAAGTCTAAGATTGGAGGTAGTGCTGCTGCCTTTGATCGTGCTCGTAAAGAGGGTAGATTTAAAGGATCTAAAGAGGATATGTTTAAATTGATGTGGTATATGAAGAATAAGGGTGGTAAACCCAAAGGTAAACCACATTACAAACCTGGTACTGATGAGAAGTATAAGAAGTATCAAGATGATGACGTTAAGGAAGGTGTATTAGGAGCAATTGCTGGTGGAGTATTAGGTTCTGGTATTGCAGGACCAGCAGGAGCAGTTGCTGGTGCAGCACTTGGTTCTAAAGTTGATATAATAGGTGATGGTAAAAAGAAGAAAAAGAAAAAGCCATTAAATCTTGCAGATCCTTATGGAAATGTTGCAAAGGCTAAGAAGAATGAAAGTTTTGAAATAGATCCTAAAGCACATAAGAAAGCAAGAAAAGATGCTAAGATTGGTAATCTTGCTAGAAAGACGGAAAATCCTGGTGAGAAAGCAGCAGCAGAACGTAAACAGAAAGGACCAAAACTATTTGGAGAAGTAACTAAGATGACTACTGTTCCACAGAAGGATAGGAAGAAAATTAAAGATAGATATCAAAATCTTCATAAACCAGATCTTGATGGTACTATACCTGAAGAATTAACCTATGAAGGTTTTTTACAGAAAGCAGCAGATGCAATGAAGAAAGTTGCTAGAAAGAAAGAGGCTCCCAAGCATGAATATCCTGGTAGAGATGCTGGTGACGAGTATAGAAAGAAATTGAGAAAGAAAGATCATGAGACTGTAAACTTTTTAGATCCCGATGATTGATGGACGTTATCTTACACTTGGGAGGTAACTCTCAAAGAGCACAGACAGCAATAGAGTTGGCAAATGCCTTCCCTGATGCTAAGATAGTCATATCAACAGAGTCTCCATGTATTGGGGTTTATACGAGTGCTGGTATAGATCGTGAACGTATAATTGTGAATGATGAAGCATGGGATACTGTAACAAACTTAACACATACTTATAAAGAATTAAAACGATTGAATTGTAAACGTGTGTTTGTTGTGACTGATATGTTCCATACATATAGGTCTAATTTGATTACAGCAGCAGTATGGGGTGGTAGAATACCCTTTTATATGGTTCCTCATAAGTTTTCTATCAATAAAAAGGATGAAAAATATGCTATTGGTCAATTCTTTGTTACATTATTATGGAGATTAACTGGTGTTCTTGTTTACTCAAAACGATTAAAAGAGAAGAGAAGATCATATATAACTGAGACTGAAAAACATTCTTTATTTGAAATAGGATTCTAGAAAATGACTGAACTATCACTTGATGCATCCCAGGAGACACGTATAACTGTGATGCAGTTAAAGATCGAAAGATTGGAAGAGAAGCAAGAAGAGTTAAGAGAACGACTTAAAGTTGTGGAAAAATGGGTCATTGGCGCGGCTGCTGTTTTAGCTGCTGGTACTACTGTCATAGGCTTTGCTACTAACATCTCTAAGGCATATCTCTAAGATACCCGAATCATAAATATAAATTAGCACAGAAATTTTATCAGGCGTAAAGACATGGCACTTTGGGGTAATAAAGACAATGTTCTCAATGGTGGTACAGTAGCTCTTAACTACTCTACTGGCGTTGTTACAGGCACTGGAACTAGTTTTGGAACAACAAACTATGCTCAGGTAGGAGATATTATTAGGTTTGGATACAGAGGTAATTCTTTAGGCTCTAAAACTGGTGGTACATTTTTTGGTGATGCAGTTATTAAGTCTATTGCATCTACTACTTCATTGACTATTGCTAGTACTACTGGTCTAAGTGGTGCTGCAATTGCTGCCACAACTTTCTATGTTACCCAACACCCCAAATATACTCTTGATAATAATACGTACAGTATGAACAGTAATATCACTTCTGGTGATAATGTTGTTTATGGTACTAATGCCACTATTTCTGGCAATGTGGGAACCTCAGGGTATGAAAAGTCTGATGCTGGATGGGTTGGTATTACAACCTATAATGATAACTCTGGTACTCTAAGAGTTAAGAGAGAAGTTCTTGTTGCTATGTCTGGTATCACAACTGGTTCTCAGAGTATTGAATACCCAACTGGTATTGCTACTAACTATGGTAGACAGGGTGGTGCATGGTAAATTTGCTTAATATGTAAATGATATTTTCTGAATTGAATGAGGAGAATTTTCTCCTCTTTGCTATTAAAAATTATGAAAATCCATCAGCAGTAACCCGTGAGGACTTTGATAAGGATTTAAATCATTTTAGGTATATTAAACGTTTACTTAAAAGATATAAGAGTAGTGGTGAGTTAAAGGTTCATCTTTTAATTAACCACTTTATTATTCTTTATAATATATTTGGTGAAGCAGCTACTCCTATGCTTTTCTATAAAATAGAAAAGAATTTATGGCCTGCTATAAAATCATTTATTGTATTTTTGGATAAGCTCCCAGAGCATCCACATACTTACATTCATGATATTGAAGCTGATGAAGTTTGTTTACAAGAGTTGCGGAGCATAACTCATGGAAAAACAGAAGATTGATAGATTTATAGATGCATTCCGTTCTGCAATGTACCATGAATTTCAGGTAGATGAGGAAGGAATGGTAGCAAATGCTCCAGGAGCCCAAGGTGGGTTTGGTGCAGATTCTCCTGCTAAAGGACCTACTGCTGGATTTAGTCCTGTAATAGGTACTACTAAGAGACAGGATCCAGAATTTAAGTTGGATGGTAGAAATAAGTACGTAAAGAAATACATTTCTCAGCTGATGGCAGGAAGAGAGCAGAGAGCTGCCAAGAAAGCACAGAAGAATGCTTTAAAATATAATCCTTATTTCAAGTAGGACAATGGCTTGGTGGAATAATGAGCGCGCTAAAGATAGTGCTAAACTTGCTATTACCCATCAGAAGGTAGAGGATTTAAAGCCAGTAATCTTGAAGTTAGAAGCCGCAATTGAAAAACTCAGTGAGTTAAATACATCAGTGAGCAGGATGCTGGCCGTCCATGAAGAAAGAATTAGTAAACAAGAGGAAATTGACACTGTACTCTTTGCAAAAATTGACCAACTCCGTGATAAAATGGACGTCGATCATAACAGTGTGCTCTCGAGAATACAGTCGTTAGATAAAAAGATTTGGATTGCTATTGGATCTATAGCAGTCATTACCTTTATTATAGCAGAGACTCCTCTCCTACAAGAATTGACAGAACCCTCTCAAACAACTATAATCAGAGAGAACTGATCTTATAATATGGATTATATTGATGTTAAATACATCAATTTGATTTCTTCTAGACTTTTAAAATTTAAGAGAGTAAAGCCTCATCTGTATAATTTTAGGTGTCCTATATGTGGGGATTCGAAAAAGAATAAAACTAAAGCACGTGGATATCTTTATCAAGTAAAAAACAACACTAATTTTAAGTGCCATAATTGTGGTGTTAATATTTCTTTCAATAACTTCTTAAAAGAGTTAGATATTCCTATGCATAAGGAATATATATTTGAGAAGTTCAAGGAAGGTCATACTGGAAAGAATTTCGTTACCTCTACTCCAGAAGAAGTGTTTAACAGTTTTAAAGATTCAAAACCAAAATTTAAGAAGAAGATAAACATAGATCTTCCTTCTGCTTTTAGTGTCAATACCTCTATGATGTATCTTCATACAAGAGCAATCTTTGAAGAATCAGGGGATTTTTATTACGCTCAGAAATTTAAAGAGTTTGTCAATACTATTAAACCAGGGTTTTTTGAGGATACACGTTTTGATGATAGTAGGATTATTATTCCTCTTGTTAAGGACGATGTTCTGATTGGAATACAAGGAAGATCTCTAGGTCCTAGTTCGGTTAAATACATTACCGTGATGCTTGATGATGATGCTCCAAAACTTTATGGACTTGATAAGATAGATGAAACTAAACCCATTTTCATCGTTGAAGGACCCTTCGACTCCACGTTCTTGGAAAACTGTGTTGCTATGTGCGGTGCCGATATTGATGTTGGGTCGCTTGGTTGGAGCGATTATATTTGGGTTTTTGATAATGAACCTCGCAACAGAGAAATCACCACTAGAATCTCCAAAACAATCGATAGAGGAGATAAGATAGTGATTTGGCCTAGCAACATACGTGAAAAAGATATTAATGATATGGTCCTTACTGGACATCATGTGAAGAATATAGTAGAATCAAATATATATTCAGGACTAGAAGCAAAATTAAACTTTACCACTTGGAAGAAGACATGAGCAATGGTTTAAAGGTCAAAAAGAGGAGTGGCAACTATGAAGCCCTTGACCTTGATAAGATGCATAAGATGGTAGAAGAGGCAACTGAGGGTCTTGCAGGGGTCTCTGCTAGTCAGGTTGAGATGCAATCTGGGATCCAGTTCTATGATGGGATTACTACAGAAGAAATTCAAGAAATTCTAATCAAGAGTGCTAGTGATTTAATAGATTTAGATCATCCTAATTATCAGTTTGTTGCTGCTCGTCTTCTCCTTTTTTCATTAAGGAAAAAGATTTTTGGGAATGGGAGAAAGAAGATTACTATTCCTAAATTAATTGATCATATTACGAAGCAAGCACATGCTGACCATTATGATAAAGATATCTTTACCAAATATTCTCAAGAAGAAATAGAGAAAGTTGGGACTTGGGTAGACCATGATCGTGACCTTTTGTTTACATATGCAGGATTAAGGCAAGTTGTAGATAAATATCTGGTACAAGATAGAAGTTCAGGGGAAGTTTATGAGACTCCTCAGTTCATGTATATGATGATAGCATTAACTATCTTTGCAGAATATTCTAAAGAAACGAGGCTTAATTATGTCAGACGATACTACGACGCAATCAGTAGACACAAACTCAACATCCCCACCCCGATCATGGCGGGCGTACGGACCCCAATACGTCAATTTGCTTCTTGTGTTCTCATTGATTCTGATGACACCCTCGATAGTATCTTTAGTTCTGATATGGCTATTGGCAAATACGTTGCACAGAGGGCTGGTATCGGTATTAACGCGGGACGAATCAGAGGGATCAACAGTAGAATCCGTGGCGGCGAAGTACAACACACAGGTGTGGTCCCCTTCCTCAAAAAATTTGAGAGCACTGTTCGATGCTGTACTCAGAACGGGATCCGCGGTGGATCAGCAACTGTCCACTTTCCTATCTGGCACCAAGAAATCAGAGACATCCTCGTCCTCAAAAACAACAAAGGAACCGAAGATAACAGAGTCAGAAAATTAGATTACAGTATACAAATCTCAAAATTATTTTATGAGAGATTTATTAAAGATGAAGAGATAACTTTATTCAGTCCTCATGATGTTCCTGGTCTTTATGAACATTTTGGAAGAGAGGAGTTTGATGAACTTTATGAAAATTATGAACAGATAGAAGGACTTCCTAAGACTAAGGTTAAAGCACAAGAACTTATACTTGATCTTTTAAAAGAGAGAGCAGAGACTGGAAGGATTTATATTATGAATATAGATCATTGCAATACTCATTCTTCTTTTAAGGATCAAGTTTTTATGAGTAATCTTTGTCAAGAAATTACTTTACCAACTTATCCTCTTCAACATATAGATGATTTAACTGGTGAGATTGCTCTTTGTATTCTTTCAGCAGTTAATGTTGGAAAGATTAGATCTGATGAAGAATTAGAAGAACTGTGTGAACTATCTGTTCGTGGACTAGAAGAATTAATAGATTATCAAGACTATCCTGTTAAAGCAGCAGAGATTGCTACAAAGTCACGTAGGTCTTTGGGAATAGGATTTATTGGTCTTGCTCATTATCTTGCTAAGCTTGGGTTTGATTATGGGTCACAAGAGGCATGGGATGCTGTTCATGGACTTGCTGAGTCCTTCCAGTATTATCTTCTAAAGGCATCCAATCAGATTGCACAGGAGAAAGGTCATTGTGAAAATTTTGGAAGGACCAAGTATTCTGATGGAATCCTTCCTATAGATACATACAAGAAGGATGTAGATGAGATTTCATCTCAGGAGTTGCAGCATGATTGGGATAGTCTTAGGACACTTATCACCACCCACGGTCTTAGGCACTCAACATTGTCCGCACAAATGCCTTCGGAGAGCAGCTCCGTTGTGTGCAACGCAACAAACGGAATCGAGCCACCTAGAGATTTCTTGTCCGTTAAAAAATCAAAGAAGGGACCTCTTAAGCAAATTGTTCCCTCCTATGTTAGTTTGAAAAATAATTATACTTTGTTGTGGGAGATGCCAGATAATACAGGATATATTAATATAGTAGCAGTAATGCAGAAGTTCTTTGACCAAGCAATTTCTGGTAATTGGTCTTATAATCCAGAGCATTATGAGGACAATGAAGTACCTGTATCAGTAATGGCTAATGATTTCTTAACCACATATAAGTATGGTTGGAAGACATCTTATTATCAGAATACTCATGATATGAAAACTGATGAAATAGAAGAACCAGCTCATCCTATTGGATGGAAAGATGATGTTCCTGAACTGGATAGTTTGTTGAATGAATTAAGTAATGCAAATGAGGAGGAGTGTGAGTCCTGTGCCATCTGAAGTGAAAGGAATGACGGTATTCAATACCGCTCAAGTTGATACTAAGAAGCAACCAATGTTTTTTGGTAAGCCATTAGGGGTGCAAAGATATGATTCTTATAAGTATCCTGCTTTTGATAGATTAACAACTCAACAGTTAGGATATTTTTGGAGACCTGAGGAAGTATCTCTTCAAAAAGATAGAGGAGATTATCAAACTCTTACTGCAGCACAAAAGCATATCTACACTTCTAATTTGAAGTATCAGATTATGTTAGATTCTGTACAAGGACGTGCTCCTGGTATGGCATTTATACCATATTGTTCTTTACCTGAGTTAGAAGCATGTATGGAAGTATGGGGATTTATGGAAATGATTCATAGTAGATCCTATACTTATGTCATTAAGAATGTTTATCCAGATCCTTCTGAAGTATTTGATAAGATTCTTACTGATGAAAAGATTTTAAGAAGAGCTTCTTCTGTTACAGAATCTTATGATTATTTTATTAATCAGGCACATCAATGGGACACTGGATGTATGTGGACTGATAGTGGTAGAGGTTCTCCATCATCTAAGTGGTGCTTAAAAGATTTAAAACGTGCATTATACAGAGCAGTTACTAATGTTAACATATTGGAAGGTATTCGTTTTTATGTTTCTTTTGCTTGTTCTTTCGCCTTTGGTGAACTTAAGCTTATGGAAGGATCCGCAAAGATTATCTCCCTTATTGCAAGAGACGAGAATCAACACCTCGTATTAACTCAGACTATTTTAAAGAATTGGGCTAATGGTGATGATCCTGATATGAAGGAGATTATGAAGGAGGAAGAAGGGTGGACATATGAGATGTTTGATAGAGCAGTTAATGAAGAGAAGCGTTGGGCCGAGTATTTGTTTAAAGAAGAAGGAAGTATGATAGGATTAAATGATAAAATGTTACAACAATATGTTGAATGGATTGCTAATAAGAGGTTGAAGTCTATAGGTTTAAAAGCAAAATATGATATACCAGCAAAGAATAATCCATTACCTTGGACACAGCATTGGATATCTTCTAAGGGTCTTCAGGTAGCACCACAGGAGACAGAAGTAGAGTCATATGTGGTAGGTGGTATTAAACAGGATGTCAAGAAGGATACCTTCAGTGGATTCAAATTATGATTTTCCTAATGAAATTGACATACTTAAACTAAATAGGGACAGCGACATGAAAATTATGGGATGGAAACCACCACAGAGACCGGAGTGGGTGAAAGCTTATATGAGAATGCCTGGACCTATGAAGGCACAGCTTTTACTTCTAGCGATATTAACGACTTCTTCGGTTTTGTCTACAGGATTACTAATCTCCAGACGGGGAAACAATACATCGGTAGGAAATATTTTACCCAGCGTAGAAAGCCTAGAAGTGGCAACGGGAAGAGACGGGTTACGAGTGAGAGTGACTGGAAACGCTACTATGGAAGTTCTCCAGAACTTCAAGCCGATGTTCAATGCTTTGGAAAGGCAATATTCAGAAGAGAAATCATTAGCCTCCACAGAACCAAAGGAAAAGTAAATTACGAAGAGACTAGACAATTATTTCTTAATAATGTTTTAACAGAATCACTTGACGATGGGACTCCGGCGTACTACAATAGTAATGTCTTAGGACGTTATTACCGGAAGGACTATTTTGAGTCCCAGTAGCTCAGCTGGATAGAGCGAGTGACTACGGATCACTAGGTCAAGGGTTCAAATCCTTTCTGGGACGTGTGCCATCATAGCACAGTGGTAGTGCAGGGCTTTTGTAAAGCCAAGGTCGGGGGTTCAAATCCCTCTGATGGCATAGGCGGGTGTAGTTCAGTGGTAGAACGCCATCCTTCCAAGTTGGATGTCGCTGGTTCGAATCCAGTCACCCGCTTAAGGGGTAGTAGCTCAGTGGTTAGAGTGTCTGCCTGTCACGCAGAAAGTCGTGGGTTCAAGTCCCATCTACCCCGTTGACATAATTTCAAAAGTACTATATACTATTTGTGTTAGGTCGACGGATTTAACAAGGGAGTGACTGAATTAAACTTGCTGGCAATAGGCTAGTTAAGGTGATGAGTCAGAGGTGGTACTCGCAGGGTGCATCTTGAAAAAGAAGCAAACTGAACCATCCTACCAGATGGGACTCATGCAGCACAGTAAAATTACTAAGAGTAGCAATGCCCTGTGTTTGTAAGCATACTCAAATCTTACCTCCCACTTCAATCCCCTGTAGCTCAGTTGGTAGAGCAGGTGACTGTTAATCACCCTGTCCCTGGTTCGAGTCCAGGCGGGGGAGCCTTAAGTAAAGTAGAAAGATGTTAACGGTAAGGTGTAAAGTCTGTCATACGGAACTAACTTCCACCACTAAAGTTCAAGCGTGTGGATGTCCGAATAAGATGGAGATTATTGACGACAAAGTGACTGCTTCTGATTTATCTAAGGTTGTTATTATAAATGCTGATAAGAAATCCAAATCTGAATCTGTTTTAAAGCCAGAAGATATTGCATGGCAAGAGAAGAGAAGGAAACGTAAAGTTAAAAAACTAGATTTTGAGGTCAGGTAATGAATGAAGAAAAAGAGTATGAGGAAGAATCATACAAATCAGAAGAAGATAGTGATGATGATGATTTCATTCGCTTACACAAAGAAGACAACGACGATGCAGGATGATATATAATGAAGAAAGACAACACAAAAACAACAATGAAAATATTTCTAGACACTGCTGATACGGCAGCTATCCAGAAACATTTTAGTTCAGGGTTGATTGATGGCATAACAACAAATCCGACTCTTATCATGAAGAGTGGGAGGGACCCTGAAGACGTCTACCAAGAATTAAAAGACATAGGAATCAATGATATCAGCATGGAAGTTGTTGGTGGATTTGAGGAGATGGTTCATGAGGCACGTAGACTCCATGAAAAATTTGGTGACTGTTGTACTATTAAAGTTCCTTGTACATCAGAAGGTCTGTTTGTATGTCACGAACTTAAAAAAGATTTAATAAAGGTTAATGTAACTCTTATTTTCTCACCAGCACAAGCAATCCTTGCTGCTAAAGCAGGTGCTGCATATGTTTCGCCATTTGTAGGTAGAGTGGATGACAATTCATATGGTGGGTTATGTCTTATTAAAGATATTGCTAATGTATTCAGTAAACAGTCATGGAAGAAGACTGAGATATTAGCTGCTTCTATTAGAAATGTTAGAGATGTAGGTAGAGCATTTGAGTATGGTGCTCATATATGCACTATACCCCCTACAGTATTTGAAAAGATGCATAACCATATCTTAACAGAGAAAGGATTACAATTGTTTGATCAGGATTGGAAGGAGGTCCAAACACACACTTAATAAACTGTCCGTATTGACTTTTTATATGATCCACTCTATACTTTAAAGGTCAAATCAAACTAAAATGACTATTACAACTAAGTTCAGGAAAGACATCAGTACCCTCCGTTCTGCTGTTGAGGGACAATGTTTCTTAGATGTACGCAACCCTAAACTTTATAAGAAGGTGCGCAAGTTTTACCAAAATGAAGGAGTTGAGTTTTCAGGAGATCCTTTAGATGATTATGAAATTTTACTTGACTATCTTTCTGAAGATCTTGAGATAACTAGAGATAAATGAAATATACTACAATATTAGACCAAGGATCTTATAGGTTTGTCCACACAGACAAGCCTTTAGATAATGGTAAGTTAGATTTTCGTATTCAAAAACAAGATTATTATACTAAGAGATATAGGGATATGTATCTTTTGGATAATCAAATGCAATTGGATACTTGTATTGAAGATCCTGAGTATACTAAATGGTTAGATCCAGAATGCGTTCCATGTTATGTTAGCACTAAATAGCTAAAGAGTTTTTAAAATTATGGCATTTAAAGGAACAGCAGGAAAATCTGCAAGTGGAGCATCAATGTCAAAGTATGATGTTGAAGTTGAAGCAAGACTTAGTAAGTTAGAAGCAGCAGTAGAAGCTCTTCAAGGTCATTCACACGGGGGTAGCACAACTGCTACAGGTGATGATCATGACAGAATTGAGAAGTTAGTTAAGGTAATTAAAGCAGAGTTAGATGTAGACGTAGATGTATAAGAGGGGTTTACATAACCCTCTCTTTCTCTTATAATGTCTATATAACAAGGTCTAAATTTGTTTTAAATGAAATACACTAAGAAGGCACTAGTTTTGGGTGCTGGTGGATTTATTGGTAGTCATATGGTTAAGCGTCTACGCTCAGAAGGTTATTGGGTAAGGGGTGTAGATTTAAAGTACCCAGAGTTTTCTGAAACAGAAGCAAATGAATTTGTTCAAGGTGACTTGAGGGACGTAGCGTTTGTGCGTAAGTGTTTAGAATATAAAGGTACTGGTGGAAATTTCTATAATTCAGTTGCTTATAAGTATATCCATCCTTTTGATGAGATCTATCAGTTTGCTGCTGATATGGGTGGAGCAGGATTTGTATTCACTGGTGAGAATGATGCAGATATTATGCATAATTCTGTGACCATTAATCTGAATGTTCTAGAAGAACAACGTAAATTTAATGAAGAGAATGGTACAAATTATACCAAGATATTTTATTCTGGTTCTGCTTGCATGTATCCAGAACATAATCAGTTAGATCCTGATAATCCAGATTGTAGTGAAGACTCAGCATATCCAGCAGACCCAGACTCAGAGTATGGATGGGAAAAACTCTTCTCCGAACGCCTTTACTTTGCTTACCATCGCAATCATGGTATTCCTGTGCGGGTTACTAGATATCATAATATCTTCGGACCAGAAGGAACCTGGGATGGAGGAAGAGAAAAAGCCCCAGCAGCCATCTGTAGAAAAGTAGCACATCTTCCTGATGTTGGTGGTGGTATAGAAGTATGGGGTGATGGAGAACAGACTCGTTCTTTTCTTTACATTGACGAATGTATTGAAGCATCTAGGAAGATGATGGATTCTGATTTTATTGGACCAGTTAATATTGGTTCAGAAGAGATGGTTCGTATTAATGACCTTGTAGAGATTACTTCTAAGGTGGCAGGTAAAGCAGTCTCTAGGAGACATGTTATGGATGCTCCTTTAGGTGTTAGAGGTCGTAATAGTAACAATGATGTTGTTAGGGAGAAATTAGGATGGGACTACACTATGACCCTTGAGGAGGGGATTGGTAAAACTTATGCATGGATCGAACAACAAGTGGAGAAACAAAACAATGAACAGAATCGATAATTACGCTGCACTCACATCAGATATATCTCATTGGTTAAGAGATTATCTAGAATCAACTGGACTTGGTTCTTTTGTGGTAGGAGTATCTGGAGGTATTGATTCAGCAGTATCTTCTACTCTTGCTGCTGAAACAGGTGAACCTGTATTTGCATTAGGAATGCCTATTCATCAGAAGGAGGAGCAGCAAACTCTTTCAGATGCTCATCTTGATTGGTTGGATAATAGATATCAGAATGTTACTGTTTTGAGATTTAATTTAACTAATACTTTTGAAACTTTTAGGTATGATTTAGAAAGATTTGCTACTGATGACCATGCTTTAGCAAATACTAGATCTAGATTGAGGATGGTTACTTTGTATCAAATTGCTGGACAATATAAAGGTATAGTAGTTGGTACAGGTAATAAAGTAGAGGACTATGGAGTAGGATTTTATACAAAATATGGTGATGGTGGAGTGGATGTTGCTCCTATTGCTGATCTATATAAATCTGAGGTATGGGAACTTGGAGGATTTCTTGGAGTTGATTCAAGAATAATAGAAGCAAAACCAACAGATGGTTTATGGGAAGATGGTAGGACTGATGAAGATCAGTTAGGTGCTTCTTATCCTGAGCTTGAAGAAGCAATGGAGAAAGGAACAGGACCAGCAGTTGACGTATTGGAAAGATATAATAGAATGAATAAGCATAAGATGGAGCCTATACCGACATTTAAATTGGGAGTTTGATTATGGAAGAAGAATTGAGGAGAGAGATAGTTGATAATCAACTTTTTATTACATTTAAAAAGATTGATAGGTCTAATCCTATAGAGGAATTTGAGACCATAGAGACTCGTTGTTACCCTATTCTTAAAGAAGAACTGAAAGCTCCTTCAAAAATTAAATTAAAAAAAGAAACTAAAGTGATTACAATTCCTGGAATTTTATTTTTCGCTCATGAGGTGGCAGTATGAAGATTGGATTGATAGGAGCAGGAAGACTTGGTATCTGTCTTGCTCTTCTTATAGAAAAAGCAGGTTATGAAGTTTTAGCATCTGATTCTCGTGGAGATTATGTACATGAACTTCAGCAGGGAATAGTAACAACTTCTGAACCAGAGGTTGCTCAATATGTTTGGAATGCTAAGAATATAGAATTTACTGTTTCTAATGAGAGAGTAATCAAAGAGTGTGATATTATATTCACTCTGGTTTCTACTCCATCTTTAGAAGATGGAAGTTATGATGTAAGTAATGTTGATGAGGTTGTAAGTCAAATCAACCAAATGGGATGGGCTACTACTGATGAGAATGGATCAGGTTTAACTGGTAAGTCATTTGTTGTTGGGTGTACAACTAATCCTGGTGATTGTGATAGATATCAAAAACAACTTGAAGATGATGGTATAGATGTCTATTATAATCCTGAGTTCATTGCACAGGGTTCTATTATTAGGGATTTACAGAATGCAGATATGGTATTGATTGGTGGTAATGGTCATCATGTACCTGTATTAGAGGAAATCTATCATAAGATTCAAGTTAACAAACCTTCTATTCATTTTATGAGCACAAAGGCTGCTGAATTGACAAAGATTGCTGTTAATTGTTTTCTTACTACTAAGATTAGCTATGCTAATATGATAGGACAGGTTCTATCTTTATCTGGTATGGATGATGAGATCAAGACTGTGTTGAAAGCAATTGGTTCAGATGATAGGATTGGTAAGAAGTATCTTAATTTTGGATATGGATTTGGTGGTCCTTGTTTTCCTAGAGATAATAGAGCCTTTGCTGCATATGCTCAGAAAGTGGGAGTGGAGCATAACATAGGAACTACAACTGATAATTTTAATGATGCTCATGCTAAATTTATGGTTGATTATGCTATCAAGAAGAATGCAACACATCGTCCTTTCTGTTTTAAGTATCTAACTTATAAGCCAGATACTGACATTCTTGAGGAGAGTCAGCAGTATCGTTTATGTGTAGACCTTTTAGATAAAGGGTATAAAGTATATTGTATAGATGATCAGCAGAAAGAGAAATTAGATTCTAGAATAGAATTTATTGCTGCTCCTATGGAAGATGTTTGCTGGATAGAATTATGATTGGATATGATAGACTAGGAACCAATGGAAGATTTGGTAATCAACTTTTTCAGTATGCTGCTTTGAGAGGTATTGCTGCTCATCATGGATATGAATGGTGTATTCCGCCAGATGATCATCCTACTTATGCTAACTATGGGATACATCATCCTTTTAAGTTACCCCATTTAAAGAATCAGGGATTTGTTAATAAGAATAACAGTCCTCAAGCAATGTTTAGTTATGAGAATATTAAAGGTTTTAACTCTACTCCTAATGTGAAGGAGAGTGTTTATTACTTTGATGAGGAGATGTTTAATAACTTTAAAGATGGAACTAATTTAGATGGATTCTGTCAGACAGAGAAATACTTTAAGCATATAGAGGATGAGATAAGAGAAGATTTTACATTCAATGATGATATTTTAGAACCCTGTAATGAATTCATATCTAACTTTGAGAATATTCTTTTCCTTCATGTGAGAAGAGGAGATAATATAGGAAGAGAAGAGTATTATAGAATGATGACCTTTGATTATTATGAAAGGGCATTGAGTCAATTTGATGATGATGCTTATGTACTAATAATGACAGATGATCCTGAGTGGTGTTCTGAACAGGAGTTCTTTGATGATGATAAATTTTTATTGAACACTGATGTTCCGAGATATGATCATCTTTGTTTAGAAGGAGATGGAACTAATAAACATTCTTGTGTTCCTTATACAGACTTATGTTTGATGTCTTTATGTGATGGTGCTATTTTATCTTCCAGTACTTTGGGATGGTGGGGTGCATGGTTACAGAAAGGACGCACTAATCCTGTAGTGGTTCCAGAACATTGGTATGGTCCTACTCTTGAAAAAGTAAATGACTGTCGTGATCTTTACCCAGAGGAATGGATAGTACTCCCTAATTAATATGAAAAAGGATCTTAAAGATACAAGTTTTATTCTTCCAGTTAAGATTGAGTCAGAAGATAGGCTCAGGAATGTAATTACGGTTTGTTGTTTTCTCTTAGAGAATTTTGATACAACAGTTATTCTTAAGGAAGTAGATGCAGAATCTGTATTTCAGAAAGAAGCATTACCTCAGATTAGTGAGTATGTAGAAGATGCTATTGGTAATTTAATTCATGTTCATGAGGTTCCAGATCCAGATGATCCTGTATTTTATAGGATGAGATATCTTAATGAGATGTTGGATATGGTAGAGACTCCAGTAGTGGCTAATTATGATTGTGATGTCTTAATGCCTATTGATACTTATCTTCAAGCACAGGAGTCTTGTGTTGGTGAGTATGATGTGATATATCCTTATGGTATGGGTATGTGGCAGAAGAAAATATATGCTGATGATGAGTTGGTATCAGAGTTTCTTTCTGATGACTGTAAGTTTTCTATCTTAGAGAAGAAACATGAAGATGATAGAGCAGAGAGTGGGCATGTTCAGTTTTTTAAAACATCTTCTTATAGAGAAGGTGGGATGGAGAATGAAAATTTTCGTGGATCATCACCAGAAGATAAGGAAAGGATTCACAGATTTTCAACTTTAGGTTATAATGTTGGGAGGATTGAAAATTGGATATATCATTTAGAGCATAGTCGTGGGAATAACTCATGGCCAGTTTCTTATCATGGTAATCCTTATATGAAAGAGAATATTGCTCTATGGGAATCACTCCAGAAAATGGAAAAGGATGAACTAAGAGAATATTATAATGATCAGAAGTATCTGAAGAAGTATAGATGATTGGATTTAATTACCTAGGAAAACTAGGACAACTTGGCAATCAAATGTTTCAGTATGCATCTATTATGGGGATTGCTGAAGGTATTGGAACTACATGTTGTATTCCCAATCATCATGAGGTAATTGATGATGGCATAGGAAATAAATTAAGAGTAGAATTATTTGATGCTTTTAAAATTAATCCTGCCCATGTTGGATATATTCCAGCACTTGATCAGCAAGAGAAAGGATTTACATTTGATGAATCTCTCCTTGCTCTTGATCCCAATCAAGATTTAAATCTAGTTGGATTTTATCAGACACCAAAATATTTTGATCATATTAAAGATATGGTTAAAAAGGAGTTTACTTTTAGGGATCATATTGTAGGAGAATGTGAAGAGATATTGGACTTGTTTGAGGAACCAATAGGTCTTCATATTCGTAGAGGAGATTATTTAATTAATTCTGCTAATCATCACAATCTTTCTTTAGAATACTATGAACAGGCTCTTAAATATTTTCCTAAACATCAACAGGTAGTTATCTTTTCTGATGATCCTGAGTGGTGTTTAGAGCAATTGTTATTTGTTGACGATAGGTTTATAGTTTCTGAAGGGAATGGACCTTACCATGACCTTTATTTGATGACACAGTGTAGTGATTTTATTATTTCTAATTCTACCTATTCTTGGTGGGGAGCTTGGTTAGCAGACACAGGAACTGTCATTGCTCCTCATGTTTGGTTTGGTCCAAACAACGCACATAAATCACTTAAAGATTTGTATCCTAATCACTGGAAAGTAATCCCTTATTCTTAATTACTATGGCTTGGAATGTTGTAACAGTTGCCTTTGGTGACAAGAAATATAAAAGAGGACAGAGATTCCTTACTAGGCATTCACAGAAATGTGATGTAGATCATATTGAATATAATGAACTTGATTTATTGGAATCAGATTTATATAATGATATAGCTCCTAAATGGATGTCTGTTGAAAATAATTATGGTTGGTTTGCTTGGAAACCATATTTTATTTTAAAGACTATGGAGAGTCTTAACGAAGGAGATAAAATTTTCTTTTTGGATGCTCTTGACATATATCATCCCGAGATTTTTAGGTATGTTGATGATGTGATGGGAGATGATCCTTGTCTTTTGCCACTTGGTAATTCTAGAAACGGAGATTATACTAAGAAAGATTGTTTTGTTTATATGGAATGTGATGATGAGGACTATTGGGACTCTAGACAATTGGAAGCAGGGTTTAGTTTTTGGAAAGTTTGTGATGAATCAAAGGAAATATTGAGAGAGTGGTTGACTTGGTGTATAGATGAGAAGGTTAATGGTGAAATAACTGGGTTTTCTAATCTTAAAGAGGATGAGGATTTTAAGGAGTGTCGTCATGATCAAAGTATCCTTACTAATATGGCAGTAAGGGATGGTCTTCCAGTAGTTGATTCTGATATTAGAAGTCTAATAGAATGCAATGCTGATTATTGGTATCAAAGGATGGCTAAAGGTGGTGTTCAACCTTATAGACCAATTGATACATTTATGTTAAAGATTAGAGATGAAGTCGATTATATGAAAGCAGATATTGCTGATAGTATTATTCTTACAGTTCATAACCAAGAGGATAATATAAAGAATGTGTTAGCAGGTATAGAGAATAATACAAAAGGATTTTATGAAGTCATTCTTATTCTTGATGGATGTACTGATAATACAGAGGAAGTTATTCTAGAATATATGGGAGATTCTTCTCTAGCAGATAAAACAATTTTTAAATATACAGATAATATTTTTGAGAATAGAGCAAACAATAGAGGGTTTAAAGAAGCTATTGGTAAGTATGTAACTATTGTTCAAGATGATCAAGTTATTAATGAAGAGGGATGGAATGTTAGAATGCACAAACCATTTGAAGCATTTGATGATGTCTTTGCTGTTACTGCTAGAACAGCACATAATTTGATTCTTAATCCTAACTCTACTCATCTAGGTATGAAAGATAATCTAGATAACTGTTGGTGTGATATACTAGACAATGTGGATGTAGCAGAACAAAGGAATCTTTCTAGGGATGTATTTGCTGTAAGAGGTAGTGCTAATAGAGGACCTTTGATGATGAAACTAGATGATTTAAAAGAGTTAAATTATTTGGATGAAGCATATGCTCCTCAACAATTAGATGACCATGACTTGATGTTTAGAATGCGTAAGCAGTTGGGTAAAGTATGTGGATGTTATTGGATAGACTTTACTTCAGACCCATCATGGGGTGCTAGTCGTAAAGAAACTACTGGGTTTAGTGAAGCTAATCCAGCTAATGCTGCTTCTCATCATAAGAATAGTAAAATGTTCTATGAGAGATATGCAGATGTATTCGATGAGTATAGAATTATTGAAGATAGGGAGCTACCAGAATGACTTATTCAGAAAGATTTAGTAGTAAATTCTTTGCTAGACTTTTAAAACCAGAAGGTCCTACTAGTCCAGTAAGGGACAGAGCAACTTCTTTTGAACTTGTCTTTGATCTTTTAGATCAAAAGGAAGATAAGAATTTTACAATTCTAGAGACTGGATGTATGCGTGATGACCATACTCCAGTGGGAAGTCCTTTGGCTTTAGGAGATGATGGAGCAAGTACTTATATTTTTGATGACTTTGTTAATTTTTATGACGGTGAAGTTGTTTCTGTAGATATTAAGAAAGAGAACGTAGATTTTGCGAATGCAAATACTTCAGATAGGACAACAGTTTATTGTCAAGATTCAGTTGATTTTATATGGAATCTTTCAGATAAGTTAAAGGTTGATTTTCTTTATCTAGATTCATATGATTTTGAACCTAATAATCCAGTCCCTTCTCAGCTACATCATATTAAGGAATTGTGTGCTGTACAGAAGAATTTGAAGAATGATACTATAATAGTTGTAGATGATCATTTAAATACTCCAGAGTTTGATTCTTATAGAGCAACTTTAGCTCAGGGAGGTAAGGCAAGATTTGTGGAAGACTTTATGAATAACATAGGTGCAGAGTGTTTGCATGATGGTTATCAAATAGTCTGGAGATTATGAATGAATCTTATTTGATAGCAGAGTTGTTTATAATTATTATGTTAGTAATCTTTTTCTCATTATGACTGAAATTCTACAAGGAAAAGTAAAGACTGTATACGATGTGGAGTTTGAACCTGAGAAGGTTAAGATTGTATTTCATGATAAAGTCACTGCTTGGAATGGTAAGGCAGTAGAGTATCCTCCTGAGAAGGGTAAGGTTTGTTGTCTTATTTCAGCATTGCTTTTTGAGATGTTAGGGAATCGAGGGATTAGGACTCATTACTTAGGTACTGAGGGACTTGATTCATTGATTTGTAAGAAGTTGACAATTGTTCCTGTAGAGGTTATCGTTAGAAATATTGCAGCAGGATCTATTGTTAAGACTACTCACTTGACAGAAGGAACTCTTATTCAACCACCTATAGTTGAATTCTTTTTGAAAGATGATAGTAAGAATGACCCTTTACTTACACCTGATCGTGTAAAATTGATGGGAGTTAATACTGAACCTCTTACTGAAAGAGCATTAGATATTAATAATATATTGCAGCAATTATTCCTGCTTTGTGGAATAGACCTTGTTGATTTTAAATTGGAGTTTGGACACGATGCTCACGGCGATTTATTCCTGGCTGATGAACTATCACCTGACAACATGCGACTCTGGCAGAAAGGAACGAAAGAGAGATTTGATAAGGACTTATTTAGAAAAAATGAAGGAGACATTGTAGAAGCATATAAACATATTCTCACACAACTTAGGAGATTTATTAATGGATGATGTACTCTTAGGTTCTTATTTTGGGGGGTTGGGTGACAACCTTCAATTTTCTACGCTTCCTGAAGAGTTTTCTAAACAAAAAGGAAGAGATACTTATATTGTAGATGAAACTACCTTTAGGAATAAAGAAATATATGATTTGGTATGGGGATGCAATCCTTATGTCAAAGGAGTAAAGGAAGGTAGGAGGACTGCTGGCGATATTCCTGAGATTGATTTTGTTAATCCTAATGGATATTATAGTTCTATTACGAATTGGGAATATCTACATGGATTAGAACCAAATAATATGTACCCTAAGATTTATTATATACCTAAGAAGTTAGTAGGATATGAGAATACTATTTTAGTAGATTTGTCTTCTATATCTCTTAAGCATAATGGTGATAAGAGTAGCTTTCCTCCTGCTTATGATGAGAAAGAAGTAAGAGATACTTATAATACGATAAGAATGATGTATAAGGATTGTAGGTTTGGAGCAGTTCAATTTCAACAAGATTTAGGAACTAATTCTTTTACTGTACTTAGTGATGCAGATATTACAGTCAAATCTATTTTTCATTATTGTGATTTGATGGCATCTTCTTATGGTATTGTGGGTTTATACAGTGGACAAAGTGCATTGAGTTCTGCTATAATGGAGTATAATCCAAATCTCTTAAGTCTTTGTTTGATATCAGAAGCAGTGCATAAGAAGCATTGTAAACAGAGTGGTTTTATTTTTGATAATTTAAATTACATTATTATTCCTGAGACTGGAGAGGTTAGAGAAACTACCATTCACTGATGAATTATTATTATAGAATTTTAGTTACTGGGTGCTCTTCTGGTTTAGGGAAAGCACTTTTTAATGAGATTTGTCGACACGATCATCTTGGAGCATTTGCTCACTATAGATCTAATGAGGATCCTTATGCTTTACATGGGGATATTACTGAAGAGTCTTTTCCTGATAAGTTAGATGAGTATCTTAGGGAGTGTGAGATTGATTGTTTTATTAATAATGCTGGAGTTTTAGAAGGAAAGGTAATAGAGACTAACTTGATAGCACAAATTAAGATGTTACAGGTAGTTTATAAGTATTTTTTAGAGAAACAGAAAGGAAAGATTATTAACATTAATTCTGTGGCAGGATTGTATCCTTCTGCCAATGAATCTATATACTGTGCTTCTAAATTTGGATTGAAAGGATACTCTCAATCTTTGCAGTTGGAAGCAGTAGGTAGAGGTGTTGAGGTGATGGATGTTTATCTTGGTGGTGTTCAGACGAGGATGACTGAACATAGGTCTACTTATGATTCTCTAATGAAATCTGATGATGTTGCTTGTCAAATTATAGATTTGGTGAATACTAAGAGTTATTATGTAAATGAAATTACATTAAGGAGGAGAAATGAAAGCTGCAATTCTTGAACAGATTAATACTCCTCTTACTATAAGAGAAGTACAACCTACTCCATTGAAAGTAGGACAAGTATATGTCAAGGTTCTTACTAGTGGATTGTGTGGTGCTCAATTACATGAGATTAGAGGACATAAAGGTAATGCTAAATTCCTTCCCCATTTAATGGGACATGAGGGGTGTGGTATTGTAAAAGAAGTAGGACCAGGAGTTACTACAGTAGAAGAAGGTGATAAGGTAGTAATGCATTGGAGACCTGGTTCTGGAATAGAATCTGATTTCCCTCAGTATGTTTTGGATGACGGAAAGAAAATATCAAGTGGAAAGTGTACTACTCTAAGTGAGTATTCTATTGTATCTGAGAATAGATTAACTAAGATTCCTTATGATACTCCGACAGTTCTTGCTGCAATGCTTGGATGTTCTTTAACAACTGCTTTAGGAATCATTGATAATGAGTGTGACCTTAAGTTTGGTGAGTCTGTTGCTGTTATAGGTTGTGGTGGAGTAGGACTCAACCTTATTCAAGCAGCTAAGATGAGGTGTGCATTCCCCATTTATGGAGTAGACGTTAATGATAAGATGTTTGAATTGACTCTTCAGATGGGTGCTGATATTTTCTCTAGAGATATAGAGAATGCTCCTGGGGATATTGATGTCATTCTTGATACTACTGGTAATTGTTCTGTAATCACAAAAGCTTTTGATTTACTTGCTCCTAGTGGAAGATTAATATTGGTAGGGCAACCCCAACCAGATGCTAATTTAAATCTTTTAAATCCCCTTTCTTTCTTTGATGGGCAAGGTAAATCTATTAGAGCCTCTCAAGGAGGTCGTACTAACCCTACCACAGATATACCAAGATATGTTTCTCTGGCTACCAAAGGAGTGTTAGATTTCGAAACCTTACATACTGATACCTTTGAGTTAGATGAAATTAATGAAGCATTTGACTTGCTTAAGTCTGGGAATGCTGGTAGAATAATGATTAAGATAGGAGAAGACTATTAGTGAGAAAACAATGGACTAAAGAGGAGTTGATTGCTTTTGAGGATCATATTGGTGATCTTTATATGGATAATCAACTTCCTTTTCTCTTCCATCTTTCAGGTGGGAATGAAGATCAATTGATAGAGATCTTTAAAGATATTAAAGAAGGAGATTATGTAATCTCTAGCCATAGGAATCATTATCATGCTCTTCTACATGGTATACCTCCTGAAGTTGTAGAAGATAGGATTAAGAATGGACGTAGTATGTTCATTTATGATCGTGAAAGAAACTTCTTTGTATCTGCTATTATAGGTGGTACTCCTGCTATTGCTGCAGGGATTGCCTGGGCATTAAAACGTAAAGGATCAGACCAAAAGGTATGGTGCTTTGTTGGTGATGGCACAGAGGATAATGGACACCTTTCAGAGGCAGTTCGTTATGCTGATGGCTTCGACTTACCTTGTAAATTTATTATAGAAAGCAATGATAGATCGTGTGAAGCAAGTAATGCTGATAGGTGGGGTGACACCGGAAATCCAACTTGGTCTTCTAGTCGTGTTATTAAGTATCATTATGAACCTACTTATCCCCACTGCCGCAAACCAGGCATGATTGACTTGTCTAAAACAGACAAGAAAACTGATAATGAATACTTCCCTCCTCTTAAGGAACCAAATATAATGCATTATTTGGATAAGGATTGGGTTGCTGAATCCAAGTCTTATAAGGATGCAATGGTAGACTCTATGACTGACTTAGGTAAGTTGGGAGCTATCTTTATTGGATATAACGTTCTTTATGGAAATGCTATAGGCACTTTAAAGAATGTCCCTGATGATCAGAAGTTGGAAACTCCTGTGGCAGAGAATTTGATGGCAGGTCTTGCTATTGGTATGTCATTTGAAGGGTTCTTACCAGTTCTTTACTATGAACGTCATGACTTTATGATGGTTGCTGCTGATGCAATTGTTAATCATATTGATAAGATTGAAAGAATATCACATGGAGAATTTAAGTGTCCTATAATTATTCGTGCTGTAACTGCTGATGGTGGTCCTTTCTACTCTGGAATTACACATTCACAGGACTTTACAAGCTTGTTTAGAACAGCAGTTAGTTTCCCTGTTTTGGATCCTGTTAATGGCGCAGGTGTGACTAGCTGTTTCCTTGCTGCTAGAAGGAGTGGAAAACCTTGTATGATTATAGAAAGAAAATCTAAGTACTAATGGAAAAGAATATACTTGTCATTGGTGATAGTTGTATAGACATATATTCATATTGTAAATCTAATAGACTAGCTCCAGATAAACCAGTTCCTGTTTTAGAAGTAGTTGAGACTGTAGATACTCCTGGGATGGCATTTAATGTTTTTCGGAATGCCCTCTCTCTATCTAATAATCCAAAGGGTGTGGATCTTATTACCAATCCTAATTATGAACACGTAACAAAGAATAGGTACGTAGATAAGTCAAGTAATCATATGTTTATGAGAGTAGATTCTTCTAATATCATTGAGAGGATTACTAATAGAGATATTGAACGTGATTATGATACCATTATTATTGCAGATTATGATAAAGGTTTTCTGACAGAAGAAGATATAGAGTACATATGTACTCATCACCCACAGGTATTTTTAGATACCAAGAAAGTCTTAGACAACTGGGCAAATGCTGCTAGGTTTATTAAGATTAATAGTCATGAGTATGAAAGGTCAAAAGATTATTTTCAGAATGTTGCTGTTTATGATAGAGTAATACAAACTATGGGTGGTGATGGATGTTATTATAATGGCAAACAATATCCAGTAGAACAAGTAGATGTGATGGATCTTTCTGGAGCAGGAGATACTTTTATGTCTGCATTAGCAGTTAAATATACTGAAACAGAAAATATGATAATGAGTATTGAATTTGCTAATCAATGTGCAGCAAAGGTAGTGAGAAAGAAAGGGACTACAGTAGTATGATTATTCTTACAGGGTATAATGGATTTATAGGTAAAGCTTTTGCCGAAAAGATTGATCCAGAAAATCTTTATAGAGTAGAAGCAGAAGGAGCTTTTAAGTTCTTAGAGGAATATGAAGATTGGGATAAAGTAGAACTGATACTTCATCAAGGTGCAATCTCTAGTACTATTGAAACTGATGTTGATAAGATTTACAGATACAACGTAGATTTTTCTATTAAGTTATTTGAGAAAGCAATAGAATATCAGATACCAGTTAAGTATGCTTCATCAGCTTCAGTATATGGTATTAATGATTGTATCAATCCTCTTAATTTTTATGCACTATCAAAAGTGACTGTTGATTATTGGGTGCAGGATCATATTGAGGAATTTAAATCAGTTCAAGGATTTAGATATTTTAATGTATATGGAAAAGGAGAAGATCATAAAGGAAACCAAGCAAGTCCAGTACAAAAATTTACTGAACAGATTAAAGAGACTGGTAAGTTAAAGTTATTTGAAGGATCAGATAAGTTTCAGAGAGATTTTATATGTGTGGATGATGTAGTAGAGGTTGTTCGTTATAATAATAGACCATCTGGAATTTATGATTTAGGAACAAGTAAACCAATATCATTCCAAGAGGTTGCAGAATTAATTGCTACCAAGTATAATGGTGGGATAGAGTATGTACCATTTCCTGATCATTTAAAAGGTAAGTATCAAACATATACCTGTGCTGATATGGATTGGTTAAAGTTTGGTAAGTTGCCTTATCGATTCAAAACTGTTGAGGATTATGTCGAAAATTATTTGGGTTAATGGATGTTTTGATCTATTACATCCAGGTCATATTGAACTTTTTAAAATCGCTAAGTCACTTGGTGATAAACTTGTAGTGGGATTGGATTCTGATAAAAAGGTCAGAAAGGATAAAGGTCACAATAGACCCATAAATACTTTTCAGGATAGGAAAACTATACTAGAATCAATTAAGTACATTGATGTTGTGGTAGGTTTTGATACCAGACAGGAGTTAGAAAATTTAATTGAATTGTACAACCCTGATATTCTAATTGATGGAGGTGAATGGAGAGATGATGGAGTGGGCAGAGAGTATGCGAAAGAAACTAGATTCTTCGACAGAATTGGCGGATATAGTTCGACCAAGATCATTCAAAAATGTTACTATGCGTGCATCAGATCCTATTAAGTTTGTTTCTAAAGGATGGGGATATGAGAAATGGATTGCCAATGGACCAGAGTATTGTGGTAAACTTTTGTTCTTAGCAAAAGGAAAGAAATGTTCTTGGCATTATCATGTATTAAAGGATGAAGTCTTTTATGTGCAAAGTGGCGCAGTAGAATTGGTTTATGGTACAGATGATGATAAGGGTAAAGGTAAGATAGTAGTATTGGCACAGGGAGATAAGTTCCATATGCCAAGAGGAACCAGACATCAGATGTATGCTCTTCATGATACTGAGTTATTTGAATTTTCTACCCAACATTCTGATGATGACAGTCATAGAGTGGAGCCAGGGGACTAATGTATTATGCTTCTTGCCCATTAAGAATATCATTGTTTGGAGGTTCTAGTGACAATCCTTATTACATAGAGAAGTATGGATATGGATCTGTCATCAGTTTTACTTGTGACTTAAAAACTTATGTAACTATCAGTCAGGATAAGATAGGTTTTAACAAACAGAAAGGTAAGTATCTTATTAACTATTCTAAGAGAGAAGAAGTTGATAAGATGGAGGATATAAAAAATGAAGTTGTTAAGACTGTTCTGGAATATTTTAAGATGCCACCAGTACAGGTGACTCTTACAAGTGATGCATATTCTCAAGGGAGTGGACTAGCATCTTCCTCTTCTTATACTATTAGTCTTATTAAAGCTTGTTGTTTATTCCTCAACATATCAATAAAGGAACATGACATATGTAAACTCGCCTACAAATTGGAAAGGACGTACAACCCGTACTGTGGTTACCAAGACCCCTATGGTTGTGGCATGGGAGGTTTTAAAAGGATTGAGTTTATGGGCAGTAACCGTATTAAATATGAGTATCTACCTACTGATATATTTAATTATTACGATACTCACCTTGTGTTTACTGGTGTTACAAGGAACTCGAAGAAGATACTCAAGAACATCACGGAAAACTTAGAGAAGGTTAGACCTGTAGTAGATACTCTGGAACATGCTTATAAATCTTTGATGGAAAAGGAATATAATACCTTCTTAGAAAATCTCAAAACAAGTTGGATTAAGAAGAAAGAGACTAGTGACTCTATTACAGAGAATAAAAAGATTAAAAAGATAGATAATGATCTAGAAAATAATGGAAGTGTGATAGCTCATAAACTTTGTGGTGCTGGTAATGGAGGGTTCTTTCTTACATTTTCTAAAAAGAATACCTTGACAATACCCTATAGTGCAATTAGAATACATGCAGTGCCTGATGGAGTGAAGGGTGAATCCATTTAATGAGTATGTTGAGGCTTTACAAAGTGCTCATATGGGTAATGAGTATGAGAAGTTTAAGGAAGCATTTGAGAGTCACGACAGAGTAATTATTTTAGGGAATGGAGGAAGCAGTTCTGTTGCTTCACATATTTCTCAAGACTATATGAAGTTTCAAGGAAAGAAAGTTTCTATTCTTTCTGATCCTTCTATGCTTACTATGTTGACTAATGATTATGGGTATGAAAATGCTTATCAGAAGTTTTTGGAGTACTATGTAGAAGAAAATAGTTTAGTTGTGTTATTGAGTTCTGGTGGTGAGTCTGATAATATTTTGAATTGTTTGACTTGGTGTGAAGAGAATAGTGTTGACTATGGAATATTGACTGGATTCTCTCCTGATAATACAATTAGGAGTAGGGCAACTAATTCTTTATGGAATTACTACATTAATAGCGAAGACTATGGTGTGGTAGAATGTATACATCAAATCTTTTTACATGGGGTAGTATGAGATATTGTTTTGATATAGATGGAACCATTTGTGATACCCCACAAACCAAAGAAGGTAAACCAGACTACTTGAATGCTAGACCATTTCCATATATGGTTGAGAGAGTTAATCAATTGTATGATGAAGGAAATTATATCATTCTTCAAACTGCAAGAGGAAGAGGATCTGGTATTGATCAGACTCAGCTGACAATGGAACAGTTAGAACGTTGGGGTGTTAAGTATAGTGAGATTGAACCTATGTTTCATAAACCTCATGCTCATATTTTTATAGATGACAAAGGTATTAATGTAGAGGAATGGAAGAAGAATCAACCATCTAAAAAAGGGATTATAGCAGGAGCATTTGATGTTATTCATCCTGGATATATTAGAATGTTTAAGGATGCTAAGAAGCATTGTAATCATCTTACAGTAGCACTCCATGAAGATCCTTCAATGGCAAGACCTAATAAACTTCCTCCAGTACAGACTGTAGAAGAAAGAAAAGAAATATTATATGCTATCAAATATGTGGATGATGTGGTAGTATATCAAGCAGAGGATACATTTCATTATTATTTGGAGAGTGGTGATTATGAAATTCGGTTTTTGGGTTCAGATTATTTGGACGGTAGCTATACTGGTAAACATATTCCCATTACTATTGTCTGGTTAGGTAGAGATGATCATAATTATTCAAGCACTAAAATGAAAACTGATATTTATAATAGTGTTAGAGAGGCACAATTTATAGGGATAAACTATGACTAAGACAGTAAGTTTAGTAACAGGAGCAGCAGGATTTATAGGTTCTAATCTAGTAGATTATTTACTAGAGATGGACCATCAAGTTATCTGTGTAGATAATGAGAGTGCAGATAATGAAAAGTTTCACTGGAATGGTGAGACTATTAATGTATCAGGAGATATAACAGACTATAAGTTTATGAAGAACGTATTCAATAAGGTTGATTATGTTTTTCATTTAGCAGCAGAATCTAGATTACAACCTGCTATTCATAATCCCATACAAGCAGTTCATAAGAATTGTGTAGGAACTACCACCATGCTTCAGTGCGCCAGAGAAGCTGGTGTAAAGAGATTTGTTTATTCTTCTACTTCTTCTGGGTATGGTAATAATCCTTATCCTAATGATGAGACACAACCAGATGATTGTTTGAATCCTTATTCAGCATCTAAGGTTGCTGGTGAAAAGTTCTGTAAGATGTATTATAATCTATATGGTCTCGAAACAGTGGTGTTGAGGTACTTTAATGTCTTTGGTCAAAGGTCTCCTACAAAGGGTCAATATGCTCCTGTAATAGGTATCTTTAGAAGACAAAGAGATGCAGGTGAACCTCTTACTCTTGTTGGTGATGGGTCACAGAGAAGGGACTTTGTTCATGTGGAAGATGTAGCAAGGGCTAACTATCTTGCATCGATGCTCCCTCTCAAGAACATGGCAAAATTTAATGGTCACGATTATACTGGTGAGGTTTTTAATGTGGGTAGTGGTAAGAACTATTCTATTAAAGAGATTGCTGATGCTATATCAGATAATCAAATTAACATTCCTAAAAGAGAGGGTGAAATGGATACCACTCTTGCTGATATAAGTAAGATTGGGAAAGTCATAGGATGGCAACCAAAAATTGATGTACTAGATTGGGTTCATGGACAGAAATAAAGCAGTATATAAACTTAAAAACTTTGGTCCAGTATATTATCTTAATCTGGATGATCAACCAGAGAGAAGGGAGTATATGGAGTCTCAGTTTAAGTACTGGGAGGTGGAAGACTATACACGTATTTCTGCATATGATGGTAGAGAAGATGATCTAAGTGATATTCTTAAGGGAAGATATCCTGATGGTATGAGTGGAGGAGAAGTTGGATGTACCACTTCTCATCTGAAAGCGTTAAAACATTTTTTAGAAAATTCTGATAGTAAGTATGCTATCATCATGGAAGATGATTGTAGTTTAGACTTAGTTCATTACTGGAATTTTACTTGGAATGATTTTATTTCTAAGGTTCCTTATGATTGGGATGTCGTTCAGATTGCTATCATTTGTACTGGAGACGTTCATCTTAAGATTCATAAAAGATTTGTTAATGAGTTCTCCACAGCCTGTTATATTATTACAAGACATCATGCAGAGAAGATGATGAGACTGCATGTAAGAGGAGATAAGTATAGATTAGATAATGGTGTGAAACCAAGACCAGTTGCTGATGATTTGCTATACAATTCTGGAAATACGTATGCTCTTCCTCTTCTGCTTTATAGAGTAGAGTTAGGGTCTGCTATTCATCCAGATCATATGGATGTATTCCATAAACCAAACTATCAAGCTCAGTTTCAGTTCTGGAGTCAAGCTGGTGCTCAGACTACTATTGATCAGATAATGGACTTTGATCCATATCTAGGTAGATTGGTAGAATCATCACACCAAGAGTAGTGCTTGACATACAGCAAAGAGTATGTTAAGATAATTGAACAACTGGCACACTATACACTGTGACAGTTTATTATAAATAAAAGTAACAAAGGCCCGAAAAGATCGTACCCTGCGTTAATGTTAAACAGATTCCCATGTCGAGGGGATCTAACATCCGCAGGTTTTTTTATGCTTGCGAGACACTTAAGAACTACAATGTCTATCAAATCAACAATTGCAGCTATAGCTGCATCACCTTTTCTACTTGCTGGAGCCGCTTTTGCTGGTCCATACGTCAATGTAGAGAGCAACCTCAGCTATCCTGATGGCGATTACAGCACAGGAACTACTGATCTCCACATTGGTTATTCAGGCGAGACAGATCAGGTATCATATTACGTACAAGCTGGTCCAGCTTTTGTTCATACAGATTCTACTGATGACACAGAAACTGAACTTTCTGGTAAGGTTGGTGCTTCTCTAGCTGTTAATGAGGACCTCTCCGTTTATGGTGAGATCTCAGGCATCAGCAATGAGGACTCCAGTGGCGATGACATCATCGACTTCGGTGGTAAAATCGGTGCTACCTTCACATTCTGATAAGAAAGTGATATAATTAGAAGGGAGCAGCAATGCTCCCTTTTTTATTGGGAAGGCGTATGAAATTCGAAGATTATTACAAAGAATTTTGTGAGGTCTTTGGACATCCTTTATGGATGATGCCAATGATGATGATTGGTCTTTTCTTTATGATTGAAGTGCTTCATTTCAGGGAACATAAAAATATTGAAGGAGATGCTCATGGGTATTGTGGTCAACAGGAATTTGTTAAAGAATTAAAACAGTTTTACGAGAATAATGCATATTGATACTATGAAAGATCCAATGATAAGTGAATTGAAATATTTGCTGAAAAGAGATGGTTATAGGAAAGGAGAATTTACTCTCTCTTCTGGTAAGACCAGTGAGCATTATTTAAATTGCAAGCCAGTAACCCTTACAGGTAGAGGAATGACCCTTACAGGGTTATTGATGTTAGAGCATCTTGAACCAGGTACAAAGGCAGTGGGAGGTCTTACACTAGGGGCTGACCCTCTTGTAACTGGTATATCAGTTGTATCTGCTTTAGATAAAACTCTTATTGATGCTTTGATAGTCAGAAAAGAAGCAAAGGGACATGGTACACAAGCATGGATAGAAGGTCCTACATTAAAAGAAGGATCTATAGTGACTGTTGTGGAGGATGTAATCACTACAGGTGGATCTGCTATTCAAGCAGTTAAAAGGATTAGGGATGCTGGATATAAAGTTACACGTGTAGTTGCTGTAGTAGACCGTCAGGAAGATGGTGAGGCTGATGCTGCTATGAAAGAAGAAGGATTAGAATTGCGTAGTTTATTTACTTTAGATGAATTATGCGAATGAATAATGAAACAAAATTAGTTTTTGCACTGGAGCACATTGCACATCTTGAAGATTTGTTTGAAGATCTTAGTGATGATGCTCTTTTACAAGCATCTTTAAGGGATATTAAATTGATATTGGATAGACAATTGATTGATGAAAAAGAAAGAAAGGGAACATTATGAAATTAGGACACGTTGCTGTTAGAGTAAAAGATATGGATAGAGCAGTGGCATATTATATGTCACTAGGATTTCATTGTGAATGGGAGAGCGATGATTGGTCTTACTTTGAGGAAGGTATAGCATTATTAGGACCAGGGTATGATAGAGCAGACCCTCATTTTGCTTTTAATTTGAAAAGTGAAGAAGAAATGAATAATATGCAGAATGTTTTGATTGCAATGGGACATCATTGTGATGAACCCTATAAGCATAGGGATGGTACTGTTTCCTTTTATACTAGAGATCCAGAAGGTAATCAGTTAGAGTTCATTTGTTAGGGAGTGAGTATAAATACCTTGACTAAGTGTTATTACTTACTATATAATATTGTAATGTTTCTTTACATACTAGAATGACTGTTACTACAGAAGATGGCGGAAGACAGAATGCATTCGCCAAAGAACCACGGATAGAAGTGATGGATCAGGAGTATGGACCTGCAGCAGAACTTGCTAATGGACGTTGGGCAATGATAGGATTTGTTGCTGCTATTGGTGCTTATGTAACCACAGGACAAATCATACCTGGTATATTTTAATGACAACCTCAATGATGAAGAGACCCAATAGGAATCTCCTATGGGCTCTTGCGGATATGGGTATTGCTTGGGTCATTGGTGTAAGTGCCATAGAATTTCATAATCAATATCTACACAATCCTGCCGTACATATGTTTTTTCAGAATCAAGGAATATTTCTTTTCTGAAATTGTTACAATTCTAAATACTTACTCGTATCTTATCCTTAAATCAAAACAAATGGGTGAACTTCAAGCAGCAACAGAAGCAGTCTCACCAATATGGGCAGTGATATACCCCTTCATTCCTGTAGTTATTCTATTGGGATTTTATTTTGCTGCGGGTGGTGGATTTAATGATGATGACGATGATGATTTTGGTGGTGGTAAAGGTGTAAGAGTAGGTCAAATGGAACCAGTCCCAGTGACTGTACCTGCAGGTGCATAGGTATTAATACCTTGTGTAAATTTAATATTTGCTATATAATTATGCAGAGTATTAATACCTACCATGCCACAAGTATTTTTTCTAATTTCAGTTAGCGCGTATCTATATTTTAGTCCAGTATTATCAACCTTTATTTACTCTTAGATGTTCCTCCTTCATCACTGTACGTTTGAACTTTTTGTTACAGTGGTTTTAGGTGGAAGTCTAGCAATATTGGTTACTATTTTTACTTTAGATAAAAGGGACAAATGACTAAGGTATTACTGAGTCCTTATAGGGACTTGATAGAATTTGGATTCTTTGTTACAATAGGAGTAACTGCTGGAACCCTTGGATTAATATAAGGTTAAGAGAGCTATATAAAGATAGTTACTCCTAATCTCATGCCTGAAGAAGTTAAGGAAGAAGTATTAGAAGAAGATCATAAGGAAGAGAAAAAAAAGAAAAGTTTTCTTGCTAAAGCAAGAGCTGCCATTATACCTGATGCTGATGAACAAGCAGCAATCATTTCCACAATGGTGCGAATTGGCGTGTTGGTTTGGAGTGGTGGAATACTGACATTAAATTATGTTACGATTCCAGGAATGGTACAGCAGAAAATAGATCCAACATTTATAGCTTCGGTTTTTACCGGAGTTTTAGCTAGCTTTGGAATTCAAACAGCATCCAAGAAGGGTGATGGAACAATGAAGATGGATAAGGCTGCTCAAGCTGCTGCTAGTGGTGGTGGTGCTGGTGGAACAGTTCAGACAATTAGAATTGAACAAATGCCATTGAAGATTATTGCTGCAGATATCCCTGAGAAACTTGATCCAAAGAAAGATCAAGAACCACCTGTAGAACCTACTACATAATTTGAGGAAATATATTATGAACCGTAAGGAAAGACGTGCTGCATCTAAACAGAATAAAAAGAATTTGACCAAGTGGCTTGCCCTAGGAATGGGTGGGATACTTGGTCTTTCTCATATTGGTATGATTGGAATGCTTTCTAGGAGGACTAATTATCCGGTAGTAAATCTTCCTACAGGACCTTATACTTCTTATCAAGTGAATGCTGGTAAGGATGGATACAGTATTAGTTACAAAGCAAATGATCCTAAAGTGATGCGTGTGGAAAGGGATGTAAAAAGAAAAGGTGGCTTTCTGGGATTGGGTAACAATACCACTCAGGTGGTTGAAGAGTATATTGTTGGGGGTGCAACCCATCATGGAGGACCAGTCTCAAACACTACAACGTGGATTGACCCATCAGCTCAAGGTGAAGGACTCAGTGCAAGAACAATTGAATGCATCAAGGCAGCAGGGGGTGGAGAGAATACGGGAAGGCTTGTCGGGGGTAGCGTTGGTGCTGCTGCTGGTCCTTCCCTTGTTGGCATTCCCTTTGTTGGGTGGGTTCTTACTGGGGCTGCGACGATGATGGGAATGAATGCTGGAGGAGAAATAGGAGGTCAGATGGCTATGGATCTTAAGGGATGTGAACCTGAAGAGAATATTAAGTGAGTAAATAATTACTCGTAACTTATTAAACTATGTACGTTGTTTACGAAGAACACATTGAAACCTTAGAGGCAGAGAACGAGGAGTTGAAGCAAGAACTCCTTATGCTTAAGCAAAGGCTAAAGTATTATCGCACAGAACAGGGAACCTTTTATGAAGAAGATCTTTCAGTGGATTAAAACTCATATACCAAGGTGGCTAGATTTGAGTCATGATAAACCTTGGGATCATTCCACTATTAGAGATTCAGAAAATAAGGGTAGACAAGAGGGGAAGAAAGATATATAATAAAGTTATCTGATTGAGTAAAAATGGCATCATATACTATAACACTGCAATCTGCTGATGGTGCAACAGACACCTTTGAATGCGGTGATGAAGAATATATTTTAGAAGCATTAGAAGAGGCTGGATTAGATCATCCATCATCTTGTAGAGCAGGTGCTTGTTCTTCTTGTGCTATGAAATTGGTAGAAGGTGAAGTCGATCAGTCAGAACAATCTTTCCTTGATGATGATCAAATTGAAAATGGATTTGTTCTTACTTGTGTTGCTTATCCTCAGTCTGATCTTACTTTAATAACAGAACAAGAGGAGGAACTCTACTAATGGGAATTAAATCAAAAGCAAAAGGTGCATTTGATAAGGTAGTTGAATGGGATAGGAACCTAGCAAAGAAGTTTCAAGATAAGTTTAATTTGACTGACTATCAAATGCTTGTATTATCTTGTGCTAAAGGATTTGTGATTGGTGCTATTCTACTGTAATGGAATTAAATGATACAAATGTAGTTGAAGTTCTCAATGAACTACTTCCATATATTGAAGCAGATGGTGGTTGGTTAGAATATGTTGAGACAGATTATATGGCAGAGGGAGCATTCGTTAAGGTAAGACTTGGTGGTGCTTGCTCTAGTTGTGCAATGAGTTCTATAACTTTAAAGCAAGGTATAGAGAAGAAATTGATGATGGAAATCCCAGATGTAGCAGGGGTGATTCAAGTACTATGAAACAAGCAACTATCCACGATGATAATCATGGCATTTATCATCCTTTTATGTTACATGAACATGAATTGGGATTGATTGTAAAAGCATTGGAGATGTTAAGTATGGAAAATAAGAGAAAGTTGGAATCATTATATGGAGTGGGAAAAATAGATGTTGTTCGGGGTAAATTATCTTTTCCAATATCATGAGTATTTTCGATTCTATTAGTAGAAACATTAAGAATGTTTTTGTTGGTTCTCATAAAGGTGAGGACATTAAGACTGAATGGTTGGATAAAGTTGATACTGAAAAACATCAGAAGATAGTTCCCAATCCTTTGGATTCAATGCCTATAGCAAATGGCAACAATAAATATCATCCAGATCCAAATTATAATCCTATGCCACCAAGACCTGAAGAAGAAATTGCCGATGATTGGTTTGATGAAAGTGATTCAATAGAATATGGAAAGAATTATGCTTCACGACATCAATCAACACCAGATCATGAGAGAGCTGCAGAAGAAGTTGTAACTATGCATGAGAAGATGTATAGAATGGCAACAGCAAAGTATAATCCTTTTGCTGTAGGTGGTTCTGAAAGTTTAGGAGGTGGATCAGAAGAACATATGGAAGAACCACCAGACCTAGCACCTTCTGAATATGAACCTTAATGAATTACAAAGACTCTGGTGTTGATATAGAAGCAGGGAATGCTTTTGTTGATAGACTAATGAAGAAGGCACCTGCTATTGGTGGCTTTGGGGGAATGTTTAGCGTGCCGTCAGGTTACGAGAAACCTATCTTAGTATCTGGTACTGATGGGGTAGGAACTAAAATTAATATAGCATCTATTGCTAGAGATTATACAACCATTGGTATTGATCTTGTTGCTATGTGCGTCAATGATGTGATTACATGTGGTGCTAAACCATTATACTTTTTAGATTATATTTCTCTTAATACAATTAATCCTGTTGTAGATGATATTATGACAGGTATTATTAAAGGATGTGAGATAGCAGGTGTAGAACTTATTGGTGGTGAGACTGCTGAACATCAAGGACAACAGAAGATTGATATAGCAGGATTTTGTACAGGTATTGTTGAACAGTCTGAAGTGGTTGATGGAAGTATTATTAAACCAGGTGATAAGATTATTGGTATAGAAAGTAGTGGACTTCATAGTAATGGATATAGTTTGATTAATGATATGCTATGGAGACATAAGATCTTTTGGAAAAATACTCCTGAGTTGCTTACTCCTACAACAATCTATGCTTCTTTAGTTCGAGATCTTTTAAAGGAGTTTCCTATTCTAGGGATGTCTCATATTACTGGTGGTGGTATACCAGAGAATCTTCCAAGGTGTTTACCAAAAGGATTGACTGCAAACGTTAATTATGATTCTTGGGAATTGCCAAAGATTTTTAGTAAGATAATGTGTTCTGGTGAGATACCAGAAGAAGAAATGAAGAAAGTATTCAATCTTGGTATTGGATATTGTTTAATTGTGCCATCAGATGAACAAACAATTGTAGATATGAAGTTAAGAATATCTGGACATGGATTTAATTCATGGATAATTGGAGATATAGGTGAGGATTCTTTAACTGAGTCGTCATTCACTGATAAAAATAGTTAATATTACCTATAAGCAAAATAAATATTAGTACATTTATGCGAGCCCACGGCTATACAATCGTGTCTCATTACACAGTCCAATACTTAGATGCAACCAGGCATCATCAGACTATTTGCGAATACGCAGAGAACTCCTGGGAAGCAAAGAGTCAAGCAATTAAAGACGTACCATATTTACATTCTCACCCTAATAGTATAGACTGTATACAAAGTGAAGGGTCATTATTTTGTTCAACATTGTGACAACATTTATCAGAACGCTGTGGATCATGTTAATATCCGCAGCGGTTATCTTTATGCCAAGGATGGCTTATGCTGCTGAAATACAAATGGGTTCAGGTGGTAATTTAATATTTGAACCAAATGAAATTAGTATTACTGCAGGAGAAACAGTAACAATCGTTAATGGAGATTTACCTCCACATAATTTTGTAGTAGCAGATCATCCAGAACTATCACATTCAGATCTTTCTTTTGTGAGTGGAGAGAGTTTTGATGTTACTTTTACAGATGCAGGAGATTATGAGTTCCAGTGTGAACCTCATGCTGGTGCTGGTATGAAAGGCGTTATTCACGTATCCTAATGAACGAAGTAGTACAAAGTGTTAACATCATGATTGGTTTACTGATGGGTGGTGTATCATGGAGTATCTACTATATAATGAGGTTATCCTACCTTGAGATGAGAGATGACGGAACACAGCCAAGAAACCAAGATAGCAATTCTTGAAGCAAAAGTTGAACATATGATGGGTCATGTGAAAGAACTGACTCAACGTGTTCGTGCGAATGAGAAGGTAGTTGCTTCCGTTAGTCTTTTGGGGGTTATAGCTTGTACTGTTGTTGGTGCAGGTTATTTTGCACCCAAAGCAGAAGCGGGTTTGACTGCAGGGGAAGCTATACAGAGAATGAGGGATTGGAAATCGGAAAAAGAGCGTACTCCAGTAGATGAGTCTATAAATAACTCACTACTAGAATACGAGGAAACGGAACATGGGTGCGATGACACCACCGAGCAGGAAGAGTTGTTACAACTTCCGAGTAATCAAGATAAACAGGGTAGTTGATGGTGATACCATTGATGTTACAATTGATTTAGGGTTCGATCTTTACAAAAAAGAACGTGTTAGAGTAGCTGGGGTGGATACACCTGAGAAACGCACTCGTAATTTGGAGGAAAAGGAACTTGGAATCGACGCAACCAACTGGCTCAAAAAGGAATTGGACGGTGCCATTGCTGGTGACGATGAGCTTACTGTTAGGACTGAACTTGATGGTGGTGTCGGCAAATATGGTCGTCTTTTGGGGTGGCTATATATCGGGGATAGCGACTTGTCGCTTAACGAACAAATGATCACTCAAGGATATGCTCACTCTTATGATGGAGGAACCAAGGATATGAACCTTGAGGCATTACGTGTGATCCGCAGACAATTTGGAACACTAGTGGAGTAAACCTAATGGAAGATGTATTAAAAGATTTGGCAGGAGATGCTATACCAGCACCAGCAGTGCCAACTTTGGCTCCACCAGAGCCACCAATTGCAATAGAACCACCTAATAATAATCTACGTGATGTAGGTATTCTTATTGGTGTTGTAGTTGCAGCTGCAGTTTGTTATAAATTATATCTAGCAACAGAGAAGGTAAAAAATGACTAATTTTAAAGTACCAGTTGCAGTACTCACATTTTTAGCAGCACAATTAGGTGGTGCAATATGGTGGGCATCTCAAGTAGATGGTAGAGTTAAAAGTTTAGAAGCACAAAGTTTAAATCTTGCCTTAGAGAATAGAAGATATATCTCTGAAGTTATAATTCCGTCATATGAAATCAGTGACAGTTGGGACAACCCTCATCATAATAACTGGTTGAAATCTGGTGGATGGAAAAAATAATTGGCTTACACTATGATGCCAAAACCAAAGAAACCTTTGAAGGATCCTAATGCAAAGAGTCCTATTCAGAAGTTTGTTGGTGGTACAATTCCACACTATCTTGCAGTAGTAGCATTTGTATATGTTCTTGTAGATGCTGGAGGTTCTTTTTTGAATCGTAATCAGAGTCAAAAGATAAGAGAAGACTTACAAGAGTATGTTAATGTAGTTGTAGACAAAGAAATAATGATGAGGTTCCCTCAGACTAGTGGACCTGTTTTAAGAACTACAAAAGACAATAAGAAGTGGGTTGACTTCGTGAATAAGGATAAGAAGAATGGGGATTCCTAATATACCAAGGGTTCAAATTCACAATCAGGGTATTCCTTATACACCTCATTGGCAAATTCGACAACCATTTGTTCCTAATTTTTATCCTGTAACTAATCATCTGGGATTTCCGATTGTGGATATGCCTGGTTGTGTAAAGATGCATAAGGATAATAAGAGACACAACAATGGTCTTCCTATTGAGAAGGGTCTTGTAACTAACGACCCTGATGGTGCAATGACAATTTGCCCTGATGGTTCATATCCAACGTATGATGCGATGAATTATGAACCAGAGCAGATGACAATTATAAGAGAACAAGAAGCTCCACCTATAGCACCACCCCCAGATCCTCCAGGAACTCCTGAAACACCAGATACAAGTGATACATCACCAAAAGATCCTCCTTGTCCTGGACCTAATGCCCAGAGGATAGGAGATATAGCACAGAATCAGACAGAGAAGGTATCAGGATTTGAATTACAACCTGACCCTGTTAATCCAGGTAGAAAGATATGTGTAGTTCTTTATGAAGATATAGGTGCAGCAGAACAGTTTTTACCTACTCCTCAGATTGCTTCGACGACTGCTGTGATTGCAACGGTGGCAACTGGATCGGCCCTCCTAGCAAAGCCGCTGGCTGATTTGATGCTTCGCGTTTTCCGCCCTGCCATAAAGCAGGTAGTCGGAAGAGTCCAAAAACTTTTGGGGAAGAAGGAGACTGAGATGTTGTCTGTTCGTCAGAGGATGGAGTTACAACGGGATCGGACGAGGGCGATTCGGGAATTGAAGAGGATGAAGAATCTTGGGAAGTAGTAGGTTGAGGTTGTATTCCGTGCGTATGATTTGCAACTACACCAACAGGGTTTGTTAATACTACATCAGCACATACTTTTGCATAAGGTGACTTAGGATGGAACATAATTCCAGCTTTCATAAGTTCCCCGCAGTTTTTAAGTCTAGCTATTTCAAAATCTAAACGTTTATTAGCAGTCAATTGTTTTTGTAATCCTATTTGCGTTGCTGCTGCTTCTTTACATAAGTTTTGTAGGGTTTTATCTAGAGGTCTTGACCAAGTTGCTGAGACACCTAGTGATAAATTATAGATTTCTTGTTGTCCAGTTCTGGTAGGAATTTCATAGAGAATCTCTCCAGGGTTATCTGGAATTCCATCATCATCATTGTCAGCATTATTATAGACCGGATCATTATACATTAATTCGAATGGGCGTTTGAAAGAACCTGTACCCGTGGCATACGGTGTGATGTTCATGGTAGGTCCTTGGCAACTGATAGCATTGCCATAAGTGTTAGTTATGTACGGACCTTGTAAAACTTGTATGGCTTGATTCGTAACGGACCCGGACGAGTTAGCTATCGGGTTAGCAGTCGCACTAACTCCCCCTACGTCCGCTGCATGTGCAGGGGTTGCAATGACACTTGCTGCAAGTATTAGACATATCCTTTTTATTGTGTGAAAGTACTTGTTGTATCGGTGACTGAATTTATGGTGGTCACGCGTTGAATTATCGTATGGTTGGATAGCCCGGGTCCTTGATATGATTCTGTAAATTGAAAGGCTGCTCCGGGTGTTACTATTTCGAATTCTGGTCTTTGATTTAGATTCAATCCGTTCCATGTTGAAGTCACTCCGTCTAATGTAACTGAGGATGATGTAGTTCCTCCTGGGGTTATGTTAGTAGAATCTGTTCCTACATTTGTACCGGTAACTACATACTGCCAGCCAGTGTTATAGTCCATCGAATTTATCGTTTCCGTCACAGTGGAAGTAGTAGTGGTCGAGCTGGTCATCGAGCCCTGTGTAAAATTCGGCACCACGGGTACAGCATTAACAGGAGATGCTGTACCTAATATGAAGAGCGCAAGTAAAACGCGTTTCATGACTAGTCGATGATTATTTCAGTTACAAATTGGCCTGTAGCCGAAGTTCCTGCACCACCAGCAGTTACTGTGGTAACACCTGAACTTAAAATTGTTCCAGCTAATGTGCCAGCAACACCACCAGACATCGTAAGTGTTTCACCGTATGATGGCATATCAGCTACCACCCCGGCAGTTACGTCAACACCTGCACCCATTGCTGCAATAGCATCACCTTGCGTATAGGTTTCGGTAAACGTAAAAGCCGATCCGGCTGTATTTACATCGTAAGTACCTACATCAAGTGTTGGGGCAGCAGTAGCACTACCAGCAGTTAGAGCACCGAAGTGTCCACTGTTAGAAGTATCTACTTTAATATTAGAACCAGCTACAGAATAAGTTGATCCTATTCTGGACGAGTCTGTATAAGCTCCATTAACTGTCAGCTGAGTTGAACTGGTCATTCTATGAACAAGATCGGCCCGAGCTGCAAGAGGTGCCGTCATCAATAACATACCAATAGCAAGAGCAATTCTTTTCATTAAAAGTGTCAATAGACTGGCTTTATTTAGTCATCTTAATTTCTATTTGAGCATTAATACTTTGACAATTCTCTATTCTTGTGCTACGGTGGTTCTAAATAAGTTATTCGTTTAAGGAAAATGCAAAAAATAGTAAATGTACTTGCTGTTGCGTCTGCTGTTGTATCTCTTGCCGTTGTTGGCACTGCTGGTTACGTGTTTGTTAATAAGGACGCGATAATCAAAGGAGTTACTGATGCAGCAATGGATAGTGTACTTGGTGGCGGACTTGGTGGCGGACTTCCTGATACTGGTGGTTTAGGGGTAGGATCTGGTGGAGGTGCTCTTCCTACTGGTGCTAATGATCTCTCACCACAGACTAATCCTGATGTTACCCCCCAAGCTTCTGCAGAGGTTCCTTCTCTTAATTAAGTGAGGAGAACAAAACACTTCAACAAATAGGGGATTTATACTGTATAATATAGTATATCATTAGGTATCATCATGAGACCTGATTCCCCTTTTCCGCAGTATCCTGAATATATGAACGGACGATTGAAAAAAATTGACATGACTGCTAGATTGTTGAAGATCAAAAAAGGTATCGATGATCGTGTATGGTATCCTGAATGGTCTGATAAGGAGAGATGGGCAGCGCAACGAGCGCTAAATAATGCGCTTGACGTTTTAGATGAATATGATTATTAAGGTTAATGACTCCAGACAGACACGATATACCCCTCATAGGGGATTTCTATACTAAGGCAGAAGTTGATGCTATGATTGCTGATGCTCTTGCAGAAGCACGTGCTATTGATGAGAAGTCAATGGCAGAGCATAATTTCAAAGCTACTATTATTAGTATGATTCTTGGATTTATATGCCTTGCGTTATTTCTTGATGGATTACTTAGGATACTTGGTATTATCCCACCCTTTATGGATTTGGATGTGAATGTAATAGATGATGTTATAGAAAGAGTAGAGAGTGATATATTACCATTAGTACAAGATACAGCCCAGAAGGCTCAAAGGTATATACCAGGAAGATGACAGGAACTATTGACACCTCACCAAGTTCTATAAGAGTAGCTCTTATCATGGTGATGGCTGTTGTTTGGTTTTATCTTTTGAATGTAGAACTTAGAAGTAGGGATGAAGAATGACTTTTCTCTTCCTAGTATCATGGGGTGTTCTATTAATATATGCTATTCGTTTAATGTCTAGAGGATGGAATGCTGTTGGTAATGATCCAGTAAAGACTTTACAACCTCAAGGTGAATGGAAGACTCAAGTAAAGAAACCAGTTCATCCAGAGATGGTTGATGTTAAACCTGGTGAAGAGTTAATGGGAGTTACTTTTACGAAGGAAGTTCCTAATCAGAAGATAGAAGATCCTAGATTTAAATTAGATTCTCCTGCTTTACATGGTGATCCTTTACACCAATCATTACGTGATAGGATAGAGAATGGCCAAGTAGATGATCCTTGGGATGATGACGAAGATGACGATGACGATGGTGGAGATGTAGTTGCACTAAGCCGATGATTTTTCTAATTTCAATAATGTCATTTGCAAATTTTGTATTCTATCCATTAGTGATAGGTACTATTGTTGCGGTGATCATAGAGCAAATTTTCAGAGCAAGAGGTAGTGAGGATAATCCAAAGGATGTTAGGAATGTAATGCTTTCTATGGGTGTCCGAAAATATCTTTATAGACAGGCATGGATTTTTAATATCATTTGGTTTGTTGGGTACTTTATTCTTATGCTTACTGTAGGAAGACAGTCACCACAAGCAATGCCTGATATGATATGGCAGGGATAGCCTCTGCAAAACAATACAAAGGTCAACCACAAAAGAGTTGGTCTAATGAACAGTGGTTACAACATTCCTGGGTAATGGTTCATTCTCCGTGGATTGATGAGGATGAAAGAGAGTACTGGAGACATAAAATAAAAGAATTGACACCTTCTTGAGATGGTGCTATTGTAGATGGACTAGAGATAATAAAATGAGAGATCAATTATTAGCAGCAGTGAAAGCTCACGCTCAAGGTGAGATAGCAAAGCATAGAGTTAATGTCAATGTTTATTTGGAACATCCAGTAGGTATTGGTGAACATTCTGATATAAGTGAAGCAATCCAATGTGAATTAGATAAGATTGCTCGTTATCATGATCAAGTTGAAGTGATAGATCAGTATTTTAAATAAATAAACTGGGTGAAAGGGCATTGTCAATAAGACCCCCCGATTGTACAATGGGCCTCCAGTAAGGAGGATATGTACACCACCCCTTACTTACCCCCGAACCGAGGCCATGGGGGATTCTGCCTCTCATCCTACAAGTTCAAACAAATCGCTCTATTAACAAATGACTACGATCTCATCAAGAGACCGCAGCCCTCTAGCTAATTGGAACGAGTTCTGCAATTGGGTAACATCAACAAATAATCGTCTCTATGTTGGATGGTTTGGAGTTCTGATGATTCCATGCTTACTTGCTGCTGCAACTTGTTTCATTATCGCATTTATTGCTGCTCCTCCTGTCGATATAGACGGGATTCGTGAACCTGTTGCTGGTTCACTTCTTTATGGTAACAACATCATTTCTGGTGCTGTTGTTCCCTCTAGTAATGCCATTGGTATGCACTTCTATCCAATATGGGAAGCTGCTAATATCGATGAATGGCTTTACAATGGAGGTCCATATCAGTTAATTGTTTTCCACTTCCTCATTGGCATCTGCGGATGGATGGGTAGACAGTGGGAATTATCATACCGTTTAGGTATGCGTCCTTGGATCTGTGTTGCTTACAGTGCTCCAGTTTCTGCTGCATTCGCTGTATTCCTCATCTATCCTTTTGGGCAAGGTTCACTTTCAGATGGTATGCCTTTAGGTATATCAGGAACATTTAACTTTATGTTTGTGTTCCAGGCAGAACATAACATCCTAATGCACCCATTCCACATGGCTGGTGTTGCTGGTATGTTTGGTGGTTCTCTTTTCTCTGCTATGCATGGTTCACTCGTTACTTCATCTCTCATCAGAGAGACTACAGAAAATGAGTCACAGAACTATGGATATAAATTTGGTCAAGAAGAAGAGACCTATAACATTGTTGCTGCTCATGGATATTTTGGTAGATTAATCTTCCAGTATGCATCATTCAATAATAGTCGTTCTCTGCACTTCTTCCTAGCAATATTCCCAGTCGTATGTGTCTGGTTAACCAGTATGGGTATCTGTACGATGGCATTCAATTTGAATGGTTTTAACTTTAACCAATCAATTCTGGATGCAAATGGTAAGGTTGTCCCCACATGGGGTGACGTCCTTAATCGTGCTAACCTTGGTATGGAAGTTATGCATGAAAGGAACGCTCACAACTTCCCATTAGACTTGGCTGCTGCTGAGGTAACAGAAGTTGCACTTGTTGCTCCTGCTATTGGTTGATAAAATTTAATACATCTGTTAGAATGGAAGGGATAAAACCCTTCCATTTTTTAATGGAACCTACATAATTTAATAATATCCTTTTACCTTATGGAACCTCATATTAACGATCTATATGAAGACATGGATAGACTGAATGCTTTATATGAAGAACTTATGTGGGATCATAGTAAAGCATTAGATTTTACTGCAGATTATGAAAATAATCGAATCATTATTACATTAAGAAAAGAGGACTAGTTGTTATGTTACTTAACAATATTATTACTGAAGTTGGGTTTATTTTATTGGGTGGAGTAGTAGCTCTTATCCCAGTCTACATAATGGGATTAATTCTCAGGGAGAAATAAAATGGAAGATGCTCCACTGTCCATAAGAGTTCCTATGGAGGACATGACACATATTCTTGTTCAGCTGTGGAAGTCTCGTCAGACTGAACCTAAGATTGGTGAGTTGTATGAAAAGTATAAAGCATTGATACCAGAAGAATGAAAATAACACAAAAGATTATAGATGATCTGGAGAAGGCTCTGGATATGCGTAAGAAGAATGGTGAACCTGTATGGGATGATGGAGATGAGATCTCTGTTAATATTGGTGGTACGTTTGCTGCAGATAAATTTATTAGTTTGACTAATAAAACTAAAAACCCTGTAGTCCTGTCAAATAAATAAATATTTTAAAAGCTGGGAAGGGATGAAAACATTCAAAGAGTTTTTAGATGAGAGTAGTCTCACCAGATTGGCTAGCAAGTCAAAGAAGGGTGCTGTAGCAATTGTTTCAGCATCAAGGGGTGGTAAGTCTAAGAAGGAGAATAAGGCACGTTCTAAGCAGTTAGAGAAGGATATTAAAGGGGCTGGGCTACCAGGACCCACTAAAGTAAAAGGAAGATACACAGAACATGGTAAAGAACCTAAGTCTGAAAGGTCTTATGTTGTTACCCCTGGTAAAAAAGGAAAGAGAAAATTTAAGAAGGCAATAGAGAAACTTAGTACGAAGTATAATCAAGATTCTGTGTTGATTCAAAGAAAAGGTGGTGGAAGTGCTACCCTTAAGGGAACTAATAAAGCACCTTGGCCTGGTAAAGGTAAGAACGTGAAAACAGGTAAGATGAAGCCAGGAAGAACTGGTGAGTTTGATACACAAATTAAGAAAAAAACATTTACCTATGAACGAAACTAAAAACTTCGCAGTCTATTCTAAAGATGGATGTCCTTATTGCAGTAAAGTCATTCAGGTGTTAGAGTTAGCAAAACTCAATCACGTAGTTTACAAGCTGGATAAGCAGTTTGATAGGCAGTCTTTCTATGGTGAGTTTGGGAATGGTTCTACCTTTCCTCAAGTCGTTATGAATGGTCACAAATTAGGTGGATGTACGGAAACTGTTAAATACCTCCAAGAAAACAGCCTGGTTTGAAATGAGGGACGAGACAACTTATTATGATGTGGAGAAGGCTATAGACCTTGCCTTTCAGGGTAAGTTTGTAATAGACTTCTACCAGTACATGAAAGTTAAGAAGATTTTAAAGAGTGAGGTAGATGAATTTATTGAAAGTTCTACTGCTGCTGAACTGTCTGATCTTGTGCTACAATTAGACGAGTATATTAAAGGAGGTAATGATAGTAATCACAAACAATTAAGGGAAGCATATCATCATATTTCTAAACCCCAAGCTAGAAAGATAAGAAATTATCTTTACAAAATTCTTGAAGATGCATGGAGATACAGTCGTGACAAAAAACCAGGGAGGCGAAAAAAGCCCTCTAAATAAAAACAAAAGTGACCCTCCTCTTAAAATGAATAAGGGGGTGGAGTTACTACTTAGAAATAAAAGGAGGAGACCACAGCCCACTCGGACTTTTCAAATGAAGTTCGGTAATATGATAGGTCTCTTTAACCGAGAGATACATTTTTACTTTGAATTTCATTTAGATTTCAAAAAAAAGATATCTCAAAAGGGAGAAACCTAATGGAAACTTTAGTAGTAACACTGACGCTTACAACAGTAGTGTCCTTTCTTGCATTATTAGTTGGAGGCATGATAGGATGGATGGCAAGAACACATTCCCTTGAAAGATCTTATGCATATAATGTGCATCCTGAGATGTTTGATGAGAATGGAAATCTTATAGCTGATGAGGTTGTATCTTTAAGATTTGAAAACAAACCCGAAGATGTCGAAGAGGATTAATACTCTTGACTTTTATTCCTAAATAACCTACACTGACTTTAATATTACTATAACTATGGCTAAATCTACTATTACTACATCTGCATTGGGTTATGAGGATACAACTCCAGATGGAACTGTGATGTCTAGTGGTCCTAAGAGAGCACCTAGAAGGGTATCACCTAAGGTTAAAAAACCAGTAGATAAGTTACCACCAAATCCTTTTGTGCATGAAGTATTAGAATTAGTTAATAAGCAGAAAAGAATCGATGATAGAATTGATGTATTGAAAGAGTATCGTAATGATGCTCTTACTGCTGTATTGATATGGAATTTTGATGATAGTATTGAATCAGTGGTTCCTGCAGGAGTTGTTCCTTATGAGAAGAATGCAGCACCTCTTGGTACAGACCATACTACTTTACGTAGAGAGTGGAAGAACCTTTACAATTTTGTGAAGGGTGGTAATGGTAGTCTTTCTAATATTCGTAGAGAGACAATGTTTATTCAGATGCTTGAGGGACTTCATCCTGATGAGGCAGATATACTTTGTCTTGTAAAGGATAAGCAATTGACTAATAAGTATCCTAAACTTAATCAAGATATTGTGGCACAAGCATTTCCTGATATCAAATGGAATGATAGGTCAGTATGAAAAAAGATCTTGAGAATCAGATAAATGACATCATTAGGGATGAGATTCAGGATGTAATAAATGAATACGTGGATGAAACTATAGGAGATAATGAGGACATAAAGCAAGGGTTTAAAGATGAAGAGTTGAAAGTTAACATTCCTAAAGATGAAGTAGAGAAACTTATTAAAGAATATAAGAAGATTAAAAAATTTAAGAAGTCTAATTTAGGCCAAGTAAAAAAACTTGGATTAGTAGATAAACATGGGAGACCGTTAAGATGATGTTAAGTACAAAGTACAGGCTAGAACTTACAGATATATGCTGTAGGATGATAACAGATGATGCACCAGAAGTTACTTTACAAGAAAGGATCTGGATGACTAAGTTGTGTGACGCAAATGCATCTGCAAAATCTCTTGTAGAATCATTATTGTGTCCTTATAAGGTAGAATGAAGACAGGAAATACATTAGGAAATTTCCTGATGATGCTATTGACACAGTTTACCTTTGTTGGTATGCTTGTAGTGTTAGTAATTCTACTAGCATAGTTAAAAAAGTATAAAATTGTATCACATTATACAACTTTACTTGACTATATACTATAGGTATGTTAGCATACCCTTACGTTCAACCCATTTAGGGTCGCAAGTAAGCCGACGCGGAACGGATCGTTCATCCTTATGATACCATTTGCACCATTATTAGCTACTGCTCTTGCATGTGCTGAGGCCGAAGATTTAATCAACGGTGTCAAACGTAATAGAGATATATCATCAGAAGACAAGCTATCGCTTGTTGAAGTGATAAAGATTAATACTGATGCATGTTTCGAGGACGCAAACGCCGACTGAAGGAACGGGTTTAATCCACCCTACCTAGAGGTCAATCCAATGGCACAAGTCACTTACCGTGGTGTTACTTACAACACCGAGAATCGTCCTAACAAGACAGTTAGACCAGCAGAACACGTAGAATCTTACCGTGGTGTAAAATTCCTCGTAGATAGCCAAGGACACAAACGTGTCTTGTCTGCAGTTTGATAGGATTTAGAATAAGAATAAGAGAGGAGCTTGACGGCTCCTCTTTTTTTGTCTATAATTTCTAAATAAAAATAAAGCCATGGATAAGGGAAAACTAAAAGTCTTGTTGTTTGACTTGAAGAACATAGTTAATGAGCTAGAATCTGAAGTTTATTCTGATGTAGAGGCTTATACTAATAAAAATAAAGAGTATGCATTCTCCTCCGCTCCAACAGATTATGATGAAATCTTCGAAGATGATGACGGATAAGTATTCAGATAAACAACTAAAACTTAGAGCTGAATGCTTAGGAATTCTTCTTAAAAAGTATGGGGAAATCACTCCTGAGTCTAAATACTCTCTCAAGGACATTTACGAATGCGCTGAGGAGTGGACTAATAAGGACCACAAGATATCTGCTGGAATAACAGATTACTTCAGGGCTTATTTTTCACATGAAGGACAAGAAAGCAGCAAAAAGAATTATTAAGTTAGCAAAAAAGCATCCAGAACTTTACAGTAAAGAAGATGTGAAGTATGCTAAGATGGTACGTAAACGTATAAAGACTGAAAAGAAACAACATGAACGTGAAGTTAGTGAGCGTAACTCCAGAAGCAGAGAAGCACATGGGGTACGTAGCAAGAGTCAGCAATCCGAAAAACCAGGACAATCCAAAGGTCGCTGGTTTACTAAGTTACTGTATAAAGCACGGTCATTGGTCCGTTTTTGAACAGGCTTATATGACATTGGAGATAGAAACTACTAGAGGTCTTGCTGCGCAAATTTTAAGACATAGAAGTTTTACTTATCAAGAGTTTAGTCAGAGGTATGCTGATAGTAATCTTTTAGGTAAGATTGAATTGCCTGAATTAAGAAGACAAGATACAAAGAATAGACAAAATTCCATTGATAATTTAGAACCTGAATTAGTAGAGAATTTGAATAAGCAGATGGAGACTCTTTTCAGTTCTGCTTTTTCATTGTATAATCAGATGTTAGAGGATGGTGTAGCAAAAGAATGTGCAAGGTTTGTATTACCTCTTGCTACTCCTACCAGACTCTACATGACTGGTTCAGCACGTTCTTGGATTCATTATATCCATCTTCGTACAGGGCATGGAACCCAGAAAGAACATATGGACATTGCTAATGAGTGCAAGAAAGTATTTACTGAACAGTTCCCTACTATTGCAGAAGCCCTTGAATGGGTCTAAATAAAATTACATATTATCTTATTATGCCAACATATCCTGTAAAAAATAAAGAAACTGGGGAAGAGAAAGAACTTTCCATGACTATGGCCGCATATGATGAATGGAAAAAAGAAAATCCTGAATGGGATAAAGATTGGTCCAAGGGTGTTGCTGGTCAATCTAGAGAGTTTAAATGGACGGGAGAAGCAAAATCTAGTGGTTGGAATGAAGTTCTAGATAGAGCATCTAAACAACCTGGCGCAACAGTTCGTAAAAACCGTGACTATAGTTTCTAATCTATGGCAAGAAAAAAAGCAAACTCAGGTATAAGTACTAATCCTAATGGGATGAGTAATAGGGTCATGAAAAGAAAGAAACCAATCAATCTTGACTTTTTTAAAGAGATAAAACCTCTTACTCCTAATCAGGAGAGGTTCTTTGATCAGTATGATGAAAATAAAAACCTAGTAGCATATGGATGTGCTGGGACGGGTAAAACATTTATCACTCTTTATAGAGCCATTCAAGATGTCTTGGATCCAAAAACACCTTACGAGAAAGTATATATTGTTAGGAGTCTTGTTGCTACTCGTGAAATTGGGTTCCTTCCTGGTGATCATGAAGACAAGTCCTGGCTTTATCAAATACCTTACAAGCATATGGTAAAGTATATGTTTCAGATGCAAGATGATGCTGCATTTGAAATGCTTTACAGTAACTTAAAGGCACAGGGTACTATAGATTTCTGGAGTACATCTTTTATTCGTGGTACTACATTTGATAATGCTATCTTATTAGTTGATGAGTTTCAGAATTTGAATTTCCATGAACTTGATTCAATGATTACAAGGGTTGGAGAGAATAGTAAGATAATGTTCTGTGGTGATGCTACTCAAACAGATCTAGTAAAACAAAATGAAAGGTCTGGTATTATTGATTTCATTCGGGTCTTGCGTAATATGTCTTCCTTTGATATAATAGAGTTTAGTGCAGATGATATCTGCAGAAGTGGTTTAGTCAAGGAGTACATCATTGCTAAACTTGAACTCGGTATGGAGATGTAATGTTTAATCATGTTGATTTATCAATAACTCCTCTAGACAGAGAAACTATTGATGGTGTGAGATATTATGATGTTCCTGATGTAGAGGGATTTACAAAACTAGTATCCATTACTTCTGTTACCAGTTGGATTAACCGTGAGATTTTTCGTGCATGGAGAGCAAAGGTAGGTAATGAGGAGGCAGATAAGATTACTAAGGCTGCTACCAGTCGTGGTACTGATATGCATACCCTTGCAGAGAATTATCTTTTAAATAAAGATCTTCCTTCTGTACAACCTCTATCTGATTTTCTTTTTAAACAAGCAAAACCAAAGTTAAATTTAATTGATAATATACATGCAATTGAGCAGCCCCTTTATAGTCTTAAACTAGGAGTGGCAGGAACAGTTGATTGTATTGCCGATTATGAAGATGAACTTGCAGTCATAGACTTTAAGACTTCTAAGAAACCTAAACCACGTAAATGGATAGATCATTATTTTGTGCAGTGTGCTGCTTATGCGTGTATGTTGTATGAGATGAAAGAGATATCAGTTAAGAAATTTGTAATCATTATGTCCTGTGAAGATGGAGAGGTTGTAGTCTATGAAGAGTATGATAAGGCGAAGTACATTAAGTTACTCTCCGAATATATTAGAGAGTTTGTTAACTTCAAGTTACAAGAATATGGCAAAGTCTGAAGGAAAGAATTTAGATGAGCTCATAGAAAATAAATTCTATTGTGCTAAAAGATTTACAGAAGCAATTGAAGAGATTGCTCATGAGAATAATGGTATGAGTTATGTTGATGCCATAGTATTCTTTTGTGAAAAGAATAATTTAGATGTAGAATCAGTACCTAAGTTGATTACAAAACCATTGAAAGAGAAACTTAAGTGTGAAGCAATGGAATTAAATCTCCTTAAGAGAACTTCTCATGCTAAACTTCCTATATGATTAAAGTGAATCCATTTCAGACTTACAAAACTTTTATTGCTATGAAGACGCATTTTTGTAAGAATGCGTATGATTGGGGATTGGATGGTAATAGAAATATTAGAGCTAAAGAAGAAACCTTTAATAAAAGAAAGGACAAACATTATTTTGAGAGACTATCTAGACAACATAAAGATAATGAGATTGTAGATCTTTTTGTTGCTAATTTTGCTACAGACGAAGACCCTCAAAATATATACATGGCTAATATCATTAAGCATGGAGAGAAAACATATACATCTTGGAAGAAAAGAATACAATCCCTTGCTTATACTTTTAAAGAAGAATCACATAATTTGTTTGACAATGAAAAAGTAGATGATGTATTTGATTGCTCTAAAGGACATCCTATTATCTTAAAGAGTTATCTTGGTGGGAAAACCTCACTTGAAAGTATGGTTATCTATGATAAAATATTAGGGTATAGAGTTAATTTTGATAAGCAAATATCAGAGCATGATCCTGTGTGGAAATCAGTTAGTATGAAAATAAAAAAGTATACTCCCTTCATAAATATAGATGTATTCCGTTATAAAAAAGTCCTAAAAGAGATTGTCTCCCAATGAGTTTCTTTGATTCTGAAATAGTTCAAAGTGAAATGAAAGAGATACAGAATTTACAACAAGAAGTTTATTCTAATATCTTTACTTTTGCTCATATGGACGAGAAGGATAAGCGTTATCATATTGATTGTCTTGAAAAATTATTAGATAGACAACAAGTTCTTTATGCTAGATTAAGTTTATCTGACGATCCTCAAGCACAAGCAATGAGAAATGATATCATGCAAAGTGCAAGTATGTTTGGTCTTACCAAGGATACTGATTTAGGAACTATGTTTTCTCAAATGAAGAAATCAATTACTGAGATGAAAAAGGCTCTTGACAAGTCTTGATCTGATTGGTAAAATAACAGAGTATAAACAAGCCAAATACATTCAATACGAGGTATACAAATGGGTTTTTCAGACCTTAAAAAGCAAAGCTCTTTGGGCTCTTTAACTAGTAAGCTAGTCAAAGAAGTCGAGAAGATGAATAACACAGGTGGTAGTAACACCGATGATCGTCTCTGGAAACCAGAGATGGATAAGAGTGGTAACGGTTATGCTGTTATTAGATTTCTACCTGCACCAGATGGAGAAGATCTCCCTTGGGTAAAGTTATTTTCTCACGCATTCCAAGGACCAGGTGGATGGTATATTGAAAACTCCTTGACTACTGTGGGAGGAAAAGATCCTGTTGGAGATTTAAACAGGTCATTATGGAACAGTGGTAATGAATCAGATAAAGATGTAGTACGTAGACAGAAGCGTAAGCTTTCTTACTATGCAAACATCTATGTTGTAAAAGATCCTACCAATCCTCAGAATGAGGGTAGAGTATTTCTCTACAAGTTTGGTAAGAAGATCTTTGATAAGGTTATGGATGTTATGCAACCAGAATTTGAGGATGAAACTCCAATCAATCCTTTCGATTTCTGGGCAGGTGCTAACTTTAAGTTAAAGATTCAAAAGAAGGATGGTTTTTGGAACTATGATAAGTCAGAGTTTGACACTCCCACTCCTCTTTTAGAAGATGACGATGCACTAGAAGCATTATGGAAGAAGCAGTATTCATTGACTGCTTTCACTGCTTCTGATCAGTTCAAAACTTATGATGAACTGAAGAGGAGATTGGATTATGTTCTGGGTAGTAAAGCAAAAGCTCATGCTGCTCAAGAGACTGAGTACGATGGATATGCTGCTCAGGAAACCAAGAAGGTTACTGAGGAAGAAGTCCTACAAAAACTAGAGACATCCTACAAAGAAAGTAAGAATGTTTCTACTGCTGCTACTGAAGAGGAAGAAGATCCTCTAAGTTACTTTGCTAAATTAGCAGAGAGTTGATACTAGAAAGGGTCTCTTATGAGACCCTTTTTTATTAATATAGTCTTATATTTTCTCCTTTAACCACAGTAGGAGAAACATATTGAGTGCTTCCTTTAGGATATTTCATCACTCTTTCCATTTCTTCTATAATTAAACCAATAAACCTAGGTTTAATTACAAAGATATTTCTTTTTTCATCTTGTATTTTTTCTTCATACTCTTTATTAGTTACTTCATCAGTAATTACATTAGCAATTTTTTCTGTTCCTGTACCAGAATCAAAATAAGTTACAGAATAATTAGATGGAACTTTTAACCCTTTAGGAACTATGACTCTATCCATAGAGTCTGTAACTTTTTGAGTTTCATAGTGGTGAACAGTTTCCATTCCTGCTTCTGAAACATATTTGTTCAAAAGAAATTTATAGAATGCTGTTTCTTCTAAGGGCCATTCATCTTGAAGATTAGTAATATTATTAGCTAGCATTATCATCCAATCTAAATTAGAATCACCATAGATTTTAAATGCTATGTTATCTGGTCTTTCATCCGCAATGATTTGATACTTAGTAAAGTAGGTTAAATCTTGAAAGATAGTTTGAGATATCTTTGTTCTTTTAAAAAGATTTTTTACTCGTAAATAATCAGATATGCTTTGGGATTTAGGAAGACGACTTACGTAATCAAAATCTGGGATGAAATTAAAATAAGATTTTTTTGCCATTTCTTAGAATCCCATTGTTGGTGAGTTAGTGTTTCCTTTATATTCATCAGCATAGATGGGTTCAATTTCACCAAATGACATAGCAATTGTGTATGAAGTCATAGAAGGTTCACCTCTATAAGTCATGTAAGAACCATCAGGTGTGTAGTTTACTGTGAAGTTTCTACAAGCACATGGTTTAAATTTATTCATGAAGGGGTGTTCAGTATTACCTTCACCATATATGTATTCTATCTTAAAGATTCTAGGAGTTTTTAAGAAGAGATTGGATTCAGATCTTTGAGGAGTCATGTTTCTCTTCATTGCTCTGATTATCTTTCTACAAATTCTTGCTTCTTCAGGATCTCTAGGTGTAAGAGTAAAATTAAAATTAAAACTACGTAATTGGGGACCACTAAACATTAATTCTAGATTAGGATTAATGACTTGTCCTGTAGCACGAGCGGTTACGTTTGCACCTACTGCTTGACCAGCAAAGTATGCAGCTACGAATTTTTTAGTAGCAGGATCCTTTGCCATTGTACCCATATCTTGGAATGTATCTGCTATTTTTCCGCCTGCTTCTTTCATTTTACCACCAGCCACGTCTTGCATAGCACCCATAGCACCACTTGCTAAAGCTGCTTGCAGACCATTTAGTTGGTCTTCACCCCAACCAACTCCCAGACTTTCTGAAAGGTTGGGTTGCATAGGAAGTTGGATTGTTTCATATGATTTTTTAAATCTTTTTCCAAAACCACCTTTTCCTCCTCCCATTACATCAAGACCTGATGCTTCATATTCATAAGCAGTAATTTGAATATAGTCATACCCAAATTGTTCTAAGCTTTGACGAGGATATCTTAAGACGTCTACTGACCCACCTACTGTAAATGATTGTGCTTGAACTCTATTAGGACGTTCCTCTCCACCACTAGCAGGAGCACCATCTCTTAAATCATTATTCTGATCATTAGGATTATTTGTTGAAGCATTTTTTCCTAATGAAAAATACCCAGGGGAATTAATTAGTTTAGTGAATTTAGATCTATCATCTTGTGTTAATATACCTGCTTTTGCTAATAGTACTGTAGCTTTTTTAGTTTGTTTATTAACGTGACCAAATTGCGGTGCATTCTCGCCAGTAAATAAGGAATCAAAATCTACTTGGTTTACAATAGATTCTTTTCCTGTAGCAGCAGAGAAATTATAGACGGAAGTTTTTGGTAGCAATCCATTATCTTTGTAGACAGTATAATCGCCACTGAATTTATTAGTAATGACAGGAACAGTTTGTTTTACAAGCTCCTGACCCGTCTTCATAGCAAGTCTAAAGTTTGCTGCGTATTCAGAAGGATTTGTTTGTTGTTCCCAACCAGTAGTATCTGCCATATGATACAGAACTTTTATATATTTATCTTGAAATTTTGATAAGGAAAAGAACGAAGGTCTTGCATCTCTAATGGATAAGCAACATGTAAAGAACCTATCACTTCTTCCCAAGTATAATTCCTGAATTTACCACCCCAATGATAGTTCATTCCTCTAAACCCCCACCTAAAAAGACCAACACATGCAATCAAAGGGAACTGATCATATCTAATCCTAGGAGTTTTAGGTGCGTATATAAAGGTATAAAACTTTCCAACATCTGGAGTCAATTCAGTTTCAGTTAGAATTTCGGTAATAGCCAGCATCATATCATCTGGATCTAGCATCTCGTTAATTTCACTAGCTACATGTTCCAGTCTATTTGTTTTATCTTCGTGATACCTTTCTAGTTCCTCGTCCATAGAGTTGATCTTCTGTGATGATTTTAAATTCTAAACTATTATCTTTGCAAAATTCACGAGCATATTGCCACTTTGCTTGATTGATAGCATAGTTTCTCACCTCATTAATATATGATTTAGTTACCCTAGATTTCTTTTTGGGCTCAATAGTTTGCTTCTTGGGTTTAATTTCAATAACATACTTTTTCACTTTACCATCTGCTTCCTTTACTTCAATTAAGAAATCAGGATAATAACGATGCCTTCTATTATCAAGTGGAGAAATATATGGAATGGCAAACTCTTCAGATGCCCAAGTAATTATATTGGTGTTGGAGTCGCAGTAGTTGCAGAATTCCCTTTCCCAATTACTTCTACAAATAATATTGGAGGCATCCCCAACATATTTTTTGGGGTTTTTTGGTTTGAAAATACTTTTGTAAGTACCAGCCATTTCAATTTCTCATATACATAGTATGGTAATTAAAATTATTTATAGATGGCGAATATAACGCCCAGACCTTATAGAACTTCTGAGTTAAAGTCTAGAATAACTAACCTAGCTCAGACGTCTGTTTACCAAATAAAAATTCAACCACCTCCAGCAGTTTTTCAGTTCCTTAAGGAGAGTGGAAGGGGGTTTGATTATGTGAGAGGAGGAGAAAATTTAGAATTACTTTGTGAGTCTGCACAACTTCCCGGATCTGCTACAGCTACTCATGATGTTACTAATGATTATGCTGGTGTAGCTGAGAAGATGGTTTATAGAAGGATGTATGATGGTACTATGGATTTAACTTTCCTAGTTGACCATGACTATAATGTAATAGAATTTTTTGATACTTGGATTGATTATACTACTGGAGTAGGAGTTGATGCATCTAGAAACATGTATAAGAGTAGGTATGCTAATTATAGAATGAGCTATCCTAATAATTATAGATCTGAGATGTATATTACCAAATTTGAGAAGGATGTATCTTATCCTGGCAGTATAACATCTGCTAATGTAAGACCCATGCAATTACAATACATGTTAGTGGGTGCTTATCCTGATAGTATAACGTCTATGCCAGTATCTTATGGTGCAAGTGATCTTCTAAGATGTACTGTTAGTATGAATTATATAAGGTATGTAAGAGAGAGAAAGAAGGTTTTAGTTGAACCTAACTCTGCTGTCAATTTTAATATATTTTCTAGTCTGTTCGACTTTTTTACTTAAGAAACCTCTATATATAATATTACTGAATTTGAATTGTAATGCCATTACCCACCATATCTACTCCTTCTTATGAGTTAGAGTTACCCTCTACAAAGAAGAAGATAAATTATAGACCATTTTTAGTTAAAGAAGAGAAGCTTTTAGTTCTTGCATTAGAGAGTGAAGATACTAAGCAAATTACAGCAGCTATTAAAGCAGTTATTAAAGCTTGTGTATTAACAAAGGGTATCAAAGTAGAAAAACTTCCTACATTTGATATTGAATATTTGTTCCTTAACATCAGAGGTAAATCTGTTGGAGAGGAAGTGGAAGTTAATATCATTTGTCCTGATGATGAGACTACTTCTGTTCCTGTGACTATTATGATTGATGAGATTAAAGTTAAGGAGAATGAAGATCATACTAATAAGATTAAGGTTGATGATGATTTGATGATGGAGATGAAGTATCCTTCATTGGAGGAATTTGTTAATAGTAATTTTGATTTTAAAGAAGAGAGTAGTGTAGAAAGATCTTTTGAATTGATTGGTAGTTGTATAGATAAAATTTATAATGAAGATGAGGTTTGGTCTACTGCAGATTGTACTAAGAAAGAAGTAGGACAATTTTTAGAGCAGATGAATTCAGCTCAGTTCAAGGAGATTGAAAAGTTTTTTGACACTATGCCTAAGTTAACTCATGAGCTTCATGTAACTAATCCTAAGACTAAGAAGAAGAGTACAGTTGTATTGGAGGGACTGTCGTCTTTTTTCGCGTAGCTCTAGTCCATATGGATTTAGAGAATTACTATAAGTTAAATTTCGCTTTGATGCAGTACCATAAATACTCATTAACTGAGATCGAAAATCTAATACCTTGGGAACGAGATGTTTATGTTGAACTTCTCAAGCAACACTTAGAGGAAGAAGAACTCAAACGAAAACAGCAACAGAATGGCTAACGGAGTAAACGGTAAAAAACTTTTAGGTGGAGATAGGTATTCACAGTATGTGGATGAGCTTACTACGGAAGGAACTATTGCTGGTCAGGTTGTAACTGGAGAAGAAAGAAAAGAAGGTTTTAAAAAAAGAGGAGATAAGATAAATTTTGAGAAGTTTGTTAATAAAGTTCTTGCTAAGAAAGCAGGAGTAGGTGGTGGAGGTGGAGCTCAATTACCTGCTGCTGGCGTACAGAAATTATTACCAGGAACTGCAGATGCATTAAAGACGTCTGATGATGCAGCGGAAATAGATGGAGAGAAACAACCTAGTCTTAAGGACGTACTTGATTTTCTCAAGAATATTTTAGAGCCAAGTCTTACTAGTATAGAACAGAACCTTAATAATATTCTTGGTAATTTAGAAGGTCAAGTTGATGCTAATAAAGAGAATGCAGAGCAATTAAGATTACAACAAGATTCAGCAGCAGATGATGCTAGAGAAGCAACATTAAAAGCAAAAGGAAGTTCTCCTATACAGAAGACATTAGACAAGGTAATTAAACCTGTTAGTAGTTTCTTTGATATGATATTGAAGTTCTTTACTAATGTTCTTTTAGGTGCTGGAGTTCTTGCTCTCTTGGATATTATTAATAATCCAGAGAAAATTATGAAACCCATTAGGGATTTTGCTAATGGAGTAACTGGGTTTGTTAATGATATGATGAAGGCGTTGTGGAAGTGGGTAATAAATCCGATTAATTGGGTAGCAGATGGAATTAATGTTGGTATCAAAGCGGTAGCTGATGGTATTAATACAGTACTGAGTCTTATTCCTGGAGTGGAGGATCCTCTTCCAGTATTTCAGATACCAATAGCAAGAGAAGCGCCACAAATACCTAAGTGGGAACCACCAGCAGAAGCACAGATGCAAGGAGGTGGAGAAGTTCCTGGATCTGGTAAGGGTGATATTATACCAGCGATGCTTGAACCTGGTGAATTTGTGATGAGCAAAGGTGCTGTAGACCAAGTTGGAGTAGATAATTTAGCTGCAATGAATGCAGAGGGTGGTGGAACTAATCAACCTATTATGAAAGATGGTAGAGTAGCAGCTGAAGGTGGGGGTTATATTGGAGACGATAAGAAAGAGAATAGGTTTAAAGGTCCTAAGAATGAAGCATATTTTTTAAGAGTAGGAAGAAGAGATGGAAGGATACAAATATGGAATGAAGAATTTGGATCAGATAAGTTTGTAGGAAATCTATTTCCTGCCAATGGAAAGTTTGAACCTAACAAAAATTGGTGGGGTGGTGCTAGAGATTTTGAGGTAAAATTCTTTGAGAAGCCAGCTAATAAAGAGATGGTTATTGGTAGAGCTGCTGCGTTAGAAGCAGGTCAGGTAACACAGGATGCTAATTCTATGTTCCCGGCTGAAGTTGAAAAATCTACTAGAGCTATTGCTCCTCCTGGACCTCCTGGTGGAGGTGGTGGTAAGAATATAGTTATGGCTGGCGCAAATAAAACTGGAGCTACTGGATCCAGTGGTGGAGGAACTAATGGAGGATCTGTTACACCTTTCTCAGCATCTGATATACGTAATGATGGGACTTTGGTTATTAAATCCATCTATAATATTGTAGGGTAAGATAGATGGCAATATTTACTACTCTAATAACAGGAGCTAAGCTTTTAGCTAAGAAATTTGCTAAAGATAAACTTAAAAAGAAAGCAAAAGAATTTGTTGGTGGGAAGAAAAAGAAAAAGAAGGATAAGAAGAAAGAAAAAAGACAGGCTGCTAAAAATATAATGCAGGAACAGGGTGTCTATGCTGGAGGGGGAGCTATTGTAGTAACTCCTACTAAAGCTTTAGTACCTACTGGTGGTGGAGATAAAGGTGGAGCTTTAGCTATAATTGATAAGGGTCCTATTGATTTTAAGGTGCTAAACCAGAAGATTGATAATATTACTGAGATGACTGGTGCTATAGCAATGCTAACTGGCACTACAAAGAAACAAGTAGAAGATGAGGCTAAAGCTCGTAAAGCAGCAGTAGCATCAGCAAAAAGAAAAGCAAGGGAAAAGAAATTAGAATCTAAAGGAGTAGGATCTCAAGTTAAAGCAACTATTGCTAAGAAAGCAAAAGGTCCTTTAGATTTCATTACTAATTTCCTTATGCAAGTAGCATTGGGTAGTCTTGTATTATTCTTGATGAATAATATACAGAAGATACAAAAAGGATTTGAATTTGTAGTAAAGAATTGGGATAAGTTCTTCTGGGTTTTCAGAGCAGTTTTATTTGAATTGTTTAATGGATTTGGATTAACTAAACAGATATTTAAACTTCTTGGTAAGGGTGCAGTTAAAACTTTAAAATTCATTGCTAAACCATTTAAATGGTTGGGTGGTCTCATTGCTAAAAAACTTGCTGGATTAGGAGCTAAGATTGTTGCATGGGCTAAGGGTGGTATTGCTGCTATTAAAGGAGCATTCTTAGCCAGTAAACCAGGACAACTTTTGATGCAGGGTGTTGGTAAGGTTAAGCAAACAGTTCAAGCAGGTAAAGCTTTTGTACAAGCTGGTGCAACTAAGGTAAAAGATATAGCTGGTCAAGCAAAGACTTTTGTATCATCTAAAGCATCTAAAGTTGTTCAAAGAACAAAGGATGCAGCAAAACCATTAGTAAGTAAGGCTGCACCCATAGTAAAGAAGGCAAAGACTGTTGCCAGCAAAGTTACTAAACCCCTTAAAGGCGGTCTTAAATTAATACAAAAATTCTTTGGACCTAAAGCAGCACAAGGATTAAAGCAGGCTGGTCCAACATTAAAGCCAATGGCTAAGGCATCTAAGGGTATAAAAATTCCTATTATAGGTCCTCTATTGGTTGCCATCACGTCCATGTTGGCTGATGACCCTCTTGAGCAGACTTTATTTAAAGCAATAGGTGCTGGACTGGGTGGAGCACTTGGTTCTTTTGGTGGACCATTGGGTATGATATTGGGTGAGATATTGGGTGAGTTTGTAGGTGATTTATTATATACTGGATTTATGGGTGATGGATGGGGAGCTGCAGGTGAGAAATTTATGGAAGCATTGCAGGGTCTTGCTAAAGCAGGTAAGACCGCATTAGATTGGATTACTGGTGGATTTGGTAGGTTCTGGAATATGTTTATGGAAAAACATTCTAAATGGGGGGTTCCTAATCCAGTAGCTTTAGCTAATCCTTTTGTGACTGGTCCTCTTCTTTGGAAAGGATTCTTTAGTAGTGAAGAAAAGGAGGAGAAGATAGATGAAGGGAAGAAGGAAAAGGAAGATGTTACTTTAGATAACACTAAGGAGAAAACTAAAGCAGAAGTTGATGTTAATCAAACATCAGACGCAGAAGGGAGTGCTGATGCTGTAGCATCTAAAGCATCTTATGAGGATCAAGGTGGTGATGGTACAATAGTTCTTGATCAAGGAGATAATACTACTACTCCTAGTTCTAATGATGGAGATTCAACACCTTTAATCGTTCCAGTTGGTTCGAAAGAAGCATTAAATAGTTACTACAAAGCACAAGTAACAGGCTCTTTATATAAAGTAGGTTAATGACACAAAATTCTCCTGAACAATCTGGTAATATTGAGAAGTTTAAGATATCTTCTAACTTCACAGATTATGCTGTAGATTTGTCTGGGGGTGTAGTAGATTTTCGTTATTATGAAAGTGTTATTTCCAATCACGTTACTGCCACTGCTACTGTGGTTGAGACAGGATTTCAACAAGATCAGAAGGGTACTGCAGGAGCTTCTCAAGGAACTATTGATAGTCTTCCTATACGTGGAGGAGAAAGAACTGATATTTCGATGGAAGATACTTATGGTAATATATTGACTTTTGATGAAGGTTTGTATGTGAATAGATTGAGGGATGTTGATCCTGGTACTCAGCAAGATCTTTATTATATTGACCTTGCTTCTAGAGAATTTTTTGCCAATGAACAAACTAGAGTAGTGAAAAGATATGAAGGGAGTATCTCTCAGAACGTAGAGACTATTTTGAAAGATGTATTAGAAGTAGAGACAAAGATAGATGTAGATGAAACTGCTGAACCTTATAATTTTATCGGGAATGATAAGAAACCTTTTTATATTTGTACTTGGTTGGCATCTAAGTCTATTCCTCAAATAGAAGCAGAAGGAGGAGGAACAGCTACTGGTGGAGCAGCAGGATATTTTTTCTATCAAACTAGGGATGGATTTCATTTTAAATCTATTGATAAGATATTCCAAGGAACTCCTACTAAGAAATTTTATTTTAATAATACTCCCGGATTGCCAGAAGGATATGATGCAAAGGTTTTAACTGCGGATATTGAAAGTGATATAGATTTAAATGAAAACTTAATGATGGGAGTTTATAATAATAGATCTATTTTCTTTGATTTCTATGCTTTTAATTATGTTGTAACAAACTATACTATTGAAGAGCAATCTGAGAAAGTAACTACAGCTGGAACATCATATGATAAGTTAGTAGCAAAAGAGTTTACTCAATCTCCTTCTAGATTAATGAGTCATATTTTAGATGTTGGTACAATTCCTAAAGGACAAACTGTGGAGGATCAATTAGAATACTGGAGAGAGTTTAGGGACCAACCTAATTTTAAAGCTGCAGATACAATGGTTCAAACTATTATGAGATATAATCAATTGTTTACTGTTAAGACTAACATTACTATTCCTGGTGACTTTAGTATTCATGCAGGTGATATAGTTTCTTGTGAGTTTCCTGAATTATCTGGTGCTTCTACAAAGTCAGCTAACCCTGAGAGTGGAGGCATATATATGGTAGCTAATGTTTGTCATAAAGTTACTCCAGGTAGTACTCTTACTAGTCTTACTTTGGTTAGAGATTCATTTGGTAAAAAAACAACAGGTACTAATGAGGTACTAGAGTAATGGATAATAATTTTGTTAAAAATCATTTTGTTGGTAGAGATGGATTTGTCTGGTGGATAGGACAAATTCCTGATGAAGAAGTCTGGAAAGGAAATCTTAATGGACATCCTTTGCCGGATAATACTGAGCAACCTGGATTTGCTGAGAGATATAAGGTTCGCATTATGGGATACCATACTGCTGCTCCATCTTCCTTATTAGATGAAGAACTTCCTTGGGCAACTGTGATGTACCCAGTCACTGCTGGTGGTGGTGGACGTAATTCTTATCAGAACGCAAATCTTACTCAAGGTTGTTGGGTCTTTGGATTCTTCTTAGATGGAGATCAATGTCAAGTTCCTGTAATCATGGGTACTCTTGGGTATAATGATTACCAGGCAGTGATGAAGAATGTGCCTGATGCTAAGTTCCTTCCTTTTAGTGGATACACTCCAAAGGATAAGATGGCAGTCAGTGGAGTAAAGGAATCTGATTCAGCAGCGAATGCAATAGTAGCTGAGCAGGAACAAAAGGATGGGACTTCTAATAATGCTAATATTATAGAAAGTACTGGTGGAGATACTAATACTACTAGTACTTCTTCTGCTGTTATGAAAAGAGATGGTCAGAAGAAGGATCCAGTAGAGCAACCTCAAGATTGTAGACCTGTTCCTACTGCGAAGATACAACAGATAACTAAGAATTTAATAAAAGAGGTAGAAGAAATTAAGAGAGCACAAACTGAAAGAAAATATTCTATTTCTAAAGAAGTAAGTGATTTTGAGGGACAGATACAGAAGAAAGTAATGGAAGCTTCTGAACAAATTTCTGGTTCAATGAAACAGATTATGGCTGAGGTGCAGAAGAATACTACTGAAAAGATTAATGATAAGTTGAAGGACACTTATGATTCAGTTTTTCCCAATCAGAGACAAGCATTAAAGAAAGAAGTTGAGACGATAAATGATGCTATTGCCTGTCAATTTAGAAATATAGCTGGTGGGTTGATGGATATGCTGGCTGGTTTTTTAAATGATGCAGTTAATAAGTTAGTAAATGCAGCAGCTTGTTTCATTGATAATATGGTTGGTGCTATGATGGGAACACTAGCTAATGCTATTGAGAATAGTCTGAGTAGTATATTTGGTGCTCTAAATGGATTAACTGGAATGAGTATAGCATTCCCAGGTGGAGAAGCATTAGGTATTATTCAAGATGTTTTATCTTTCCTAGAGTGTGAGCAGAATCCTGCTTGCGCACAAACAAGTGAGATGAGTTTATGGGATGGTGGATTTAGTACTCCAAGTATGGGTGCAGGAGATATTGGTAAACTTGCAGGAGGTTTTTCTAATTTATTTGGGTCTGTAGCAGCACCAGATTTAGATATGCCTAATCTTCCTTTTGGTGATGTATTCGGACATAATGGATGTGATACTGGACCTGTTGAGTGTGGTCCTCCTTTGTTAGACATTTATGGTGGAGCAGGTAGGGGTGCTGCTGGTAATCTTATTGTGTCCAGACTGGGTGAGATTCTTGGAGCTGATATGAAATCTTTTGGTAAGAACTATGACGATGCAGCTCAAGCTAGAGTAATAGATCCTTGTGGTATAGGAAATGGCGCTCAAATTGAACCTATTATTGGTCCTTGGACTGATGAAAATGGTATTGAACATATAGGTGTATTAGATATTAGAGTAATGCAACCTGGTATAGATTATTTGGGACAACCTAATGGATCTACTGGTGGTGATGGAAGAGTATGGGCTAGACCAGATGATTCCTCTATTACTCACGCTAATGGTAACTTAGAAATACCACGTCCTCCTGGAACAGTTTTAAGCGTAGTTGCTGGAGATACTGTATTAATGCCACCAGGAACTGAGATTACTACTGAACCTCTTAGTCCAGCAGATGTACAAGAAATAACAGATGCAACACCACAAATTGGCGCAGAAGTTTTTGGTGTTACTGATATTGAAACAATAAAAACAGATGTTGGAGTAGGTGGAGGAGAAGTTATTAAAGGTGGTACTCCTTATGTTATGAAAAAACCAGGAAGGTTTACTGCTCCTACTCTTCCTGTTAAGCAAGAAAGTGGAGCTTATCCTACAGAAAGTAGTGGTGCTTATCCTGCAATTCTTACTCTTTGTGATGTGATTATAGTGTCTCCTGGGTATGGATATTCTCAGGAAGATGAGATTACTATAGAACCTAATGCTGGTGCTGTTTTAGTTCCTCAATTCAATGATTTGGGAAGTTTAATGTCTGTTAAAGTTACTGATGGAGGTCAAGGATTTACTGAGTCTCCAGACATCTATATAAAATCAGAGACTGGATTTAACGCTGAGATTCTACCTAAATTCTGTGTAGAAAGGATTGCTCAGGATGAGGTTGTAGAATACAGACCAGCTCAGGATAAGTTGGTGTCTATAGTAGATTGTGTTGGAGTTGTTCCACCACCACAAAGGACTCTGAAACCACCATCAGATACAATGAGAGCATACTCAGATGAAGGAGAGGGATTTACACCCCCAGAACCTATTCCTATTATTTTAACAGGTTCTGATACTGAAGAAACTTAATTTTACTTTTTAAATAAATGGCAAAAGGAGAAAGAAAAAATTATCATACCATTCGTTATGGACAACGAGATGGTGAGATAAAGTTCGGTCATATTCATGATGATAATAATGAATCAGCAGCGATGTTGAGGAGTGGACATGATTGGACTCATTATATTACAATGGATCATACTGGGAATGAAGAGCGTAAGCATGGAACCATGTGTAGATCTAAAGGTTCTTTTAAAGTAAAGGCTGGTGATAATTGTTTAACTACTCCTAATAATGTTCTTAATCAAGCTGGTATTGTTTTAGATTCTGTTAGTGGTGATATTATAATTAAAGCTCCACAAGGAAAGATTAAATTACAAGCTCAGGATATTGAGTTGATTGCTAATGGTCCTACTGGAACAACAGGAGTTATTACTCTTGACAGTAATGATAAAGTGGTGATAAACTCTAAGTCCATAGATATGAGAGGGAAAGAATCCGTAAAGTTTTTCTCTGAAAAAACTTTAGATATTGTTGGAAATGCTATTATGAATATCTATGGAGGACTAGTTGATATGGCTGATGGTGCTACTAAACTCAAAGGTAGTAAAACTGGACCATCTAGTACAGAACAAAATGCCAAGGAACTTAAAGCAGGAGGAGAGTAATGCATTTTTCAGACGTAGAAGTTGGTAAAAGATTGTTTGTAGGCAATGGTCAACCTAAAGCATTAAAGACTGGACAGGATGAAGTCAGAGGTTCGGCCTATATTGAAGGACCATTGCAAACAGGAACTGCTGATGCTTTTGGTAGTATAGTAGCAACTCAGATGATTGGTAGAGATAAGAATGAAGAATCTGATGATCCTCCTAGATCACTTTGGATTAAAGGTAATACTTTTTTACAAGGAGATGATGGAACACCTTTTGCACTACAACTTACCGGTAATAGTAATATAACTGGTAGTACTCAAACAGGTCAATGTATTAATATTCAGAGCGCCACTCCTACTGCAATTAGTATTAATAATGTCACGACAATAGATAAGTATGGTGATGCAATATTTACTATAGGAACTAGTGGCCAAACTATGAGTTCAAGGTTTAGTCAGGCTGATGGTAGACCTAAACCTTTTGATATAAAACATCCTAGTAAAGAAGGATATAGACTTCGTCATGCTTGTATTGAGGGACCAGAAGTTGGAGTTTATTTTAGAGGTAGATTAAAGAATGATAATATTATAGAACTTCCTTATTATTGGAAAGATTTAGTTCATATTGAAAGTATTTCTGTTCAACTTCAACCTATTGGAGCACATCAAGATATTATTGTAAAGAGATGGGATGCAGAAAAGATAGAAGTTCAATCGAAACCTGGTATTCCTATCAATTGTTTCTATCATGTTTATGCTGAAAGAAAAGATATTAATCCATTAATTACTGAGTATGAAGGTGAAAGTTGGAAAGATTATCCTGATCCAAACTATAATCCAGAGAAAGTACATTATGAAGATCAAACATTTACTGATCCCAGATTTGCTGGTCCTCCTAATACTGTAACTATGTGAAGAAATTAATTTATATTGAAGAGGATTTTTTAGATGCTTCTTTGTGTCAATCTTTTATAGATCTTTCCAAGGCAAATAAAAAGGAAATGCCTTATGGAACTCCTGATAGAGGAGGAGATACTTATCTTACTACAGTTGAATGGAAAGATCATACAGCAGTTTATTTGGGTGGAGATGTAGAATCTACAGTTCCATCTTTAGATGATAAAGTTGTCATGAGGGTCAATAATATTTGCAAAAGTTTTGATTCTAGTGTAAACTTAGATTATGTGGGTGTTGTAAGATGGCCTGTTGGTACTTTTATGAAACCCCATCTTGACGATAATAATAAGCATAATCCAGATATATTCGCTGCTATGCTTTATTTGAATGATGATTTTACTGGAGGATATACTTGCTTTGAGGATTTTGAAGTTAAACCTAAGGCAGGTAAGTTAATTATTTTTTCTAATTCTCAGTATCTTCATTATGTAAGTCCAGTAGAAGGAGTAGAGAGATTTGTTCTTTCTTTTTGGTATAACACATCTAAATAAAACACATTGAGGTGAAAATTATGGCTGACAATAGAGTGACTTATCATGGAACCATGAAAGACACTACCATTATTAATCTTCCTAAAGAATGGACAGATAAAGTTGATATGGATACTCTCTCGATTACTTTGACTCCTATTGGATCTTATCAAGAACTATATGTTGAAAGTATTAAATGGGGTAAGCAGGTCATTGTGAAATCTCAGAGTGGTGGTCATATCAGTTGTTATTATAATGTCAATGCTACATTACTAGATTCTTGACAAATTTCTTGTGATGTTGTAAAATGGACAAGTAATAGAAGTAGATTTTATGTCGTCTGAATACGATCCCAAAGACTATGCTTGTAAAGAAGAAGATGATGAGCATCTAATTAGAGTGGTGGTAGATACTTGTTCTCGGACCTTTAGACTTTATTCAAATGAAGGTGGTGAGAGGATAGTAGAGTGTGATAATATGGAAGAATTTATGAATGTTCTAACACTAGTACGTGCAGTAGTGAATGATGACATTCTAGCTTACACTGAAGCAAAGGTGTCTACTTCCTGAGCAAAAATGACTTTTTATTCCAAAAATAGGGGCGAAAAAACTCCAGGTAAAAAATGACCCTATTACTTTTTTGATAAATAAGTCATAATAGAATTACTGCGCAAAAGAGATGCCACTTAGTCGCTTAGATAATTTCCTGAAGAATGTTCGTGGTAACGTCATTTATGTAAATCCAAATGATTTGGATGCCACCGATGCTGTTGAGAATCAGGGAAATTCACTTGGACGTCCTTTCATTACCATTCAAAGGGCTCTAATTGAAGCAGCACGATTTTCATACCAGCAAGGGTTGGATAATGACCGTTTTGGGAAAACAAGTATAGTCCTATATCCTGGGGAACATGATGTAGATAATAGACCTGGATGGCTTCCCGATAATTCTACAGATCCTATTAGATATAGATTAAGGTCAGGTACTACTTCAAGTGATTTTCCTGCTTTATCTACCACTTCTAACTTTGATTTAGCTTCTCCTAATAATATTCTTTATAAAGTAAACAGTATATATGGTGGCGTCATAGTTCCACGTGGTGTATCCATTGTGGGTATGGATGTAAGAAAGACAAAAATACGCCCTTTATACGTACCTAATCCTGATAATACTAATATTGAGCGTAGTGCTATCTTTAGAATGACTGGTGGCAGTTATTTCTGGCAATTCTCTATTCTTGATGGTAATCCTAATGGTAAGGTTTATAAAGATTATACTGAAGCACAATTTATCCCTAATTTCACTCATCACAAACTAACTTCTTTTGAATTTGTAGATGGTGTTAATTATATTGATTTAAAAGATATATTTAATACTTATTATACCCCTAGAACTGATTTAGATGTCTATTATGAGAAGATAGGACTTCTTTATGGTTCTGCTTCTGGACGTGCAGTTGAACCTGATTATCCTTCTTCTGGATTAGATATTCAACCTAAGATTGATGAATATAGGATTATTGGCCCTAAGAGTGGTGAAGTTAACATTAGTAAGATTATAGCAGGTGATGGTTCTACTACATCAGATATTATTACTGTTGATATTTCAACTGGACTTGCTGGATTGGATGTAGATACTGCATTTAATGTTAGTGGGGTTCCGGATGCTGCCTATAATGGTTCATTTACAGTAAATCAAGTTTTATATCAAAATAGTTCTGGTCTTACGACTTCCTTCAAATACGTAGTACCAGTTAATCCAGTTAATGCTGCTCCTACTGTTTCTGCCTCTAAGGTTGTATTAGACACAAATACTGTTGAGTCTTCTTCTCCTTATATCTTTAACGTAGATATGAGTTCTGTTTTAGGTCTTAATGGTCTTCATGCAGATGGATCTAAGGTAAGTGGATTTAAATCTATTATAGTTCAAAATTTTAAAGGTATTGGTTTACAGAAAGATAATAATGCTTTTGTAAAATATAACGCCACAACTGGTAGTTATGATGATTCTACTACCATTTCAAATATTCATAATGATGGAAATGCTAAGTACAAGCCAGCATATTACAATTATCACATTAAAGCATCCAATAATGCATTAGTAGAAATAGATTCTACTGAAGCTGCTGGGTTTGCTCAACAATTTGTAACCGAAACTGGTGGTGAGTTTACTCTTACTAATTCCAATTCCAGTTATGGACAAAATGCTTTAATTTCTAAGGGATTTAGAAGTGATTCATTCCTTAGAGATGATGTAGGATATATTACTAATATCATCCCACCCAAAGAAAATGTAGATGCTAATATTAATCTTGAGTATGGTGCTATTGATGTTGGATTAACTACTGCAGGTGCTGGAGCAGGTACTACAAGTAAATTGTATCTTTATCAGGAAACTAACCTATCGGATCCTCCAGAGAGTGTGATTCAGGGTTATAGGTTTGGTGCAAAGAATAATGATAAATTAAATACTTTAATTACACAAGAAGGAGCATCAGTAGAGTACTTTGCTCGTATTGTAATGCCTAATACTGGGTTGGGTTCTACTCAAGTCAGTTCAGTGAAGAAGGAGATTGTTGGAAGGAATGTTTCCACCGGTAATAGTATTACAGATTCTACTCTTACTTTAACAAAAGGACATCAGTTTATAAATGCTGAGTCTATTAGAATTGTTAGTGATAATGCTCGTCTTCCTGATGGAATTGATGCTAATAGAATTTATTATGCTATCACCACTAACTTAGCTGGTGATCAGATTAAGATTGCAACATCTGCTAATGATGCTGTTGATGCTAAAGCATTAACTATTAATAATCTTGGTGGAACACTAACAGTAGAAAGTAGAGTTAGTGATAAATTGGCTGGAGAAGTAGGTCATCCAATTCAATATGATACTACTAATAGTAATTGGTATGTTAATGTTGGTACTGCTGCTACTGATAATACGTTAGCACCCACTATTATTTCTCTTGACACTGCTAATTTAGGTGATGCAACACCTAGGACTTTTGTTACTAGGAAACCAGACAGTAGAACTTTAAGCGATAAGATTTATAAGTATAGGTATGTAATTCCTGCTGGTAGTGGTATTACTTCGGCAAGAGCACCTAAATCTTCTTTTGTGGTTCAGGAATCTAATGATGTAACTGGTCTTAATAATACTGAGGTAGCATTACAATTTAGTCCTACATCAGTTACTATGACTAATGAGACTGAAATGAGGAATTTCAGTTTCCTAAGAACTTGTACATATGTTAGTTCTGGAGTTGTTACTTATGACACAGAACTTCCTCATGGTCTTTCTGTTGGTTCTAGGGTTAAGATACTTAATGTAACTAGTGCAGAAAATACAACAGGTATTGGTAATTCTGGATATAATGGAACATTTACTGTTTCTGATGTTACAGGACTTACTCAGTTTAAGGTAAATGATGGTCCTACTACTGATCCAGATCAGTTTAGTAATAATGTATCAACTAGAACTACAGCTTTACCTACTTATCAGAGGGTAAACACTAGTAACAATTTTTACATTTATAATATTGATGAGATTAGAGAATATGTAAGTGGTGAGCAGGATGGTGTTTATTATTTCACTGCAGTAGATGCTTCTAGTACTCCAGCAGTAACACCATTTACTGATAAGTCTAAGTTCTCATTCTCTCAACCAATTAAGGATTTGTATCCTCAATATGATAGAGATAATCCAAATTCCAACCCAAGTGCTACTCAAACTTATGCTTTACCAGATAAAACAGGTGAAGTTGTAGTTGATGAAGTTAAGAATAGTATTACTAAGCAAGGTGTTGATAGAGCCTATTATGATTTAGGAGTAGGTGTAGCAATTACTGACATTCAATCAGATCAAGTTGGAGTTGCTCATACAGTATTCACTACATATGATCATGGATTGAATAGGGTAACTCAGTTTGGTGTTGTATCTGGTGGTGTAGGATATGGAGTAAATTCTGGAGCTACAGAATATTATTATAATGCTACTGTTCGTAAGGTAGGAATTCAAACTTATATTGATAATACTACTAGCACTAAGTGGCAGCCATTTGGAGTCAATGCTACATGTAGAGTAACTGTTAATTCCTCAAGAGTTATTACTGGTGCAGAGGTTATGAATGGTGGTACTAACTATAGAGAAGGAGATTTATTGTGGTTAGACCAAGAGTGTGTACCTCATGCTGAAACTGCTGTTGGATTTACTACTGCTATTTTAGAGGTAACTAAGATTTATGATAATGTTGGAGATACTGTTAGTATTGCTGGTATAACATCTACCAATTATGGTGATTATAACCAACTGTATAGAATTACTGGTATTTCAACTCAAACTGGTACTAAAGAATTTATTGTAGATTCGAGAGTTGGTGTTACTGATGGTGCAGTTCATCATGAAACTGGTGTTGGTGTAACAGATACTGCTAATGGTTATGCTCAAGTAACTGGAGAAGGATTAACTATTAGTGCTATTGACTATACAAATACACTTGGAATAGCAACTATTACTACATCTACAGCACATGGATTAAGACCTAATAATACTATCTTTGTTGGTGGTGCTACTAATTCATTCTGGAATGCAGGATTTGTTGTTACTGAGGTTGTTAGTCTTACTAAGGCAGTTCTTAATGTTGGTGTTAGTACTTTAAGTCCAGGTGTTGCTGGTACTGTTAGAGGTTATTATCCAGGATTGAGTGCTCAAGGTGGTAACGTCACATTATATGATGAGAACTTCGGTGGAAGACAGCAGAACATTTATGGTGGAATAACAGATACTTTATCTTCTGCCATGTCAGCTTCTACTGATGAGGTTAATACTACTTCAATTGCTAGTGTTGATTGGAAGATTGGAGATTACTTGAGAATTGATGATGAAATAATGAGAATTAAGAGTACTGTAAGTGGTAATCCACTTAAGGTATTCAGAGGATTATTAGGAACTCAAGCAGCAGCTCATGTTAATGGTAGTGTTATAAGACAATTAATTGTTGAACCAGTTGAATTGAGGAAACCATCTAGTACCAGAGCTACTAGCCATACATTTGAATATGTTGGTTATGGTCCAGGTAACTATTCAACTGCTTTACCATCTAGACAAGATACTTCACCATCATTTGATGAGCAATTATTAGCTCAATCATTTACTTGTGGTGGTGGTGTTAACGTCTATACTGGAATGAACGACAGTGGAGACTTCTTTGTAGGTAATAAGAAGATTGATGCTACTACTGGTAAGGAAGAGGTATTTGATACTCCTGTTCCTACAGTTACTGGAGAAGACCTCTTCTCAGCAGGAGCTGCTTCAGGTGTAGACATTATTACTCCTTTAGAGGTAACAGTTTCTAGATCTATTAAGGTAGAAGGTGGTGCTAATGATGACATTCTATCTCAGTTTGATGGACCTGTATCATTCTCCAAGAAAGTAACTTCATCTTCTGATGAGGGTATTGAGGCTAATAGCATTTTCTTACAAGGTGATGCTACTGTTTCTAGAAAGTATACAGTTGGTATTTCTACTCCAGTTACATCAGGTAACCCAGGAGATATTGTTTGGCAAGATAACCCACCTAGAGGTGGTACTACTGGATGGGTCTTTACAACTAATAATGATTGGGCTCCTTTTGGTGCTATTAGTGCTAGTGCTCTTATTAATGAGGCTAATTTTGATAGAATTGGTATTGCTACTACTGCTTGTGGAACAGATGAAACCCTTAGAGTTGGATCTGGTAGTTCTACATTTGTTATAGAGAATGGAGCAGTTGGTATTGGTTCTACTGCTAATGGAGCAAAATTAAGAGTTGATGGTCTCCTTTATGCTAATACTATTGAAGGTGATGGTTCTGGACTATTCAATCTAGCTGTAGATAGTTTGTGGACATTATATGATAGTGCTCTTCATCCTTCTGCACAGGGTAATGGAGTCAGTCCGACTATTGGTATTGGTTCTACTACTGCAGGTCGAAGTAATATTACTTTGAACTTAGATGGAACTAATAATGCAAATGTAGGTGCTGGTGGAACAGATTTACATGTTGTTAATACATCTAAATTCCTTAGACAATCAGAGTTTACTGGTGGAATTAATTTAGATAATGATTTGGGAATAGGTGTAAGTAGTGCTACACATAAAGTTCATATAAAAACTGCTGATAATGCAGGTGCATTATTAGAAAGCACTGATGCTACTTCATTAATAGCATTTAAGGATAACAGCACAACCAATAATGTACAATTAGGTGCTGTAACTGATGATCTTATAATAAAAACTGGTGGATCTGAGAGAGTTAGATTATCATCAGCAGGTAAAGTCGGTATAGCTACTGCTACTCCAAGGGCAACTTTAGATGTAGAAGGTGAAACTAGACTGAAGACTTATACTGAACTTCCTGTTCCTGTTGGTTCTTCGTCTGGTATTGTTAATCTAGATTTGAGTGCAGGTCAAACCTTTACAGTTACTACTACAGAAGATATTACAGAGTTTAGATGTACTAACTTTACTTCTAGTATGGCTACTGCATTTACAATTAAACTTGTACAAGGAACTACTGCTAGAAATGTTGGTATAGATACCTTTAAGACTAGTGCTGGTGTTGTTATACCAGTCTATTGGCCTGGAGGGATTGAACCCACAGTCACTAAGACTGCAGATGCAATAGATGTTTATTCCTTCATGACATTTGATGGAGGGTCATCACTGTTTGGTGTAGTTGGAGGTCAGAACTTCTCATGAGTCCAGTAGCATTTCAGAATTTTAGGTCTACCCAGACAGGATTAGACCTAAATGGTCCTACCATAGATATTAATGAAAATCCTAGTAATGTAATAACTCAACCTGATGCATTTCAAACTCCTTTTGGTCCTGCCACAGGTGCATTGCCCATTAGGAATACAAATGATAATGGAGCTGTTGCTGTTAGTGGATTTAGAGATGATGATAATAAAGCAGATTTAGTTCTTGCTCTTCCTTTGAATACCACTGTTGGAGACGTCAGTGCTGATGTAAGAGGAAGTGGTACTAATAAGGTTGCCACCGATATAGGAGCTACTACTAGTACATTAGAGAGTAATTTATATGGAACCAGTTATAGATTTCGTGAGGCTGGTGCTGATTATATAAGGTTTAGTGATGCTCAAGATTGGTATTTTAACGGAGATTTTACAGTTGAAGGGTGGGTTTATTTCACTGGGTCTGCAGGTTCTAGGGCTGAAACAATAATAAGTCAATGGGAAGGGACTATTACTTCAGGCGTAGAGAGAAATTTTCTGATATTGCGTGAGACAGACGGTACTATTCGTGGTTTGGTGTGTAGATCTAATACAGTAGCGTATCAAATAAGTTCTAATTCATCGTTGATAACCGATAGATGGTATCATATAGCAATGGTTTTGGATGGAACTACTTTAAGTCTTTATGTGAATGGAGTTCTTCAGGAATCTAAGACGGTGGCTGGCAATGCTAACAATAGTGGTCTTAAATTAATGGTTGGAGCTAGGGATGATGGAAATGGTGAAGGTATGGATTTTCTTCAATATGTAACTTATATACAGGATGTGAGAATTTATAAGGGAGTAGCGAAATATACATCAGATTTTATACCAGCATTTACTACACCAGATTTAATAACATCAAGTTGGGTTGGTATTGCTACTTTTGTGGGTACTGCTAGTGCTAATTTAGGAACACCCAATAGACCTGGCGCATCACCTATTTCTGGATCTTTTGTGTATCAATGGTATGATGATAATGGAAAAATGAGTGATAGTACTAATGTAACAGGTACTGCTACTACTGCATTAACAGTAAAGAATTTACAAAGTCCTACTGATAATGGAAAGAGTTTTTATCTTGAAGTGGGATATGCTTCGGGAACTTATGATTCAGCAGGAAGAGGTGTAGGTAATGCTTTAAATGGACCTCTTAATACTACTAGTGCCAGTCTTACAGTGATTCCTGAAGTTACTATTAGTCCTCAACCAGTAGGTGTTCAGATAGGTCAAGGTGAGATTACAACATTTACTTCTGGCGCAACTACAACTGACACCACTTATGGTGATTTAACATATTATTGGACAGTTGATGGAGAGGTAGTTGTAGATGAAGGTAGATCTGGTGCTATAACAGGAAATTATGCTTCTGGTGCTACTACTCCTACTTTAGAAATAAAGAAAATGACTGTAGGAATTTCTACAGTTCAATTCCATGCATATCAGGATGCTGCGGGATATAGAGTGGAATCCAAATCTGTAGGTGTTGCATTTACTGGAGTAACTCCAAGAAGTATGGTTAAGCTTGAAGCCTATACTGCTGCTACCAATCAACAGAAGATATTAGAACAAAATATAGGACAAGATGGTGCCTTTACTTTAGATAACAATACATTTGGAAGTGATTATGGTATCATTCAATTCTATTCTCCAGAAGAGAATTATAATATAAGAATGACTATTAGTGCTTCTAAAGGAGCAGATAATGGAATTTATGAAGGTGGTGGAGGTGGAAAGTCTGTTATAGACTTTAGAATTTTAAAAAATATTGAATATACTTTAATTGGTGTATCTAATAATTCTTCTATATTTCTTTATAGAGGAGCACAATTGATGGCTGTTGTTGGTCAAGGTGGAGATGCTGGATTAACCGCTAATGGTGGCGGAGGTGGTGGAATTAATATGGCTGGTGGAAATGGTAGTGGTAAAGATGGAGGATCAGGTGGTGCTAGAGTAGCTCCTGGTAACTTTAGTCTAACAGGACAATGGGGTTCAGTATTCAGTACTAATCCTAATTTTACTAGATATGAGGGAGATATTATTGCTACTACTCCTAATGGAGGAAGAACTATTTCTTGCTCAAGAGGAACTTATTGGATTAATCAAGGTATAGGTGCTTGTGAAGATAATAGTACAAGTGCAATTCAATACAGATATATTGATGGAACAGTTGCTTCTGGTAGTGCTGAGATTACAAGAGGATTTAAACCAGGATATACAGTCACTGAAACTTCTGGATTAGCAATTACCGATGGTGGTAATGGAGGTAATGGTGCTACTGGTGGAGAAGGTGGAGTAGCTGGTTCTGGTGGAGGAGGTGGAAGTGGATATTCTGATGATACTTTTGATCTTAAGTCCTCTGAGTTAGGAGGAAGCACTAGTGTTTCATCAACAGTTAAATTTGAGATAGCTATTTGATAAATATCCCCTAGATGCTTCAATTAAATGAACAATAAGGTTAAACTGGCCATTGCTGTTGCAGTGGGTATAGTTGGTGGAGGAATTATTAGTAATCTTGGAGGAGGATCTGAGGTAACTAAAAATGCTTTACTAGGAACTGCAGCTGTAGGAGATTTCCCAGAATGGACAAGAGATGGTTCAGCATTTAGATGCAAGGATGGAAAGGTTCAGGGATGTATTGGTGGAACAAAGTGTGGAACTGTTGGAAGAACTGGAACTGATCAACCTGTTGCAGTATGTGAGAAGTGTGTTAACTGGGTTGATTTGGATGAATTCCTAGTTGAGAATCCTGATTTCAATACTAACATGCTATTACAAACTCTTGAAGGATATGGTCCTGGTGAAGAGTAGACAATAATTGTTATAAATAAACCATATGAGGGGATAGTGAACCTCCGGAGATTTCTATGGCTGTCAATAAGAATTTTGTAGTCAAAAACGGCATAGAAGTTAGCGAAGATCTGATTTTTGCTTCTTCAGACCTAGATAAAGTCGGTATTGGTTCTACTATTCCAACCACAACTCTGGACGTTAAAGGCCAGGGTATTGCTGCGCAAGATGGTAAGTTCACTGGTATTACTACAGTAGTCCAGGAATTTAATGTTGGAACTGGTAATACTATCTTTACTGTTAAGGGACCTAGGGATTATCCTTCAGGGTCTTCTTTCCATTCGGGTCTAGTTGGTATTAATACAGCGACTCCGGGGTATCCAGTCCATATTAGAAGTGCTAATCCAGGTGTTGGAGATACTATTAACCCGACATTATATGTTGAGGGTGATGTACGCGTTCAAGGTAACGGAAGCGGCACAGGTATTATTGAAGCAACTGGCATCTACCTAGACAATGATGTTGGTTTTGTTAGTACCTATAACTTAGATGTTAGTGGTATATCTACCTTTACTGGTATATCTACTTTCACAGATGCTGAGTTCCAACGTATAATTGTTAGTGGTAATGGTGCCGTAGGTTCTGGTACTTCAAATGCTCCTTCTGCTATTTTTAGTGGAGTAAAGGCAGATGGTATTGGAGCAACTAGTATTAATGTTACTGGTGTTTCTACCTTCCAAAATAATGTACATTTCTTAGATAGTGATGTATTAAACTTTGGTGGTGCTCTGCATGATACAGGGGATCTTCAAATATATCATAATTCTGTAGATAGTTATATTGATGATAGAGGTACTGGACAACTCTATATTAGAGGTAATGCAATAAATGTAGAGAAGTATACTGGTGAAAGTATTGCTTCATTTACTGCTGATGCTTCTGTAGATCTGTTCTTTAATAATGCACTTAAATTCCAGACGGTTGGAACAGGTGTTAGTGTTATAGGAATTGCAACTGCATCTGGTGGTTTTGAAGGTTATGCAGGAATTACTACTATTTCTCCTTCTAATGGTATTACTACCACTGGTGGAGATTTATATGTTGGTGGTGATTTTTATGGTAAGACTTATGGAACTTTTGGTTCTGGTATAAGTGTTTCTGGTGTAACTACTACTCAGGGTCTCTGGGTTACTAGTGGTATTGCTACTATTACATCTTTGAATGTTGGTTTTGTAACCAGTGGACTTGTAGTTGGTGGTGGTGCTACAATAGCAGGTATCTCTAGTGTTAATTATCTAAAAGTGGGTACTGGTGGAACTGTTTTAGATGCAACTGCAACTGGTACAGTTTTAATTGGTTCTGGATCTACTCCAGCAACTGTTCTGTTAAATGGAAGTTCTATTCCATCAATTGGACTGGTAATCGCTCTGGGCGGTTAATAAATAATCTCTAATCTTTAAAGAAAAATGGCTGAATCCTTTTCAAATTCAATTAAAAGAGCAGTTGGTATTGTGACATCAAGCACTGCTGCTTGTACTATTCCGGCTGAAGTTTCTTATATTTCAGGTGTAACAACTACTGGAATATCAACTGGAAACTTGGTGGTTAATCAGCATTTTAGAGCTGGAGCCAAAGTTACTGGATTTAGTACTGCTTCTGGATATATTACAGTAGATAGAGCTTCTACTAATACTGCTAATGCAACTAGTCAAACAGTGACATTTTTAGGAGTTACTACAGCATATAGTTCTCCTGCTGCAGTAAAATCGATTTTGATTGGTGGTACTTTTGCTAATTTGACAGAAAGTAATATTAGTATTTCTGTGGAAGTTTCAGATAATAGTGCTGCAGGAACTGCAAACTCTACTAGTCTTTTGGCAAGTGAGATACCAATTCCAGCTGGAGGTTCTTTTGTTATTAGTGATGCTGGTAAAACAGTTTTAGAAGCAGAAGATAAAGTTTATGTTTACTGTGATACAGCAAATGCTGTTGATATTAATCTTAGTATCCTGAAGGGGGTTAGTTAAAAATGGCAGCAACAGGTTATATTGGGCGTTCTCCGTCAGAAGGACGAACTGCTATTGCTAGGCAAACTAGCCAAGTTACTACGGGAGTACAGACATCCTTCACTATTAATACTGGGTACGATATAGGATATCTTGATGTTTATCTTAATGGTACTAAGCAAGTAGATACATTAGACTTTACTGCTGATGATAAGGAAACTGTATCTTTTAGCGTCTCAACACCTCCAGTTCAAGGAGATACAGTAGAATTTGTTGCTTATAAATCTTTTAATACAACGAATGTTACTGGATCTATAAGGGATTTTAAAGTAGGAAGAAATCTTGATGTAGTTGGTAACGTAACTATTGGTAGTTCTTTAACTGTTGCTAGTGATTTAGTAGTTAATGGATCTTATACTTATGTTAATACGGAAGTTTTAGAAATAGAAGATAAGACTGTTGGTATAGCATCAACATCTGCAGCATCTAATACTACAGCAGATGGTGCTGGTATTGTGGTTTATGGTGGAAGTGATGGAGATAAATCTTTACTTTGGAATAAAGAGAAATCTAATTGGACATTAGCTGGTGGTGGATTAACTATTGGAAGTGGTGTAACTATTTCCGTACCTTCTTCTAATGTTTTGGCATTTAGTATTGATAACGCAGAGAAGATGCGTTTGAATAACTATGGTGCTTTAACGATTGGTTATGAAGGGGAAGCATGGGGAACGGATTATAAGACAATGCAGGCTGGTTCAGGTGCCATCTTTGGTAACTCACCAGCAGCAGGAGCTGCTACAGGTTGGACTAATAATGCTTATTATGACTCTGTTAATAGTAGATGGGAATATATTGCTGCTGATGAAGCATCACGATTAGCACAAGGTGATGGTGCTCTTGCTTATTATAATGCTGCTGCCGGTTCTGCAGATGGTGCTATTACTTGGACTGAGAGGGTCAGAGTAACAGCAGCCGGTAATTTAGGTGTTGGAACTGATACTCCAACTGATGCAGCACATGAATTAAACACTGCAATAATAAATGTTGGTATTCTTACTGCTACGACTTTGTATGGTGATGGTTCTAATTTAACTAATCTGGTTGCTGGTTTAACAACAGATACTTACAGAAATACTTCAGGTGGTATAAGTGCTCTTGATAGCATGACAGCTGGACAAGCCACTGATAATACTGCTGTTGGTTATGATGCTGCTACTGCAGTAACAACTGGTGATAAGAACGTTGCTTTTGGTTCTTATACACTCCAGGCTGGTACAACAGGTGGTAATAATGTTGCTGTAGGATATGAGGCATTAAAAGTTCAGACAACTGCAAGTTATAATACTGCTCTTGGTTCTGGGACATTAAAAGCAAATACAAGTGGTAGTAGTAATGTTGCTGTAGGTGGTCTTGCATTAACAGCTAATACTACTGGTAATTATAATATTGCTATGGGTGTTGATGCTTTAGCAACTAGCACAACAGGAGATAACAATATAGCTATTGGTGATGATGCTTTAAGATATAGTACAACTGCTTCTAATAATACTGCTGTTGGTCATAATGCATTAATTCAAAACACAACAGGTTATTCTAACGTTGCTATTGGTGTTGAGGCAGCAAAAAATGGAACTACAGCTTATAAAAATAATGCTGTCGGTCATCAAGCTTTACAATCTGTTACTACAGGTAATAGAAACAATGCTTTTGGAACTAATGCATTAAGTTCAAATACAACAGGTGCTTATAATACTGCTATAGGTCATGAGGCGTTAAATGCAAACACAACCGCAAATGATAATGTAGGTGTAGGTTATGAAGCTTTAAAAGCTAACACAACAGGTACGAACAACACTGCTGTCGGTACTTATGCCTTAATAGTAAATACAACTGCAAGTTCTAACACTGCTGTAGGAA